>Ga0209415_10014210_pt1 | contig 13019 bp, 10 predicted proteins | sample PeaSoiSIISIP2007_FD_187696 | JGI IMG/M metagenome (GOLD analysis project Ga0209415, IMG submission 187696) | Peat soil microbial communities from Weissenstadt, Germany - SII-SIP-2007 (SPAdes) (version 2) | ecosystem: Environmental > Terrestrial > Soil > Wetlands > Peat | place: Germany...
CCGGGCAGGCCGCCGGTCAGCCAGTCGAGCTGGCGGACCTTGGTCCGTACGAAGTCCTCCCCGTGCGGGTGCGCTGCGCGGGGGACCATGCGGCCGGTCTCACCGTACATGGCCCACACCACGGTCAGGTGGATCGGCCCGGTGAGCTCGCCCAGCAAACGCCGCGAGCGAGCCGCAGCAATCGCTTCGGCCGCCACCGCCAGACCGTGGCTGCCCGCCACACGCCCCGCCGCGCGACCCTCGACCAGGGCGGAGGCCACGTCGAGCACCGCCTGGTTCTGATCAGAGTCCGTGAGGTCGCGCACAGGCACCAGCGCCTTGTCCATAGCCCGAGGATGCCAGGGCCCCCCGGCTCCCAGGCCCCCGGACCCGCCAGCGTGACGAGCCCGGCAACCGAAGTCGTCCCCGTGCCCTCACATGGGCTGAGCGAGCCCGGCCAGTCGTGCTGCTCTCGTTCCGCGACACCGTCGACGCCGGCGTCCCGCGCATCGGACGCGCAACCCGCGCCTGCGCCCGGGGCGATCTGCGTACCCGGTTACTACCCCGGCCACGCTGAGCCTGGTCACGCGGCGCAGGTCATCGGAAGCCTGCGAGCTGAGGAGGCTAACCCGGCGCCGGGCGGCTGCGCGCGGGCCTGATGTCGCAGTGCTCACTGGCCGGGCGACCGGTAGGGGCTGAACGGGTCCTGCTGGTAGGGGCCGGGAGCGGGCTGGGGGTAGGGGCCGAACTGGCCGGGCGGAGCGGGCTGGGGGTAGGGGCCGAACGGGCCCGCTGCGCTGAAGGACACCGCGGCTGCGGGGAGTTCCCTTCTAGCCGAGGATCTGGCGGCGCGGACGACGATGCCCGCGATCAGAACGGGCAGCCCGATGAACAGGCCGAGGAAGCCACCTGCCACGCCGACGGCGCACAGCGGCCCGGCGTTGCAGGTCTGCGCGAGCGGGGGTCCGGAGGCGCTGACGATCTGGTCGATCAGCCCGCCGGCGAACAGGTGAAAACCGATCGCGATCAGGAACGCGCCGGTCAGGCCGCGGACGAGCAGGCCCGCAGGCCGGCGCGCAGCGGCCAGCGGGGAGCCCGGCCCGCCCTGGCCGCGGATGGCGCGGGCGGCCCGCCGGACCGATCCGAGCACCAGCAGCACGAAGATGGCGCCCGCGCCGATCAGCAGGTACAGGCTCCAGGGGGGCACGCCGGTCGCGCCCTTGAAGGTCGCGCCGGTCAGCGTCGCCTGGGCGAAGCTGGTCCCGCTCAGGTTCGCCCCCGACAGATCAGCGCCGGTCAGGTCGGCCTGGGTAAGGTCGGCCCCGGTCAGGTCGGCGCCGGCCAGCCGGGTCCCGTGCGCGGTGACCTGGATCATCGTGGCGCCGGATAGGTCCGCGCCAGACAGGTCGGCCCGGCTCAGCGTCGCCTGGGTGAGATCGGCGTGCCGCAGGTTCGCGTCCCGCAGCAGCGCACCGGTCAGATCGATCTGCGCCAGGCTCAAGCCGCTCAGGTCCGCGCGGGCCAGGTCCGCGCACCGCAAGAAGCCGGGCGCGAAGCCCGACACCTGCGAACCGGTCAGGTGCTGGCCGGCCAGATCCCGCCCGGAACCAGGCCGGCAGCCACCGGCCGCCGTGGCACCATCGGCAGCCACCGCGGCGCCGAGCAGAACGGCGCCTCCCGCAAGCGCGGCCACCAGTACCGCACCCAGCCTATGTCTGTTCACTGTGCCTCCTGAAGATTGAGACCACGGCCACGGCCACGCACTCGCTGCGGCCCGGCCAGGCCACCGCCACAAGCAGAGCCCGGCCGGCAGCAGCCGGTGCCGTGCGCGCTCACGCACCGTTGTAGATCACCCGGCCCGGTGACCGCATGAGTACCGGCTACTCATCTCCGCCGCCCCCGCTGCTCAGACCCGGCCAGCCGCGACGAACGGACATCCCCCCGCACGGGCGCGGCAACACCCAGATCGAGCCACGGGTAGATCACGCCCTCGCGGCTGGAACTGCGGGGACGGCATCCCGGATTGCTACCATTCAGGCATGGGTCTTTTCAAGCAGCTTTCAGTACAAAAGATCATAATAGCGGCTAACAGCCCCGCTGCCTACGTGCCGCCGAATCTGGGCGAGGAGATCCAGCGGCAGCTCAAGACCGCGCGGTCCAGGGTCTTCGCCTACTCGGACTACGTCAAGCAGGTCGACTGCACCCGCTGCGGCGCCCCGAAGCGGCTGCCGTCGAAGACCGCCTACCTGTACTGCGATCATTGCGGGTCGCTGATCGACTACGACTTCCGGCTGGCCAACTTCGGCACGAATGCCGGGCTGACCAATCAGGTCTTCCTGTATCTCGTGGCGCCCGTGCAGGCAGAACTGGAGCGCGCCATCGCCCGGAACGACAAGGACCGCTACCGCCAGCTGCTCAGGCCTGTCTACGCAGAATGGATCAGGCAGGTCCCTCAGGCCGTGTCGCCGAGGGCCACCTCGGATGAGGATTTCCGCCGGCGCACGGTCGGCTATTTCGTCGAGTGCATGGTGGTCAGGGAGTTCAGCCCGCAGACGCACGCGCTCGGTCACCAGCTCGAGGCGGCGACGAGCGCGGTGCGGCGGATACCGCAGCCGGACGGAAGCGTGCTGGTCGATGAGAGCATCTGGCCGGTGGCGCAGCTGTTCAAGCAGCAGATGGATCTGGGTTACCGGCAGCTCAGGGAGACCGGCGTACTGGACCTGGAGCCAGAGCAGACCCCGCTGGACGTGCAGCTCCGGATGGAGTACTCGGTCTTCTGCCAGAACTGGCTCCCCAAGATCCCGCCGGCCGACGTGGATCGCTTCCTCGCCTTCTTCGGCATCAGGAACGAGTACGCCAAGGCGAACGTCGCCGGCGCGCTGACCAGGAAATGCGGCGGGTGCGGCGACGAGCTCATGACCGTGCCGGGCGCACAGGCCGTTATCTGCGAGTCCTGCGGCCGCAAACTCGACATCGCCGGCGGCGAGGTCCCGTGCCAGAACTGCGGCGCTCCCCTGTCGTTCCCGACCGGCGCCAGCGCCATCGAGTGTCCCTACTGCCGCGCCGGCACCCACCGCGCCTGACCGGCCTCGGCCCGCGCCGGCCCTCGTCCGGCAGGTCCGGCCGGGTGCCGTGGGCGGCGCTGCGCGGGCCGCTCTTCACCGGCCCGCGCAGCCAAGATCATCCACAAGTATCCGCCGGGCCCCGCACCAGGCAGCCCGGCGTTCGGCCCGGGCGAGCAGGTCGCGGCGGTCGTCTCCGGCCGGTAACGAGGTCAGAGCATCATCGCGGCGTAGCCGTTCATGGCGCCGTTGCCTGCGCCGATCCACAGGAAGACGGCGAGGTCACCGTCGTGGACCCGGCCGGCGCGGCGGTCCTCGTCGAGCAGGATCAGGGTGCTGGCTGCTGAGGTGTTCCCGTAGTGGTCGACGCCGATCGGGACCCGGCCGGGCGGCAGGCCCAGCATCTGGGCGGCCTCGCGGACGACGATGCCGTTGGCCTGGTGCAGGTACCAGCGGGCTACCGAGCCGATGTCGAAGTCCGTGCCGGTCGCTGGCTTGATCCTGGCGGGCCAGTCGTCCTGCAGCATCTGGAAGTTACGGGCCATCAGCGGGGAGAAGACCTCGGCGACCTTGACGCCGTCCATCAGGAAGACGTGATCGGCCAGGTTCGCCGCGCAGGTGTGGTGCAGGCAGCCGCCGGCCGGGTACGTGACCAGCTCGATGCCGGGGTTCGTCTCGTAGCGGACCGACAGCAGTCCCCGCGGGCGGTCGCCGGGGTCCTGGGGGGCGGAGCGGAACACGGCGGCGCCGGCGCCGTCGGCGAACATGAGCGGGGCCAGCCAGCCCATGCCGCTCGGGTGCCGGTAGTAGGCGTCATGGACTTCGGGACCGAAATAGCCGGACGGGCAGTTGCTGGCCACCACCAGCGCGGTGGCCGGCGCCATCGAGATCAGCGACGCGGCGGCCGTCCGGAAGCCGGCCGCTAGCCCGGCGCAGCCGAGGTTGTGGTGAACCAGTTCAGCGTCGCGGCGCAGCCCGAGCCCGGTCACCAGGAACCGGAAATGATCCTGGCAGGAGATCACGTCGGGAGTCGACGTGACATGCACGAAGATGTCCACGTCCGCAGCCCCGGTCCCGGCATCGGCCAGGGCCGAGCGCGCCGCCGCCAGCGCCAGATCGCCGTCGTAGATGCCGCCCTCGGCCCGGCTGCGCTTGCGCCGCCCGCCGAACTCATAATCCAGGCGCCGCTCGTGGATGCCCAGGTGCCGCACCACCCACTCCGGCTCCAGGAGCCTGCCGTCCGGCCGGGCCGGACGCAGATACCGCAGGATCTCCTCATTCGACACCCGGTGATCAGGCAGGAACGACCCCGCCCCAGCCACCGACACCGAGACCCCTGATGCCAGCGCAGACAAAGCAGAACCGCTCATCAGACCGGCCCCTTTCCGAACCAGGCTGCCGCCAGCGATCCGACCGCCGGCTCAGCCACTACCATCACAAGCCACCCCCGCCAGGCAGAACAGGGCCAAACGTCCCCCCGTACCGGGCCAACCAGCCCTCTCACTACCCCCGACAGGGCAGCCGTCGGCCAGCCACCCAGAAAGACCACGGGATACCTGCGAGGGCAGCGTCACCGTTTGCTCCGTCCCTGGCCATGTCGGCTGAGATTGGCATACTGACGGCTGTGGAGCCGATGCGTGTCCTGCTGTTCGATGTATTCGGAACGCTGGTGGACTGGCGATCGAGCCTGATCGAGCTCGCCGAGGCGACGGCGGTCCGGGCCAGCGTCCAGGCCGACTGGGCGGCCATCGTCGATGACTGGCGCCGCGCGTACCAGCCCGCGATGGACCGGGTCCGGCAGGGTGCCACCTGGCGTGACCTGGATTCTCTCCAGCGCGAAACGCTCAGCGGCGTCCTCACCCGGCGCGGCATCTGGCTGCCAGCCGCCGACACCGAATCGCTGGTCAGGGGCTGGCGGCAGTTGCGGCCCTGGCCGGACAGCCGGGACGGGCTCGATCGCCTGCGCCGCAAGTACGTCACTGCCACGCTGTCGAACGGCCATCTCGCGCTGCTCGCCGACCTGCTCAAGTTCGCTGATCTTCGCGTTGATGCCGTCCTGTCTGCGCAGCTCGCCGCCGGCTACAAGCCCGACGCCAAGGTGTACCTCACCGCCCTTCGCCTGCTCGACTGCCCGCCCGGGAATGCCGGAATGGTTGCCGCGCACGCCGCCGACCTGCATGCCGCCGCGGCTGTGGGCCTTCGCCCGATCTTCGTCCGCCGGCCGCTCGAGTGGGGACCCGGCATGCCTCCGGCAGACCCGCCCGCGCTGGACGGCCTGATCGACACCGACGGACTCGACCACCTCGCTGAGACCCTGGGCTGCTGACCCGGGCACGGCGCCCTGTCCCGCAGCCATCACGCAGTCACGCCCATAGACGCAGTCAAAGACCCCGGAACATCCCGCCTCCGCTGCTGCGGTGCCCGGTCGTCCCGGTCCACGGCCACGAGCGCCCCGGCATCCAGCACCAGCGCGCTCACGCGGCGGTATCACTCGCGCGCACGCCCAGCTCCCGCTCCGCACGGGCGATCTCCGAGGCACTCAGCGCACCGTGCTCGGCCTGCCAGGCAGCCAGGAACCCGGCCAGGGCCTCGGCCCGCAGCTTGCTCGCAGCAGCCTCGGCCAGCCAGGACGACAAGGGCTTCGGGTCGTTATGCCGCTGCCCGGTCGCCGAACGCGCGGGTGACGGCTGCGGTGCGGCGGCTGCACGTCCGTCCGTCAGGCGTGCCTCCGCGCGCGGCGCCCGCGCTGTCGTGTAATCGTCGTTCCCTGACCTGGGGCTGCCCGGTCAGTCCGTGGTGCCGCGGGTGAACGTGGCCGTGACCGAGCCGGTGGCCGGCAGTGAGCTGATCCGCAGCGGGCTCCACGTCATGCCGAACCGGCTCCGGTCGATGGTGAGCTGCGCGCGCAGCCTCACCCGGTCCGGGCTGGCCGCCACGACGTCGGCGGTGAAGCTGACCGGTTCGGCGGCACCGGCCGCCTCGAGCGTGCCCTCGGCGTTCAGCGTCCCGGCGTCCGACAGCGTCGCGCGCTGGACGGACAGGACGACGCGCGGATGCTTCGCCACGTCGAAAAAGTCCGCCGAGCGCAGGTGCTTGTCCCGCTGCTTGTTCCCGGTCGTCAGCGACGCGGCGTCGATGACCAGCTGCCCGGTGACCGTGCCGCCGGGGGCGACCGTGCCCTCGCCGCTGATCTGCCCGAAGCGTCCGCGGACGGTGATCGTGTTCCAGAAGTGCCGGTTGGTGAACTCGACGCTGGACTCTGCGGGGACCAGGCTCCACTGACCCGCCAGGGTCCCGTTCCTGGCCAGGGCAAGGACGTCGGTGTCCTCCCGCGGCGAACCGCCTGCCTGCGCTGTCATGCTGCGTCCTTCCCTGGCAAGATATTTGATGTGCTACCCAAATAGTTTTGTCATGCGAACCATATAGAATGGTAACGTCCCTGGTCAAGGAAGGCACGTGATCGACGACACCGGCGATTCCAGGCACTCAACGCTCTGCCTGCGGCTGATGCAGCTGTTCCCACGCGTCGCGCGGGGGATGCGGCGGCACCAGGACCGCGCCACGCCCGGTATCCCCGCGACCCTCGGGCCGCGCCACATCGCCGCCCTGGAACACCTGCGCGGCGGCCCGCTCACGGTCGGCACGCTGGCCGCCGGGCTCGGCCTGACGCTGCCGACGGTCAGCGGCGTCCTCGCCGACCTCGACCGGGCGAGCCTGATCGACCGGCACCCCGACCAGGCCGACCGGCGCCGCACCATCGTCGCCATCGCAGACGCCAGGCGGCCCGTCATCGAGCAATGGCTGGACGGCGCCGCGGCCCCGCTTGCCCGGGTCCTCGACCGCCTCGCCCCCAGCGAGCGCACCGCTTTCCTGAAGGCCATGGACATGCTGGAAGCCGAGCTCCGCGACCCAGGCACCCCCGCCAGTTCCTGACCCGGGCGCCGCCCACCGCCACGGCGCCGCGATCTGCTCTCCCGCTGATGCCCGCGGCAAGCGCCCGCAGGACCCATGGCTGCCATCGCGCCCGCACCCCCGCGGTTACCGCCCGGTCGGCGGCATCAGGATCTGTGCCGTAGCCAGGCAATGCAGGTTGCGTTACGCTCACCGGCTATCTGAAAGGGGCTGGTATGGACCTTGAGGATTTCCTCCATCGGTGCGAGTACGCATGGCAGGTCTTCGTGACCGGCGACCCTGGTCCCGCCATGTTGCTGTTCTCCCCATCGCGACGACGTAACGCTGGCTAGCCCGTGCGGCCCGCCCAGAAACGAACGCACCAGAGCGGCACCGCCGCCCCGCGAACCTGGGCCAGGCCAGCACCTATCGAAAGCGCCACTGCGCGGTTGCCGGGCCGGTCAGCAGTTGCGCTGGCTGGCGGTGCCGCCGCCTGGGCCAGCAGCGCCTGCGCCGTGGCGTAGGTCGCCATCACCAGGCCCTCGCCCCCGGGCAGTCGCATGCCACCGAACTTGCGCAGCGCCAGCAGGCAGTCCGAGGCCAGGAACAGCACGCCACCAGCGGCGGCGGCCGGGGATCCGCGGTCCAGCGCGGTCAGCGACATGGCTGTCAGCGTGGCGCTGTAGATCAGGACCGGGACCCGGTCGGAGCCGGTCCGCGGCCACAGCCAGGCGGTCACCGCGGTCGCCGTCGCGAGCGGTGGCACCACCAGCGTCGGCCGGGCACTCAGCCGCCCGCCGCCGCGGCGGCGCAGGGCGCTGATCCAGGCCAGATGGCCGACCAGGAAGCAGCCGAGCCCGGCCCGGAACGCCGCATCGCCGGTCCCCAGCAGCGCCACATCACCGGCCCACCCCAGCGCCAGCGCCCGCTGCACCGCCGGATCGCGGCCCGCTATCAGCACCGGCATCAGCAGCGGCTTGGTCAGCCACCGCCGCCGATCCCGGCCCGTCGCGGCCAGGATCGTGTCAGCCGCCGCCAGAGTCACGAAGACTGCCCGCCGGACACCCCGATCACAGCATGCGCCAGCCCGCGCGTCAGCTGCCAGCCCCAGCTCCCAGCGCATCGACTGCCGGCCACCCCCCGTGCTGCGAATTCCAACGTCACACCAGACCGCGCAATGACGGCCGCCTACTGCTGGCAGCGTCCCGGCGCAGGCCGGCCGGATCTCCGGCGATGCAAGCATCATGCCTGATCTTCGCCGCCTTTGCCGTGCCGACATTCACCACTCAGCCAGGCAGTCTCACATCTCCAGGCCCTCGGGGCGAAGGTCCCGGCGAGGCAGGCCCGACGACTCCGGTGGGGCATGCCCGTACGGTGGGAGCGTGACGGTGGCGGCCGGGTATGGCTGCCGCTGTGCCCGGCGGCAGCCAGGGAGGTGCGGCGATGGTGATCAGACCCAGTCACGAGCAGATGCTCGACCCCGCGGCCGCTCAGGCGCGCGTGCCGGTGACGCCGGAACGGGGCGCCCCGGTGACCACGCTGCCAGCCAACTCGGCGATCGGGCTCCCGGAACGCAGATTTCCCGAGATCGAGGAGCGGCCGCTGCACGCCGGCACCGCGACCACCGCCCACCCGGCGGCGGCATCAACGATGAAGCCCGACAGCGCCGCCGTTCTGCGCGGACGTCAGTTCGATTTGCGAGGGGCTACCAGTCGCAGGACGATTGTGCGATGCCATGCAGGATCTCGGATTCAAGTTTACGTTTCACCGGATCGCTCGCGGCGGCGGGAGCGCTGCGCAGCGGGTCCTGTTTCCGCTTGACTGACAAAATGGCCTCGACTGACCATGCCTGGATCTCCTGGGCAAGCTTCTCTACCCGGTAGATGGGGCTGTAGTGATCCCGCCGTTCCCATATGTCAACGATCCGCTCGTTCCGAAGCGACTCGCCCGGACCGCCGCCGCGCACGAATTCGGGGAAGCTATTCGAGTCATGGCCAGCCCAAAGCACTCGCCTGTCCAGCTCGGCAGCAAGGCCGTGATAGCCGTGACGTTCTAGCCCGCGGCTGATGTGACGATTGTCCCAGGGCCAGACCGTTCCACAGTGGTAGGCGCCTGGCAGGAACCGTTTCTCGCGGCTCGACAGAGTCCTGATGCCCGCGGGCGCGAGCATTTCCGGTGAGAACAGCGTTCTTATGAGCGCCTCCACGCGGGCGGCCGCACCGGAGTCCGCGGGCTCGAGCAGTCGCGAGTTGAGCACATGGCCCATATTGGACGTCCGGACCGCAAGCGGCCGCAGGCGGCCGCTGTCACTACGTTCGGTACCGAGAGCGAAGTATCCGCCGCGCTCGTCTTCCAGCCAGAACCTGTCCAGGACGACCCGGCTTATCCGTGCCGCACGCTCCGTCAGGTTCGCGGCGGCATGCAGCATGGCGGCTCGTTCCCGGCCACCGTGACGCCTTCCGGCGCTGGACCGGTAGAGCGCCGCAGCGTCGATCAGGGCATCGTGGGCCAGCGACTGAACTTCGACCGAGGCAATGCCCTGCTTATGGTTGGCATAGGAACCGTCTGCCCGCACGTAGCTTTCGGGCGTGTCTTTCCATGCTTGATTCGAGATTCCCCTCGGCTGCTGCATCCAGAACTCGAGCAAACCTTCTGGATTGCTGTCCAGCCGCTGCTCCAGCCATGCCAGCGCAGCTTCAAGTGAATACCACATCGTACGTTTCGTGCCACGTCGGCAGGTATATGGCGTGCACAGGAAGGCTGGTTTCCGGCCCGCGACTCTGGCGATCCCGCTGATGTACATGGGCGTCGCGTCCACCGAGCCGTAGTGCGGCCACTCCCAGTGATTCAGGGCAGTGATGTTCCCGGCGATCGGATCGTCCGGGTCCAGCACCCAGTGCGGAATACGGCCAGGCTCTTCCTCGCTCGCCGGGTTGGTGCGCGCACCCTGCAACTCCGCGAAGCGGACCAGTGTCGTCTCAAGCAGCCGCGGGTAGCGATCGTGCAGATTGAGGCCCATGTACAGGGAGTCACGGCCGAAGACCCCCTCAAGCTGGCGCAGCTCCTCAACCCGCTCGTTCTCCGGCCGTGCAAGCGCTGCCAGGCACGGGCCATGGGCGCCGATGTCAGCAATGCTGGGAGCGGCGGTGAGGCGCATGAGCGCTCTCAGCGCGGAGGCCTGCTGCTGCTCCGGCGGTGCGACCTGTGGATATTCCACGTTGATGACACGCTGGCCTGGCAGCAGATAGGGGATGAGGTCGGGCACTTGGCCCCTGAGATCGATTAGCAGTGGGTCGCCCATGCCTCGTTCGTCCCCTGTCCCTTATCCGTTGAAGCAATCCCGGGCGCCGCCGCCACACGGGTCCTGCCGAGCCGGCCCGGTGTGCGCCCCCGGCCCGTCGCAATGTCAGCAGTATCGCCAGCCGAGCTATGCCAGCCCAGGCTCTGCGGGTACCGGACGATCCTCGCCCCGTGCAGCATCTCGCCCGCCTGGTCGGCGACCGCGCAGCAGCCTAAGATAATGCTGCGCTGCCTGGCGGGCCGCGTAGTTCGGGCGCGCCTCGGACAGGGGTCGCGGGCCTGACATCGGAGTCGGCAATGAGGGATGGATCCGCGATCCATGGCGAAGGCCATTCGGGCGACGGACCATCCGCTTCGAGCATAACGGCCGCCGATGTCAGGAAACTCCGGGAAGCCTTAGCGGGCGGATCCGGTGGCCGCGCAGGCAATCCGGGCGAGCAGGCGGGTGATCCCCCGGCGCACAGCACGATCCGGGCGGAAGCGGTGCGGGCATTGTGCCTGGGCGAGCTCGACATCGGCGTGCATCAGAGGATCCGCCTGTCCGGAATGCGCGTTACCGGTCGGCTTAACCTCTCGGATACGCGCCTTGAGCATCCAATAACATTCATCGAATGCGTGTTCGACGATGCTATCGACCTTACCGACGCCCGAGCGGTGGGCGCGATCCGGCTGGAGCGCTGCAGGCTGACGTCGGTGGTCGCCGATCGCATGCGGACCATGGATGATCTCGTCATCCAGGACGGGCGGATGACGGGCACGCTGTCGCTGGTCCAGATGCAGGCCGCCGGAACACTGCGCTGCTCCGGCACCCTCATCGACGTCGGCGGTGACCGCCCGGCGATAGACGGCAGCGGCTTGCGGGTCAGGGGCAGCGTCCTGCTCGATCAGGGTTTCTGCGCGCGCGGTGAGGTTCGGCTGGTCTCCGCGCATGTCGATGGCGACCTGGACCTGAGCCAGGCCCTCTGCAGCAACCCGGCCGGGTACAGCATCAACGCTTCCTGGCTCGTCGTGGGCGGCGAGCTGCTTTGCCTGCGTGGATTCCGCGCCGAGGGCGAGGTGTTCCTGCAGTGGGCGCAGCTGCGGGCACTGCGGGCCACTGGTGCCTCCTTTATCAACGATGGGGGCAACGCGATCACGGCAGACGGCGCCAGGGTTGCCACCGGGCTGTTCCTGGACAAGGGTCTGCACGCGAAGGGCCAGGTCTCACTGATCGAGGCCAAGGCGGATGGTGAGCTCAACTGCTCGGGCAGCACGCTCGAAGCGCCGGGAGCCACGGCGTTGAACGCTACGCGTTTCGAGACGCGTGAGGTCTACCTCAACGAGGGCTTCGTGGCCGAGGGCGCGGTCCAGCTCGGCGGCGCCAAGGTCACCGGCCAGCTCAACTGTTCGGATGGGCGGTTCCATAACAAGGAAGGATGCGCTCTCGACCTCGGCGGGCTCACATGCGATGGCGACATGTTCCTCAGCAGCGGATTCCGCGCGGAGGGCCAGGTGCGCCTGACCCGGGCCACCATCCAGCGGGAGCTCAACTGTAGCGGCGGAACTTTCGAGGACACGGGTCCCTTCCCTGATCCGGCTCGCACGCCCCGCGCCTTGGACGCGGAGGGCCTCACCACGGCTGGCTCCGTATACTTGACCTATCCGTTCCGGGCCGTTGGCGAAGTGTTCCTGTTCCGCACGAACATAGGTCAGCAACTCGACTGTGCCGGCGGCGTGATCGACAACCCGGGCGGCACGGCGCTTGAGCTGAGTGGCGCGAGCGTCAACGGGGACGTCCGGCTCATTGACCGGTTCCACGCGACTGGCGCGGTCCGGCTCTCACATGCTCTTGTCGGACAGCATCTGGACTGCAAGTCGGGCGAGTTCGAGGCCGGGCGCGACGGCACCGTCCTTGACGCGAGCGGCCTGCGGGTCACCGGCTCATTCATCTGGCTGCCCGCGAAGACGCCAGACGGCCTGGTGGACCTTTCGTTTGCCAGCGTCGGTCGCCTCGCCGATGCCCGCGCCGGGTGGCCATCCGGCCGGCAAGTGGAGCTGACAGGCTTCGCCTACGGATCCCTCGAAAGCACCACCGCGATGAAGGACAGGCTCACCTGGCTCGCCGGGGCGAAGACCTACTCCCTGCAGGCATACCAGCAACTCGTCACCATTTACAGGCAGGACGGCCGCGAAAAGGAAGCCAGGCGGGTGGCGCTTGAAAAACACCGCCAGCGGAGGAATTTCCTGCCCTGGTGGTCGCGCGGCTGGAGCTGGTTCCAGGATGTGACCGTCGGCTACGGCTACCGGCTGTACAACGCGCTGATCATCGTCGCCGTGCTTGGCGTAATCGGGTCTGTTCTGTTCCGCTACGCCCAGTACCACAACCTTATGCTGGCCACAAACGCCCACGCGCCTGGCGCTGTACAGGCAGACCACTGTATGCAGGACTACCCGTGTTTTACGCCCTATGTCTACTCATTCCAGCTCCTGCTGCCAATCGTGAATCTTCATCAAACAGATTTCTGGCTGCCCAACTCGTGGACCGGTTACGGCGTCGCGCTCCTGGCATACACCTGGTTCGCCATCATCCTCGGCTGGATGATCGGCATCGCCCTTGTCGCTGGCCTAGGCCGAATATTCAGCCGGGATTAACGACGGCTGCCTTACTTGGTGACATGACGATATTTGCAATGACCATTACTGCGCTCCGGCCCATACCCCTTACCGGCCGGGTTAGGTGGGGATCGCCCGGCAGGGCGACCGCAGCACGCACGGGCCGGCCGGGTTCATGCATGAGAATCACTCACC
>Ga0209415_10014213_pt1 | contig 13019 bp, 13 predicted proteins | sample PeaSoiSIISIP2007_FD_187696 | JGI IMG/M metagenome (GOLD analysis project Ga0209415, IMG submission 187696) | Peat soil microbial communities from Weissenstadt, Germany - SII-SIP-2007 (SPAdes) (version 2) | ecosystem: Environmental > Terrestrial > Soil > Wetlands > Peat | place: Germany...
CCCGCCTCGCCCGCTCGCCGCTCGCGGCTGCCACCGCGGCCGCCGCGATCGCGCTCGCGCTGATCATCGGCTGGTCCCAATGGCAGCCGTTGCGGTCCGAGCAGGCGGCGACCGCCGGCGTGACGGCGCTGGCCGGCGGCAGGATCAACGCCGCCCGGGCCGACGAGCTGACGGCGATCGCGCGCAACCCGCTCGACATCACCCCGCTGGTCTACCTCGGCTACAGCTACGCCCAGGCCGGCAAACTCCGCCTCGCCCAGGCAACCTTCGACCGCGCGATCGCGCTGCAGCCCTCGAACGCCGCGAGCTGGAAGGCGCTGTGGGAGTTCGACAGCAACTGGAGCTACGACCTGAGCGCCGGCGAGCATGCGCTGTACGCGGCGATCGACCTGAATCCCTGGGATCCCCTGCTGCTGAAGCAGTCGATCGAGCTCACCCCGGTCAGCTGACCGGCCGGCGCGCGCCGTGATCGGGCTCGTGCGCGCCCAACTCCCACTCGCGCGCCGTCATCACGTAGACGACGTGGTCGATGACGCGTGTGCCGATCCGCTCGGCCCCGCGCAGCACGCCCTCCTCGCGAAAGCCCAATCGCTCGGGGATCGCGCGGCTGCGCTGATTGGCGACACCGGCGCGGATCTCCACGCGCGCCAGCTCCCAGCGCTCGAACGCGTGGTTCAGCAGCGCGCACACGACGGTCGTCATCGTGCCCGCTCCCTGGCGGTTGGCGGCGAGCCAGTAGCCGATGCTCGTCGACCGTCGCGTCCAGTCGATCGCATGGAAGCCGGCGACGCCGATGATCTGCTCTCGCTGGATGATCGCGAGCTGCATGCCGCGGTTCTCCTCGTACTGCCGGCGGGCGGCGCGGATGAACGCGAGCGAGTCGGCGGTGCCGCGCGTCTGGCCGACGAACGGCATCCAGGCGGCAAGATGCGCACGGTTGGAGTCGATCAGCGCGAACAGCTCGTCGGCGTCCCCGTCCTCCAGCCCGCGCAGCGAGCGGTCATCTCCGAGATCGACTTCGAGCGGCACGAGAGAAAGTCTTGCGTATCGAAGGCGTTAGGATCGCCGACCATGTTCGGACCCTTCGACCACGTCGGCTATCTCGTCCGCGACTTCGACGCCGCGCTCGAGCAGGCGCAGGTCCTGTTCGCCCTCCCCGTCGCACGCACGGCGGAGCTGCCGCAGTTCGGGATCACGGCCGCGTTCCTCGGCGAGGGCAGCGGCACGCTGGAGATCTTCACGATCGCCGACCGCGAGCTGCTCGACCCGCGCCTCGACGGCGCCGAGCGGCGGATCGACCACGTCGCGTTCCGCGTCGACGACCTCGACGCGGTGGCTGGCCTGCTGCGCGCCGGGGGCGCTCGCTTCAGCGGACCGGATCGCCGTGGCGAGATCTCGGAGCCGATCGAGCTGGGCGCCACGCGCCATCTCTGGACGCTGCCGGAGACCACCGGCGGGCTCGCCCTTCAGCTCACCGAGCTGCCCGCGCAGTAGCCAGCAGCACGCCCCGCGCCCGGCGGATCTCGATCTGCTCGAAGCCGCCGGCCGCCAGCAGCCCGGCCAGCGAGCGGCGCGTGAAGAACCGCAGGTGATCCGAGCGCGGCTCGAAGTGCGCCTCGAACGCCCGGCGGCTGACCCCCAGCCACAGCCGGCGTGCCCACGTGTGGTCGGGGGTCGACAGCACGAGCCGGCCCCCGGGGCCGACGACGCGCGCGACCTCCGCCAGCAGCCCCAGCCCGTCCTGCACGTGCTCGATGACCTCGCCCAGCCAGGCCGCGTCGAAGGCGCCGGCCTCAAACGGCAGCTCCTCGCCGCCCACCACCACCAACTCCAGCTCGCCATAGCGCGCACGAGCCCGGCGGACCGGCTCCTCCGCGACCTCCACCCCGACCACCGAGAATCCCGCTGCGGCAAGCGCGCCGCAGAACCACCCGGCGCCACACCCCACGTCGATCACCCTCGAACGCGGCTCGAGCGCCGAGATCAGGAACGCGCGCCTGAGCTCGAAGTGCTCCGGTGCGACGTCGGGCAGCTCGCGCCAGAGGCGCTCGAAGTAGCCCATTGGCGAGGAATCTACCCGCAACGCCACCCAGATCCGCTGTACAGTGCGAGCCAGTGCGCTCGGGGGGGTCGCGCACGTATTGCGCGCCACGATCGAGGGCACACAGGCATGAGGGTGGTGTTCGACAGCCGTGCGAAGGGGGACCCCCGCGGGATCGGGCGGTACGTGCGCTGCATGCTCGAGGCGCTGCGCGAGACCGCGGCGCAGGACAGCGTGATCACCGAGTCTCACCGCCCTCGCCGTGCCGACGTCTTCCATTCGCCGTGGCTGGACGGCGCCCACATCCGCTGTCCCTGTCCGATGGTCGTGACGCTGCACGACCTCGTCAACCTCAAGCGGCGCGGAGAGTATCTGCGCACCGGCGTGCGCTTCCGGCTGCGCTACCTCGCGGTGCAGAAGGCGGACCGCGTGATCGTGCCGACGCACGTCGTCGCCGCCGACGCACAGGAGCGCCTCGACATCGACAGCGACCGGATCATCGTCATCCCCGAGGCCGCGGCGCCGCCGATGTACCCGCGCGGACCGCAGGAGATCGCCGCCGTCCGCGATCGCTACGCGCTCCCCGAGCACTACCTGCTGTGGGTCGGCGGAATGACCCATCCGGAGCCCCGCAAGCGCGTCGCCGAACTCGCACAGGCCCCGCGCCGGATGCCGCTCGTGCTCGTCGGTCCGACACGCCCGTGGGCCCACGAGCTGCCCGACGTCACGCTCACCGGCCAGGTCACGGACGACGAGCTGGCTGCGCTCTACAGCGGCGCGCACGCGCTCGTGTTCCCCTCCGACGACGAGGGCTTCGGGCTGCCGACCGTGGAAGCGCTTGCGTGCGGCACGCCGGTGGTCGCCTGCGACGCGCCGGCGGTGCGTGAGGTGCTCGGCGAGCGCGCCACCTTCGTCGAGCTGGGGGACATCGAGGGCCTGCTCGAAGCCGCGGCGAATGCGGTCCGCCCGGCGCCGGCGGCGCCCCAGTGGAGCTGGGCCGACGCGGCGCGCGCGACGTGGGGGGTCTACGCGGCGGCGTGCACGCAGGCGCAGACGGTCAGTAGGCGCCGCGTCCCCAGATTACCGCGGGGAGCGTTTTGACCAGGATCGCCAGGTCGAGGAAGACCGACCAGCGCTCGAGATAGAGGAAGTCCAGCCGGACGAGGTCGTCGAAGTCCAGTTCGGCGCGGCCGGAGACCTGCCACAGCCCGGTCATCCCGGGCATCACGAGGTAGCGCTTCATGTGCCACTCCTCGAGCCGGTCGAAGTCCCGCTGCGGCAGCGGCCGCGGGCCGACCAGCGACATCTGGCCGCGCAGCACGTTGATCAGCTGCGGCAGCTCATCGAGTGAGAAGCGCCGCAGGCCGCGCCCGACCAGGGTCAGGCGTGGGTCCTCGCGCATCTTGAACAGCGCGCCCGATGCCTCGTTGTGGGCTTCGAGGTCGTACTGGTGCCGATCGGCGCCATCGACCATCGTGCGGAACTTCAGACACGCGAACGGCATCCCGCCGATCCCCGGCCGCATCGAGCGGTACAGCACAGGTCCCCGCGATCCGATCTTGATCGCGATCGCGATCGCGATCAGCAGCGGGCTCAACACGATCACCAGGAGCGTGGCCACGACCAGGTCGAAGGTGCGCTTCAGCGCGAAGTCGACCCCCTCGAACACCGGCGGGCGCAGCTCGAACAGCGGCACGGACTGTCCGGGCACGAACTCGGCGCGGTGGATGAGGATCTCCGTCGTCGACGGCGCGATCCGCACGCGCACGCCCCGGCGGTGGGCGCTATCGACCAGCTCGAGCAGCTCGCGTTCGGGGAAGTCGGGGTCGACGACGATGACCTCGTCGACACGGTTGGCCGAGATCGCCTCGCCGATCTCGGCCAGCGAGCCGAGCGAGCGCAGGCCGTCATGCGGGCGCGGGGAGCGCGAGACGAATCCGACGACCTCGACCGCCGGGTGCGGGCCCGACGAGAGCGCCTTGGCCACCGCGTCGATATGTCCGTTGGTGCCGACGAGCACCGCGCGACGCCGGTAGCCGGCGGCACGCAGCAGCAGTCCGGAGATCTGCTCGTAGAGCTGGCGGAAGCCGGTCAAATAGATCAGCGCGAAGAAGAACGAGCCGTAGAAGACGTAGTAGGAGGAGAAATACTTCGTGCCGTTGAGGAGCGCGAAGATCAGCGCGACGACCATCACCTGGAACAGGGTCGCCAGGATTCGCGTGAACCCCGGCCGCTCGCCGCGGTCGGCATACATGTCGGAGCGCGCGAACAGCAGTGTGGTGACGAGGTAGGCGAAGGCGACCAACCCGCGGGTCTGGTGGAAGGCCTGCGAGACGATCTGGGTCTTGGTCTGTGCGTGCACCACATCCTTCAGCAGCAGCGCCGTGAAGATCGCGAGGAACACGCCGGCGAAATCCAGCGCCATCAGCACGACGACGCGAGAGAACCGCCGCAGGGTCTCCCAGCGCAGCAGGAACGACAACAGCGGCGGGCGCTTGGCGCGCACGTCGCGCTCGCCCAGGGCGACCTGCTGCGGCGGCGCCAGCGCCGCCGCGGTCGGTGTCTCGTCCGTTACCGGATCAGGGACCGCGCGAATCGTCTGGCGGGAACTCGACATCTCGCTCTATCCAACGTGTCACTCTGTCAGATGTTGCGGCGCACCGCTACATAATTGCCTGCAAGCGACGCCGAGCGCCGGCGATCCACGCTATTTGCGCTCGAGCGTGCGGCGCAGGCCGTCGAGCAGCGACACCTCCGGCGACCACCCGAGCAGCTCTGCCGCGAGGCTGATGTCGGGACGACGCTGCTTCGGGTCGTCGACGGGCAGCTCTGCGAAGACGATCGGCGAGTCGCTGCCGGTCACCTCGAGCACCGCGTCCGCGAGCGCGAGCAGCGTGTATTCGTCGGGATTGCCGATGTTCACCGGCTCGTGGTAGCCCGACTCGGCGAGCGCGATCAGCCCGCGCACGAGATCGGTCACGAAACAGAACGAGCGCGTCTGCGTGCCGTCGCCGAAGATCGTCAACGGCAGTCCGGCCTGCGCCTGGCGCACGAACGTCGGGATCGCGCGCCCGTCGTGCGGGCGCATCCGCGGGCCGTAGGTGTTGAAGATCCGCACGATCGCCGTGTCCACCCCCTGCTGGCGCTGGTAAGCCATCGTCAGCGCCTCGGCGTAGCGCTTGGACTCGTCGTAGACACCGCGCGGCCCGATCGGGTTGACGTGTCCCCAGTAGCTCTCGCGCTGCGGATGCTCCTGCGGGTCGCCGTAGACCTCGCTTGTCGAGGCCAGCAGGAAGCGCGCACGGTGGGCCTTCGCCAGACCGAGCGTGTGGTGCGTGCCGTAGGAGCCGACCTTCAGGGTGTGCAGCGGCAGGCGGAGGTAGTCGATCGGCGAGGCCGGCGACGCCAGGTGGTAGACGACGTCGACCGGTTCATCGACGAAGTAGGCCTCGGTGATGTCGATGTTCAGCGCGGAGAACTCGGCGCCGCGGATGTGGGCGATGTTCTCGAGCGTGCCCGTCTCGAGGTTGTCGACGCAGATCACGCGGTTGCCCCGCGCCAGCAGCTCATCGCAGAGATGCGAGCCAAGGAACCCGGCACCGCCGGTGACCAGACAGGTGGCCATCGCCGCGCAGCCTACCGGCTGCGCTCCTCGCCTCGCACGACCAGTCGCACGCCGGCGCCGATCGGCACGAGCGCGCTGCTCACCGAGCGCTCGGCGTCGATCAGCGCGCTGACCGCGGCCATCTCGCCGGCGTGCGAGCGCACGTTGTCGATCGCGATCAGCCCGCCGGCCGGCCGAAGGCTGCGCAGCAGCTCGGGCCAGTATCCCGCGTAGGCGGGACGCTCGGCGTCGAGGAACACGAAGTCCCACCAGCCGTCGGGTGAGTTCGACAGTGCCTGTGCGGCGTCCTGCGTGCGCAACTCGGCCCCCACCCTCGCGCGGGCGAGGTTCGCGCGGGCCAGCGCCGTCCGCTCGGCGTCGATCTCAACGCTCGTCACCGAGCCCCCGGTCGCCTCGGCGGCATCCGCGAGCCAGATCGTCGAGTACCCGTTGGAACCGCCGAGCTCGAGGATCCGCCGCGCGCCGGTGGCGCGGATCAGCACGCCGAGCAGCTCTGCCGTCTCGGGCTCGACGTTGCGAAAGCGCGCATGGCGGTCCGGCTGGCGCTCGTCGTGGGCGCGGGCCGCGGCGAGGATCTCCTGCGCGACCGCGCGTCGTGCGGCGTTCACTAGCCCGATCATGACAGCGCCGCTGCCGCTGCGAGACGCGGCGGCGCGCCGGCTGGCGCCCGATATCCTAGCCCCGCGATGGCTGGGCCCGACAGCGGCGAGGAGCGCCCCACGATTGCACCGCTCGTCGGCCCTGAGGACCCGCGCCGCTTCACCGATTCGGGGATCGCCGTCGAGGCGGTCTACAGCGCCGTGCAGGACGGCGGCGCGGTCGAGGACCCGGGCGTGTTCCCGTTTACGCGCGGCATTCGTCGCCGCGGGTATCGCGATCGTCCGTGGACGATGCGTCAGTACGCCGGCTACGCGTCGGCGCGTGAGTCCAACGAGCGCTACCGCTACCTGCTCGCCGCCGGGTCGACCGGCCTGTCGATGGCGTTCGATCTGCCGACCCAGCTCGGCCTGGACTCCGACGACCCCCGGGCGCTCGGCGAGGTCGGGCGCACCGGTGTCGCGATCGACACGATCGATGACATGCGGGCCGCCTTCGACGGGATCCCGCTGGACGGCGTCTCGACGTCGATGACGATCAACGCGCCGGCGAGCGTGCTGCTGTGCCTCTACGAGCTCGTCGCAGAGGGCCAGGGGGTGGCCGCAGAGCAGCTGCGCGGGACGAGCCAGAACGACATCCTCAAGGAATACATCGCGCGCGGGAACTACATCTACCCCCCCGGGCCGTCGATGCGCCTGACGACCGACCTGTTCGCCTACTGCCGCGAGCGGATCCCGCGCTGGAACACGATCTCGATCTCCGGCTATCACTACCGCGAGATGGGCGCCTCGGCCGTGCAGGAGGTCGCCTTCACGCTCTGTAGCGCGATCGCCTACGTGGATGCGGCGATCGACGCCGGCCTGGCGGTCGACGAGTTCGCGCCGCGCCTGGCGTTCTTCTTCGGCGCCCACAACAACGTCTTCCAGGAGGTCGCGAAGTTCCGCGCCGCGCGGCGGATGTGGGCGCAGATCATGCGCGAGCGCTTCGGCGCGCGTGACGAGGCCTCGACGATGCTGCGCTTTCACACCCAGACCGCCGGCGTCACGCTGACCGCGCAGCAGCCGCACAACAACATCGTTCGCGTCGCGCTCCAGGCCTTCGCGGCGGTCTGTGGCGGCACCCAGTCGCTGCACACCAACGGCTACGACGAGGCGCTCGCGCTGCCCTCAGAGCAGGCCGCGAAGCTCGCGCTGCGCACCCAGCAGGTGATCAGTCACGAGTCGGGCGTGACCGACACCGTCGACCCGTTCGCCGGCTCCTACTTCGTCGAGACGCTGACCAACGAGATCGAGGCCCGCGCGAACGCGCTGATCGCGCAGGTCGACCGGCTCGGCGGCGCGCTTGCGGCGATCGGCTTCATCACCGCCGCGATCGACGAGTCGGCGTGGAGCTACCAGGAGCGCTACCGCACCGGGCAGGACGTCGTCGTCGGGGTCAACCGCTACATCGAGGAGGACGCCATCGTGCAGGGAACCCTGCGCGTCGACCCGGCATCCGAGCGCGACCAGCTCGAGCGCCTTGCAGCGTTCAAGCGCAACCGCGACGGCGACCTCGTCGCCCGCCGCCTCGACGCCCTGCGCGACGGCGCGCGCGGCCCCGCCAACCTGCTCACGCCGATTCGCGAGGCGCTGCGCGATCGCGCCACCCTCGGCGAGGTCTGCGGCGCCATGCGCGAGGTCTTCGGCAGCCACCAGCCGCACTGAGCGGCGATCCGCGCGGGCAGGATTCGCGCGCTCGAGCGCCAATACCGTCGTGTCATGGGAGCGGTCGAGACGCAGCGGACCCTCGTCAAGTCCGTGCCCGAGGTGTGGGCGGAGCTCAGCGAGGACGGCGTTCTGGCACGGATGCTCCGGGGCCGGTTCGGCGAGATCCGCCTCACGCACCTGACACCCGAGTCGAGCATCGAATGGGAAGGCGAGCTGGCCACCGGCCTGGTCGAGCTCGAGCCGAGCGTCTTCGGCACGCGCGTACGGTTGAGCGCGATGATCGCCGAGGCCCCACCGCCACTGCCGCCACCGGCCGTCGCGGTGGCGCCGCCACCGCGCATCGGCCTGCTCGCGCGGCTGTTCGGACGGCGCCCGCCGCCACCCCCGCAGGTCCCACCACCGCTCGTCCAGGCGCCGGCCCCCCAGGTCGACCCCCAACAAGCACGGGACGCACTCGCGGCGATCCTCGACGAGATCGGCACGGCGCGTCACAGGCCGTTCTCGAGAGACGCGGGAGCGTCCGCGCGGATCACCTAGGATCTCGGCGCGGTGACCGAGCACGCGCCCCACAACTACGCCGAGCGTCTCGAGCAGCTGCAGGAGCTTCGCCGCGAAGCCGCGCACGCCGAGGGTCCGGCCGTCGAGAAGCAGCACGCGAAGGGCAAGTACACCGCGCGTGAGCGGATCGAGAAGCTGCTCGATCCGCAGTCCTTCCATGAGCTCGACGGTTTCGTGCGCCACCGCACGACCGACTTCCAGATGGACCGCACGCGCCCGCTGGCCGACGCGGTGATCACCGGCCACGGCACGATCGACGGACGCCAGGTCTGCGTGTTCAGCCAGGACTTCACCGTCTTCGGCGGCTCGCTCGGCGAGGTGATGGGCGAGAAGATCTGCAAGCTGATGGACCTTGCCGCGCGCGTGGGCTGCCCCGTGATCGGCATCAACGACTCCGGTGGCGCGCGCATCCAGGAGGGCGTCGTCTCGCTCGGCGCCTACGGCGAGGTCTTCTACCGCAACGTCCGCTGCTCCGGGGTGATCCCGCAGATCTCGCTGATCATGGGTCCCTGCGCCGGCGGCGCGGTGTACTCGCCGGCGATCACCGACTTCATCCTGATGGTCAAGCACACATCGCACATGTTCATCACCGGGCCCGACGTCATCAGGACGGTCACCGGCGAGGAGGTCGGCTTCGAGGAGCTCGGCGGTGCGCTGACCCACAACACGAAGTCCGGGGTCGCGCACTTCGCCACCGAGGACGAGGACCACTGCCTCGAGGAGGCTCGCTACCTGCTCTCGTTCCTGCCGCAGAACAACCTCGAGTCGACGCCCGTGCTGACGCCCGGCGACGATCCCCAGCGGATGGATCCCGAGCTCGACGCCGTGGTGCCCGACAACCCGAAGGAGCCCTACGACATGCGCGCCGCGATCCGGATGATCGTCGACGACGGCGAGTTCCTCGAGGTGCATGAGCATCACGCGCGCAACATCGTCTGCGGGCTCGCCCGGCTGGACGGCGTCTCGATCGGCGTCGTCGGCAACCAGCCCGCAGCGCTCGCCGGGGTGCTCGACATCGACGCCTCGACCAAGGCGGCGCGGTTCGTCCGGACCTGCGACGCGTTCAACATCCCGCTCCTCACCTTCGTCGACGTCCCCGGCTTCCTGCCGGGGACCGAGCAGGAGTGGGGCGGGATCATCCGCCACGGCGCCAAGCTGCTGTACGCCTACGCCGAGGCCACGGTGCCGAAGATCACCCTGATCACGCGCAAGGCCTACGGCGGCGCCTACGACGTGATGTCCTCCAAGCACCTGCGCGCCGACTTCAACTTCGCCTGGCCGACGGCGGAGATCGCGGTCATGGGACCCGAGGGTGCGGTCAACATCGTCTACAAGCGCGAGATCGGCGCGAGCACCGCACCCCAGAAACGCCGGGAGCAGCTGATGGACGACTACCGGGCGCGCTTCGCCAACCCCTACTCGGCAGCCGAGCGCGGCTACATCGACGACGTCATCGTGCCGCACGAGACGCGGCCGCGGCTGATCACGGCGCTGCACCTGCTGGCCGGCAAACGCGAGGCTCCTCCCAGGCGCAAGCACGGCAACATCCCGCTGTAGCGGCGGCGCGGCCTCGCGTGCACGCAGGCGCCGTCAGCAACCGTCGTGCGTCAGACTGCGGCGGATGAAGCCGCGTGCACTGATCGTCCCGGCGCCGTCGCCGCTCGAGGCCGCGGCGATCGCCGCGGCCCTCGAGCAGTTCATCCGCGACACCGCTGCGCCCCGACACGCTTCGCCGCCGGCGGTCGGCGGATGGCTGCGGGTCGCGCGCCTCGAGGCGGTCGGAGGCGAGCCGCAGACGCCCGCCCCGTGGGGCGAGAGCGCCCCCTGGCCCGCCGCCGCGCGCACGTCGAGCCGGAATCCCTAGAAACACACCTGCCTTTCAGTAGTATTACGCGCTCCACTACGCGGAGAGGTCGTCGGATGGCAGATGGCTCCACTGGCGCGCGCGGGTCGCTCGCCGATCCCGAGATCTACGAGAACGTCCCGGGACACGTGATCCCGATCATCGAACGCGAGTTCGACGACTTCGACACGGAGGCTGCCGGGTTCCTCGCCGGCCAGACGCCCGAGGACCAGTTCATCGGCTTTCGCCTGAAGCAGGGCGTCTACGGGCAGCGCCAAATCGAGCGCCAGATGATCCGCGTCAAGCTGCCCTTCGGCGGTATCAACCCCGACCAGCTCGACGCCTTCGCCGACGTCATCGAGCGCTATGTCCCGCTGCGCAAGGGGCACATCACGACGCGTCAGAACGTGCAGCTGCACCACGTGCCGCTGCCCGACGCCGCCAAGCTGATCCGCGAGATCTCGCTCACCGGCCTGTCCTCGCGTGAGGGCTGCGGCAACACGATCCGCAACGTCACCGGCGATCCGTGGGCCGGGGTCTGCGAGAACGAGCTGTTTGACCCGACGCCCTACGTCGGCGCCTACGTCCGCTACTTCGTGCGCAACGAGGTCTGCCAGCTGATGCCGCGGAAGTTCAAGACCGCCTTCAGCGCGACCGGCGAGGACATCGCGATCACCGGGATCCACGACGGTGGCTTCATCCCGCGGATCAAGGACGGCCGGCGCGGATTCGAGCTGCGCATCGGCGGCGGCACCTCGATCATGCCGCGCGTGGCGCCGACGCTGTACGAGTTCGTCGGCGCCGACGACGGCGAGTACCTGAAGGTGATGGAGGCGGTGCTGCGGATCTTCAACCGCCAGGACGAGCTGCGCGCCAATCGCGCGCGGGCGCGGATCAAGGTGCTGATCGACCGCATCGGGATCGACGTGTTCCGCGAGATGGTCGAGCAAGAGCTGCGCGGCCCGTGGGTCGCCGAGCGCAACTTCGATCCAGCGCCGCTGCTGTTCATCGACGACGAGGAGGCGCGCGCGCCGGCCGCGCGCGCCTCCTACGCCACCGCCAACGGCGACGCCCGCGAGTTCGCGCGCTGGGCCGCGGCCAACACGCGACCGCAGCGCCAGGCGGGGTTCGCCACGGTCGAGGTCAGGGTCGTGCGCGGCGACCTGACACCCGAGCAGTTCCGCGGGCTGGCGCAGATCATGCGCGATCACACCGGCGACTCGGCACGCACGACCGTCCAGCAGAACCTGGTCCTGCGCTGGGTGCGCCCGGAGTCGCTCTACGAGGTGTGGCGCGCCCTCGGCGAGCTGGGCCTCGCGGGCGTCGGTCCGCGAACGATCGCCGACATCGTCAGCTGCCCGGGGACCGACAGCTGCAAGCTGGGCATCACCAGCTCGATGGGCCTGAGCGCGGCGATCCAGCAGCGCATCGACGCGCTCGAGATCGAGGATCCGCTGACGCGCGCGATCAACATCAAGATGAGCGGCTGCCCCAACGGCTGCGGCCAGCACCACATCGCGAACATCGGCTTCACCGGCGCGTCGATCAAGCTCGGCGACCGGACGATCCCGGCCTACATTCCCCACCTCGCCGGCAACTTCGAGCACGGGACCGTGGCCATGGGCCAGCGGCTGAAGGCGCGACTCCCGGCCAAGCGCGTCCCTGAGGCGGTCGAGCGCTGGCTCGACCTCTACCAGCGGGAGCGAATCGACGGCGAGGCGTTCAACGCATTCGTGCAACGGGTCGGCACGGCGAGCTTCGAGGAGCTGGTCAAGGATCTGTCGCTGCCGCCGGACTTCACGCTCGAGACGATGAACCACTTCATCGACTGGAATCGCAACGAGCCGTTCGCCGTGATCCGGGGCGAGGGCGAATGCGCGGTCTAGCGGCACCCGCGGCCACGGGAGACCTCGAGCACGCGAGCGCCGAGGAGGTGCTCGCGCACATGCTCGAGCACCATCACCCTCGGCTCGCGCTCGCCTGCTCCTTCCAGAAGGAGGAGGCGGTGCTGGTCGACATGCTGCTCAAGCTCGAGCCGTCGGCGCGTGTCTTCACGATCGATACCGGCGTGCTGTTCCCCGAGACCTATCGAACCTGGCGCGAGCTCGAGCTCCGCTACGGCGTCCAGGTCGAGATCTTCGACGCCGAGCGCGAGGGGGACGAGCCGTGGGACGTCGTCGGGTGCTGCTCGGCACGCAAGGTGGCGGCGCTCGACCTCGCGCTCGAGGACCTCGACGGCTGGATCACCGGCCTGCGCCGCGAGCAGGCGCCGACCCGCTCGAGCACGGCCAAGCTCGCCTTCGACGCCCGTCGCGGGATCTGGAAGGCGAACCCGCTCGCGGACTGGGACGCGAAGGCGGTCTGGGATTACATCGCTCGCAACGACGTCCCCTACAACGCACTGCACGACCGCGGCTACGAGTCGATCGGCTGCATGCCCTGTACCCTTCCGGGGTCCGGGCGCGAAGGGCGCTGGGCCGGTAGCGACAAGACCGAGTGCGGCATTCACGTCTGAGACACCGATGAGTTCGACCACCACGGCGGCGTCGTCCCGCCTTACGCATCTTCGTGCGCTTGAGTCTGAGGCGGTGCATGTGTTGCGGGAGGTGGCGGCGGGGTTTGAGCGGCCGGTGTTGTTGTTTTCCGGCG
>Ga0209415_10014214_pt1 | contig 13019 bp, 12 predicted proteins | sample PeaSoiSIISIP2007_FD_187696 | JGI IMG/M metagenome (GOLD analysis project Ga0209415, IMG submission 187696) | Peat soil microbial communities from Weissenstadt, Germany - SII-SIP-2007 (SPAdes) (version 2) | ecosystem: Environmental > Terrestrial > Soil > Wetlands > Peat | place: Germany...
CCGTAAATTATCGTCCGATCAAAAAGATTCCAGTGGATAACTCGGGAATTGAAGAATAAAACCACGGGCTGTTAGCCAACGCCAGCGACTTCAGTGAACTCGCGGCGAGCTTCGGTCCGAAGGGCAGTGGCAATGACGCGTCGAGCGGCAATATCGCGGCGCTGAACGCCTTTGCCACCGCCAACGGGTTGCTCTTGGCCGTTCCGGAGCCGGTGACATCTTCGCTCCTGTTGGTCGCCGGTGGGGGAATTATGATGCACCGGCGACGAAAACAATCGGCGGTTTAGCGTCCGGGTTTACGCGGCGTTTTTCTCTACGGACGTTGGGAAACAATCAGTTTCCCGTCATTGTCCAACCATGCGTCGCAGGTGTGGCGCAGGCCATCCAGTTCATAATCAAACGTAAAGTGCGATGGGTTGTTCGCATCGGGCTGGCCGGCGAAGAACTTCCAATGAGCCAGTGGAGACCCGCGGTCCGTCGCTACCGTGAGGTAGTCCCAGTTCGACATTTGAGGCAAGGGCGAGACGTTCCATTCCAGATATTGAATCCGGAATCCAATCTGCGCGGTGGGGAACATCGGCGAAAAGGTGAGCGACATCAGGCATCGCACACCGTTGGGACGGCGCATTTCGTGCAGAAAGATTGTGCCGTCCGAGATAACGGTCCGGCCATTATCGATTCCCTCGAAGTGAATTTGAGGCACGCAAACCTCGGAATGAAGGACATTGCCTCGGTTCATTTCGAAGACCACGTGGCTCGGCGGTTGCATGAATTGGAGACATTTTTGTTCCCAGTAACTCGACTCGGCACGCCGCCAAAGCTCCGAACCCCATTGAATTGCCACGATGATGGTGGCGGCTACGAAGATGAGGATGTAAACCCATCGCCAAATTCGCCGGGCGGCGGGGGGTTTGGGGGCGTAATTAAGTGGCTTCACCGCATCCATTCGGTTGCCTTCCACCACGCTAGAAACGTCCAGCAAAATAAACCACAGAGGGCACAGAGGTCACAGAGCACACAGAGACGAAGCTGTAAATTCAGTATTCCTCTGTGCTCTCGGTGACCTCTGTGATCTCTGTGTCAGTCTTCTTGTTAGAAGATTTAAGTCAACTAATGACCGATTTTACCCGCGAAACGATTTCTGTTCTGGGGACGGAGGATTGATCGCCGGTCGAAAGATTTTTCAGCTTCACCTCGCCCTTGGCCAGCTCGTCGTCGCCGAGGATGAGACAGAACTTCGCCGCTTCGCGGTCGGCGATCTTGAACTGGGCTTTCATCGAGCGGTCGGCCAAATCCATGTCGGCGACGATGCCGGCGGCGCGGAGGTCGGCCAGGAGATTCCATGCGGCCTGTTTGGCGGCCGGCCCCAGCGCGGCCAGCCAGACCAGCGGGCGGCGCGGATCGGGCAGGGCAACCTGCTGGGCTTCCAATGCAATCAGCAATCGTTCCAGCCCGATGCCGAAACCGACGCCCGGCGTGGGCCGGCCGCCCAGGGTTTCGACGAGATTGTCGTATCTGCCGCCGCCGCCGATGGCGTTTTGGGCGCCCAGGCCGGAAGTCGTCACTTCCCAAACGGTGCCCGTGTAATAATCGAATCCGCGAACCAAATTGGGATTTACTGTGAATGCAATGGATCGGTCCTTGAGCATGGCTTGGATGTTCTCGAAATGCTGGCGGCTCTTGTCGGACAACGATTCCAATGCCGGCGGCGCGCCGATGACGGCCGACTGGTCGCGCGGGTCCTTGCTGTCGAGAATGCGCAGGGGATTTTCGGCCAGCCGACGCTGGCTGTCTTCGCTCAATTGGGACGCCTTGGGCGTCAGGAATTTCACCAGGGCATCGCGATAGCGGTTCTTGCTGTCTTTGTCGCCGAGGCTGTTGATTTGCAGGGAGAAATCCTTCACGCCGCATCGGCGATAGAAATCCAATTGCAGCAAGATGCATTCGACATCCTGCTCCGGCTCGGCGATGCCGAAGGCTTCTACGCCGAATTGGTGGTGCTGGCGCAGGCGGCCTTTTTGTGGGCGTTCGTAGCGGAAATTGGGGCCGATGTAAAAGAGTTTTTGCCGGGCGCCTTCCTGGGCGAGGAGATTGTTTTCGATTGCCGCGCGGACGACGCCGGCGGTTCCTTCGGGGCGGAGGGTGATCGAATCGCCGCCGCGGTCGGAAAAGGTGAACGTTTCCTTGCTGACGATGTCGGTTGTTTCGCCGACGCCGCGGTGGAAAAGTTCGCTGTATTCGTAGATGGGAGTACGGATTTCGGCGAAGTGGTAGACGGCCGCGACATCGCGGGCGATGGTTTCGATGGCCTGCCATTTCCAGCTATCGGCGGGCAGCGTGTCGGCGGTGCCGCGCGGAGCGTTGATTCTCGACATGGGTCACTGCCCGGGAGGCTGCGCCTCCGGTTCAGGAGGCTTGGCCTCGGAAGGCGCGGCTGGTTCGCTGCCGGTTGCCGGTTTGTCAGCCTTCATCGCATCGACGTCCACTTCCTCGATCCTGGCGGTTTCGAGGATCTTGTCGAGGGCCTTCTGCTCGCGCATCTGGATGTACATACTCAGGAGCGAGCCGTCGGCGGACATCTCCTGCTTGAGTTTTTCCGGCCTTTTGCCGGACTGGGCCGCCAGCAGGGAAATCCGGCCGTTCAGTTCCGCCTCGTTCACGTCGACGTTGAAGTCGCCGGCGATCTTCTGAAGGATGAAGAACAGCTTCAGGTCGCGCAGGGCCTCGTCCTTGACGTTGGCGCGCAGGGCGTCGATCCGCGCATCGGCCTGATCTTCGGGCATTCCCCGCATCAGGAACTCGATCCGCCGGCGCTTTAGGACCCGGTCGGCCTGCCGATCCGACAGCTTGCTCGGCAAGTCGATATTCACGTTCTGCAGCAGATAGTTGGCGATCTGGTCGCGCATGGTTTGCTGGACATCGTATTCCACGCGCTGGACCATCTGCTCGCGAAGGGCTTCGCGCAATTCCTTTTCATCGGTAAAGCCCAGGCCGTCGAGGAATTCCTGATTGATCTCGGCCAGTTCAAGCTTCTTGATTTCCTTGAGATCGATCTCGACGGCCACGTCTTTGCCGCGGGCTTGTTCGTTGGGATTCGTCTGGGGCACGGCGACGATGAATTCGCGTTTCTCGCCGGGCCTCTGGCCCTGGAGCCTGGCGTCGAGATCGTCGATCTGGATGCCGGCGAATCGGCCGGGCTTGGCGATGATCTGCCCGTCGTGCTGGTGCGAGATGACGTTGCCGTCCACCTTGAGGTGGACGTCGGCGATGAGATAGTCGCCCGCCTCGACCCCTCGGTCCTCGACGGGAACCAGCGCGCCCTGCTGCTGACGGAGATTGAGCATCGCCTGATCGACGTGATCGTCCTTCACGTCCACCTTCGGCTTCCGGACCGACAGGCCGGTAAGCGGCGGAAGGTTGATCTGGGGCTGGACCTCGATCTCAAATGAATAGCTCAGGCTGCCGGTTTCCGGCAACTCGATCGCATCGGGATTATCGAACTGCGGCTCGCCGATGACTTGCAGGGAGTTCTTGGAAATGGCCTGTTCGTAGCTTTCGCTGATGAGGGTTCGGCGCACCTGGTCGCGGACGTCGCCGTGGAATCGTTTTTCGATGAGTTTTTGCGGAGCGTGCCCGGGCCGGAAGCCGGGGACCGCGGCCTCGCGCCGAAGCTGCTTGAACTGCTCCTGGAGCTTGGCGGCGATCACTTCCTGCGGGACTTCGATGAAGACCTTTTTGGTAGCGGGGCCGGCGTCCTCAATCTTGATTTGATAGGGACTTGGTTCCGGTTCCTGGACGGCGGAAAGGGCTCCGCCCTCCGCAGCCGTGAGGGCTTGGCCCTCCGGTACGGAAAGGGCTTGGCCCCCCGGTTCCGAAAGGGATTCGCTCTCCGAAGCGGCTTGTTCATCAGCCATGGAAAACCTCGACTCCTCATCAGACAACGACAAGCGCCCAGGAACGTCCCCGACGCCGAGAATCGGGGATTATAGCCAAACCACCCGGTTTGAAAATGGCAACGGGGATTTTTATGAACCGTGGGTGGCTCTTTGGCGGTACGTTGCCACGGTGGCGGGGAGCATTTCCACATTCTCCCAACGCCTTCCGGAACACCATCGCCGCCGACAGCGAATGGTCTGTTAATTGGGCGTCGGGCCGGCGGTCAAAATCGCTCAATCGGCTACTTTCCCATTCTCAGGGCGAGCAGCTTTGCGTGTGTTTTCTTCATCGCGGCGGTCAGTTCCGGATACGGTCGGTCGGTGACGTCAACTATGCCGATGTTGTAGTTTTCGCCGTCAAAGCGGCCTGAGACCGGCTCGTCAATCCATTGAAACCAGTGGGTGCCGATCACGTTGGGGCTGGAAGCGGCGCTCTCCACGTAGTCGCTGTACATCGCCGCTCGCTGCTCTTGTGAAGCGGCCTGGACCAATCCGGCGGCCATTCCGCGTCCCGGAACGCCCACGTGGAATTCACCGATGAGAATGGGCCGGCCGGTCAATTCATAATATCGCTGCAAACGGCGAGGGCTCGGGACGGCCTCGTAGATATTGTGGCTATCGACATCAAACAAGCGAGCGAGACTCACGACCGCATCGGGTGGATTGCCGCCGAAACGGATTCCCAAATTGAGGTGATTGGGGTCATGTTTTTTCATTGCGGCGACGATGACGGTCAGATACCGCTCGAAGGCGCGGAGGGCGAAGTCTCGGCGGCTCTGGGCGGTGTCGCCGTGATCTTTCAGCCAGGATTGCAACTCGCGCTGAATGCCCGTTGGGGGGCCGGCCAGAATCTGCGCCGCCAATAGGGTTTCCTGTCCCGGCCAGGGCGGTTCGTTGCCGATGAAATATCCGAGCAAATACGGATCATCTTTGTGAGCCTCGCAGGTGCGCGCGGCGGCACTGTCCGCGCGCTGCTCGAAATCGTCGGCATAAACGTCGGGCATTCCGAGGACGGCCGGGCCGGTCTGCCAATTACGCACGGTCAGCACATAGGGCTGTCGGGGCTGGGCGGCCTGCAAATCGGGATTGGGGCCGTAGAAGGTGTTGATTCCCCAATTGGCCATTCGCCGGGCGGTGAGGGTTGCCCACTTTTCCTGCCAATTCTCCGTTCCGTATCGGCGAACGAGATTCCAAGTGTAAAACGACGCGAAGCCTTCCATCGATTGGCGGGTTGTGGGGAAGCGCTGGGCGAAGATCGCGGATAAATCCTTCGGCGGCATGGCCGCGAAGATGGATTCGCGTCCGGCGACTTTCGTGGGCATGAACGTGCCGATCCCGTTTACGCCGGTCGAAAAAAAGTAATGTCCTATGGGATCGACAAACCACCAGTGTCCGTCGATGCGTTCGACCCGGAAAAAACCGGTGGCCTTTGCCTGGGCGCCGGTGAATCCGCCGTATTCATCGCGGTCCGGCACGGGGTCTTTGTCCAGCGAAGCTTCTTCATCGGCCCAGGCGGCCTTAAGATCGTCCAGTGAATGCGCCTTGCCCGGCCAGTCGGCGGGAATCCACTGCCCAAATTCATCGACGAGAACTCTCGGATCAAGCACGGCATCCCCCGGCGACTGGGTGGCCAATCGAATGGACCGAATTTCCAGCGTCACAGTTCCCACGGGATTGTGGATGGTGAAAACGATTGCGCCGACGTGTTTCAACGGCTCATAGCCGCCTCCGTCGATGTTAATCCAATACGAGCCGGCCAACTTGTTATAAAGAGAGGCCAGATCATACCCCGCGGAAGGTTGCGCATAAAAGTATTTCAATGGAATCGCCGCTCGAACCAGGGCTCCCGCGAACGCGTGCATGTTCTTATGGATGACCCGGTCGGGCATTTTCAGGCCAAGCTCAAACCGCTGCGGCGAAGAACATTTGAATTCCATCACGAGAAACTCATAGCCGGACCAATCGGACGGCAATGGCGGATCGACGTCCTTCAATTCGATGGTTTTGGAAACGGTTCCTTGGCCGCTTAAGTCGACCTGAATTGGCGCGGCCGATGCGGCACCCTGCCAGATCCATAAAAGCGCGGTGGCAAGTATCTTCGCGGGAGTTGTCAACCGGGTCTGCATGGCCTCTCAAAGCATATCTTCCATACGCTTTTGGTAAAGGTGGGTCGATCCGATGGATCGGCTTGGCCGGCGACGGCAGCCCAATTTGAAAAATCCAACCCTTGGGGGATAATCACTCTGCCGGCTCGAGCGGCAGCGGAGAACGCCGATATGCCAACCAGCAATCTGTTGGACATTCAGCTTGAACACGACAAATGGGCCACGCGGCAGGTTTTGTTGGCCTGCGAAAAACTCACTGCCGATCAATTCGCGCGGAAATTCGAGATCGGTCCCGGATCGCTGGAGGCGACGATCACCCACATGCTGGCGGCGATGATTACCTGGACCGACACGCTGGCCGAGCGGCCACCGCGCCAGCGGATCGATCAGGACGGCGTTCGACATTCACCGGCACAATTGCTTCAAATGCTGGATGAATCAACCGCTGAATTCATCGCGATCGCGAAAAGCCGGCCGCTGGACCAAATCGTCAAACGCACGCGAGCCGGGAAGGAATATTCCTTCACCCGCGGCGCGATCATCACGCACGTCACGACGCACGGCATGCACCACCGCGCCCAATGCCTCAACATGCTCAGGCATCTTGGCGTCAACCCGCTGCCCCCTTCCAGCGTCACGGAATGGGCGCGCATGGTGGATTTCCCGCAGTAATCCTCTACGGTTCTACTGTTCCACTGCTCTACTGTTCCACTATCTCGCGCAGCTTCTCAGCTTGTCAGGGCTGTTTCCAGCGCGAAGGCGGTCAGGCGATGGCGGGCGATCTCTTGGCCATCGACGTGCACTACGGGAATGGAGGAGCCGAATTGCTCGAGGAGCGCGGGGTCTTCCAGAACGTTCTTCTTCTCGAAGCGAAATCGCCGGCGGGTCGCCACTTGCCGGATGACGGCCTCGGCTTCGCGGCACAGCTCGCAATCGGGCTTGGAATAAATCGTGACCACTCGCATCTTCGCGCCTCAGTCTACAAATCGCCGCCGAAGGCCGTCCGCAGGCGAAAAATCTACCCATTTTCGCCGGATCAACGCAAGGGGAGCGGGAGGCCGGTAGATTAATTGGAGCTTGACACCCCGGCGGGGCGATCTAAGATGAGTAAAGATCGCGGGGTAGAGCAGCCTGGTAGCTCGTCGGGCTCATAACCCGGAGGTCGGAGGTTCGAATCCTCCCCCCGCTATTGAAAAAGGCCACCTTCGGGTGGCCTTTTTCAATGGAGCAGGGGAGCAGGAGAACGGGGAGAAATGCCCCGGTATCCAAGACAGCGCCTTCATGCCGAACACCCGCTCCACTGCGGTCACCTTATCATCTGTTCACCTGATCAAATTCGTCTGCTGCGGTGACGACGACGCATTAGGCCAAGCAGGCAGGCGCCGATTAGGGCGACCGATGATGGCTCGGGGACGGAGATCGCACCGATGAGGCCGTTCGTCGCGTCGGCGGTGTACCCCGCGGTGAAATAGAGGATGTTCGATGAACCGGCGCTGCTACCGTTACCAAACGTGAGGGCCCATAATTGTTGTTCACTAAACAGACCCGTGTTGAGCGTGATCTGACCCAGCTGGACACCAGAGAGGGAATAGGCGTTGATTGTGCCATCGCCGCCGTTATTTCCAACGAGCAGGTCGCCTGCGAAATCTCCCCACCCCGCGGGGGCAAGGGCAAGGCCCCACGGCGACTGAAGATGCGTGCCGGCCGTATCGGTGATCAAGCGGTTGATCATTGCGCCGTTTGTGTTGAATTCGTCTACGACTCCGCCGAGGGGGTCATTGGGGTTTGCGTAGGTGACGAACAGGGTGCCGTTGATGTTCTGGACATTGAAAGCCGTGAAGCCGGCGGGGAGGCTGGGATCGGTGAGAGCGCCGACCTGTTGCCACAGGTTATTAAATATATCGACGTTGCCGCTGTTCTGATCGGCGGCATAGATCTGAGCTGCGCCGCCCGAGGTGTCTCCGATCGCCAGGCCGGTGAACGATGCGCCTGCGACCGTCTGCGTGATGGCCGCAGTCGACAGCCCTCCGCGCCAAGCCGAGATCGAGCCGTCCAGGTTATCGAAAATGAATGATGCCTTGGCACCGGTAACCTGAAAGTCGGTTGCACCCGTTGTGACCCCCGGCGCGGCTGTACTCACTTGGCCTGTGGGGCCGTTTGCGTCGCTGGGCGGAGCACCCCCAACGTTGGCAACGCCTTCAGTCAGCAGAGTCGCTGAGCTGGTGGTGCCCGTGATTCTGTAGACCGTCGCGGTTCCTGAACCTTGATTGGAGACCCAAAGCGGGCTGGTCGCGGAGAAGGCGACGCCCCACGGGTCTATTAAGTTAGAATCGGTTACGGGCGCCACGCCGGCCTCGTTGGAAACCAAGTTTGTCTCAACGTAGTCCGCCCGGGCCTGGCCGACCGTCAAACAAACCGGTGCTAACAGGGCCAATGCGCGGAAGCAATGTCGTCGAATCATGTGTTTTCTCCTTTTCCTATTTCCCGGAACTGCCAGGGAGGGTACGGCCAGACCAAGCAGTTCGGACGCGGCTTGGATCCATGTGTAAGCGCTGGATTTAGTTTTCATGTTCGCCTCCTCAAGAGTTTCCCGGTTCTCAGTTACTATGCCGCCACGCGGTGGCACGCTGCCTATCGTACGGTCATATTAACCACATGAATTTACCGCATCGGCTTTCCCCAAAACGATAACTGCAAAGATTGCAGAGTCGTGATGATCATCGGTGCACGAAGCATGATCAGTTCCCGTTCCGTTGAAAAAGGAGTGCCACATAATAGCGCAAGGTTCGTGGCCACATTACCTTCTTAGAATGCTGAATGACCGATCGACCCACTGCGTCGCCGTCGATGCGCAATGCTTCATAGTGATCGCATGACGGCGAAGTCAATAAATTTTTGGGAAATTTGTCGCCTTTGCGGAATTCTTAATCGCAATCTAAAGAAAGTCGTTGGCCGAAAGCCGACTCTCCGGGGTCGACCTGATCAAATCCGTTTGCTGCGGTGGCGATGCCGGTGAGGGAGAGGCGATGCAGGCGGCGATCAGGCGGGGTCCATCGCAGTCAAGGCGAAAAAGAGCTCTTGGGGGTGTCGAATAAACTCTTTTGAGAATCAAGCATATCCTGAGGATTTGAAATCTTCCAAGCCGGCTTGCTATCTGGTTTTAGCCAGATGAGCAGCTCGTCCGGGGCGAACGTTATATCGCGGCCATCACGAATGATGGATTGAGTCTTGGCGTCGATCACCACCAGCGAGGGCACCGTCGCGATGTCATATTGCCTGGCAAGTTCTGGATGTGCGTCGATATCCACCATGACCGGCACATAGTCGGACGTGGCGTCGGCGATATCGAGCCGCGACCAGCTTTTCTTCGCCAACTCATGGCAATTCGGGGAGGAGTCGCGCTCGAATTCGACCAGCAGCGGCTTATGCCGCTCAGCCGCTTCCGCCAAGGCCTCGTTCCAGTCGTATTGCCACAATACCATTCCGCGGATGCCCTCGCCGGCAACCGCATGGCGCACAACCCGAAAGACATATCGCAGCCCCGAGGCGAGCAGCAGCATCAAAAACAAGCCGAGAATTAGGTTTACGCCGGTCTTCATGAATGAATCAGTGCGCCACTAAATCTTCGGCCACTTTGCGTCAACACTGAAGTTGTTATGCGATGAAAAGAGTCAAACCGACCATCGATTCGCGGAAGAAATTGAATTCGAAATGAACAGGGAGCCTCTAACCATGCAAGCTTTCTACGGAAGGCGAGAGAGATTTGGTGAATCGCTTCAGGTCCTCTTGCAATTCTCAGATCACCAGACAACTCCATCCCGATTTCTGGTATCATCCGGAATAGCGTGAGCGAAATCATTTCCTATGCAAGAGCCGATGCGCATGGCCCCAACGGTCCAATCCCGGCTGGGTGGGTGAAGCTGGTCACGTGCGGGACGGCGAATGAAGCGGAATTATACGCGGCCGTATTGGGTGCCGAGGGGATTCAGACTCAGGTCTTCGGGGCTAACACTAATGCGGTGAACTGGTTCTGGCAGGTTTTCAATGATGTCGATTTGATTGTTCAAGAAGCGGACTTCGCACGGGCGACGGAGGTGTTATCAAGGGCGTCGATCGATGATGTCGAACCGGCCGAAGAGCAAGCGGGCGCCTCACCCCCGGTCGACGAACAGGGTCGAGCACTGGTTCCCGTGGCCGCGTTCGACAACACAATGGATTTGCGCGATGCGCAAACGGTCCTTGCCTCGAAGCGAATCGCCGTGTACGCCCCGCGCCTGATTCTACGCGGTAATCGACCGGTCGGCCGGGGTAAGCGGTTCATCCTGCGCGTTGCGGAGGAGGACCTTGAAACTTCGAGGTCGCTGTTGGCCGAGGAAGCGGCAGACGACCGGGACCAACCACGCTGCCCGCGGTGCGGGTCTTGGAGTGTGATTCCCCGAAAGCGATTTCTGGTGGCCCTGGCTGGAGTAGTGGGGTTAGGCGGACCGGGCGAGTTCGAATGCCATTCCTGCCATTACCGCGGTGACGCGGCGGAGTTTTTGAAACGGATGAACTGACGGGGAGCTGCGCTCGATCGCGACGACGATCGTCGGTGAGCCTGCTTCAGCGATCTGGCCCGCTCGCGTTTCAAGGACTGCGTCTTGGGATCCACGGAGATGCCAAGTCCCTCAAGGGCCAGTGCACCGAGAATCGGCTCTGATCCCTCAGGGCCGAAGATGATAGGCGTGACGGTTTCCTCGCCCATCAGCGATATTCGTGCAAACCCATATTCAAGTTCCACTGGGCTGCTGTCGGCGAGTTCGTAGACATTTTTCCCCTCGGGCTTGATGCCGGCCTTGCGCAGAGCCTTGGCCGGAGCGAGAGAATCAACGGCCGCGGTATCGACGAGAAACTCGGCCGCGAATCCCTTGCCGCGACCGGCCAGCCTACGGACGGTAGTGGTGACATGTGTTATGCCCATTAGGATATTCTAGGGTCGCAAGTTGGCGCGAACAAGCGAGGGTCTTACGGCCGTCAGGGCTGCACTTCCAAGATGACCTCCAATTCTACCGGCGAACCGAGTGGGAGGCTGGCGACGCCAAAGACAAGGCGCGAAGAAACGGTCTCTTGGCCGAAGACATCTCGAAGCAACTCCGATGCGGCATCGGCGACCTTCGCGTGCTCGGTGAACTGGGGCGTGGCGGCGACGTACACGCCGAGCCGCACTACGCGGCTCACGCGGTTCAACGAACCTAGCTGCTTCTTGGTGAGCGCCAGGACATTGAGCGCGGCCGTGGACGCCGCTTCGCGGCCGGCCTTCACGTCAAGATCGTTACCTACGACGCCGGTTATCGCGGCCGTGTGGCCCGAGGTGGCGAGCATCCCGCTGAGGAAAAGGAGGTTGCCCGTCTGAACGGCAGGCACGTAGGCGCCAAAAGGCGTTGGCGCATCGGGCAGATGGATGCCGAGCTTGGCGAGCCGATCCTCGGCGGTTGTGGAGGTTATGGGCATGACGAAAGCTCCACTGAATTACCATCGGCCGAAATGAGCCCCGCCGTCGACATACAGGATTTGGCCGGTGACCGTGGGGGCGTCGGTCAGGTACATGACGGCGTCGGTGATGTCCTTGACGGCCGAAATCCGGCCCATGGGCGAGAGGCTCTGCATCACATCGTCGGGAGTCTGGTCGTGAATGGCGGTGTGGACGACGCCGGGGGCGACGGAGTTCACGCGGATGCCGTCTTTGGCGTACTCCATCGCAAGTTGCTGGGTGACGGTTGCAAGACCGCCCTTGGTGATCATCGGCACCGACGCGGGGACGCCAAGGATGGGATTGCGAGCAAGCGCGGCCGTGATGGTGACGATGCTCCCGCCAGTCTTTTGCGCCAGCATTTGCTTGATGGAGAGTTGGGTGATGTAGAGGAAACCTTCGAGGTTGGTAGAGACGAGCGATTTGAAATCCTCGGCCGTGTAATCGGTGAACGGCTTGGTGAAGATGATGCCGGCGTTATTCACCAGTACGTCGATCGACTTGAAGCGAGCCAGCGCCGTCTGAACGATCCTGGCGGCGGTTGCCTGCTCGCCGATGTCGCCGTCCACCAGAGCGACGTAGTCGGAAGCGGCGACCTGGGTGGATTGAGTCACTTTGCGGGAATTGGCAACGACATTGAACCCTCGCTGGACGAATGCTTTTACGAGTCCTGCGCCGATCCCCTGCGAAGCTCCGGTCACGATGGCTGTCTTGCGTGGTCCGCTCATGGTTGTTTACCTCGAAAACGAATCAGAAATCCGCATCCAGCACGATGCGATAACGCGCCTTTCCCGATTCAAGGTGGGCGAAGGCCTCGTTGATCTTGCTCATGGGGAAGTGCTCGGTCTGCGGCGCGATATCGTGGCGCGACGCGAAGTCGAGCATGGTGTCGATTGCTGCGGGGGAGCCGCTGGGCGAACCCGAGACGCTGCGCTGCTGCGCGATCAGTGAGAAAGCACCGACCGGGATGGGTTCCGGCACGACGCCCACGACGTGCAGCCGGCCGTTCGGAGCGAGCGCGCCGATCATCGCGTCCCAATCGAGCGGCACGTTGGCTGTGTCAATCAAAAGGTCGAAGGTGCCGGCCAGTTTTTTGATGGCGGCGGAGTCTTTGCTCGAGACGACGTGATGCGCGCCGAACCCCTTGGCTTCATCGAATTTGCTCTGGCTGGAAGTGAATGCAGTTACGTCGCAGCCGTAGGCGTGGGCGAATTTGACGGCCATGTGGCCGAGGCCACCGATTCCGATGACGCCGATGCGGCTGGTGGGCTTGGCGTACATCATCAGGGGCGCGAAGACGGTGATGCCGCCGCAGAGCAGCGGGCCGGCTTCGGCGAAGTTCAGGTTTTCCGGAAGCGGGATCGCCCACATCCACTGCGAGCGGACGTGGGTGGCGAACCCGCCGCGATGACCGACGATGGTCGCTTGCACTTGCGGGCAAAGGTGATGGCTTCCCGACATGCACTGGTG
>Ga0209415_10014215_pt1 | contig 13018 bp, 17 predicted proteins | sample PeaSoiSIISIP2007_FD_187696 | JGI IMG/M metagenome (GOLD analysis project Ga0209415, IMG submission 187696) | Peat soil microbial communities from Weissenstadt, Germany - SII-SIP-2007 (SPAdes) (version 2) | ecosystem: Environmental > Terrestrial > Soil > Wetlands > Peat | place: Germany...
CCCAGCATCTGGACCATGTGGTGCTGTTCTCGGGCGATTGCGATTTCCGCCGCCTGGTCGAGGCCGTGCAGCGCAAGGGCGTGCGCGTCACCGTGGTCAGCACCGTGCGCTCACAGCCGCCCATGGTGGCTGACGAACTGCGTCGTCAGGCCGATATCTTCGTGGAACTTCAGGATCTTGCGCCGCAAATCTCGCGCGCCATGAATTCGTACCGCGACGACCGTGACCGCGCTCCGGCGGCCATCGACTATGATGACGACGAAGAAGATGATGGCGAATAAGCAGCCGGGGCATGATTGCCCCCTCTGCCCGCGTCTCGCCGCCTTCCGCCAAGAAAACCGCAGCAAGTTTCCCGACTGGCATAATGGGCCGGTCGGCAGCTTTGGCGACTTGTCGGCGCGGCTGCTGATCGTCGGCCTTGCCCCCGGATTGCGCGGCGCCAACGCCACCGGACGCCCCTTCACCGGCGACTGGGCAGGCGACTTGCTCTATGGCACCTTGCTGAAGTTCGGCGCGGCGGAAGGGGTCTATGACGAACGCCCCGATGACGGTCTGACCCTGAAGGATTGCCGCATCACCAACGCCGTGCGCTGCGTGCCGCCCGCCAACCGCCCCACTCCCGCCGAGGCCAAGGCCTGTCGCCCCTTCCTGGTGGACGAACTGGCATCCATGCCCAATCTGAAGGCCATCCTGGCTATCGGCGGCTTTGCCCATGATGCGGTTCTTGCCACATTAGGCCAGAAGAAAAGCGCCTATCCCTTCGCCCATGGCGCCGAACACCGTCTGGCCGACGGCCCGCTTTTATTCGACAGCTATCACTGCTCGCGTCTGAACACCAACACGGGAAGACTGACCGAGGATATGTTCCATCAGGTCTTCAGCAAGGTTCTTTCGGCATCGCAGCAGTAAAAGCACTTTTGACAGCCTTGGTTTTTGGCGCATCATTGAGGCTAAGAACAATGAGGGCCGAGGTATCAAATGTTCATTGAATGGACCGACGCTTATAAACTGGGAATTCCCAAAGTGGATGCCGAACACAAGGGGCTGGCCGATCTGGTCAACCACTTCTTCGCGCAAGCCCAGGAAGGCGCCGATGCGGAAATCCTCAGCTCCACCCTCAATCAGCTGATCGACGACACCCGCAGCCATTTCAGCCGCGAGGAAGCCATGCTGGACCGCAGCAACTACCCCCTGCTGGCCCAGCATATCGCCGAGCATGACCGGCTGATGCTGCAAATGGGGCATTTCCAGAAAGCCTATCAGGACGGCCAACCCACCGCCCGCGAACTGACCATCGACACGGTGGAGTTCTTTCGCCACTGGCTGCTGGCCCACATCCAGCAGGAAGACGCCGCTTATAAGCCCTATGTGATGCGGATTTCCTAAGCAGCCTTCCGCATCAGAACAGCAAGGCCGCATCCGCCACCGGATAGACCGCCAGTTCCCCGTCATAATTGGGCAATGCCACATCGCGCCGGGGAAAGCGGTGACGGTCGTCGCCCAAGGCCAGGGCTACCAGTTCCGAGATGACCAGCTGACATTCCAGGGTCTTGCTCATGCCTTCCAGGCGGCTGGCCACATTGACCACGTCGCCAATGGCGGTTTCTTCGTGATTGGCATCGCCGCCCCAACCAAAGCGGCCCCAGATGGCCGAGCCGCAATGAATGCCGATGCCCAGGCGCAAAGGCTCGCTCAGTTCCGCCGCCAGCTCATCATTCAGGCCGCGCAGGGACACAGACAAAGCCTTGGCCGCGTGCAGCGCCTGACGGCCGCCGGTTTGATCGTCCTCGCCGATGCCGAACAAAGCCATCACACCGTCGCCGATGAATTTATCGACGCGCCCGCCAGCCTGTTCCACCGCCTTCACCACCAGCTCGAAATAGCGGTTCAGGGTAAACACCACGTCGAAGGGATGCATCTTCGCCGCCATGCGGGAATAGCCCCGAAGATCGACGAACATCACCGTCAGATTCAGCAAACGCCCAGCCAGATCGGGCGAGCCGTCGCTGAGATCCTTGGGCATCTGCGGCACGACGGAAATGTCGCTCTGGGGCTTCAGACGACAGGCCAGACGCAATGAGGGATCGCGGGCCAACAAGGGGCGCAGGGTCGCCAGTTCGGCATCGTCGGGCGGCGGCTGAAGCTCGCCCCCTTCCAGCACTTTGACCCGACAGGACGAACAGCGGCCGCGACCGCCGCAGACGGCAGCATGGGGCATCCCCGCCGTCAGACTGGCGGCCAGCACCGATGTCCCGGCGGGCACCAGCAGGCTGGCCGCGCCGCCGGGAGCTTGGGGATAGCTGACCCGAACCCAGGATGTGTCCTCGGTCATTTCAGATCGAGATGGGCGCCATCGCAGAACGGAGGCTTCTTGGACATTTTGCAGGCGCAGAAGCGCACGGTCATATCGGAAGTGGGCGCAAACTTCATGGGCTCGATCCCGGTCCCGGCGTGGGAGCCGTCGCAGCCGGGCTGCTTCTTGCTGCGGCCGCAGCGACACCAATAATAGGTTTCGCCGCCCTTGACGGTCACGGACACCGGCTCTTTGCCGGCAACGATGGGATCAACGGCCATGAGTTACCCTCCTGCTTGAATGAGTTCGTTAAGAGTAACGCTCTTCTGTCCAGGGGTCACCCCGCATGTGATAGCCACGCTGTTCCCAATAGCCCGGCACATCCTGCTCCAGGAACGAGATATGGCGCAGCCATTTGGCCGATTTCCACAGATAAAGCTTCGGCAAAATCAGCCGCATGGGTCCGCCATGCTCTTTGCTGATGGGCTGCCCCTGCCAGGAATGAGCCAGAAGCACATCGTCGTCGGCCAGATAGGACAGCGGCAGATTGGTGCTATAGCCGTCATAGGAGCGCAACATCACCGCCTTGGCTGTATCTTTGGGGCGAACCAGATCCAACAGATGCAAGGCAGGCACACCGACAAAATCGTTGTCAAAGCGCGACCAGCTGGTGACGCAATGCATATCCACCCGCAAGGTCAGCTGGGGCTGAGCCATGAAATCGGACCAACTCCAGGTGACGGGACGCTCGACCGCGCCGCCGATGCTGAAGCTCCAGTCATTGGTGGACAGATTGGGCACCACGCCCAGATCGAGCACCGGCCAATCCTGAACCTGGCGCTGACCGGGAGGCAGGCGGCGTTTGTGCTCAAGGTCGGGCATTCCGGTGAGCAAACGTCCTTCCCGCGCCCAACGCTGTTTGGCCGCGATCAGTTTGTCTTTCAAGGAATCGGTCATGACATCCGCGCATAAAAAAAGCCTCCCCAGGATATGGGGAGGCTTCATCAAAAGAGAAGTCTCAGTCGCCGCCGCGATTGCGCAGCACACGGGCCTTTTCCCGGTTCCAGTCCCGTTCTTTTTCCGAAGCGCGCTTGTCATGCAGCTTCTTGCCCTTGGCCAGACCAAGGTTGACCTTGGCAATGCCGCGGTCGTTGAAGTGAATATCCAAGGGGATCAGCGTCATGCCTTCGCGGGTGATGGCTCCCAGAAGCCGACGCAGCTCCTTTTTGTGCACCAGCAATTTGCGGGGGCGACGGGTTTCGTGGGTGAACACCGTCTTGACCTGATATTCGGGGATATAGGCGTTGAAAAGGTAAAGATCGCCTTCCTGCTGACCGGCATAGCTGTCAGCCAGATTGGATCGCCCGGCACGCAGGGATTTCACCTCGGTGCCCATCAGCATGATGCCGGCCTCGATGGTGTCGGAAATAGCGTACTCATGGCGCGCCCGCCGGTTTTCGGCGGCGATGCGGCCGGCGATCAGCGTCGGGCGTGCCATGATATACCTGCTCTTTCAGACCTTAGATCAAACCAGCATTGTGCATGGCGTCTTTGACCTTCTGCTTGCTGGCGTCGGACAGCTCGACCAGCGGAAGACGAACCTGACCATTGCACTTGCCCAACAGGCTGGCGGCATATTTCACCGGCACCGGGTTGGTTTCGCAGAACATCGAGTCATGCAGCGGCGCCAGCTTGTCGCGCAAAGCCGCCACGGTGGCCAGATCGCCCGCCGCCCAGGCCTGATGCAGCTGCGAACAAAGCTTGGGAGCGATGTTCGAGGTGACCGAGATGCAGCCATGACCGCCCTGAGCCAGGAAAGCCACCGAGGTGCCGTCCTCGCCCGACAACTGGGAGAACTGCTCGCCGCACAGAGCACGGGTCTTGATGGGGCGGCCCAGATCGTTGGTGGCGTCCTTGACGCCGACGATGTTGGGCAGCTTGGCCAGCCGGCCCATGGTCTCCACCGACATGTCGATGACGCAGCGGCCGGGGATGTTGTAGATCACCAGCGGAATGTCGACGGCATTGTGGATGGCCTGGAAGTGCTGAAACAGCCCTTCCTGGGTCGGCTTGTTGTAATAGGGCGTGACCACCAAAATCGCGTCGGCGCCGGCCTTCTTGGCATGGGCGGCCAGAGCGATGGCTTCGGCGGTGGAATTGGACCCGGCGCCGGCGATCACCGGCACTTTTTTCGATTTCGCCACTTCAACGCAAAGCTCGACGACGCGGTTATGCTCGTCATGGCTGAGAGTCGGCGATTCGCCGGTGGTGCCGCACGGCACGAGGCCGTTGGTACCCTCGGAAATCTGCCACTCCACGAAGGACTGATATGCCGCTTCATCGACGCCGCCGTTATTGAACGGGGTGATCAGAGCGGTGAACGAACCCTTGAACATGGGTTACTCCATAAGTGGGCTGGTGTGGCTTTGTTGTGACGAAAAGGGAAAAGACCATAGCCCCGTCGGACCCTGCTCGCAAGCATCGGCTTATGGTTCAAGCAGGATGATGGGGATTTAAAGGGATCAGCAGCTGGGAAGACGAGCCGTGTTCAGCCAATATTCCTCGATGCTGCAAACCACCTCGATGAAGCGGTCGTACTCCACCGGCTTGGTGATGTAGCTGTTGGCGCCCCGGCTGTAGCACAGCGAAATGTCGATATCGCTGTCCGAGGTGGTCATGACCACCACCACCAAGCTGCGCAGAGCCTCGTCCTTGCGGATAATCTTCAGGACTTCATGCCCGGTAACGCGCGGCATGTTCAGGTCCAGCAGAATCAGATTGGGACGCGGCGCTTCGCCGAACTCATCCTCGCGTTTCAGGAATTTCAGACATTTCTCGCCGTCATCGACGTGAAAGACGCGGTTCTGGTTTTTCCAGCTCTGCAAAGCCTTCTTGGCCAAACCAGCATCAGCCGGATCGTCATCGACCAGAAGAATATTTACCGGACCCAGGGCGCCCACTGCTGAAATCCTTCCTAGGAATGCAAAGGCAAAATGCACAAGCTGATGATCATACTCATCAGTTCTTGAACCGCAAGGAATTTAGGGATGAATTGTTAAAATTGACATTTATCAACTCCGCGGCTCAAAACCGGGGAATTTCAGGGCGAAGGCTTGCTCCTGCCGGGATGCCCGGCCTAGAATGCGCAAGCCTTGCGCCCCTCCCCAAGCCTTGCGCCCCTCAATGACCAAAGGTTCTTTCCCCGTGACGTTCAGGTTCACCGCCAGGTTCACCGCCGCCCTGCTTTTTGCCTTCGTCATGGGAGGCTCCGCCGCCAGGGCCAATCTGCTGACGGCCGAGGACGAAAAAATCTATCGTCAGGCCTTCGACGCCGCGCATCACGACCATTTCGACTGGGCCAAGGCGGGCTCGGCCAAGGCCCACGACAAGCTGCTGGGCAAGGTCATCACCTGGCTTTACTTCACCACCCCCAATTCCGGGGCCAGCTTCGCCGAGATCACCGACTTCATCCGCGCCAACCCGACCTGGCCGCAAAGCGCCGTGCTGATGCGCCGGGCCGAGGAAGCCATCACCGTCGCCACCCCCGACGCTGCGGTGCGCGACTGGTTCGACGTCTATCCGCCGCTGACCGTCGACGGCGCCATGGCCTATGGCAAGGCCTTGCAGGCCGCCGGACAAGGAGACAAAGCCGACAAGGTGGTGCGCGGCGCCTGGATCAGCGGCAATTTCGGGCCGATCCAGGAACGCCAGTTCCTGGCCAGCTTTCAAGACAGCCTGCGCGACGAGGATCAGGTGGCCCGCCTGGATCGTCTGCTGTGGGAACATCAGGATTCGGCGGTCGAACATCAGATTTTGCGGGCCGATGCCGATTACCGTCTGGTGGCCCAGGCCCGCATGGCCCTGGCCCACGATTCGTCCAGCGCCGAGACGGTGGCCGCCCGCGTACCGGAAAAGCTGAAGAACGACCCTGGCCTGATTTATGAACTGCTGCGCTATCGCCGCAGCCACGACATGGACGAACAGGCCACGGCCCTGCTCAGCCATCCGTCGCGCAACAAGGTTCACCCCGAGATGTGGTGGACCGAGCGCGCCATCATGGCCCGCAAGCAGTTACAGCAAGGCCATATCTCGCAAGCCTACGAGATCGCCCGCGACCATGGCCAGACCGAAGGGTCGGGCTATGCCGACGCCGAATGGCTGGCTGGCTGGATCGCCTTGCGCTTCCTGGACGACCGCGAGGTGGCCTTGCAGCATTTCACCCGCATGTATGAGCGGGTGGCGACGCCGCAAAGCCGGTCCCGAGGCGCTTATTGGGCCGGTCGGGCCTGCGACGCCCTGGGCCGGCGCGAGGACGCCGTGCGCTGGTACGCCGCCGCAGCCCAAAACGTCACCGCCTTTTACGGCCAGCTGGCGGCCAGCCGCATCAGCCCCGAGCAGCAATGGCCCATGCCCGCCGATCCTTTGCCGACCGCCGACGATATCGACTTTTTTGAAAAGCATGAACTGGTGCGCGCCGCCCGCATGTTGGGAGAAATCCGCGAAAGCGAGATGATCCGCCCCTTCATGCTGCGCATGAACGAACTTGCCAAGACCCCCGGACAACGCGCCCTGGCCGCCAATCTGGCGACCAATCTGGGCCGATCCGACATTGCCGTGGCGGTGGCCAAGCGCAGCGAGCGCGAAGGGGTGCCGCTGATTGCTTCCGGCTATCCCATCCCCCAGCTGTCCCAAAGCGACAACCCGGAAAAAGCCCTGGTGCTGGGGCTGATCCGCCAGGAAAGCGCCTTTCACTTCGAAGCGGTCAGCCCGGTGGGGGCGCGCGGCCTGATGCAGTTGATGCCCGATACCGCGTCCCGCGTCGCCAAATCCCTGAAGATGGTCTTCAAGAAGAAGCATTCCCTGGATAACGCCCTGACCGAAGACCCCTCCCTCAACGTCAAACTGGGCTCGGCCTATCTGGGCGATCTGCTGGACGGTTTCAACGGCTCTTATATCCTCAGCATCGCCTCCTATAATGCCGGGCCGGGCCGGGTGCGCCGCTGGGTAAAGGACAATGGCGACCCCCGCACCTCCGAGGCCGACCCCATCGACTGGATCGAAAGCATCCCCTATTCGGAAACCCGGAATTATGTGCAAAGGGTGCTTGAGGGCGTACAAATCTATCGCCGACGCCTGGGCGCCACCGGCCTCAGCCACTCCCTGGACAATGACCTGAAACGATAAACTGGAGGCCTTGATGGAAAGTGTTTCCGCTGTTGTTTTCGATGCTTATGGGACGTTGTTCAACCTGAATGCCATGGCCGATCTGGCCGAGGCCTCTCTGGGCAGCCGGGCTTTTGTGCTGAACGATTTGTGGCGTCGCAAGCAGCTGGAATATACGTGGCTGCGCAGCCTGACCGGCCAACATGCGGACTTTCTTCAAGTCACCGGCGAAGCCCTGGACTATGCCATGGAGGCTTTGGGGCTGCATGATCCGGCGTTACGCTCACGCCTTGCCGGAGCCTATCTGACCCCCACCGCCTACCCTGAAGCAACATCGGTTCTGGAAACCTTGAAGGGGGCGGGACTGGGGCGGGCTATCCTGTCCAACGGGGCTCCCGCCATGCTGGCTTCGGGAGCCGACGCCGCAGGGCTGACGCCCCATTTGGACGTCATCCTGTCGGTGGAATCCGTGGGCATTTTCAAACCCCATCCCTCGGTCTATGAACTGGCTTGCAAACATTACGACCTGCCGCCGGACAAGATCGCCTTCGTCTCCTCCAACGGCTGGGATGTAGCCGGAGCGGCCGCTTTCGGCTTCCAGGTCGCCTGGGTCAACCGCTCCCACCTACCCCACGAACGGCTGCCCTCGGCGCCTCGGGCGGTGATTCCCGATCTTTCCACCCTGCCCGCCTTGCTGGGATTGCTCTGAATGTCCTTACCCCTGTCCTCGCTGCGTAATCCCGCCATCCTTCTGGCCACTTGGTTCGGCGCCGGGCTGATGCCCAAGGCTCCCGGCACCTGGGGATCGTTGGCCGCGCTGCCTTTCGCCTGGATCATCGTCCATTTCGGCGGCAGCGACAGTCTGGCGGCGGCCTGCCTGATCATCTATGCGGTCGGCGTCTGGGCGGCCAACCGCACCATCGCCGTCACCAGCATTCACGATCCGGGGCTGGTGGTTATCGACGAGGTGGTGGGGCAGTGGATCGTTCTGCTGTTCACCCCCCTTGATCCCTTGCTTTATCTGCTGGGCTTCGGGCTGTTCCGCCTGTTCGACATCTTCAAACCCTGGCCGGTCAGCTGGGCCGACCGCCAGGTGGAAGGCGGCACCGGGGTCATGCTTGACGATGTGCTGGCCGGAATTTACGGCCTGGCGGTCATCAGCATTGTTCAGTTCATTCTGCCGGGCTTGCGGCCATGAGCCTGCTGCCGCCCGCGCTGGAAAGTCACGCCCGCGCCGTTCTGGCCGCCTGTGAAGCCTCGGGTCATGTGGTGGCGACGGCGGAATCCTGTACCGGCGGCTTGGTGGCGGCGGCGCTGACGGCCATTCCCGGCTCGTCCAATTGGTTGGATCGGGGCTTTGTCACCTATTCCAACCAAGCCAAGGCCGAGATGTTGGGGGTGCCCATGGCGCTGATCGAAACCCATGGCGCGGTGTCGGCCGTGGTCGCCCTGGCCATGGTGCAAGGCGCTTTGTCCCATTCCCGCGCCACAGTGGCTGTCTCCATCACCGGCATCGCCGGGCCGGGCGGCGGCAGTCCAGAAAAGCCGGTCGGCACCGTCTATCTGGCGGTAGGACGCAAAGGCGGTCAGGCGGTGGCGGAATTGCAAAATTTCGACGGCGACCGCGATGGGGTGCGCCTGCAATCGGCGTTACGCGCTTTGGAATTGCTGCGAGAGTCTATTCAGACTTCTTGATCATCTGAGGCACAACCGGCTTCAGATTGGCGTCGAAGACGGGAGTCTCGACCGGCTTCGGAGCCGAGCTGTCTCCGCTATCCAGCCCCACCATCGACAAGCTGTCGGCCCCGACCGCGGCAATAGCGTCGGTGGTTTGAGCCAACCAACCCTTGCTGGAAATCACCAAAGTGCCATGAACCGGGCGATAGTTCTGCATACTGCAGGTCACCACCAACGGCGAGGCATCGTTGCGCACCTTGATGCGCGCCGGGGTTTCGACATCGGCGCGGAATTCGCCTGCCCCCACCAGCTCGCAATCCGCGCCGGGCGGATTGGTGCGGATCACCACTTCAGTAGATTGGATCTCGGGCTTAACCCCGTAAGAAGCACAGCCGCCCAGAGAAAGGACGGCCAAAGCCTGTAGGGAAATCAGAGAGATGGCGGTGCGAATGCTCATAGCGGCATGATCATCACAGAGGATTTCCCCGAATGCAAGTCACCATGCGGTTAATCTCGGCAGCCATGCCCTGAATGCGGGAAAGCCGCCCCTCAAATCTTGGCCGCTTTGGCCTCGGCTCCATAAAGCTGGCGGGCACGCTTTTCGAAGGCTCCCACCATCAGGCCCACCGCTTCGCTGAACAAAGCGCCGATCAGGGCTTGCAGCATTTTCGAGCGGAATTCAAAATCCACATAGAAGTCGATCACCGTGCCGCCATCGGGGGCCACTTCAAATATCCAGTGGTTGTTGAGATATTTGAACGGACCCTCGGTATAGGTCACGTCGATGCGGTCGGGACCGCGCAACGTCACCCGCGAGGTGAAGCGCTCCCGCACCATTTTGAAGCCGATGACCAGATCGGCGATCATCTCATCTCCCGTCCGCTTCCTGATGCGCGAGGCCACGCACCAGGGCAGAAATTCGGGATAATGCTCCACATCGGCCACCAGATCGAACAGCTGCTTCTGGCTATAAGGCAAATGCCGGCGCTCGGCATGGGTCGTCATGATGCGCGGGCCGCCTCTCGGGCCTTGCGCAACTCGTCAAAGTCGCGGTCGGCATGGTGCGAGGAACGGGTCAGCGGCGAGGCGGAAACCATCAGGAAACCCTTGGCGCGGGCCATGGCCTTGTAATCCTCGAACTCGTCGGGAGTTACGAAACGGTCCACGCCCACATGCTTGGCGGTCGGCTGAAGATACTGGCCGATGGTGATGAAATCCACCCCGGCCGAACGCATATCGTCCATCACCTGCAGCACTTCGGTCCGCTGCTCGCCCAAGCCGACCATGATGCCGGACTTGGTGAACAACGACGGCTCCACATCCTTGACCCGCTGAAGCAGGCGCAGGGACTCGAAATAGCGCGCCCCCGGACGAATGGTCGGATACAGCCGGGGCACGGTTTCAAGATTATGGTTGAAGACATCGGGCCGGGCCTTGGCCACGGCGTCGATGGCTCCGGCCTTGTCGCGGAAGTCGGGAGTGAGGATCTCGACCGTGGTGCCCGGAGACACCGCGCGGATGCGCTCGATGCAGGCCACGAACTGGAAAGCCCCGCCATCGGCCAGATCATCGCGGTCCACCGACGTGACCACCACATGGCGCAGGCCCATATCCTTGACCGATTGGGCCAGGTTTTCCGGCTCGGCCAGGTCCACGGCGCCGGGCTTGCCGGTTTTGACGTTGCAGAAAGCACAAGCCCGCGTGCAGGTGTCGCCCAAAATCATGAAGGTGGCGTGCTTATGCTTCCAGCACTCACCGATATTCGGGCAGGCCGCCTCTTCGCAGACGGTGTGCAGGTTCTTGTCCCGCATGAGCTTGCGCACTTCGGCGGCTTCGGCCGAGGTGGGAGCCTTCACACGAATCCATTCCGGCTTGCGCGGAGACGGATTGTCGGGACGGTGCGCCTTTTCAGGATGGCGGATCGGAGCGTTCTCAGTCATGGGCTGATAGTTGGAATGCCTGAACCGTAAGGTCAAGAACTTCGTGCAGCAAAACCGTCTTAACGATGGGGCGAGAACAGATCGTGCAGCTTGCAGACCCAGCTCATCAGGCCCGGCGGATGGGGCGGTTTCAGAGTGCCGGCCAGATAATCGGCGGCGGCGCGCTCGGGCTTGGTTTCCGATGTCATGGCGGTGACCACGCCCTTCTTGCCCATGCGCTTGAGGAACCCCTCGCCCGCCGTCTGGAAGATCAGCACATCGACGCCGTCCAAAGGGTGCGGCCCCTGCTCTTCATGGTAATGATGAAAAACCATCTTGGGCGCCAGCTCGACGGCGGAAATCTGCCGAAGCGGCTGACCGTCAACGGTTTCAAACAACCGCCAATGACGGGATTGGCCGGCATGTCCCCCGACCTTGGCGCCGGTTTCGTTGGTGGCGACGGCGATTTTCATGACGCGGAAATCCTCTTCCCTGCCCACATGGTCAATGCCCCGCCTTTCAATAGGGGAATTGAGCGGGCGGATCAAGTCCGTCGAAAACACCAGCCTTCGCCATGCAGCCAGCATTGATCGTCGGCGGCATGGTCATCGAGACAGAGCCAGCGAACCTCTTGCGGGCTGGCGCGGGTCACGGCGTCATCAACCGCAGTCACGGCGGCATCGCCACGGGTGCCCAGGCAGGGATAATAACGCTGCGCCGTCAACATGCGGACGCTGAAACGATTCAGATCTGGCAACCGTTCCAGCAGGAAAATCGGCCCCCCCTGAATGGTTCCGGTCAAAGGCAGGATCATGCGCCCGCCGGGCTTCAAAGCCGTCAGCCAGGCCCGCGGCAAGTCGGCCACGCCGACGCTACAGAACACCACATCCAGCTGAGGCAGATCGGTCAAGGCCAGAGCGTCTCCGTTCAACTCGACCTGGGTCCATGGCCGGAGATTGACGCCAGCCCGACGATGCAAGGCGGGATCAATCTCGGCGGCGATAATCCGCCCCTGCAGTCCCACCAGCTCGGCTAAAACAGCGGAATAATACCCGCCCCCGGCCCCCACATGCAGCACCGTCTCGCCGGGCTGCGGGTCTGCCGCCTCGATCAGGCGGGAAACACTGGCGGGATTGCCGTTGTTCAGCCCACGAACCGGGTCCAGAGCCACGCCCACGGAATGGAGAACCCGGCGGCGATCGTCATCTTCCGAGGGATAATAGCTGCCGTCCATCCTTTCGATGACCCACGGACCCGGCGGCAGAAAATCGGCGCGCGGCACCCGCGCCAAAGCATGACGGAGCGGAGCGGCGCTCAGGCCGCCCACCACCGCGACTTCATCGGCATAGCGATGCAGGGATTCTGTTTCCGCCGGGGACATGGGCTTTTCTCTTCTCAACGGGCAGCTTGAAGAGAACTATCCCAGGTCCCGGCTGAACGGGGGCTGAATGGAGACCGAACAGATCAGCTAAAATTGTCGCCGGTGAAGCAGCGGATGGCCTGCACCCGGTTACTGACCCCCAGCTTGCGGAAAATGCTGCATAGATGGCTTTTCACCGTCACCTCGGACAGAGTCAGCTTGCTGGCGATGACCTTGTTAGGCAGGCCGTCCTTCAGCAGCATGAGAATGTCTTTCTCGCGGCGGGTCAGGCGGTCCTTGCGAGCGCCCATGCTCTGCCCCATGGGGTCTTCGGGCATTCCTGGATCAGCGTTCAGCAACATCACCGGCAGGAATTTCTCCCCCGACAGAATCAGCCGCAAGGCCGAAACCATGGCAGCCCCGGACAGCTTCTTAGGGATATAGCCGGAAGCCCCGGCATTGATGGAATTGATCATCAGTTCGCGGTCCACCAGCCCGGACAACACCACCAGCGGCTTGTCGGCCAGGCGTTCCTTGACGGCAGCCACCGAGACCGCGCCGTCCATGCCGGGCATCTTCATATCCAGCAAAGTCATGTCGGGCACC
>Ga0209415_10014216_pt1 | contig 13017 bp, 9 predicted proteins | sample PeaSoiSIISIP2007_FD_187696 | JGI IMG/M metagenome (GOLD analysis project Ga0209415, IMG submission 187696) | Peat soil microbial communities from Weissenstadt, Germany - SII-SIP-2007 (SPAdes) (version 2) | ecosystem: Environmental > Terrestrial > Soil > Wetlands > Peat | place: Germany...
CTACTCCGAAGAGATGAAGCGCCTGGGCGTCACGGCCGACCGTTGAAGTTGAACGAACTTCGAATGTTGTGATTTTCCGATCCGTATCGCGGGCAACCATCCGGGGGCATGTCCCCAAAGTGTTTGGTAAGGGGCGATTTTCGAGTTTCGAATTCCTGCCTCCTGGCCCTTCCCTGCCCTCCTTTCGCTTGTAGCACCGCCCCGGCTTCGGTGGTTGACTCCTCGGCCCTGTGGTGTTACGAATCTACATTCAGTTTCCGGTCTGGATTCGCCCACACCTGGCCGGGGACGGGGTGAGTTGTGCCCACAATCCTGGTTGCCGACGACAACAGCAACATCCAAAAGATGGTCGGGATTGCCTTGAAGGATCACGGCATCACCGTGGTGGCCGTAGGCAATGGCGAGGCCGCCGTCCGGAAAATGGCAGAATCGCTGCCGGACCTGATCCTGGCCGACATCTTCATGCCCGTGCGCAACGGCTATGAAGTGTGCGAATACGTGAAGAAGGACGACCGGTTCGCGCACATCCCCGTGGTACTGCTGGTGGGCGCCTTCGATCCGCTCGACGAGAAGGAGGTGGAGCGTGTGCACGCCGATGGTGTGCTCAAGAAGCCCTTCGTTCCCCCCGATCCCCTGATCGAACTCGTCAAATCCCTTCTCGGGAAGACTGCCGACGCAGCCGCAGCCGCAACTGCGTCCGCCGGGCCCGGGGAAACCCAGGAACTGGAGCCTGAGGAGGACGTGGAGCGCACACAGGACCTGATGCCCGGAATCGCCGCACACTCACCCACGGGCACTTTGCGGATGCCGATTCAAGAAGTGCCTCCTGTGGAGCGGACCCAGCGGCTGACTCCGGAAACGGTAGAGCGCAGCGGGTCCGGCACTATCGAGATGCCGCGCCCGGAATTGGTGCCCTCGGAACCTCCTGCCCGCACCGGCAGCGGCACCGTGGAAGTAAGCCGGCCGGAAATTCCTCTGCCCGGCCAAACCCAGCACCCGGCTCCCCAGGGATCGCCCGTGAGCGCGGAAAACTTCCGCCTGAACCTGGACGAGCCTCCGGCTCCTCCTGCGCCACTCGAAGAGACGCAAAAACTCAGCGTCAGAGACATTTCGGACATTTTGAAGCGGGAGAGCGCGCTCACGATTCCTGCGCCGCCCGAGGCAGAAGAGCACGCTGAGGAATTCGAGACGCCGGCCGCGGCGGTTGACTTTCACGGCGAACAAGCTCCAGTAGCCTTCGAAGACATGCTCCGACCCACCGAAGATGGAGAAGAGGGAGAGGAAGCAGCGGAGGAAGAAGAACAAAGCCGGAGGAGCGATTTGGGCCTGGCGGCATTTCAGGCTGCCGAAGAACATGCTGCCGCGCAGGAGGCCGAATCCCCGGAGGTGGAGGAAGAGCGCGACGAGGCGGAAGTGCGCTTCGGAGGCATCCGCGAGGAAGCCAAGACGCCGGACCCGGTGCTGCCGCCGATCCCCGTTGACTTCGGCCACTCCGAGCCCGTGGAAATCATCACCGAGGAGCACCAAGAGTCCTCCGATGTGCATGTGGGCTCAGCAGAGGATCTGGTCACAAGCTCTTCCGGATGGGCCGCTTCAACGGGATCGGGCGAGCCGCATGCCGGCAGCGCGGGGGAACCCGGGCTGATGTCCGCAGGCGCCGGGCCGACCCCTACGCCGCCACCCGTACACGAATTTACGATCCCACCCGAGCCGGCCGCCGAGTCTCCGGCGCCGCCCGAGTTCGAGGAAACGAGCGAGCTTCCGAAGCACATCCTCCAGGAAGAAGTCGCCCGCGCCCAGGAAATTGCGGCGCGCGTGGCGGCGCAGAACCGGGAGTACATGGCCCGGGAGGAAGCACAGGCGCCGTCCGCCAGCCCGTTGCTCAGGGGACCGGGAATTGACAATGTGATTTCCGCCGCGGACACAATCCTGGCGCGGCACCGCGCGCAACTAGCCGAGGCGGAAGTGGCTTCGGCAAGCGCGGCCCTGACCGCGGCCGAGGCCCCCGCAGCAGCAGAGCCGCCACCGAGCGCCGCGCCTCCCGCGGCCTCTCGGGTGGACGACCTATCCCCCACCGTGACCGTGCAGAAACTCGCCCGTCCCGAGGAGATGATCGAGGCGATTTCGGAGCGCGTGCTGGCGCAGCTCGATCCTTATATCATCGAGAAAATTTCGAAGGAAATCGTGCGGCCCATTGTGGAAGCCATGATCCGCCGCGAGCTCGAGAAAATGGAGTAGCGGCGGGTTTACCCCGCCATCCTTCTCGCTGTCCCTCCCGCCATCCTTCCCTCGAACTTACTGCACTGGCGGGCTAAACCCTCCCCTACTCGTGCCGCAGCGCCGTCATCGGGTCCACGCGCGCGGCGCGAAGCGCCGGCAAAAATCCCGCAATCAGAGCGACGGCGGCCAGCACGGCCACCGCTCCGGCCAGCACCGCCGGGTCGCCGGGCGTCAACCCGAAGAGAAAACTCGCTGTAGCGCGCGTGGCCGCGAGCGAGCCGGGAACTCCGATGGCGATTCCCGCCAGCACAAACAGCAACACCTCCCGCAGAACCATCCGCAGCACCCGCTCGCGGCTGGAGCCCAGCGCGATGCGCAGCCCAATCTCGCTGGTCCGCTGCACCACCCGGTACGCCGTCACCCCGTAAAGTCCAATCGCCGCGAGCAGCAGTGCCAAGGCGCTGAACACCGTGCTCAGCCCCGCAAAGTTGCGCTCCTGCGTAAAATTCGCTCTCAACTGCTCGTCGAACGTCCGCACGCGTAAAACCAGCAGATTCGGATCGAACTCCCCCAGCGACCTGCGTACGGCCTGCTCCACTTCTCCCTCCGCCCCCGAATAGCGCAGCGCGATCGTTCCGATATAGTTCGAGCGAACTTGGATGGCCCGCGCATTGGCAGTGTCGTAATCCACATCCTGGAAATAGGGCAGGAAAAACATTGGCCGGGCCGGTTTGCGCGCATACTTATAGATCGCGTCCTCCACCACCCCCACGATCTCGTAATCGTACCCGTGGCTTTTGTCCCCGATTCCCAGGTGCTTCCCGATAGGCTCGACCCCCGAAAAAAAGTTCCGCACAAGCGTCTCATTCACCACGGCCACGTGCGGCGAAGCCGCCGTGTCTTCCGGCCCGATGGCTCGTCCGCGCAGCACGCGCGTCCCCACCACCTCGAAGTAATTCGGGCCCACCCGGTCCCACGAAGAGCTGTCGCCGTAGCCGGGAGGGCGACCCTCGACAGCGATGTCGTCGGCCCAGTTGTGCCCCTCCATCGGGCTGTACAGCGAAAAGCTCACACCGGCCACGCCCCGCACTCGGCTCAGCCGCTCGCTGATCTCCTGGTTCAGGCCATAAAGTTGTTCCCGCGAATAACCGGCGAGGGCAGGGTCCACCTGTACCATCATCCGGCCCTGCGTCTGGAATCCGAACCGTTGCTCCTCCAAATTCCGCAGCGTCGCCGTGAACAATCCAGCCCCGGAGAGGAGAATAAACGAGAGCGCTACCTGAAACACCAGCAGGAGTTTCGACGGAAACGACGAAGGGTCGCGGGCACCCCGCCCGGCGCCATGCAGCGACGCGGCCGGGTCGCCGCGCGTATTGAGCCACGCGGGAACCAGCCCGAACACCAGCGCGGCCACGAATGCCAGCGCAAACGCGAATCCGAGCACGGTGCGAGACCCTACCGGCGTGATCGGCGCGTTCGTCCCCCCGGGGAATGTCAGCAGCAGCAAGGCCCGCGTCCCGGCATACGCCACGAACAGGGCGGCCAATCCACCCGCAAACGCCAGCACCGCGCTCCCCGCCAGCGCCTGCCGCACCAGTCTCCCGCGCGACGCTCCCAGGGCCAGTTGCACCGCCGTGTGCCCGCGCCGGGCAATTCCACGGGCCAGCAGCAGATTGGCGATGTTCGCGCACGCGATCAACAGCAGAAGTCCGGAAATGCCGAACAGGAGATACAGCCCGCCGGCCATCTGGTCGCCCACGCTGGTCACGCCGCGATTCCCGGGCGTCACCACAATGTGCTGTTGGGAAACCTCTTTTCGCGAGCCGCCGATCTCCGGGTGCGAGGTTAACCATTGCTGGAGTTCCACGTTCACCCGCGCCTGCGCCTCGGCCACCGTGGCTCCCGCGCGCAGCCGTCCCATCACGTAGAGCCAGCACTCGTCGGCGCGGTCCAGCACGCTGCCCAGAATGCCGGCGCCGCGAAGAGTTGGCTCGTAAGACAGCGGCATCCAGAAATCAGCCGGCTGCGGCCGGAAAGCTTCGCCAAAGAACCCGCGGGCGGCCACCCCCACCACGGTGAATGCCGCGCCGTTCAGGGTTACGTTCGCCCCGACGATCGTGGGGTCGAGCGCGTAGTCCTGCTCCCACGCGCGATAGCTCATCACCGCCACCGGCGCGGCTCCAGGCCGGTCGTCAGCAGGCGTGATTCCCCGCCCCGCCGCCATCACCACCCCGAACATGGAGAAATAGTTTCCCGCAACCAACTGTCCCTGCCGCGCCTGCGCCGGCGCCGGGCTTCCGCTCCGCCGCACGCTCATCGTTTGCGGCTCGGCCTCAAACGCGGCCATCTCCGAAAACTGCGGCGTCTGCTCGCGCAAAAGCAGGTAGAAGGGATACGAGAAGATGCTGTAGCTGCCCTGCAACCCCCCGATCAAGCAGCAATTGTCCCGGTCGCCCAGCCGGTACAGCTGCTCCGGGTGCGACACGGGAAGCGGCTCCATCAGCATCGCGTGCGCCAGCGTAAAAATGGCCGCGTTCGCGCCGATCCCCAGCGCCAGCGACAGCACCACCACGGCCGCAAACCCCGGACTGCGCCGCATCTGGCGAATCGCCAGCCGCACGTCTCGGCCGAAGTCGTAAAACAGATTCAGCCCTCGCTCGTCGCGCGCCTCCTCACGGATTTGCTCCATACCGCCGAATTCGCGCAGCGCCGCCTCGCGCGCTTCGCCGGCGTTCATTCCGGCGGCGATATTCGCTTCGATCTGCTTTTCCAGGTGGTAGTGCAGCTCGCTATCCAGCTCCGCGTCGGCCCGGTTCACGCGGAGGAGCGTTCGGAGGCGGTACGCGATGCTCTTCGTCCAACGCACCGTTCACTCCCCTGCCGTGCCGAGTACCAGGTTGATAGCCACGGACAGCCGCTCCCAGTTCGTCTGCTCGCTCTCCAGGTATTTGCGCCCCTCGCGCGTCAGCGCGTAGTACTTCGCCTTGCGGTTGTTATCGGAATCGCCCCATTTCGCGCGGATCCAGCCCTGCCGCTCCAGCCGGTGCAGAGCCGGATACAGCGTTCCCTGCCGCACCTGGAGCACATCTCCCGAAATCTGCCGCAGGCGCTGCGCGATGCCCCACCCGTGCAGCGGCTCGAGCGCAACCACGCGCAGGATCAGCAGGTCCAGCGTGCCCTGGAGCAGATCGGTCGGCTTGCTCATTGTTCTGCGGGCTCTTGCGAAGCCCCGCACTCCCCTTTGTAATCGACAGGAAAAGCTAACACCACTCCTGTCGATTGTAAAGGGGAAGCTGGGCCGGCCGCCGGCCCCAATGTAGAGGCGGCTTTACGCCGCCATCCGCCCGGGAATGTGGCGGGATGAACCCGCCTCTTCAATCCCGCCGGTAGGGGCATCCGCCGCCGCGGACCGTCCCCCAAATATCCAGCCGTGAAGTGGGAGCTTCCTCGCTACTGCTTTTCGGTGAAGTGGTCCCGCCGATTCTGGCTCCAACACTGTTCGTTCTCCGCGTTGCAGAACGGCTTCTCCTTCCCGTAGCTCACGGTCTGGAGTGCCTGCTGCGAAACGCCCAGATCCACGAGCGCCTTCTTAACCGCCGTGGCTCTCTTGTCGCCCAGCGCGATGTTGTATTCCTCCGAGCCGCGTTCGTCGCAGTGCCCCTCAATGACCACGCGAAGACCCTGGTGGGCCTTCAGGAATGCGGCGTCTTTCTGAAGCCTGCCCATCTCGTCCGGGCGCACGTTGAAGCGGTCGTAATCGAAGTAGACGTCTTGGACGGTATCGGCAAAGAGCTGCTCGTCGCTGGGTCCGGGCTCGGAAGTCCGCGCGGCGTAGGGAGCGTTGACGGTCACACGAGCGGACGCGCTGCCCGCTCCGCCGGGGCCTTTCGCCACCAGTTCGTAGGTCGTCGAATCGGACGGAGTAATCGTCCGCGAACCCGTGGCCGGCACCGTGCCAAGGCTCTGGATGTTGATGTCAGTGGCATTCGCGGTCTGCCAGGAGAGCGTGGTGGCCTGGCCACGGTCGATATACGGCGGGTTCGCTGTGATGGCCGCGGTGGGGGCCGGCTCGGGCGGCGGTGGAACATTCGGCTGATTCTTTGCGACGGTATGATGACACCCGACGGTGACTGCCAATCCAAGAAAACCAATCATGCACGCAATTCTTTTTGTGGTACGCATTTTCATCCTCTCCTCCAAATTTAGAAGTATTCGATAAGAGCCGAACAGCAAGAGCACGACGCGCCGGCGAAGCGCGCCCGGAAACGAACCTGGATTGAAATAAAGAGAACGACGAGCGAGGACGGATCAGCAGCGCAAACTGCAAAGCAGGGAGGGCGAATCAACCGTTCCCGCACCAGGGTCTTCCACCGGGCCGAGAGCACTCAGCGGAAAGAAGGGAGTGAAAACCCAGGCAGCAGCAAGCCAAAACACCGAAGCCACGGCAAAAGCGAGAAGCAGAAAGGCGCGCTGCGCCCGAAGTGCGCTCAGCGGCCCGTGCACCGCGGTGTATGGGCCGCAGCCGATGGGAATCAGTGCAAGGCTTGCAAGACTAACGCCCGCGACGAGGGTCAGGATCAGCAGGCCGCGCTCCCACATGGATTTAATATCGCTTTCCACCGGTTTCGTGTCAAGCGCGAGGTAGTTTCTCTGTCTGCCTAGTAGCACAGACAATCCTGTCTGTGGGCGCGCTCAACTGCCCCAGATCAACCTATCGAAGCAAAAGCGCGCCCTTCCTCGTGCCCATCAGGGCAAACTGGCCCACCAACAACTGATCGGGTTGTTTGACGCCGCGCAGCGCCCGCCCGTATAGTCGTACGTTTACGCACATGACTCGGGAAATCCCAAAGGCCTACGAGCCGCAGGAAATCGAGCGCCGCTGGGCGCAGGAGTGGTTCGACCGCAAACTCTACGCCGCCGGGCCCGCCTCCTCCGCCCCCGTCTTCTCCATCGCCATCCCCCCGCCCAACGTCACCGGGTCCATCCACATCGGCCACATGCTGGAGTACTCGCAAATCGACATCCTGGCGCGCTGGCATCGCATGCGGGGCTTCCGCACGCTCTGGCTGCCGGGGAGCGATCACGCCGGAATTGCCACGCAGGTGGTGGTGGAGCGCGAACTGGCCAAACAGGGCCTCCAGCGCGTCGAGCTGGGCCGGAAGGACTTCGAGCGCCGCGTCTGGGAATGGAAAGCAGAGTCGGGTGGGACGATCAAGAAGCAGATGATTCGGCTGGGCTGCTCCTGCGACTGGTCGCACGAGCGCTTCACCCTCGATCCCCCGCTCTACCGTGCTGTGCTCGAGGCTTTCCTTCGCCTCTACCACGAAGGCCTGATCTATCGCGGGCGCTACATCATCAACTGGTGCCCGCGCTGCATGACCGCGCTCAGCGACCTGGAAACCGTCCACGAAGAGCGCACCGGCCATCTCTGGTTCATCCGCTACCCGGTGGTAGGAACGCAGGAATCCATCGTCGTGGCCACCACGCGCCCGGAGACCATGCTCGGCGATACGGGCGTCGCCGTCCACCCGGAGGACGATCGATACCGTCATCTCGTCGGCAAACGCGTGCTCCTGCCGCTCGTGAAACGCGAGATTCCCGTGGTTGCCGATGCCGCCGTCGACCCTGCCTTCGGCACCGGCGCGGTGAAAGTCACTCCAGCGCACGACCCCAACGATTTCGAAATCGGCCGCCGCCACAGGCTCGCCGAAATCGAAGTCATGGCCGAAGACGGTCGCATGACGGCTGCCGCCGGAAAATATGCGGGCCTCGACCGCTTCGAAGCCCGCAAACGCGTCGTCGCGGACCTCCAGGCGCAGAATCTCGTGGAGCGCATCGAGGACCACACCCACGCCGTCGGCATCTGCCAGCGCTGCAAGACGGTCGTCGAGCCGCGCCTCTCCATCCAATGGTTCTGCAAAATGAAGCCGCTGGCCGAGCCGGCCATGCAGGCCGTGCGCGACGGCCTGATTGCCGTCGTCCCCGACAACCAGCGCAAAATTCTCCTCGGCTGGCTCGAAAACATTCGCGATTGGTGCATCTCCCGCCAGCTCTGGTGGGGACATCGCATCCCGGTTTGGCACTGCGGGGCCTGCGGGGCCATGACGCCCGCGCGGGATTCTCGTGTTGCCGTGGTCAACGGACACGCGCAGGCGGCCAGCCCTCCGGACGCCTGCGCAAAATGCGGCGCGAAAAATCTCACGCAGGATCCCGACGTGCTCGACACCTGGTTCAGCTCCGCCCTCTGGCCGTTTTCCACGCTCGGCTGGCCCGACGAAACCGAAGACCTGCGCGACTTCTACCCCACCAGCCTGCTCATCAGCGGCTACGACATCCTGTTCTTCTGGGACGCGCGCATGATCATGATGGGGCTCAAACTCATGCCCCGCCCCGAACCCGCGCAGCGCATTCCCTTCCGCCAGCTCTATCTCCACTCCATCGTCCGCGACCCGCACGGCGTCAAAATGTCCAAGACGCGCGGCAACGTGGTCGATCCGCTGGAAATCATCGAAAAGCAGGGCACGGACGCGCTGCGTTTTGCGCTCACGATCATGGCTGCGCCGGGCACCGATATCGCGCTCTCCGAAGAACGCATCCTGAGCTGCCGCGCCTTCGCCAATAAAATCTGGAACGCGGTGCGCTTCCTGTTCGTGAACCTGGAGAAGCTGGAGGCGGCTGGAATCTCGTTTGAAGAGGTGGCCGGGCGCGCGGCCCGCGTGCGCACCGCCCGCCCCGACGGCGGCCTCGACCTCGCCGAGCGCTGGATTTATTCACGCATGGCCGCGGCCATCGAGCAGACCAACCGCGCGCTCGCCGAATTCCGTTTTCACGAGGCCGCGCACGCCGTCTATCACTTTTTCTGGGGCGACATTTGCGACTGGTACCTGGAATGGATGAAGCCGCGCCTCGAGGGCGAAAACCGCGAAGACACGGTAGCCACCTGGCGCAATCTGTTTACCGTGCTGGAAGCCGCCCTGCGCCTCCTCCATCCGTTCATGCCCTTTCTCACCGAGGAATTGTGGACGCGCCTGCCGCAGGACACCGCGGCCGGCGCCCGTCCTTCGATTTCGCTCGAGAAATTTCCCGAGCCTGCCCCCGAATGGCCCGATCCCGAAGCGGAGAAGCAGATGGAGCTGCTCCAGTCCATCATCGCGGCGGCGCGCCACCTCCGCGCGGAAATGAAGCTCGATCCGAAGCGCCGCGTCGCGGCGGAGCTGGCGCCCGCGGCGGGCGTCTCCCGCGGATTCCTGGAGAAACATTCCGACGCCCTACTCCGCCTGGCGCATCTCAGCTCCATGCAACTGGCGCACGACGGCCGGCACCTGAACCCGGCACGCGGCGCCATCCAGTCCACTCCGGAATTCGAGCTGCTCATCCCATTCGACGAGGCCGTGGACCGCGCGGCCGAAGCGGCGAAAGTCCGCAAGGAGCTGGAGCGCCTGGAAAAGGACATCCAGGGAAAAACCGCCCGCCTGGCCGATGCTAGCTTTCGCGAGAAGGCTCCTGCGCACGTGGTGAGCGCAATGGAAACGGCGCTGGCAGAGCGGCAAGCGGAGTATGAAAAGTTGCGGGAGCGCTTGCGCCAGCTCGAGACGTAATGTTGCCTCGGCACCAGCCGCACTCGATCCGTCAGGGCACGGTTTTAACCGTGCCGTAACGGACGCCAATGCCGCGCGGCTTCAGCCGCTGAGGTTCCCCGTCCCGGGCCGTCACACTGTGCCCGAAAGGTCTGCGAAGAAATGAACTGGGACTCTGCAGATATCGCCATCTTCATCCAGACAGCGCTCGATGAAGACATCGGCGCAGGCGACCTGACCGCCCGCGCCATCGTTCCCGCGGACGCGCACGCCCGCGCAAACATCCTGGCCCGCCGCGCCCTGGTCGTGGCCGGCCTCCCGCTCGCGCAGCGAATCTTCCACGCGCTCGACCCGGGGGCGCGCTTCGAGCCGCGATTTTCCGAGGGCGACGAAGCGCCTTCCGGCAGCGTCCTGGCCAACATCGAATGCGGCGCGCGTGCGCTGCTCACCGCGGAGCGCACCGCGCTGAATCTCCTGTCGCATCTCTGCGGCGTTGCGACGCTCACCCGCGAATTCGTGCGCGCCGTCAGCGGCACCAAGACCCGCATCCGCGACACCCGCAAGACGCTTCCTCTCCTCCGCCGCCTGGAAAAATATGCGGTGCGCATGGGCGGCGGCGAAAACCATCGCATCGGCCTTTACGACGCCATGCTGATCAAGGAAAACCATATCGCGGCGGCCGGCAGCGTCCAGGAAGCGCTCCGCCGCGCCCGTGCGTTTCTTCCCGCGCCCGGCGGTCAGCCGGAAACCACGGCCTACGAGGCGTTCGCGCCGCCACGCGCCGCGGCCTGGGACGTAGCGGTCCCCATCCAGATCGAAGTCCGCAACGAGGCGGAATTGCGTCAGGCCCTCGCCGCCGGCGCCGATTCTCTCCTGCTCGACAACGCCACTCCAGCCGAGGCCGCGCGCCTCGTGGCCGTGGCGCGCGCGGCGCGGCCGGGCTGCCTCGTGGAAATTTCCGGCGGCGTCACGCTGGAAAACGTGCGTGCGTATGCCGCAGCCGGCGCGGACTTCATTTCCGTTGGCGCTCTCACTCATTCCGCGCCCGCCGCGGACCTGAGCCTGCTTGTCGAATCGCCCGGCCGCGCGTAAGCTCGCTCTGGCCATGACCGCTTCCTCCGCCGCGCGCGCGCTTCCCGAAGCCACCGACCGAAAAATCCTCGAGCTGCTGCAACTCCTCTCGGCCAATCCCATGATCGTGGTCAGCGGAACTCGCCTGGCGAAACACATCGGCGTGAGCCGCCACCGCGTGCGCCATTGGGTCAAGCGCCTGCGCACCTTGGGCGTCGACGTGAAAGGCCACGCCCGCACCGGCTACCACCTGCAAAAATCGGCCGACGTGCTCATCCCCGCCGTCCTCCGCCGGCGCCTGGAGGGCACGGCCTTCGCAAAGAACATCCACCATTTTTTCAAAATTGGCTCGACCAACGACGTCGCGCTCGAGCTGGGCCACGCTGGCGAGCCCAACGGCAGCGTGGTGCTCGCCGAGCAGCAGACGGCGGGCCGCGGCCGCGTCGGCCGCGCATGGCATTCCGAGAGATCGAACGGCATCTACATGAGCGTGCTGCTGCGCCCGGCCATCACGCCGGTGGACGCGCCGCTCATCACGCTCGTGGCCGGCCTGGCCGCGCGCGACGCCGTCGCGGAGCTCACGGACACCGCCCCCGACCTCCGCTGGCCGAACGACGTCCTGCTGAACGGAAAGAAAATCGGCGGCATCCTCACGGAGATGCACGCGGAGCCTGACCGCGTCCACTTTGTGGTCGTCGGAACGGGGCTCAACGTGAATCACGACACGATGCCGGCGGAACTGTGGGGTGCGGCCACCTCCCTGCGCATCGAAACCGGCAAGACGCATTCGCGCACCGAGCTCGTGGTCCGCACGCTGCACCGCCTGGACGGGTACTACAATGAATTCCTGCGCCAGGGGGCCAAGCCCATCCTGGACCGATTCGCGGAGGTATCCAGTTTCTGCGCGGGGAAGCGCGTGCGCGTGGCCACCGTAAAAGAAACATTTCTGGCCACCACCGCGGGCCTCGAGCCCAGCGGCGTGCTCCGCGTGCGGCGCGAAAATGGCACCACCGAGCCGGTGCTGGCCGGAGACGTTCGCGAGGCGTGATCGGCTCGGATTTCGTACGGCCGGCCTCTTGCCGGCGGGCCTTAGCCCCAGAGGTTGGGAAAGCCATGCTGCTGACGATTGACATCGGAAATACCAACACGGTCCTCGGCGTGTACAAAGGCGAGAAGCTGGCCGCGCACTGGCGCCTCACCACCGCCCGCAGCCAGACCGTCGACGAATACGGCATCCTCGCGCGCAGCCTGTTTGAGCATGCCGGCCTCGAGCAAAACGCACTCGAGGGCATCATCATCAGCTCGGTCGTTCCTCCGCTCAACTCCACGCTCGCTGAAATGTCGGAAAAATATTTCGGCACGAAGGCGCTGTTCGTCGAGCCCGGCGTCCGCACCGGCGTGCCCGTGTTCTACGACAACCCGTCCGAAGTCGGCGCGGACCGCGTGGTCAACGCCGTGGCCGCGCACGCCAAGTACGGCGGCCCGTGCATCGTGGTCGATTTCGGCACGGCCATCACCTTCGACGCCATCTCCGCGAAGGGCGAATATCTGGGCGGCGTGATCGTGCCCGGAGTGGGAATCGCCGCGGAGGCGCTCTTCGCCCGCGCCGCGCGCCTTCCGCGCGTCGCCATCAAGGATCCCGGAAAAATCATCGGCACAAACACCGTCGCCTCGATGCAGGCCGGCCTCTTCTACGGCTACGTGGATCTCGTCGACGGAATCGTGGCCCGCATGAAGGCGGAACTCGGCGCCACCGCCCGCGTGGTCGCCACCGGCGGCCAGGCAACTCTCGTCGCCAGCGGCTCCAAACACATCGAAGCCGTCGACGAATTCCTCACCCTGGAAGGCCTCCGCATCATCTGGGAACGCAACCGCGACAAGCGCCCGTAACGGCGTCCGCCTCGGGCGGACCGTCATCTTTCTCTCGGTATACCGGCGAGTCCCCCCTCCGCCCTCGTCCCCCTCTCTCTCGCCCTGTAGCCAGGCCCCGCTCCAATTCCTCATTGCGTGCTTTGAACCCTTGCCCGCCGTAGGCGGGAGAAACTCCGAAATTCTCTTCGATCGCCACCCACTAACCACCATCGACTGTCCACAAGCCACAGCCTTCAGCGCGTCCTGATAACAAACTTATGTTAACCGTGCAAACCCG
>Ga0209415_10014218_pt1 | contig 13017 bp, 14 predicted proteins | sample PeaSoiSIISIP2007_FD_187696 | JGI IMG/M metagenome (GOLD analysis project Ga0209415, IMG submission 187696) | Peat soil microbial communities from Weissenstadt, Germany - SII-SIP-2007 (SPAdes) (version 2) | ecosystem: Environmental > Terrestrial > Soil > Wetlands > Peat | place: Germany...
ACTGGCTGCCACTGCGCCAGCAGGCCGGCCAGCGCCGCGAGGCCGCCCCAGGGCTGCGCGGCGGCCACCACGGCCGCCTCGGAGGGGACGTTGCCGAGGGCGTTGGCGAACGGTTGCGCGCCGCCAACAAAGACCGACGGCGTGGGAAAGAAAATCGACATGGCGGCCGCCGGCCCTCTGTCCCGCCGTCAGGCGTTAGACTTCGCGGAAGGTCCCGGTCCAGTTCCAGCCGGTCAGCGTCGTCGGCGCGGTCGGGAACCAAAGGCCGATGCCGGAGGTGTAGCCGGCCGGCACAATCAAAGTTTCCGCCGGCGTCGGCACGAAGAGATAGCCGTTCAGCACGTTGAACGTGTCGTCGATGTCGGCGCGCGGCGTCTTGCTGCCCGCCCCTTCCGCAGAGGCATTGATGCCACAGGTGCCCGCCGCGCCCGCGGTGCCGCCGGCGATCACTGACGCGTTCGGATCGGAGAGCTTGAGCGGGCGTGGTGTGGCGCTGACCAGGGTCGGGAATACGCTCGCCTGGCTAACAAGCTGGATGCGCTGCTGCGCCGAAGTGGCGTTGGCCGCCTGGCCGACCGAGAACCGCAGGAACTCGATGTTCGGGTTTGGCGCGCCGGCGGGATTGAGGAACAGCAGTGTGGTGGCACCGGCCACGCTCAGGCCGGTCGTGGTGGTCGCGGACTGGCTGGAGATCGAGAATTCACGCATGCGCGGTTTCCTTTGCGGTTAGATGAAGCCTCGGCGGGCGCGGCCCCAGGTGCGCCATCCGTCTATTCCGTAGATGCGAACGACGCCGCGGCGATATTCGATCCTGCTCGCCATCTCGCCGGTATCGACGTCGTTGCGCAGCACGTTGAATTCGAACACCTGGCCGTGCTGGATGTACTGAATCCCAAGGGTCCAGGCGGCGCCGTCGCTGTCGGTGATCAGCAAAGCGGGAGGCACGGTGACATAGGCTTCGGTGGGGTTCTCGCGGCGGTAGGTAACCCCGCCGAGCCTGCCGATCAGCAGATGGGCATCGTCGGACATTTTGTTCTCACTGCGCTTGCACCGGCGCCAATTGGTATACGGGCTGGTAAGGCACGAAGGTGGCGGCCGGCGTGTAGGTGTAGGTGACGGCGACCTCGCCGCAGCCACCGGGAACTGACGTGCTGTTGACGCTGCCGCCGGCACCGCCGCCAGGGACGCCCGCCGCACCGCCGGTGCCGACTGTCGCGCCGCCGCCGCCGCCGCCGCCACGGATCGTGTCGGTGCCGCCGGTCCCGCTCCCTGCCGTGCCGCCGGCGCCGCCCACGCCGTTATCGCCCTGGCCGCCGGTGCCGCCAGTACTGGCTTGCCCGGTCTGACCCGTGCCGCCCGTTCCGTCCGGGCCGCCAGCGCCGCCGCCGCCGCCGCCGTGGCCGCTGCCGAGGTTGCCACCGCCCCCACCGGCTGATTTGACGGTGCCGGTGCTCGCCGCCGTGGTGCCGCCGGCGCGCCCGTTCGCAGCGCCCGCGCCGCCGGCGGCGACGATCGTCGTGACGCGCCAGGTCGAGGCGGTGCCGTTGGTGCTGATGGTCGTCCCGCCAACACCGGGCGAGCACGGAATTGAGCCGTTGGTGATGTCGGTCGAGGTAACAGTGTCGGTCGAGGACGCATAAGCGCCGGCGCCGGATCCGCCGCCGCCGCTGACACCGCCACCGCCGCCGGCACCCCAGCACGCCACCGTGATGCTGGGGCTGATCGTGGCGAGCGTCGCGCCGCCCTGCTGCGGCGACCAGGCGGTCGCGGTCGCGGAGAAACCGGGCGTGACGCCGGAGACGTCGGTGTAGACTGTCACGTCACCCTCAGTCGCACGATCCGATGCACGCGGCGGGTCGAGACCGTGGTCAGTGTGACGTCGACCAGCGCGTCGCAATCAGGCGTGCTGCTGATCAGCCAGAACGTCACCAGGCCGGCGGTCACGAGCTGCGACTGGAGCACCACATTGGTCACGTTATTGACGGTCGCCGACAACGTGTCGGCGATGTTGGCGAGCAGCGCGGTCGCGTCGAGCGTGTAGTCCAGCGTTGCTCCGGCCGGCATGTCGGGCCAGCGCAGCGGCAGCCAGGCCGGAGGCTCCCCCCGCGACGGGGGGGCGACCGAGCCCCACAGCGCGATCGTCCGCGGCCCGGTGGGCGAGCACGCGAAGGGGAGGGAATCGGACATTAGTTCGCCTGGTCAGAGAGGCGGCGGATTCACTGGCAGTTGTAGTAGAACGATGTTGACGCCAGCGCCGTGCCGCTCACGGTGAACCCGGTTGCCGCCAGCGCCGAGACATAGGCCGCGACACCAGAGCCAGCGGACGCAGAGGTTGCCGGGCTGATCGTGCAGGTTTTGAGCGTCGTCGGCCATTGTGGCGTGAAGCCGACCGCGCAGGCAGTCGTGGTCGCGGATGCGATGGTGATCTTGCCAGCCCGCGCCACGCCGGAAATCGTGCCGTTAGCGCCGGCTCCGCACGCGCCGCTCGCGATACTGACGGCAGATGTTCCGGGGGAGCTGAACTGTGGCGGCGTAAAGTTCCAATCCGCGTTTTCAAATACACGCTTGTAGATGCCCAGGGTCCCGATCGAAGCGGGGTGGTTATAGCACGCGCCTCCATAGAAGCCGGAATAATTCGGACAGGGACCGCCTTCCTCGGAGGTCGTGAACTGCGCCGCAAGCCGGGAGGATTGTGTCACCTGCTCCCACGCGTTCACTTCGCTGGCCGGCCCGGTGTGAATGTTCATCACCGTATGCGCGATGTTGTCCTCGGTGAACAGGGACGGATAATATTGGTCCTCGATGAACCCCGAGTATTTGCCCGTCCATTGACACCGATACGTGCCCTCTTCAAATTGGCTGTTGACGTTTTCGCTGAAGCCGGCCGAGCCGTCGGCGCTCGCGTAGATGTAGAAAGTGAGCGTTGTGTTTCCGCCAGCGACGACATGCGGCCCGCATCCGGCGGCGCCCAACCCGCCGCCTGTCGTCACCGGATCACCTGGTTGGAGGCGATAGAACATGACCGTGGTGGGCTGACTGCTGAATGGGGTCGTAGCCGTAGCTGTGAAGGTGACCGTTGTGCCGTCGCTGGATACGCCTCCGGCTGCGATCGTGCCGGCCCAGCAGGTCGATCCTCCTCCCATGAAGGCCGGACACGCTGCGGCCCCGGCGCCCGCGACGTAAGCCTGGCCACGCTTGAAACCCATGTTGATGATGGCCGTCGAACAGGTCAGCGTTGCGACGCCGCCATTCGCCAGTGCGCAAGTGTTCGTTTGCACCGTCCGGTAGAGATACCGGTTGATGTTATAGTTGCCCGACCCGGTATTGTAATCGACGCATATCGCGCCTCCCGAGAACGGGACGTGCGCGCCGGTCTGAGTGCCGGCCAGCCAAGGGGTTGTCGCAGCGCCGTTGCCTTCGCCCAGGCAAAAGCCGTTGGCTATATTTGAAAAGAAGGTCGCCGCCGAAAGCGACCCGGATTGCGAGATAGTGATGCCGGCCGCAAACCCCATGACCGGCTCCGTCCCGTACCAAGGAAACCCCTGGTTGGAACCAGTAAAATTCCCGGGCGCTGGCGGTAGAATCTCCATCGCGTAGCGGCTCGGCACGTCGAAGGGGTCCCAGGCCTCCGCGAGGCGGTGTTCCCAGGCATCTGCGTCCAGGTAGCTGATCGTCGCGCTCGTCTGCATGACCTGGTTGAACCAACCACTGTCGAGCATGCTCCGCTGCGCGCCAGCGACCAGCAGGGCGCCACGCCAGACTGCCAGCGTCGTCGCGCCCTGCGGGATCGACCCGCCCAGCACAATCCTGATATCCGGATATTTGCTATTTTGCGTATACCACGCCGCGGATTGCGTGAAGTTTATCCAGTTCTCGAACGATCCCTCCGAGAAGCTGTAGGCGTCGTTGCCGCCGAGACGCGACACGATCAGATCGATCTTGTTCGCGTCGTTCTCCGGATAGGTAATCCACTGCGCGGCCGTGTTGGTCTGATAGAAGTCCGGGAAGTTCGCCGGTGACCCGCTCGGCAGCCCGGAGCCGTTGCCGTAGCTCGGGCCGTTAGGATCGAGCGCCGCGGTCTGCTGACCGCCGATGGTAAAGTTGTCGATGACCACCGTTACGGCGCGGTTTTGTCGAGACACGATACTGCGGAACAGGCCATCTATATTGGAGGCATCGGTGATCGCGTTGATGCCCGGTTGCATCCAGCTATCGCCGACAATGGCGACGTTGACCGTACCGGCCGCCGCAGCGCTCTGTGATTGGCGAAGGTCCTGCGCTGCGAAGGCCATTCGTTCATCATAGGGCTGCGGGCCATTCGCGCAGTCAAACGTATGCCGCCGCCAGTCAGCGCTGATCGGCCAGATGATATTTCCCTCTCCGCACTCCTGCGTGGCCGCAAAAGCATCGACCGCGTCGGCACCGGTTCCGACGCTCGCCATGAAGGTATTGATGCCGGGAGGCCAGTAGCATCCGCGGTAGCCGCCAAATTTGGAGACCGCCGCCGCGCACGCCGCCAGGGTGTTTGCCGTGTCGTCCGTTCCGACGCGCAGCCACGCACCATAGGGATTGGTCGGCGTGTTCGCCGCGGCGTTAGCGGTGAGAGACGCGGACAGATAGTCGGTGACGCTGGCCACGCTCGTAAGGAGGTCCACCGGGGCCGGACCCGTCGAGGCCGTTCCTGTTCCCGGCACGTCGATCGCCATGCCTGGCGCCATCGTCAGGCTGCCGCGATAAGTAGAACTGAATAGCGAGCTGCCCCAGTAGATGGAGGCGTAGTTAGCCGCCGTGATCGCGCAGGCAGCAGGGCGATCGAGCGTTGCGGTATCGCCCCCCGCGTCGCTGGACAGAATTTGTGCGTACTGGTCGGCGCATCCGCCGGTGGGATCATGGATCGCCACGACGGTGCGAAACGGCGTGCGGCTGTTCTGCGATATGCCCTCCGTCAGGTCGCGGAGGCTATAGAAAGTCCCCGCTGGGCATACCAGCGCCGCGGTCCCTTGGGAAATGCCGCACTGGTCGTAGCGCCATTGATTCCAGGTAGCCGAAATGGCTGTTGTCGCGGAGGTCCCATTATTGCCCGCAGGAAACAGGACAAGGTACTGCAGGTTCCCAGCGACGGCAGTGGTTGGGTTGGGAGATATTGTGATCGTGCAACCGCTGGTGGGGCTGTTCACCTGCGCATTCAGTGTCGCGGCATATCTGACAATGTCGGCGCTGGCGACCGTCACGTTATTGTTGAGCGTGAGGCTCGTCGCCGTGGTGGCCGTCACATAGGTCCCGGCCGGAACGTTGCCGGGCGTCGTGGTGTCCGTAACCGGCGAATAAATCGGCACGTTCGTGCCGCCGCTTGCCACAGTGACGGTATTCGTGCCGCTGGAGTTGGCACTTGCAGAGACGGTCGAGGTCGCGCCGGCTCCGAAGAGGAGTATGCGATAGACCGTGCCGCTTGTGGTGCTGATCCAGTCGCTCCGCGCTATGCAGGGAGAGATCGTCACGGTGCCATTGGAGGTGGAGTCCGTCACGGACACCAGCATTTGCGCCGTGTGGTTCAGATAAAGGCCGGGCGCCCCCGACTTCATCGAATAGGTCGACGGCGCGATCTGGCCGTCGCCTTTGGCCGCGGCCGAACCGAGGCAGGGATCGTTGACCGCGAGATAGGCCGGGGCGGCCTGCGCCAGGTTGCGAGCATTGCACCCCGTCGCCGGCGACGTGCTCGCGTTTTGCCCCCAGGCCGACCCTGCCGCGACCAGCGCCAGCAGCAGTGCGAAAACACGCATCATTGGATCTGCCCCACGAAGAAGCCGGTCGGGCCGGTCGTTTTGGTAAAGCAGCCGGTGGATGACAGCACCGCCGTGATGCCGGTCGAGAAGTAGGCGGGATACACGAACCCGAACGATCCGAAGCCGCCGCCGTTGAGCGGCCAGCAATAGGCCGGCGTTACGGCCCCGTCGGCCGGCGCCGACGCTAAATTGAAGATCATCAGGAAACCGCCGGCGGAGGCATTGGACAGCGTGATGCTGTAGAGATTTCCAGCGCTCGCCTTGAGCACCAGGTTCGATCCGACGGAGGGGGAAGGCGTCGGCGCGATTCCCGCCGAACTGGCGCTCGAGGGCGCTGGGGCGGTCGGCAGCGGATTGCTCGCGCTGACCGCGGCGCCGGCGACCTCCGGCACATTGTGGGTCGCAAGCGAATTGTCGCCATTCTTGTCAGCGCGAAGGCTCTGCGCAGCGCCGCCGCCATCGCGGACGGACATCGTCGTGGTCGTGGTCTGCGCGGCGGCGCCGCCGGCGAATGCCAGCAACGCCGCGAGCAAGAGCAGAAGCCGCATCGCGACTGTCCTCCGAGATAGACGAGATCGGTGAAGCAAGGGGCAGAGCAGCGGGACGAAGCTGCTCCGTCATACCCTCACGAGAACTCTTCGATCATGACGAAGCCGGCCGAACCCACCCAGCCCGTCGAGGCGCCGCTGCTCGAGATGTTGATCAGGCCGCCGCCGCCAGCGCCGAAGCCCGTGCCGGGCTGACCCCATACGCCGCCATTGCCGAGGTGTCCTGACCCGCCGACCCCGCCGAAAGCAATCCCGGCGGTGATGTTGCCTGACCCGATGCCACCAGTTTGGCCCGGGATGTTCATGATGCTACCGCCGGTGGCATTGGCGGGGGGGGCGCCTCCGGGGGCATTCAGGCTGCCCCCCGATGCCACCGAGCTGGCGCCTCCCAAGCCGCCGGGCGCCACAATGATCGCGCCGAAACTTGACTGGCCGCCATTACCGCCGGTTGTTCCGGCCGCGCCCACGCCCCCGGCCCCGACCGTCACGGTGACACCAGAGAAGCCCGAAGTGATCAGGCCCTGCCCGAAACTCCCAGCGGAGCCGCCGCCTGTGACCGAGTACTGCCCTGAACTCGTCGACGCTGCGCCGCCGCCGGCGCCGCCTCCGCCCTTGACCGTAACCCTGACCCGGGTTGTGCCAGCCGTCGGCGTATAGGTCGTCGCGCCCTGCGTCGTGAACATTTGGACGTTCAAAATTCGGCCGCTCGCGACCGTTCGTATCGCCTGCAAAAGCTGCGTGAACGTCCCGGGCGTGAGGGTCTGGCCAGATGCCGTGACGACGTTGGCGACTTCGGCGATCAGCGCATTGGCGACGTCGGCATCCCAAATCGTCGGAGTGACGCCCGGGCCGGGAGGGGTGTTGCTGCCGTATCCCGGCGTTCCGATCGCCGTTGCTGGCGTCGGAACGCTGGCGACCTGGGTTCCGTTGGCAATGAGCTGCATTTAGGTAAGACCTCGAAGGGATTGCTCAGAGGACCGGGATCAGGTCGCTGTCGGCCGCCAGGCTGAAGTCCAGGACCCCATCGCCGGCGAAGAGGGTGCCGAAGGAGAACCACAGGACGCCATAGGCCGGCTGGATTTTCGCCAGGCGGCACTCCAGTTCGGTATCGGAGATCGTCCAGAACGGCTCGCCCAAGGCCGAGACGCCCAGGGAGAAATACTCCACCGAAATCGACGGCACATTGACCCGCCAGGCAAACCGCCAGGGTGCCGCGCACATCGGGTCTCCGAGATGCATCTGTCCGAGGCAGGATACCCGCCAGGTGGTGATCGTGATCACGTAGCCGAATTGCGCGGCCACGCCGATGTAGTAGGCGGCGCTCTGACCGCCGGGCGAGGCAGCAATCTTCAGCAGCAACGAGTTGTGACGCTGTTGCAGCGTCGGGTTTGGTGGTGAACAGCTATCGGGTAACCCGAAGTCGGTTTCCCAGTCAGGCAGCAGCGCGAGTGCCTGGCTGGGGTCGCTTTCCACATCGAGGAACTGCACCGTGACCTGGCGCAAGGCGAAGAACGCATCGCCGATCGCGCCGGCGAAGGCGGTCAGCAGCGCCGTCGGGGTGCGCGGCCAGGCGCGACCGCGCGGCAGCAGTTTCTGCATGGCGGCCTGAAAATCGGCGTCGCCAATCTGGCTGAATGACGTGGTGGTCATCAGAAGGTGATCGTCGGCGCGGCCGGGATATGGCCGCTGGCGAAGGCGACGTCGGCGGTCGGCGCGGTCAGGTCGTAGCTTTCGATGCCGCCGGCGGCCTGGATCGCGGCGTCGATCATCGAGAGGAACAACGTGCCGGGCTGCTGGACCGGAAACAGCGCGCCGGCCGGAAGCGGCTCCGTGATGCCGTCGCCGATCGTGGCACCGCCCGGCGGCACGCTGGCGACCAGCGCGTTAAGCTGGGCCGTGATCGCCGCCATCGCCGCCGCGGTGTTTGGCAACAGGTTGAGGATCGTGATCGCCAGCGCGTCGGCGGTCGGCGCAAATACCGTGGATTGGCCGATCACCGGCATCACGCTGTTGATGTAGGCCTGCACCGCGGCGATATCGCCGGTCAGCGGGATATTGTTTGGTCGCGTATCGATGACGAAGACGATGTTCGCGGTGCCCGGCCCGCTGCCGAGCGGATAGACCCAGGCGCGTGTCGGCACCCCCGAATTCTTCGACCACTGCCAGAAATCGGTTGCCGCGCCGCCCTGCGGCGGGTTCTGGATGCGGGCCAGGCCGCGGATGCGGAAGGCGGCATCGGTCTCCAGGTCGGTGCCCCCGATCAGGCCGCCGCTGGCCACTAGGGCGACTGGTGACACGCCAGAGATCGCCGTGGTGATGGTCAGCGGCGCATTCACGGCAGCGTTGCCGGCGCTGCCCGGCGTCACCGCCGCGACGGCAACCGTCGCGGTGCTGCCGGAGATCGTGCCGGAACCTGTGGTCAGGTACTGCTGGCTGCCGTCGGAGGTCTGTAGCGGCACGCCGACGGGGATCGCCACGCCATTGCTGCCGCTGAACGTCACGTTGCCGGTCGCCGCCATGGCCGGAATCGGCGTCAGACCATACTCGGCGAGGCGGCGATCGAGATACGGCGTCTCGGCGCTGCTGATGAAGAGCTGGCGGGAGACCCACACCAGAGCGCGATACGCGGCGTAGAGCGGGAACGCGATCAGATCGGCGATGATCGCGACAACCGACTTCGCCAGCGTCGTATCCGCGCCCGGCATGCGCGCGGCGAATCCGGCCCGCGTGTTCGACCGCAGCGTCGCCAGCGACGGAATCGACTGCGGCATCAGGAATTTGCCCAGATATTCGCATAGAACAGCGACCGGCTCGCGCCCTGCTGCTCGATATCGATTTGCAGGTCACACTGGCCGAGTGTCGGATAGGTCGCCGTCGCGTTGACGCTGCCGGCGATCCCGGTTTGCGTCAGCCACGCCAACGCGGTCTGCGCCGCGTCCTGGATCGCGAGCAGATTTGGTTGTGTCTGCAACCCGTTTTCGTAAAGCCAGAGCAGCGAGCCGGTTGACCCGGCCGCCACGTCGTCGGTCGGATCGACCGGCATGTCGCCCCAGTAGCCGCGCCGGTCGGCGCTGCCGTCCGGGATCGGCGCGCCAGGTGGCGCCAGCGCGTCGGTGAACAGGCTGATCGTCACCGCGGTGATCAGGCCGTCATCGATGAGCAGATCGGTCCCGGTCGCATTCATGGCGAGGTCGGCGTGGCCCTCGGTCGAATTCCACACCAGCGCGATGTCGGCCATGTCATCCCGTGCTGATCTTCGGCGTGCCGGCGTTGTCCCACCACTGGTTGACCACGTGCGGATCGCTGGTCGGCAGCGGCAGGATGAAGGCCACCGGCCCGCTGCCCGACGGGGCGGCCTGCACGGTGATGGTCGGCGCAGTGACCGCCAGCTTGAGCGGCGTGACGATCTCTAGCAGCGCGGTTCGGTAGCCGATGCGTTGGCCGCGCGCGTCCTGGTCGCCGAACTCTCCGGCGAGCAAACCGGCGATCGCCTGGCCGAGCATATCGCCGCCGAGCGCGAGCAGGTGATCGCGCGTGCCGGTGACCTGAAGCACCACGACGTCGGTGCCCGCTGCGGGATTCGACGATCGCCCCGGCGGCTGCAGCAGCTCCACCGTCTGGACGTCCTCGTTGTCGAGCCCGCTGACCTGCAGGATGGTGCGCGGTCCCACCTGCGCGTTGGTGACGATCGCGCGGGTGACGGTGGAGCGGATGGCCGAGGCCTGGCGATCGGTCATGTGCCCGCCCCGTCCCAATTGACCCCGGAACCGCCCCGGCCGCCCTTGCCATGCTTGCCTTTCCGGACTTTCACCTGGCCGGGGTCCGGCGTGTAGCCGGCGACGGGCCCGACCGTCAGATGGGTCTGATGGCCGCCGTGTTCGTCCAGGCTGAACTCGACCTTCACAATCAGCAGATCCTGATCGATGCCGAGATAGTCCGAAGTGACCGGCACAACCTGGTTGGCGGTCCATAGCGAATTGTCCGGCTGGCGCCAGCCAGCGACGGTGATGGTGGCCTCGGTCGCCTTGCCGGCGGCGTAGGCCATCATCCAGTTGGCGCGAAGCTGCATCTGTTGCAGCGTCAATTGGCTTTCCGCCATCACCACGCGTGGACGGTAGCGCGGCACGCCGGCATCGTGCGCGGCGGCCCGCAATTGCGTCTGCACCGCCCCGGTCGGCACGCCCGCGGCCGATTGCGTCGGCGCCACGGTGGTGACGCCGAGCGACTCCGTCACGATCGCCGCGCTGCCGCCGGCGCCGGCCCAGCCGCCGCCGCCGCCCCCGGACATCGCAAGCCCGCTCTGGCCCTTGACGACGTAGTCACTGAAGTGCTTGCGCGACGACAGTTTCCCTGTCGCCGCCTTGAAGTTCTCGCCCTGCACCAGGCGGCCGGCGGCGAGCGTCGCGCCGGCGGTAGCCAGCACCAGGTTGCCCGCCGCGTTGTCGGTCAAAAGCACGCCGCACATCCGGCCCAGCCGTTCCAGGAAGCTGAACGCGGTCTCGCAGCGCTCGATCTGCACCGTGGCGAATGGGATCTGCGCACCTTCCGCCTGCGCCACCACAGTGATGCCGAAGATGGCGCAGACCGCGTTGGCGATGGCTTGCAAGGTGTAGCCGTTGAACTGGCCCGCTTTGATGTCCGGCGTGCAGTCGACCAGGTCCTCCGTCAGGCTGCGACCGGTGACGCGCACGGCGTGCGCGGTTGGGCCGAAGCTCGGCGCGTAATCATCCACGTAGCCGGTCAGCAGCAGATCCGACCCGGCCTGGACGGTGCACGGTGTGAACGGCAGAATGCGCCAGGGCATGTCCTGGCCGGTCCAGCGCTCGGTCACTTCGATATCGAAGTCGCCGACGCAGCGGTCGATGCCGCGGCTTACCCGAACCGCGGTCCAGCCCTGATAGACCCGGCCGTTGACGGTCAGCGTGATGGCGTCGGGAGTCACTCCGGCGCCCCTTGCCAGAATTCCGCCTGCCGAGCGAGCTCCGGATCGGCCGGCACAGGTGTGAGCAGGTCACTTTGCCGCTGCGCCTCAGCGATACGCTGGCAGGCGGTATCGATGCCGCGGCTCACGCGGACCGCGGTCCAGCCCTGATAGATCTGGCCGTTGACGATCAGCGCGGTCATGCCGACAGCGCCAGGCCGACGGGCGGCATGAACAGCGGATCGGGCACGTCGTTCAGCAGTTCAAGCTGCGGCCCGCGGCTTGGGTCCTGATAGAACATCTGGCCCAGCACCACGGACGGAAACGCATCGCCGAGCGAATAGGTGAGCAGCGTGGGCAGTCCCTGCGCGCCCTGGATCATCTGCTGCATGGCCAGGGCGATCATGCCCTCCCAGGCCAGGTAGAGCTGGTCGGCGCCGGCATTGGCCGCCGCCCAGACCTGCGCGTCGAGCAGGGCCAGGAGCTGCGTCCGGGCGGCGGTGGCGGCCTGCGCCGTCGGCCACTCGATCGCCGCGTAGATCTGTGCCAGGGCGGCCACCGCGTTGCCCTGCACCAAGCTTATCACCGCGGCCTGCTGCGCCGCCTGCACCGTTGCCTGGGGCCCGGCGCCGCCCACCGCGGGCAGCGTGTTGCCCCAGGTCGCCAGCGCCGCCAGGCCGCCGGACAGGTCGGCGGACGGGGCGAGCGTCAACGGCTGGCCGGCGACCGGATCGTCCGTGGTGGGCGTCGTGGCTGCCGCGCCGACCACATTGTCAGCCATAGCGCTGGCCGCCGCCTGGACTGCCGCGGCCGTCGCCGCGAGGTTCTCCGGCGCCGCGGCGATCGCGGCGATCGTCGCGGCCAGGCCGATGACCGTCGTGGCCGGCAGCGCCAGCATGGCGGTGGCAGCGGTCTGCAGCAGCGCGAACGGCGAGACGATCGCCAGCTCGATCGCCGCGTAGGCGTCCGCGATCAGCGGCAGCAACGAATTCACCCCGGCGATCAGCGCCGAGGCGGGGTCCGCGGCGCTGGTCGGACTGGGCTGCGGGCCGTCACGGACGAAGTCCAGCTCGAACAGACAGTAGCCGCCGTGCTCGATCGACTCCGTGAAGCCGAGCACGCCGGCCTGGCAGGTGATCTCGCCCATCGTGGGATGCACGAGGGTGGCCGCGTCGTCGTAGTCCTCGCAGGCGCGGATCAGCGCGTCACGATCGTCGGTGTAGGTTTCGCCGATGACGAAGCCGCGCATTCTGAACCGGCGCGGCAGCTTGCCGAGGTCTTCGGTGAACGGATCGTCACGCAACGGGAATTCGTGCACCACTTTCCGACGGCCGCCGGTGCCGGCCGAGGTGACCCAATAGAACGGCACACCGCGGAAGCTCGCCGGGCGCGCGTCCGCCATCCAGGCGGGCAGGTCCTGCAGGATGAGCAACGCACCGGGCATCAGAAGGCAAACGCCAGCGGATCGGCGTAGCCGACATTGGTTTCCGTCAGGGCGGCGGCGCCGGACGACGTTGCCTGCACCTTCGAGCCGGGCGGCGCGTTGGCGATGTCCAGTTTCACGTTGACCTGGCCGCTCGCCCCAGGCGCGCCGGCTGCACCTGGCGCTCCCGCGGCGGCGGCGGCGCTGGGACTGCCCACGGCATACGGGCTGGGCGGCAGCGACAATTGCCCGGATCGAGGCATGCCGGGCCCGGCGATCGCGGGGGCGCCGCCGCCCGCGCCGGGAATCGGCCGCCCGAATTCGTCATATTGCGCGCCGGCC
>Ga0209415_10014219_pt1 | contig 13017 bp, 9 predicted proteins | sample PeaSoiSIISIP2007_FD_187696 | JGI IMG/M metagenome (GOLD analysis project Ga0209415, IMG submission 187696) | Peat soil microbial communities from Weissenstadt, Germany - SII-SIP-2007 (SPAdes) (version 2) | ecosystem: Environmental > Terrestrial > Soil > Wetlands > Peat | place: Germany...
GAGTTCACGTTGCTTAAACTGAAGCGGCTTCAGATTCTCGGCTTCAAATCGTTTTGCGACCGCACCGACCTCAAGTTTCACGGGGATGGCATCGCCGCTATCATCGGGCCCAACGGTTGCGGCAAGTCGAACATTGCCGATGCCATCTCCTGGGTGCTCGGTGAACAGTCCGCCAAGACGCTGCGCGGTTCCCGCATGGAAGACGTGATCTTCGCCGGCACCCGCGATCGCAAGCCCACCGGCATGGCCGAGGTCTCGCTGACGCTGATCGATCCCGACGAGTATCCCGGCCCCGACGCTGATGCACCGACGGAAATCGATATTCAAGATGAGCTTCCCGTCAGCGCGGAAGCCGCGCGACGTCCTGCTGACGACTGGGACGAAGCCGCCATCCGTGCGCATGCAGCCGAAGAAACCGAGCGCGCCGTGGAAGAAGCTCAGCCCGGCAAAACGGAAGAAGTAGAGATTCCGCGCTTGAAAGTAGACATGCTGGCGGTCGCTTTCCCCGACGACGAACCCGTATTCGCGCTGCCGGTCCACTCAATCGTTCCCGTCGCGACTTCCGCCGCACTAAGCGGTGCGAGCCAGGTCGTGCTCAAGATCCGCCGCAGGAAATTCAATCAGCAACAGTTTCGCACCGGAGAAATCGTAGTCACGCGTCGCCTGTTCCGCTCCGGCGACAGCGAGTACCTGCTGAACGGCAAACTCTGCCGCTTGCGCGATATTCAAGAACTCTTTATGGGCACAGGCCTCGGACCAGAGACCTACGCCCTGATCGAGCAAGGACGCATCGGACAGATTCTCAGCAGCCGGCCCACGGACCGCCGAGCCATCCTCGAAGAAGCGGCGGGAATTACGAAGTTCAAGACCAAGAAGCGCCTCGCCGAAGCTCGCCTCGAAGACGCCAAGCTGAACCTCGCCCGCGTGAACGATATTTTTGACGAAGTGACGCGCCAGATGAATTCTCTGAAGCGCCAGGCCTCGAAGGCCGAGCGCTACGCCAAGCTGCGCGACGAGATGCGAGCGCAACTGCGCGTGGTGTTGGCCAGCAAGTTTGCCGCCATTGAACAGGAAAGCGCTGAACTCGACGCCCAACTCAACGCCCTGGCTGAGGACATGCAGCATCGCGCCGAATCCGTCCGGCAACTCGAGTCGGAGCATGGAGAAGGCACCGAGCGCGGCTATACCATCGAGACGGAGCTGCGCGAAAATCGCGAGCGCTTGAGCCATATCGATCTGGAAATCGATCGCGCCCGCGCCCGCCGCCGCCACAACGAAGAACGCTGCGCCGAACTCGTGGTTCGTTCGGCATCGGCGGAAGCGGAACTGGCCCAGGCCCGTCACCGCCTGACCGCGCTTGAAGCCGAACGGGATTCCAATCGGCAAGTGCTCGAATCGGCTGCGGCCGACCTGGCTGCCGCCCAACACGAACTCGCGCTGGCACGGCAGGAAGCCGCAGCCGCTGCTGCCGCGCTGGCCGAACTTGAACATCAGCAGGAAGAATCGCGAGTCGCTATTTTCGACACAGTGTCGGCGGCCTCGCGGCTGCGCAACCAGCTCGCACAGGCCGAAGAGCGCCTCGCCGGTGTCGATCGCGAAGCCTGCCGTCTGCAAGCGGAAATCAGCAGTGCCAACCTTCAAGTGGAAACCTTCGGCGGCCAGCGTGGGCAACTCGCCCTCGAATTCGAAACCATAACCCAACGCGCCACCGGAATTACCGAAGAGATCAGCCAGCTTCGCCGCTTGCTCGAAGCCAAGCGCCTCGACGAAACCAGAGCCAAGACTCATCTCGACCTGCTTCGCGCCGAATTTGCCACGGCTCTCGGAAAGAAAGGGTCTCTCGAAGCGGTCATAGCCGAGCATGGATACTCGACCGAATCAGTTCGCCGCCTTTTTCAGTCGGGAGTGATGCAGAGCGGGCTGGCTCCGGTCGGTGTGCTCGCCGATTTCCTTGAAGTCGAGCCGCGTTTTGAGCGCGTGGTCGAAGACTTCCTGCGCGACGAGTTGAATTACATCGTGGTCAAGTCCTGGGACGCTGCCGACGAAGGCCTCCGCCTGCTGCGCAGCGATGTCGACGGCCGCGCCACCTTCCTGGTTCATCCCGAAGACGCGCAGGCGAAGTTCTCGTTCATCCTCGACGAAGCCGCGCACTGCGCGCCGCCCACGGCTTCCATCGTGCCTCTGAAGCACACCATCCGCGTGCTCGACGGATTCGGAAAGTCGCTGGAAGTAATTCTTCCGAAACTGCGCGATGGCTACATCGTTCCCGGCTCTGACACCGCGCGCGATCTCGCGCTCGAGAATCCCGACGCGTTCTTCCTTTCGCAATCCGGAGAGTGCTTTCATAACGTCACTGTCACTGGCGGCAAACAGCGTGCCGAAGGCCCGCTTTCGATGAAGCGCGAACTCCGCGAAGTTCTGCGGCAGCTTGAGGATTTGGAACGCGCTCTGCGTGACGAAGAAATGCGAGTGCTCACGCTGGGCCGGGAAATTAAAGACTTCACTTCCCTGCTGGAACGTCTCGACGCTGAAAAGCGCGAGGCCGATCACCAGTCGATGACCTCCGGCCACATGCTGCAGCAGCTCGATTCGGAGATGGCCCGGGTCACCGAGCGCGTAAGCGTTTCACAAGCGGAGTTGGAACGCCTTGCCGCGGAGCGCGCTGAGCAAGCGTCAACGATTACAGCCCGGCAGGCTGAGATCGCCGTCCTCGAACAGACCCGAGCCGAAATCGAGCGGCAGATCGCTGCTGCTCAGGAATCGCTCGGCGGGCTGCGTCAGCGTCGGGAAGACGCCGCTCAGGCCAGTTCGCAGCGCGTGGCCCGGGTCGCGGCACTCGAAGAGCGTCACCGCTCAGCAACGGCCGTGCTGGGACGCATCGAGTCTATCTTCACCGAAATGAGCGAGCGCCTTCACGCTCTGGTCTCGCAGATTGAAGCTGCCGCCGCCGAGAAGCTGCAGCGCGAAGCCGAGAATCTCCAGCTCGAGCAACAAGCCGCCGACTTCGGGGCGGAGCGAAACGCAGGCCAGGCGCGGGAGGGTCTGCTGCAGTTCGAAAAAGATCAGCTCCGCGCGCGACTTTCCGAAATCGACGAACTGCTCCGCCACGCCCGCCAGCTTCTGGATCAGGCTCGCGATCGCCGCGGCGCGTTGCAGGCAGCAGCCGCCAAACTGCAAGCCGACACCATGTACATGGCGGATACCTGCCTGAACGAACTCGGGATCGAGCGCGCCGCTTTGCTGGCCGACACCACGCTGGCGCTAGTCACCGGTGATGAGCTGGCCGCTTATGACCACACTCATCGCGAGATGCGAGCCAAACTCGAAGCCATGGGCCCGGTAAATATGATGGCGCTCGAAGAGTACCGCGAGACTGCGGAGCGGCACGGTTTCCTCGATGCACAGCGCAAAGACCTGATCTCCTCCATCGAGAACACGACCGCGACCATCCGCGAGATCGACGAAGTCTCGCGCCAGAAGTTCAAGGAAGCCTTCACCAAGATCAACGAGAACTTCGGCGTCACTTTCAAGAAGCTCTTCGGCGGCGGCCACGCTTTCATGAAGCTCACCGACGAAGAAAATTCTGCCGAGAGCGGCATCGACGTGGTCGCATCCCCTCCCGGCAAGCGTTTGCAAAGCGTGCTGCTGCTTTCCGGTGGCGAAAAGGCGCTCACCGCGCTCGCCTTGCTGGTTGGCATCTTCCAGTACACGCCCAGCCCGTTCTGCATCCTCGACGAAGTGGACGCGCCTCTGGACGAGGCCAACATCGGCCGCTTCACCGATCTTGTGAAGGAAATGAGCATCAAGACCCAGTTCGTCCTGATTACTCACAGCAAGAAGACCATGAGCATCGCGCCCGTCCTTTACGGCGTGACCATGCAAGAGCCCGGCGTGTCGAAACTGGTCTCAGTGCGCTTCGGAGCCACATAGCTCAATTCGCATAATGCAACACCGGGAGGTTGCGTTCGGTTTTGGAACCTTTCGACAAGGGAGAGTGAATTCCTTGGTATCCAGGGCATGGAATCTGGCATCTAATAATCACCAAGGAGTTGTGATGTCTGTTTTCGACGAGAAATATCGAGTCGTGGGCGTCGAGAGTGACCGGCTGCTCCTGCGCGGAGTGCACAGCGGCGATGTGCTGACTATCGTCAACTCCGAGCCTGCGATTCCTCTTACCCAAGAAGAGTATCCGGTGGGCAAACTAATTGCTCTATCGGACCCGTCCAGCGCGCCCCTGAATTAAGGGCGATCCGCAGGATCCCAGCCAGAAAAAATAATAAGGCCGGAGTCGTGTCTTTTGTGACCTTCGAGACCTGCCGAATCAGCATCGTACTCGCGGAACCAGGGGCGGTAGAGTTAATCTAAATGACAGAATAGCCGAGGAGGGTGTGTGCGCTGCGGACGATGCGGCAATGAGAATGACGGGGCCAACCGCTTTTGCGGAATGTGCGGAGCTTCTTTGGTGGCGACGGCTGCGGGTGCCGGGCAACCACAAACCGCCGCGCCAAAGGAAAACGTTGCGGCAGCGAAGGTAGCCGCGGTTCCGGTGCCGCCGGTTCCAGTGCAGTCTGCGCCCAGGCAAAGCGAAGAAACGCCCCTGTCTGAACCTGCAAGATTTCGCAGAGCGAACGTGGAGCCGCCGCGTCCGGCGCCGCTTCGGCCCGAGGTTCGGACGAGCGAGGTCCGAACAAGCGAGGTTCGGCGGAGCTCGCCACCAGTGATCACGGGGCACTCTTTTCTTGGCTTGAGCACCCCCGGACCGGCTGTCGATCATCACGCTGAGCCTGATCCGCTGCGGCCGTCTTCGAATCTGGACTATCTTCTCGATGATGAGGAGGAAGAACCTAAGGGGGGTGGGGGCAAACTGGTTTTGATCGTTGTCGCACTGGGGCTGGCAGTGGGATTAGGTTACTTGCATTTTAAGCAAGCTGGTTTCGATGGTCTGACCGCCGGAGATAAGAAGCCGGCGGCGACGAAACCGACGTCGGACGCTGCTCCGAGCACGGATTCCGGCGCTGCGGCTGGGCCGTCAACTCCCGACAGCGCGGCTCCAGCAGCGGGGGGCAGCAATAACGGGACGGCTCCCGCCACCGGCAGTGGCGCAACGACTCCGACGCAACCGGCCGCGGAAGCGCCTGCCCAGGCCGCTCCCTCGCAGACCGCTCCTCCTCCTTCGCAGGCCGCTCCTGCCCCAATCGCTCCTGCTCAAGCTGTTCCTTCGCAAGCTCAGCCTAGCGATCCCAACTCGCCTGCAGGGGCTGCGCTCTCTGCGGCTTCTGGTCCCGACAAGCAAGCGCCTTCGGCGGAGCCACCCGCGGCGCAGGCGGCAGTCCCCGTGCGTGCGATGGCGAAGCCTCCGGCGGCGAAGCCGATTGATCCTGTGACTAATGCGGAACGCTACATCTATGGACGCGGGGTGCGCCAAGACTGCGATCACGGCCTGCGGCTGCTGAAGCCGGCGGCGGAACAGTCGAATGCGAAAGCGATGATCTCGCTGGGCGCGTTGTATTCGACGGGAACCTGCACGCCGCGGGATTTACCCACGGCCTACCGGTGGTTTGCGCTGGCTCTGCACAAAGAGCCCGACAATCAGGCGCTGCAGGACGACCTGCAGAAATTGTGGAGTCAGATGACCCAGCCAGAGCGTCAACTTGCGATCAAGTTGAGCCAGTGAACGGGGACTTCCCTCAACGGCTGACCCCGCGGACTCTACCCTCGAGACTTACGGTACGACTGAAGTCTTAGCCTGATACGAACCCTTTGGCCTGGGCTCGATCTTGGAAGTTATGCTTCTTCCTTCCTACGAACCTCGAATCGCTTGCCGGCGGTGGCATTCCGCTGCTATGTTTTCGCCACAGGTTTTGGGCGAGGGTAGGCAGAGCAATCCGACAGGGCTGATTTTTCGTATATCTATATAAGGAAGAGATATAGCGTTTGTTGAGTCCGCAACCACAAGGCATCTCGGCGGATCTGGCCCTGGTGACGGGGCTGAAGTCCGGCGATCAGGGGGCGATGGCGCAGCTCTATGACCGCTATTCGTCCGTGGTGTATGCGGTTGCTTTGAGGGTGCTGGGCGATACTGGGGCGGCGGAAGATGTGCTGCAGGAAGTCTTTCTGCAGTTGTGGCGCAAGCCGAGCGCTTTCGATGCGGCGCGCGGCAGTCTGGGAAGCTGGCTGGCTGTCATTACTCGCAATCGCGCGATTGACTCCCTCAGAAAGCGGCGGCCGGAAACCGATATCGACGACGTGGTGTTGTCCGTAGCGCCCGACCTAGCCGGAGAAGCCGAGCGGGCGCGGGCTGCGGAGAAGGTGCGGGGCGTGATGGGAATCATGGCGCCGGCCCAGCGCTCGGCTCTTGAGATGGCTTATTGGGAAGGCATGAGCCATTCTGAGATCGCGGACAAGACGGGAGAGCCGCTGGGAACGGTGAAAACTCGGATTCGGGCGGGGTTGATTGCGCTGCGGAAGGCGTTTCAGACTTAACCGAGTGAGGCGCATGAGCGAGCACGAACAATTCGCTGACGATCTTGCACTGTACGCGCTGGATGCGCTGCGGGGAGAGGATCGCGCGCGGGTGGAGGCGCATCTGGCGACGTGCGCGGCTTGCCGGCTGGAACTGGAGCAGCTGCGCGGCGATACGGCGTTGCTGGCTTTGTCGGCGGCGGGGCCGAGGCCTCCGCAGCGGGCGCGGAAGAGATTGCTGGATGCGGTGGCGCGGGAGGCGCGGGTGCCACGGGTGGCGCAGACGTCGACTCATCGTTCGTGGTGGGGATGGCTGGGATGGGCGGCTACGGCAGCGAGTGTGGTTTTCGCGCTTTGGTTGTGGCGGGAGAATTCTGCGCTGCATCAGGGTTTGGCGTCGCTGAGTTCGCGGCAGGCGGAGAGCAGGCGCGAACTGGAAGAGCTGCGCCGGATCGCGGCGCCGATCCTTGATCCCGAGACACAGCGGGTCACGCTGGTTTCGACGAGGGCTGCGCCCCAGCCGCAGGGCAAGGCATTTTATTTGCGGAACCGCAGCAGCCTGGTTTTCCTGGCGAACAACATGCCGGCGCTGCCGCCGCGGAAGGCTTACGAGTTGTGGCTGATTCCGGTGAACGGCGCGCCGATTCCGGCGGGAGTGTTCAAGCCGGATGCGCATGGCAGCGCGAGTGTGGTGAATCCCTTGCTGCCGGCGGCAGTTGAGGCGAAGGCTTTTGCGATCACCGTGGAAAACGAAACGGGAGCGACTGCGCCGACTATGCCGATTTTGATGATGGGAGCCGGCGAATAGAGGCTCGAACGCTGTGCTGCAGGGACCAGTGATCTACAGCATTTGTCGAAGGCGCGCCTCGCTGTGCTTGGCGGGACAGCCGAGGCGGCTGTCCCCACATGAGTTTCACTTTGCTTTACTTTTCCAAGACTTTCGTGGCTTTAGGCGCCTCGATGTGTTCTTTTCTGTAGGCACGGGCCACGTCGCCTAGAGGGGTCTCGTACGGGAGGGACCCGAGTTCCGCCAACGGAACCTCACCCTTCGCATAGGTGTAAGGGGAAAGGTAGCTGCTGATCAGGCTGGTCTCAGTGGCCATAGAGTGCTCAACGGCGCGCTGGGGATGCTCGTACATCACAACGGGCGCCGGCGTGTTGCTCAGGATGGGGGCGCTTTGGGCGAAGGCTGCCGTGGCGCAGAGAAAACAGAGAGCGATGATGATGGTCTTCATAAGATGATCCTATCCGGGGGAAACTGCATATTGATGCGAAAGAACTCGCGGAATGCCCGATGGGCACGGCTTCCGCGGGTATTATGGCAATCGACATACCAAACCTAGGCGGCTGTTGTTCGAGTTAAGGGTAGGACCACGGGGCTAGGCGCAAGAATTTGCACATGGTGTGGAAAGATGGGGGTCTGGGTGAGGATCGACGGCTCGAGGCTAGAAACGCGGCGCAGGTGGTGGAAATGCCTTGAGAGGCCAAACTCGCCGCAGGCAAGTTGCATGGGTCCTTGACTTCGTTCAGGATGAAAGAGTTTCAAAGAGGCGGTTCTATGAAATTGCACGTGATTCTACTATGTGTTCTGTTCCTGTCTCCGCGATTGTGGGGGCAGACCGATTGCGAAAACGGCAACGGGGCGCTCGATTCCGCTCCTCTGAAAACAATGAGCGTTGAGGAAGTGATCAAGAAGTTTGGGGCGACTGAGGCGGGTGCGAAGGAAGCGCGCATTCATTACACCTATACGCAAGACGTGTTAGTGCAGACGCTTAGTGGCCAGGAGGTGACGGGAGCGTTTCACGAAGTGACGGATGTTTCCTCCGACGAGAAGGGCAGGAGGCAGGAGAAAGTTACGTTCGCGGCGCAATCTACGTTGCGCGGGGTTCAGCTGACCCAGGACGATATGGAAGATATTCGCGTTTTCATGCCGCTGATGCTGACCAGCGAAGACCTCGCCCAGTACAACCTGACCTACAACGGGCAGCGGCGTGTGGACGACCTGGATACATACGAGTTTCACGTGGAGCCTAAGAACAAAGAAAAGAGCAAGCGATATTTTGAAGGGCGGATTTGGGTGGACACGCAGGATTTCCAGATCGTGAAGGTGTGCGGCAAGAGCGGTCCAGACTTGATACGGAAGGGAAAACATCAGCATTCGGACTTGCGGCCTACGTTTGTGACCTATCGCCAACAGGTGGATGGGCGCTACTGGCTTCCCGCGTATACGCGATCAGATGACGATCTTCAGTTTAAGGCCGGGCCGGTGCATGTGCGGGAAATCATCAAATATAGCGGGTACAAGCGGACGGGCGCGCAGTGAGCGCAAGAGGCAGCGCCTGAAGTTCCATCGACAGCGGATTTTGCGGCACGGCTTAAGGCGTACTCTGGTACGAATCCCTCAATCGAACCTGATAGGAACCTTCCTCTCATTCAAACCATGCTTCGCACGAGTACCTGCAGGGGCTCAGACTCCGACTGGTGTTCGGGGACTTTCATATCGCTTGAATACTGAGTCACGTGAGATGACGCCCTCCAACTTCCGCGAATTCGCACGATTGACCACGGGTACCAACGAGTAATCGTTCACGTAGCGGAGTGCGGAGTCGAGCGGGAGATCGGGATACAAGCTCGGAAGAGGCTGCGGCGGAAGTACCGAGCCCAGCGTGTGTTCGCCTTTGCCTTCGCGGAAGAGCCGCTGAAGCTGATCGCGGCTGATGATGTTCCAGCCACTGGGATGCATGCGCACGAGAAAGTTGGGGTCGGTGGAATCCTGGACGCGGCGGGCGTTGGCGTCGACATAATCCTGCGCATTGAGGATTGTGGCCGGCGCCGGGAGCATGGCGTCTTCGACGCGGAGGATGGCCTCTTCGCGATCCTCTTCGAGTGAGGGCAGGATGAGGCCATCCTGTCGGGTGAGCATGTCGAAGATGGGAACAGTCTGCAGGCTCCGCGAGATGAGGTAAGAAAACGTGTTGGCGACGATGACCGGGACGATGATCTCGTAGTTGCCGCTGACCTCGAGGACCATGAAGACGGAAGTCATGGGGACACGGAGGAATCCGGCGAAGAGGACGTCCATGCCGACCAGGACGTAGGTGCCAGTGGATCCGGTGAGCTGAGGAAAGAAGATGCGTTCGATGTCACCTACGGCGCCGCCGAGCATGGCTCCAACGAAGAGCGTGGGAGCGAACATGCCGCCGGGAGCGCCGCTGACGAAGGAGACGGTGGTGGCGAGAATCTTGAGAACAGCGAGGATGGCGAGGACTTTCCAGGCGTACTGGCCGTGCATGGCCTGGTCCATGGAATCGTAGCCCGCGCCCATGATCTGGGGCGCACCGAGAAAAGCGATGAGCCCGATGAGGAGTCCGGCGAGAGCGGGCTGAAAGTACTGGGTCCAGCGCGGCAGTGCTTTGAGACGGGGCCGCAGATAGCCGATCGACTTGGCGAAGACGACGGAGGCTACCCCACCCACAATGCCCAGGACAGCGTAGGCAAGAAGTTCAGTAGGCCGCTTGAAAGTAGTTACTGGAATGCGGAAGAGCGGCTCGCTGCCGAGAAACCAGCGCACGATCACGACACTGGAGACGGCGGAAAGCACGACGGAACCGAGGATGCCGGCGCTCCAGCGTCCGATGACCTCTTCGATAACGAAGAGGACGGCGGAGATGGGAGCGTTGAAGGCGGCGGCGAGGCCGGCAGCCGCGCCGACTGGAGCCATGAGGCGGAGTTTTTCGCGAGAGATTTCGAGCTGGCGTCCGAGAGCGGAGGCGATACCAGCTCCGATTTGGAGGGAAGGATCTTCCGGACCGAGAGATTGGCCGGAACCGATGGCGATAGCGGCGCAGATGAATTTTCCGATGGCGGTGCGAAAGGGGATGAATCCGTTGTAGATGTAGAGCGCGGCTTTGGTTTGATTCACGCCGCTGCCGCGGATGGCGGGGAACACATTCAAGACGAGTGCGGCTACAACCAGGCCGGCTAGCGAGGGGACGGCAAACATGCGCCATCCATGGGTTTGCGGGAGCGGGCCGAGCAAAGCCAGGTGCATCCAGTCAATGGCAAGACGGAAGCAGACCACGGCGAGGCCGGAGAAGATCCCGATGAAGACCGAGAGAATGAGGAAAAATAGTTCTTCGTTGAAGACGCCTTCGAGAGTGGAAAACAGGCGGCGGGGAGCCTGGAACCGGACTGCACCGCTGGACGCAGGCTCGCTCACTGGCTGGCGGCCTCGCGTTTCTGGGAGATCATGAGCAGGGCGAGGTCGAGGCCCTGCGGCTGGCCGCAGGTCGCGGCGGTTTGCTGTTCGATCTGGAAGACGACGTCCATGATCGCATCCGGGAGATCGGTTTCCGCTGGAGACCGGAGGCGGGTGAGGTCTGGTTTGGCTTCGGTCCACAGGGACTGCAGCGCGAACAGCGCCGACGCGGTGGGAGTTGCCGCGGCTTTGAGGTCGACTCCGGTTTGCTGGGCGCACTCGCTGAGACGCTTTTCAGCCTGGGTGAAGGCGGTGGTGATGCGGCGGTTCCGTTCGGCGTCGGAGACGTGACTGAGAAATGGATCGTTACGAAGAATGAGGTCGGTGGTTGCGAGAAGCTGACGAGAGTCGGCATCCTGCGGGTTCGCGTTGACCGCAGACAGGAGATAGCGATGGGCGGCAAAGTAATCGCCGGAGCGGTAGGCGGCTTGGCCGGCCCCGGCTAGGGCAGCGGAGTTGGCGGGATCGAGACGGAGAGCTTCTTCGTACTGAGCCAGCTCGCCGGCGTGGTCCTGCGCCTGGGAGAAGAGTTGGGCGGCCTGGAGATGGGCTGCGGGAGTCGGCGGCAAAGCGGTGGCCAGGGCCAGGAGTTCCGGGGCGGCTTTGTCGGGAGCGCCTTGCTTAAGCAAGAATTGGATTAGCTCGATGCGCGCTTTGCTGCGGTTGGAGTCGGGATTGGAGTTCCAGACTCCGTACATCGCGTTGTGGTAGTAGCGGGTGGCGTCTTCGATGGAACCGCGGTGGGCGTCGACACGAGCCAGAGCGAGATTGACGGCAGCATCCTGGGGGGCGCGCTGCCAGAGGGTGATGAGGTAGGATTTGGCTTCGTCGAGACGGCGAGGATCGTTGCTGTCGCGCAGGGCGCGAGCCAGACTGAGTTGGTACTGCGAGTTTGTGGGATCGCAGGTGAGGGCGGCGCGGAACGCGTCGATGGCATCGTTGTAGTGGTTGGCGCTGGCGTCGGCGAGGCCCTGCTGGTAGAGCTTGCGGCCGCGGGACTGCTGATTGGCGTTGTAGCGGGCTACGAGATGGCTGACGGCGGCGAATCCGGTGGCGGCGGCGAGGGTGAGAACCAGAAGTATGATGGGCGCGGAGCGCGGGATCAGTTTGGGGAAGCTCCACGACATATCTCGTATCACGATATCATTTCGAGGAGCTGAAAGCAGCGGGTTGAGCGCAAAATCGGGCTTGAGGGCCTCCGGTTCAGGTAAGATACTTCGTCTGCCCGGACTGCCGAAGAATGAATCGCGAATATCACAAGGGATACAGCGAGGAACTGCATCGGGAAATGGAGGCGCTGGTCTTCGGGCATGCGGGGACGCCGTTGCTGGTGTTTCCGACCTCGATGGGAAGGTTCTTCGAGTATGAAGACCGGGGAATGATTGGCGTGCTGGCGCCCAAGATTGAGCGCGGCGACTTGCAGGTGTTTTGCCCGGACGCCGTCGATACCGAAAGCTGGTACAACAAGGGCGTGCATCCCAAGGTGAGGGTGCTGCGGCAATTGCAGTACGAACGCTACATTCTGCATGAATTCTTGCCGTTTATCCTGTGGAAGAATCAGACGCCGCGACTGGCGGTGACCGGGTGTAGCTTCGGGGCTTATCATGCGGTAAATTTTGCTTTCAAGCATCCCGACGTCGTCACGCACTGCGTGAGCATGAGCGGGGCGTTCGATATCCATCAGTTTCTGGATGGGTATTATGACGACGATTGCTACTTCAATTGTCCGCCGGACTATTTGCCGAATCAGAATGACGACTGGTTCTTGAGCCGCTACCGGCAGATGAAGATTGTGCTGGGGTCGGCGGACTGGGATATATGCCTGGACGCCAATGTGAAGCTGTCGGCGATTTTGAATGGCAAGGCGGTGCCGCACTGGCTGGATGTTTACAACGATAATTCCAAGCATGACTGGCCGCTTTGGCAGAGGATGGCGGGGAAGTATTTCTAGGGCGGTAGCTAGCATGGGAAGAAAAGCAGGTTCCTCACCGGGCGTTCAGCGCGGTTCGGAATGACAAAACTTGGAGATGGGCTTGGAAGGTTTGCGATGAAGAAGATTGGGATTTTGTTTGGGATGGAGAATACGTTTCCGCCGGCGGTGGTGGAGAAGATTAACTCCTTAGGCGTTGAGGGGGTTTCGGCGGAGTTTGTGAAGATTGGCGGGATTCGGATGGATGAGCCTAAGAAGTATGACGTCATCATCGACCGGATCTCGCAGGATATTCCCTTCTATCGGGCTTATTTGAAGAATGCGGCGCTGCACGGGACGATCGTGGTCAACAATCCGTTCTGGTGGA
>Ga0209415_10014220_pt1 | contig 13017 bp, 12 predicted proteins | sample PeaSoiSIISIP2007_FD_187696 | JGI IMG/M metagenome (GOLD analysis project Ga0209415, IMG submission 187696) | Peat soil microbial communities from Weissenstadt, Germany - SII-SIP-2007 (SPAdes) (version 2) | ecosystem: Environmental > Terrestrial > Soil > Wetlands > Peat | place: Germany...
AGCTTCTTCAATCCGAAGCGAGGGAATTGTACCGTAATCTTGGCTTCTTCGCCTTCTCCTTCTCGCTGGTAGACCGTGCCCTCGCCATATTTCGGATGGCGGACCTTCTGCCCGGGGCGGAATCCCCGCTTGCCGGTAGGCTGTTCGACCGGGGTCTTAGGGACGTTGAATTTCTTGCCCCGGGAGGCGAAGAACTCGGCGATGTTCTCGATGGAGTTGTAGGGCTTGGCCGGAGCAGTGGGCTTTTGCCGGCTGGGGCTGGCTGGGACACCGCCGCGGCCTTTCCAGCTTGCGCTCTGGTCTTCGTCTTCGTAGGAATAGTGGGTGTCCGCGTCGTAGGCTGCAAGGCTCCGTCCCGCTGAACGGCCGGGAGCCTGCCCTGAGCTTGTCGAAGGGGCGGCCGTCCCCACATGGCTCGTGTCCATTCCAGCCCTACTCCGGCGTCCGCCGAGTTCTTCGATCAACGGCATGGGGACCTCCTCAAGAAATCTCGAGGGCACACTCGCTTCGGGCAGGTCCGTGCCGTATCTCCGCCGGTAGACGGCACGGGTGAGAATGAGCTGATCCATGGCGCGGGTCATGCCGACATAGCACAGACGCCGTTCTTCTTCCACATCGTCAGGCTCGAGCATGGTGCGCGAGTGCGGAAACAATCCCTCTTCGAGGCCACTGAGGAAGACGAGCGGAAACTCCAGACCCTTGGCGGCGTGCAAGCTCATCAGCGTAATCTGCGAGCGCTCGTCATAGTCGTCGGCATCGCTGATAAGCGCCGCGTGATCGAGAAACTGGTCAAGCGATTCACCGCGGTCGCGCGAGTCCATAGCAGCGTTGACCAACTCGCGCAGGTTTTCGATGCGGGAGAACGCTTCCGGCGTGTCCTCGACTTCGAGCAGCTTGATGTAGCCGGTGCGATCGATCAGGAGCTTGAGCAGGTCGGCGGTGCTGACTGTGGGGGCGGGGAACGAATCCGGACTGTCCGTTTGCTCTTTGTTTCGAATGACCGCCGGTACGCTGGCGCCACTGTCGCCGGCTGTGATCGCTTGTATCGAGCCAGCGTAAGCTCCACCGAAGTCGAAACCTGTGTTCTCGAATTCGTTGGGATCGAAGGCGGCCGCATCCTCTTCGATGATCGATGCATTCTCAGGTCCGGCAGGTGCCGGTGAGACACTCGCATTTTCTCGCCCCGTGCTCTCTTCCAATTGCTCGACGAAGGTTCCCGACAACATCGACTGCGCATCCACAATCAACTGCTGAAAGGTTTTCAGCGCCGCCAGCGCGCGCTGCGGCAGGAGTTGCCGTCGAATGGCTTCCCCGATCGCGCCCCAGAGCGACAGCCCGGTTTCGAGCGCCAGGCGTTCGAGGGTTTCGATGGTGCCTTTGCCTATGCCGCGCGTAGGCGTGTTAATCACGCGCAGTAGCGAGATCGAGTCATCGGGATTCTGAATGACCTTCAGATACGAGATCATGTCTTTGATCTCAGCCCGCTCGTAGAACGAAAACCCTCCGACCACGTGATACTTGAGGCCATAACGGCGCATGGCCTCTTCAAACAGCCGCGACTGGGAATTGGTGCGGTAGAGCACAGCGGCGCGCGGAGTCTCGCCCCGCTGCGCAGCCTCGCGCAGGTATTTCGCAATGTGGTCAGCCGCAAAGAGCGCTTCGTTTTCGCCGTCGGGAGCCTCGTAGTAGCCAATCTTCGTCCCACCCTGCCGCGAAGTCCAAAGATTCTTGCCTTTGCGCCGGACGTTGTTCGCCACCACTGACGACGCTGCCTCAAGAATGTTCTGCGTGGATCGGTAATTCTGCTCCAGACGAATAATCTTCGCCTCGGGAAAGTCCTTTTCGAATTCAAGGATGTTGCGGATGTCGGCGCCCCGCCAGGAATAAATCGACTGATCCTCATCTCCAACGGCGCAAACGTTGTGCCGTGTGCCGGCCAGCATGCGCATGAGTTCGTACTGCGGCCGGTTGGTGTCCTGATATTCGTCGATCAGCAGATACTGAAAGCGGCGGTTGTAATACTCGCGCACCGGCGCGGACGTCTTCAACAGGCGCGTGGCTTCCAGAAGAAGATCATCAAAGTCGAGAGCGTTGGCCTTGCGCAGCTCCTTGCGGTATTCCTCGAACAGATGCGCGATCTTCTCAGTCTTCGGATCAGCCGACTGCAGGTAAAGCTCCTGTGGATCGAGCATATGATTCTTCGCCCAGGAGATGCGCGAGAGCACCGTGCGCGGCGTCAGTTGCTTGTCGTCAAGGCCAAGCCGTTTCATAACCGACTTAACCACCGATTGCTGGTCGCTCTCGTCGTAGATCACGAATTTCTTCGTATGGCCAATCGGCGGTTGACCGGGCGTGGCCGATGGAATCTGCAACGCTTCAATGTCGCGGCGCAAAACGCGCACGCAAAACGAATGAAAGGTTGAGATGACGGGCTTGGCGACGCTAAGTCCGCCGACAAGCTTCTCGACGCGCTCGCCCATTTCAGCAGCAGCCTTGTTGGTGAACGTCATCGCCAGAATGGATTCCGGCATCACGCCCATGTGCTCGATCAGGTAGGCGATGCGGTAAGTGATGACGCGCGTCTTCCCGCTCCCCGCTCCGGCGAGGATCAGCACCGGCCCCTCGGTAGTTTCGACGGCCTCACGCTGCTGCGGGTTAAGTTGATCAAGAAAAGACAATGCGGAAGCGGCTCCGGGGCTGATGATTCAATTTTACAGGGGAAAGAGGATTGTCGGCGTCGAGCTCGCAAACAAGGTGCACGGGCTGAAGGCTGGTGGCAGAATATAGCCAGTGAAGCAGGGCCGGCACCGATGGATCTAGAGGACAAAGCCGAAAAAGCGGAAGAGAACGGCGATCTGGAGACAGCATGCGCCCTCTGGAAGGAGATCGCCGCGAGAAACCAGGACGCCACTTCCTTCGTCAGCTATGGGCGACTTGCCACGAAGATTGAGGAATGGGATGAGGCAGAGGTCGCCTTCGCCGAGGCCCTGCGTCTGGATCCGAGCTATTCGCTGGCGATGGAAGGGATGGGCATTCTTTGGTATCACAGGACTGACAGAGACGAGACGGAATCTTTTCAAACCGCCAAAGATTGGTACCTTAAAGCCATCAAACTGGATCGCAATGCTCACGCCCTGACGCTTCTGGGCTCTTCTTATTTGGCTTTGGGAGATGCGACCGCCGCCCAAGACGCACTCGAACAGGCCATCAAGATAGACCCTCAGTACGAGGAAGCAATGTACAACCTCGCAGGCATGCACGAAGAAAAAGATCCTGCGAGAGCAGTCGAGTTACTAGAGCGGGCAATTGAAATCGACCCGGATTACTCCCTCGCACACCAGAGGCTTGGGGTGCTGCGTCATCACTCTGGCGATTTGATTCAAGCTGAGTATCATTTTCGCCGAAGCCTAGAGGCAGACCCCACCGATTACTGGTCTCACCTGTACTTGGCTAATTGTTTGGCTGTGCAAGGAGGGGAGACAGAGGCCGAACAGACATACCGCTTCGTGACAAGCTTGCAGCCTGAGAACGAGGATGGACTTAGATTCTTCGCGAATTTCTTGGAATCGATAGGGAAGGAGCAAGAAGCAGCGGCGGTCCGTGCAACGATCAAACCAACTGGCGGGCAATAGCCCGGCCCCAACTCGCTCAGGCTGCCCGAGCGCAGCACGTCCCCTTTTGGAACGTCATCAACTCATATGTGCCCTGCAACCGTCATCATCCGGACGAATCGAGGGTAAAGTGTTAGGCGGGCCCGTGGTGTAACGGCAACACAGCACCCTGCGACGGTAGCAGATGCGGGTTCGAATCCCGTCGGGTCCACGCTCCGGCTATCGGGGCGCGGGTTCTGTGGGGAGCGAAGCAGGGATAGCTTCCCTACAAAAGTAACTTGACTGCGGACTTGGGTGACCTATACTGGAATTGTCGCAGGGTGCTGTAGGTGCCCAGATTTGATCGGCCCCGAGGAATCGGGGCCTTCGTCTTTTTGCAGGACCCTCACACCCAAGCCCCCATCAAATGTCCCAACCCTCCGCGCACGAGCAGCCCATCGTTGCGATCTTTGAAGTATCGTGCGTTAAGCTCTTTACCCTGCAAGAATTCCGTGCGGTGGAATCCCATCCCCTTCAACTCATCCTGTAATCTCCCGGGATCGAAGAACAACTGGAACGGCTCTCCGTACCGGGCCACGCGTTCAGACAGCGCATCGAGCGCCTCTCTCTGCCCCGGATTGAGCAGCGCCGGATCCACGGCAAAATCAAACACCACGCCGCTACCCACAGGCATTGTCGCAATCAAATTCAAAGTCGTCATGCAGGCGTCCCGGGTAAGATAAGGCGTCACGCCCAGCCAGGATAAAAACGCCGCCGCGCCCAAGTCGAATCCCGCCTGCCCAAGCCCCTGAGCCAACGTTTGCCGCTCGAAGTCGACAGGCACGAAGGTCAGGGCCGGCGGAATCGCAATGCCGGCAGCCTGCAGTTGATCACGCTTCCAAGCCTGCGTCGCAGGATGATCCACCTCAAACACTCGCAGGCTCGGATGAGGATTGCGGTAAGCAAAGGTATCAAGTCCAGCGCCGAGAACCACGTATTGCCTCACGCCACCGGCCACGGCGCGAGCCAGTTCGTCCTCGGCATAGCGGCTGCGTGCCGCCATGAACGCCCGAAACGCGCGGGAAAAAGCATGGTGCTCTTTAGGATTCGATCGCAGCTCTTCGGCCGCTTCAGACCCAATAATCCGCAGCGCCAGAGGATCGTCAAGCACCCTAGGCTGGTCAAGCAGCTGATGTGCAGCCCGCCGAATCGCCACCCGCTGCGCCGTCCGGCTGAATTTACCCTCTTGCATGAACGCGCCCGGCCTCTATCCCTCAGTTCCCGCCCGCGCCACCGCGCACTCCTCGCAGGGACACACTTCGCGCAGAAACTTCCACGAATAAATGCCAAGGTCGTGGTCATCGTTCCACTTGAACCGGATCGCGTATTTCCCCATACCTTCGGCGGAAATGGGTTTGGCGGCAGGTTTGAACATGGGCAGCGCGCCAGGCGCAGGTTTCGGAGGCTCACCCGGCTTCCGTCCAGCCTTGTCGCGCTCCTCGTTGCACATCGCGCAAGGGCAAGCATTGCGAAGATATACGAACCCGTAGTGCGAAACGTGGCCGTCGGCCCACTCGATGTCCACACCCGCGCCGGTCGTCAGGTTCACCTTAACCGACTTGGGGTCCGTAGCCGCGGTGGGCGCCTGAAGCGGGGACTGCATAACCTCAGTATCGCATAGGACAAACCCGCGAATTGTCCCCAACGCCCCGAATCCGGTAGAATAGTAGTTTCCGTCGAGGCCTCTGAAAGGACCTACAGCAGTCATGGCACAACAATGTGATATCTGCGGCAAGAAGCCGCAATTTGGAAACCGCATCAGCCACGCTCATAACGTCACCAAGCGGCGCTGGAACGTCAATCTGCGTCCGGTGCACGCCCGCGTAGGCGCTGCCACCAAGCGCATCCGTGTCTGCACCTCCTGCCTGCGCAGCGGCAAAGTCGTCAAGGCGTAGAACGCTAGAACGTTGGACCGTTACTGCACGCCCAGCAACTGCACGTCGAAGATCAGCGTAGCATTGGCCGGAATCACCCCCGGATAACCCGCTGCCCCGTAACCAAGCGCCGCCGGAATGCGCAACTGCCGCTTGCCGCCCACCTTCATTCCGGCAACTCCTTCTTCCCATCCCTTGATGACCTCGCCATTGCCGATGGTGAAATCGAAAGGCTTCCCCGCATCGACCGAGCTGTCGAACTTCTTGCCGGTAGTGAGCCAGCCCGTGTAGTGCACGCGAACATGGCTACCTTCCTTCGCCACCTCGCCGTTGCCCACCCGAATATCCCAATAGATCAGCCCAGAAGCGCTCTTAACGCCGTCGCCGGTGACCTTGGTGGGAGCGCTGGTGTCGGCAGCCGCAGACTTCTTGGTCCCGCTCTGCGCGAGGACGAACACTGCCGTCAGCGCGAGAATGATGGCAATCGCCGCAACATACTTAGTCATTCTTGTCTCTCCTTCAAGAACATCTTAACCATAGACGGCGTGGACTAAAACACTTTTGTCATCCCGACCGGAGCTTTCCCTTCCGGCAAGGAAGGGGAAGCGGAGTGGAGAGCCTGCCCTGAGCAAGCGAAGCGCGCCGAAGGGGACCTGGCTGTTTCCACACAGGCCACACTAATTGTGAAAATGCTTTACGCCAGCGCGATCACATCAATCTCCACCAGCACGTCCCTGGGCAGCCGCGCCACTTCAACAGTGGCTCGAGCCGGCGGATCAGAACTGAAATACTGTCCGTAAACCTGATTCATAGCAGCAAAGTCGTTCATGCTCTTGAGAAAAACGGTAGCCCGTACAACTTTCCCCAGCCCGCTGCCCGCCGCTTCCAGAATCTCCGAAAGATTGCGCAGCACCCGATCAGTCTGCGCCGCAACGTCTCCCGCAACAACTTGCTGCGTAGACGGATCAATGGCAATCTGCCCCGACGTAAATACGAATCCGTTAGCCTTGATGGCCTGCGAGTAAGGCCCAATCGCCTGAGGGGCATCTTTGGTGGAAACAACTTCGCGCATGAACCCTCCGCTATTAATTAACGCAGAAGAGCGCAGCCAGGTCAAATCTGCAGAGCGGCGGGCAACTTATCCGCGCTGACATCTCGGAGCACGCTGTTACGAAACCCGAACAAGAACATCTTCGACTTTCCATCCTGCATCGGGCAGCGTATATTCTGCCAGATAGCTGGTACGATGCGCTTTCGAATTGATCTTATAATTCGGCTACTGCTAGCGACCGTTATCGCCTGGGCCGCGTCCGGGGACGGGCTGCACATCAGCCTTCAATCGCTGCAAGAGTTAGACGCACTTTCGTCCGGCAAAATCGAAGGCCCGGACGACGCCGCAGCCTACGTGAGAAAAGCCGCCGCCCTGTCTGGCATTACGGACCCGTCTTTTGTGCCTGACCTCGAGTCTCGCCTTGCCGCAGCCGAACTGGAAGCCGCGAAGGACCCAAACAAGCTCGTGTCGGACGAGCGGGTCGCCGAGGCCTTCAATCTCATGTCCAGCGAGCTCCAGGTGGCTCATCCCGCCCGCGTGACAGCCGCGGACGTCCTGCAACACAGGAGCGTCTCGGCTTCGATCTTTCCGCATGTGTTTAGCCCGAAAACTGTGAGCGGGAGCCGGCCCGTTGGGTCGATCGTAATGCTCTATCAGCTTTGGTACAACGGCGGCGTGACGGGGGGCGTGAGGAGGGCGGCGCAACTCGACCGTCCGCCTGGCAGCCTCAAGATAAGCCAATCCGGCGGAAGCTCCGGCCTCGACAAAAATCCCAACCTCATTGGCAGGGAATATCAGGCCGCTGGTTACGCCTATTTCGCCCAGCGGTCGCCGCAACAGATACGCTCCTTTCTTGATCGAATGGCGGACACTATAGGTCTGCCGGAGGGGAGATAGTCATGAAGATCGAAAAAATGGTGTGGAGCGCCCTCCTGGTCTTGTGTGTCTTCGTAACGTGCGGAGACGCTTGCTGGCCTGTGCCGCAGCCAGGGACGCCAGCTGGAGGATTCCCCGTGACCACCAACGCCCAAGTGTTCGACTCCGCTGGCAACCTACTCGCCAGCGGCCCCGTGCCGAACATCTATGTGACGGGAGGTTGGCTCAGCGACGAGTATAACGAGGAGGGCGTCGACATCGCAGCGGGATCCCTCGAGAATTTCGCCGTAACGACCGACGCCAATGGAAACGCGTACGTCGCTAATGGCCGGGTCAATGCGAACTGGAGTACCAGCATCACTTGGAATCCGGCCTGCAACGGCTATACCCTCGATTTCGGCGACGTCGACGACCTCCAACCGCTGGTCGGCATCCCTTGGATCTGCACGAGCGTCGCCGCCGGTGAGAGCGCCAACTCCTCCACCCATTTTGTCCTTTCCGGCGCTGCGCCCTCAACCGTGACATCGTACGGCGATTTCTCGACGACGTACGGCGAGCCGGAGCTGAGGGTGTACGTCGGGGGCAGCGCTCCTGGGCTTGTTTCCAGCGTTTCAGCGTCCAGCGCGGTGCCCGGATCAAGTGCAACCTTCCCGTTTCCACGCAGTCGAATGGGTCGGCGCTCACCGAGGGATTCTATTCCCTGGTTAATACGAACGCAGCGTCCGGAGGGGGCTTGGTTCTTGTGGACCTAAGCTACCTCGCCGTCGGCGGCGCCACTGTGCTTTCTGGTGCATTCGGCGTCGACGCCGCCGACATCACCTATACGACCTCCGTCACCTGTCCGGGTGGCGGGGGTACAGACGTTGCCGGCGCTCCGGGCTGCACATCCGGCCACTCGAGCACTGTTAAAGCCGCTCCTCTTCTGACTGAATACTACGCCGGACAGGTCAGCTATCTTGGGTCCAACATATCCGTTGGAAGCTATCCTGTCGCCGTCAAGGCATACGGCAGTGCAACGGTCATTACTTTCCAGGGCACCGGCAGCGGCGGCACCCTAACTCGTTCTTACACCGGCCCCGCGAGTGCGGTTGTGGTGAACTCAGGCTCCAGCAACGTCACTATCTTGGACTTGGCGAACGATACGACTGCCGCCACCATCGCGGTAGGCGCCCAGCCTATGGCAGTCACTCTGAATTCTGCGGCGACCTTCGCGTATGTCCCCAACTACGGCAGCGGCACTCTGTCGGAGGTCAATCTGTCAACCGATTCGGTAAGCCGAACCGCCACCGTTGGCGCCGGGCCGATGAGCGTGGCAATGGACCCCGGCGGCTCCTACGTGTGGGTCGGCGGCGCCAACTACCTCTATAAAGTTAGCCTGAGCACCTTCGCAGTTGTCTCGAGTGTGCCCGTCGCGGGCACCGTGACGTCGTTGGCGGCAAGCAACGCTCAGAATGAACTCGTCTACACCTTGGTGCAGAACTGCTGCTCAGCTTCGAGCACATACGCGGCCAACGAGCTGCTCCTAAGAAACCTGTCGACCCCCGGCACATATGCACACGCCGCGGCCAGCGCGTATGCCGCGTACACAATGAATGGAACTCTTCCTAGCGCGGCAGCCCTTCCGCAGGCGACAAGCGTGGTCAGTGCAAGGTTTTCAAATGGCATGGCGGCGTCCGCCACGCCAACCGGTTTCGTAATCTACGACGTAATTAGCCACCAACAGATAATGACCGGCACCACCCCCACGCCTGTGCGCGGTATCGCGAGCGACCCGGACAGTATGTTCGCCTACTTCACCTTGCCGGACAGCAACGAATACATCGCGGTTCCATTGGAATCAACGCCATAGCTGGGCGCTGGCGACCGGACGGCCGTTGACGGCTGTGACCCTGACTACTGCCCTTAAATCTTCTGCAGTCTCTGCACCTCATGTACGCCAGGGATCTTCCTCAGCCCAGCCATGATCTGTTCCAGGTGCTTGAGGTCGGAGATATCAAGCACGATCTCCACACTAGCCTGGCTGTTTGAGGTATGCGCCCCAATGTTTCGTATATTACTCTGAGCATCTCCGATAACGCTGGTAATGCTTTTAAGCATACCAAAACGATCATCGCAATAAACCGTAAGCTTCACCGGATAAGCCGTCGGCGTGCTCTCATCCCGCGCCCACTCCACATCGATGCGCCGTTCCGGTTCATACATCAGGTTAGTCACGTTCGGGCAGTTCACCGCATGCACCGCCACGCCCTTCCCCCGCGTGATGTAGCCCACAATGCTTTCACCGCGAATGGGATTGCAGCAGCGCGCGCGGTAGACCAGCATGTCGCCCTGGCCCTTGACCATGATGGCATTGTGGTCGCCAAACACCCGCCGCACCACGCTGGCAATGGCGCCGGGCTGGTTCGAGAGTCCCTCGGCGTCAATGTCGCCCGCCATCGAAGGCGTGGCCCCCGTCGGCAACAGCCGCGCCAGCACCTGGCGCGCCGAATATTTTCCGTACCCAATGCCTGACATCAGGTCGTCAACCTTGCCCAGCCCATAACCGCCCGCGACCTTCTGCAACTCTTCGTCTTTGATTTCTTTAAGAGCGATGCGATACTTGCGCGCCTCTTTCTCAATCAGCTTGCGGCCAATTTCAATGGAGCGTTCGCGCTGGTGCACGTTGAGCCAGTGCTTGATCTTGTTGCGCGAGCGCGAAGACTTGACCAGTCCCAGCCAGTCGCGGCTGGGCTTGTGTCCAGCCTGGGTAAGGATCTCGACAATGTCTCCCGAGTGCAGCTTGTGGCGCAGGGGCACCATGCGCCCGTTCACCTTGGCGCCCACGCAGGTGTGGCCAACTTCAGTGTGAATAGTGTAGGCAAAGTCGATCGGCGTAGCCTCGCGCGGTAGCACGACCACTTTGCCTTTGGGTGTGAAGGTGTAAACCTCTTCGGGATAGAGATCGACTTTTAGAGCGGTAAGAAATTCGTTGGGATCGCTGACATCACGCTGCCACTCGACCACCTGCCGCAACCAGGCCAGACGCTGCTCGTCCTGCGCCGAGACCGGGCCGTCCTTGTATTTCCAGTGGGCGGCGATGCCTTCCTCCGCCATCTTGTGCATCTCTTCGGTTCGAATCTGGATTTCAAAGGGCGTTCCATCTTCTGTGATCACTGAGGTGTGCAGCGACTGGTAGAAGTTGGGCCGCGGCATGGCGATGAAATCCTTGATGCGTCCCGGCACCGGCCGCCAGATGTTGTGAATGATGCCGAGCACAGCGTAGCAATCCTGTAACGAGCGCGTGATGATACGCATGGCGAACAGGTCGTACACCTGGTCGACCGAGATGCGCTGGCGCTGCAGCTTCTTGTGGATGCTGAACAGGCGCTTGATGCGGCTATCGACGCTGGCCTGGATGCCGGCCTCTTTCAGCTTGTCGCTGATGATCCCCTGCATCTTCGTGAGAAAAGCTTCGCCCTGTTTGCGGCGCGCGTTGACTGCTTTTTCCACCTGCTCGTAGCCCGCGGGATCGAGGAAGCGGAAGCCCAGGTCTTCCAGCTCGCCGCGAATCTTTCCCATTCCCAGGCGGTGTGCGATGGGGGCGTAGATCTCGAGCGTCTCCTGGGCGATCTTGTGCTGGCGCTCGGGCTGCAGATGTTCCAGCGTGCGCATGTTGTGCAGGCGATCGGCGAGTTTGATGAGCACCACACGGATGTCATCGACCATGGCGAGCATCATCTTGCGCAGGTTCTCGGCCTGCGCCTCCTCGCGCGTGGCGAAATCGATCTTGCTGATCTTGGTGACGCCTTCGACGATGTGCGCGACTTGCTCGCCGAATTCCTTGCGGATGTCGACGATGGTGACCGAGGTGTCCTCGACCGAGTCGTGGAGCAGGCCGGCGGCTATGGCGACCGGGTCCATCTTCATTTCAGCAAGCACTAACGCGACCTCGAGGGGATGGACCAGGTAAGGCTCGCCCGAGGCGCGCATCTGGCCTTCGTGATACTTCAGGGAGTAGTCGTAGGCTTTCTTGACGATGGAGAGGTCGTCCTGCGGACGGTTCTCCTCGATCCGCTTCATCAGCTCGCGGAACTTGGTGAGGGTGAGGGCGGTGGTCGCGATCTGTTGGCGCAAGCTCGCCATGCAGGATTATAGCTCGCAGTGTTCCTGCCGGAACATTTGGCTGAATGTTCCAGTCGGAACATAAGAGCAGTTTTACCGGAACACTGTGGAAAACTCGGAAATCTCGGGAAACCACCTTAAAGCTATAGCTGGTTGGCGGCAAGTGACTGGGAAGGATGGGTTTAGACGAGTGCCGAAATATCGGCAGCAAAAGCGTGGGGCGAATGAAAAGCGGTGGAAATCGGGTCTCGAGAAATAGCACTCATCGCCGAGTGCTGCTAAATTGGCGAGCTCGGGTGCGATCCGGTCCTGTTTCCATCGTAGGGCACGGGGATACGGGCATCGCACGCGGAGCCGAAAGACGATCACCGAAACGGTGAGGCGTCGCGAGCTACGTGGCGCGTGAACTGCGCGGAAATCTTCCCGAACAGGCGCTGAAAACGCTCGACTGTCAGCGGCGTCAAGATTTCCGTTGGGCTGGTTGCCATCTTATTGAGCAACAGTCGGGCTGGGCGACTCTTGTGAAAGTCCTGCCCGATGGCCTTAAACGCCTCTTCATAGCGGCGGACGATGCGGGGCACGTGGCGGTTTAGACTCAGGGATTTTCCGTCGAGCTCGCGCTTGTAGCTCTCGTTCACAAGTGCCTCGTATACAGCGGGATCAAGCAAGTCCTCTATGTCGGCCTCGGCTGGTTTTGTCGGATCAAAGCCTTCGGTCACGAACAATACGTTGTCGTCGCGGATCAGCTTCTGTCTTACGAGTTCGTCCCGAGTGCCACGGGATTTTCCCTCATCATCCAGCAGCACCATCACATTCAGCCGCTCTGAGGAAGGAGCGCGACCATGTAGGGGACCTTTTGCGCGCCTCCCGCCGGGGTCATTGTTAGGTTTGGCGGGAGCGATTGTTGGCCAAGGCTCCTGAAATATTCGGACAGCGACGACATGATCCAGTAGTCCGTTACGCCCTCGATGACGAGGTTGTTCGGACCGACGAACAGTGTCTGTGCAAGGTGAAACCCGAGTGCGGCCTGAATCGGAAACAATGTGCGTGGGTCGCCGCTGGGGTCGTTGGTGACGGTGGTGCCTTGGTCTTGGTCGATGTTCACTGTGCGCACGGAGTCGAGATTGTCGGCGGGTACCATGAAGGGAGAGTGGGTGGTATAGAGGATCTGGTTCTTGAAATCGCTGGCGAAGTGCTTTAGAAGATCGCCTTGCGACGAAGCGTGCAGATACAGTCCAGGTTCATCCAATAACAGGATGGCGTTTTCGGCGGCGCCGCCCTTGGTGTCGGCTGCGAAGCTGATATAGAAGGAAAAAAACCATTTGAAGCCCCTGCTGCGTTCGTCCAGGTTGACTTCTACGTCGTAGACAGCGTTCGGATCAGAAATAAGGGCAACTATATACTAGGCGTACCATTGAGGTATAATTCGGGCCGATCTTGAGGGGGAGAAAAGAGGCAACCCTTC
>Ga0209415_10014221_pt1 | contig 13016 bp, 9 predicted proteins | sample PeaSoiSIISIP2007_FD_187696 | JGI IMG/M metagenome (GOLD analysis project Ga0209415, IMG submission 187696) | Peat soil microbial communities from Weissenstadt, Germany - SII-SIP-2007 (SPAdes) (version 2) | ecosystem: Environmental > Terrestrial > Soil > Wetlands > Peat | place: Germany...
GAATCGCCGCGCCATCCGTGCGCGGATCCGAGCCCGCGAAGTTGACCCCCCTCTTCGCGTCGCGCATGACCGCCTCGCCGTTGCCCACCGCGCCCGCGAAGCCGCCCAACGGCGTGATAACGTGGCCGCGCCGCGCCAGCTCCTGCCGCACCGCTTCCGCGATGCGCGTCTCCATCGAGACGTCGCAGCCATCGAACGTCGCCTTGGTGAAACGCGCCGATTCCAGCGCCATCTGGACGTTCATATTGAAATCGACGATATTGGCCACGAACTGCGCGTGAGCCTGCGACTGGTTCCATCCGCCCATGATGCCGAAACCGATCGAGATGTCTCCCTTGCGCATGAACGCGGGAATGATCGTGTGCAGCGGCCGCTTGCGCCCGGCGAGCGAGTTCGGCTTGCCAGGTTCGAGGTCGAAACCCGACCCGCGATTGTGAAACGAGAAGCCCGCGCCGGGCGCCACCATGCCGGTTCCGTACCCCGCGTAGTTGCTCTGGATCAAAGAGACGATGTTCCCGTCTTTATCGATGGTCGACATATAAATGGTCTCGTGGCCGTGCGCGTCCAGAGTCTGGTTGATCTCGGAGGGCAGAACCTTGCAGGACGCCTTATTCATGTCGATCAGCGCGGCGCGGTTTTTGGCCAGATCTTTCGAAAGCATCTCCGCCACCGGCACTGGGCCGAACCGCGGATCGCCCACATAGCGCGCCATGTCCGCGTAGGCCAGTTTCTTGGCTTCGATCATCACGTGCAGCGCGGCGGCGGAGTTGTGGCCGTAGTCCTTGAGCGGAAAGTTCTCCATGATGTTGAGCATCGAGAGTGCCGCGACGCCTTGCCCGTTGGGAGGCAGCTCGTAAACCTGCCAGCCGCGGTAGGTAGTCGAGATCGGCTCGACCCACTCCGGCTCGAACTCCGCGAAGTCCTCGAGAGTGTGCGCGCCTCCCTGCGCCTGCAGGAACTTGACCAGCGTCTCGGCCATCTTGCCCTTGTAGTAGCCGTCGCGGCCCTTGGCGGCTACCTGCCGAAACGATTCGCCGAGCGCCGGATTCTTGAAGACGTCGCCCAATTGCGGCCGGGTGCCGCCCGGCATGTAGGTCTCCTTGTATCCCGGCTGCTTGAGCAGGGCCTGGCTGATCCAGGCGCGCGACCCGATCTCGGGCAGCGGAAATCCGTTCTCCGCGTAGAAGGTGGCGGATGCCAGCAGCTCCGGAAACGTCTTGGTGCCGAAGCGGCGGCGCAGCGCGTCCCATCCGGCCACGCAACCCGGCACCGTGATGGCATGCACGCCGATCCGGTCGAGCTTGTCGATCCCCTTGCTCTTCAGGTAGTCGATGGTGAGCGCCTTGGGTGTCCAGCCGCTCGAGTTCAGCCCGTAGACCTTCCCCGTCTTCGCCTCGTAAACGATGGCGAAGAGGTCGCCGCCCATTCCGTTGACGTAGGGCTGGGTGAGGCCCAGCACCGCGTTGGCCGCGATCGCGGCATCGATGGCGTTGCCTCCCGATTCCAGCATCTTGGCGCCGGCTTGCGAAGCCAGAAACTGGGACGTGGCGACGATGCCAAAACGCGTCACGATCATGGAGCGCGCCTGCTCGCGCGGTGGCGGTTGCGGGGCGGCGGGCCTGGCGGGAGCGGCAGGGGGGGCATCGTCCTGCGCGAAAACAGCCATGGAAATAAGCAACGCGGCGGACAGCAATTTCATAGCGGGAGTGTATCACAATGCGGCTTCGCCGCAAGCTTTCAGCGATCGGCTTGTCGGCGGTCGGCTTTCAGCCCTCAGCCTTTCGCACCCTTGGCTATCACTTGACCTCCACGGTCTGCCCTTGGTGCGGTGTTGGCGGCATGCCTTCCTCGAGATATTCGATCACCAAGCCGGTGCGGCCGCGCCCCCCGGCCCCATCCCGCCGTTTGCCGGTAACCCTCGGGCGTTCGCCGATTCGCGCGGGATTTCCTCCACGCCCCGCCGTACGCTGAGTTCATGGAACCAGAGTTTGATCGTAACTATCGAGCGCATTCCCATACGGTTCACACCAATGCGGGTCTGATCCCCGGCCTCATCCTGGTCGGCATCGGAGCGCTCTTCTTCCTCAACAACCTCCACATTATTTATATCCAGGAGTGGATGGCCTACTGGCCGGTGATTCTGATCGCCATCGGCATCGTCAAGCTGGTCGATTCCAACTTCACCGGCGGCCGTGTTGCCGGCGGAGTTCTGCTCGGATTGGGCGCGATCTTTCTCGCCCAGTCGCTCGGCTTCTGGCAGATCCGTATGCGTGATATGTGGCCCCTGATCCTGATCGGTCTCGGCCTGCTGATGCTGTTTCAACGGGCCCATTTGCACGCCCGTCTGGCGAACGGACCAGTCACGCTCACCTTCAGAGCCAACACCGCGAGCAACGCCAACACCGTCAAAATCGACGCCATCTTCAGCGGCGGCAAACGCGTCATGAACACCCAGGATTTTCAGGGCGGAGAGATCGCAACCATCTTCGGCGGTATCGAGCTGGACCTCCGCCAGGCCGGGATGACGGCCGAATCAGCGGTGCTGGAGATCAACGCTATCTTCGGCGGCGTGGAAATCAGAATCCCGCAGGCCTGGAGCGCCGTCGTCGAGGGGGTCGGGATTTTCGGAGGCTTTGGCGACAACACGCTGCAGCCCGACCCTCGGGCGCCCGGGGTGAAGCGTCTCATCGTCAGGGGCGCGGCGGTCTTCGGCGGCGTAGATGTGAAAAACTGACCGCCATGCATCCGATCCTGGCATCGCGCCGGCGGCTGCTCCTCTACCTGCTGGCTTGGACCCCTATCCTGGCGCTGCTCTGCCTGTTGACCTGGGCTTCGGGCGCCGCCGCGTCCTGGATCGATACGGCCGCGGTCCTCGCGCCCGCATGCGGCATCTACGCCTTCGCGTGCCTGTCGCCATGGTATATCGCCCGCGTACAGCCCTTGCGGCTCTCCAACCTTACCGGCTTGATCACCACGTACACAGGCGCATCCCTGGCCGGCGGGCTGTTGCTGGTGGGCAGCGCCCGGTTGGCCGCCGCTGTAATCGATAAGCCCGCGCCGCAGTGGCCGCTGCTGTTCGGCATGGGCGCGCTGCTCTACCTTCTCTCGGTGGGCTCTCACTACACCACGCTGGCGTTGGCCGCATCGCACCACGCCGAGCGCCGCGCCGCCGAAGCCCGCACCCTGGCCCGGGAAGCTGAATTGCACGTCCTGCGCATGCAGCTCAATCCGCACTTCCTGTTCAACAGCCTGCATTCCATCAGCGCCCTGGCCACGGCGGACGGGGCGCGCGCCCGGGAAATGTGCATCCGGCTGGCGGATTTTCTGCGCAGCAGCATGGGACTCGGCGACCGCGAATCCATCCCCCTGCGCGACGAGCTGGCGCTGGTCCGCTGCTATCTGGACGTCGAGCAGGTGCAGTTCGGCGAGCGCCTGCGCGTGGAATCCGAGATCGATCCTGATTGCGACGGCTGCGCGGTTCCCGCCCTCTTGCTGCAACCGCTGGTCGAGAATGCCGTGAAGCACGGCATCGCCGGCCTGGTGGAGGGCGGCTCCATCCGCCTGGCCGCGCGCCGCGTCGCAGCCGGCGTCTCCATCACGCTGGAAAACGCTTTCGACCCCGAAACGTCCGCGCAAGGCAGCATGGGGCTGGGGCTGGCGCACGTGCGACGGCGGCTCCAGGTTCGTTACGGGGCGGAAGCGGTCTTCGACGCCGGTCCTCACGCCGGCGTCTACCGCGTGGTGTTGCGCTTCCCCTGCGAGTCTATCTGAGCCACCGGACCGATCTGCACCGGCGCGGGGACTCTCTCATCATTCTTTGGTTTCGGTGCCGTCCGGCTTTACCAGCACCTCATGCTTCTTTCCGTTCTTGCCGGTGTTAGGATGCTTCGTAGAAGGTCTGGCCGCCCCTGGTCACGATTTCGACCATGCCGAGCTTTCCGCCCGCGGCCTTCTTCTCGATTCCGGCCCGGGCGGCGGGAATGGCGTCGAGCGTGGTCTCTTCCTCCACCACAACCAAGTTGCCTTTCGTGTCCACGTTGAAGTCGCGGGGCTTACCGTTGAGCACGGTTTCCACTTCGTACTGGGTTACGCCCTTTTCGGTCTCCCTCCCGATATTCCGGATCTCGGCGCCCTTGGCCTGGTCCTGAACTGTCTTCTGCACCGCCGGCGGAAGGTCCTTAACGGCGAGCTTCTTGTCGGCGGTGGTAGCGACCGCGGCCAGGACGGCAAGGGCTAGAACGATCAGTTTGACGCTTCGCGGGGCGGATGTGCGGGTCACGAAATCTCCTTGGAAAGCCACTTTCCATGGTATGCCGGAAACCTCAAGATTCGTTGAGGGTGGGCACCGGGGGCCTTCACTCATCCCGCAGGGCGACCGTGGGGTCGAGGCGCGCGGCGCGGCGGGCGGGGAGATAGCTGGCGGCCAGGGCCACCAGCGCGAGGGTGGCGGCGGCCATGAGGAACGTCGGGGCGTCGTACGGTTTTAAGCCGTACAGTAACGCACTGGCGGTGGTGGCTGCGGCCAGCGATACTACCGTTCCGGCGAGCAGGCCGGCGCCCAGCAGCATCGCGCTTTCGCGCAGAACCATCGCCAGGATCTCCCGGCGGCACGCACCGAGGGCCATGCGGATCCCGATCTCGTTGCGACGGCGAGCCACCATGTAGGAGATCACGCCGTAGAGGCCGATGGCCGAGAGAAGGCCCGCCAGCGCGCCGAAGCAACTGGAAAGAATGGCCATCAATCGCTCGCGCAGGAGTGAGTTGTAAATCTCGGTCTTGAAGACGCGGAACGAGTAGCGGATGCCGGGATTGACTTCCTCCAGCGCGCGTCTCACGGACGGCACCAAGCTATCCAGCGGGATGCGGGCGTGGATGATGAGCTGGTCACCTAGGGAGGGACCCGGGTCCTGGGACATAGGCATATAGATCACCGGCATGAAGTCCTGGCGAAGTTCGTTGTACTTCATGTTATGCACCAGCCCGACAATTTCATAGAGGGTTTCCGGAGTGCTGGGTGTGGCCTCGACCCAAAACCGTTTGCCCAGCGGATTGCCGCTGGCGGTGAAGCGATTCACCCATGCCTCGTTGACGATGGCGACCTTGAGCGACGCCACTGTATCGCGGTCGTCGAAATCGCGGCCCAGGAGCAGCGAGCTTCCGAGGGTTTTGAAATAGTCTGTTCCCACTTTATTGAATAACGAGACCTTGCCATGGGCCTCGTCGGAACCTTCGAGCCACACACGGTTGTCGGTACCGCTGCCGCCGATCGGAACATTGGTCACATCCGCGGCAGCATCCACTCCGGGGACGGAACGCAGGCGCTCCACGACGGTGCGTTTGAGAGCCAGGCGCCGATCGGGCGGCAGGTCCAGCCGGGCGAAACTCAGTCCGGTGATCAGAATGCCGTCCTGCCGAAACCCGGTCTGCACGGTCAGGAGGTTGTGCAGGCTGCGCACAAACAGAAGCGCGCCCACCAGGAGCACCAGCGAAAGCGCCACCTGCGAGACCACCAGTACGCGGCGCAATCCAAAGCGCTCGCGGCCGGCGGTCATGCCGCGGCTCCCGGCTTTGAGCACTTCGCCCGGAGAACGGCGCGTGGCGCGCAATGCCGGAGCCAGTCCGAAGAGCAGGCAGGTGAGGATGGCGAGCAACGCGGTGAATGCCAGCACGCGCCAATCCTGGTGCAGGTCGACGAAAATGGAACTGCCTTCGGTGCGCAACAGGGACACCAGCAGGCGGCTGAGGTTGGGCGCGAGGAACAGGCCCAGACCGGCGCCCGCGAAGGCGATCAGAAGGCTTTCGGCCAGCAATTGCCCGATGAGCCGGGGCCGCGAAGCGCCGATGGCCAGGCGCACTGCAATCTCGCGCTCGCGGGCGCTGGCCCGCGCGAGCATCAGGTTGGCGAGATTGGCGCAGGCGATCAGGAGCACCAGCCCGGCGATCGATAGGAGGAGCCACAGCGGGTTTGAGTATTGTTCGCGCAATCCGGAGACGCCGGTGCCCGCGGGCAGCGCTTGTAGTTGGAAGGCGAGGTAGCCCTTGACGCTGACGGGCGGATAGTTGGGAGCCAGCGAGGCCGCAAATACGGCCGCGGAGATGGCGCGCAGGTTGGCGCTAGCCTGCTCGATCGACCAGCCGGGTTTGCGGCGCCCCATCACCGTGAGCCACCAGGTGGTGCCATCGTCCAAGTGGGTGCTGGGGCCGCGCAATGCCGCTTCCGAGCAGATGGGAAGCGCGATATCGAAGATCTGGCCGACGTCGAGACCGTAGAAACTGGCGGGCGTGACGCCGATAACCTCGACCGGGTGGGCATTGATCCAAACCTTGCGCCCGAGGGCGGAAGCCTCGCCGCCGAACTCGCGCTTCCAGAAGGCGTAGCTGATGACCGCGCCGGGAACGCCGCAGCCGCGCCGGTCGTCGGCAGCGGTGAAGAGGCGGCCAAGGATAGGTTCGACTCCCAGGACCGGGAAGAGGTCGCCGCTGACCCAGAGGCCATATCCGAAGCGGGCTTCACCGCTGGGAGCAATATTGAAGCGCTCGTCGGCCCAGGCAAACGCGCCGGAGAACGCTCCCTGGCGGGCGCGAATCTGCTCCCAGACGGGATTGCTGAGGGCCGAAAAACCCCGCTGGAAGTTTCCGCGGGCGTCTTCCATGCGGCCCGTGAAGCTCACCTCGGCGAGATCTTGCGGGTCCTTCACCGGCAGGGTGCGCAGGCGAACGGCATCCACCAGTTGGAAAATTGCTGTGTTGGCGCCGATGCCGAGGGCCAGGGACAGGACGGCGACGGCGGTGAACGCCGGGCTCTTCAAGAGCACGCGCAGACCGTAGCGGAGATCGCGCCAGGCGATATCGAGCGCGAAGACGCCGCGGGCATCGCGGGCTTCCTCTTTCACCTGGTCGAGGCCGCCGAAATCGAGCCGGGCACGGCGCGCGGCTTCTTCGCGAGCGCCGCCGGTTTGCAGGTGCTTTTCGACCTGGCGATCGAGATGAAAGCGCAGTTCTTCGTCGAGCTCCCGTTCGACGCGGTTGCGGCGGAAGATGGCGCGGATTCGAAATAGGAGATCGGACCACATGGGCGGCGGGGCATTCCCCTTCCACTTCTACAAGAGATCATACGGCGATTCTTGTCGAAGTGCAAGGGGGAACCGGCGATCGCGTCCCCTTCACAATCCAAAGCACAAAATATTGGGACCCGCCGCCACAGCCACGTACTGCTTCCCACCGATCTCGAAGGTCATCGGCGACGCCTTCATCCGCACATTCGTCTCAAACCGCCACAAGGTCTTCCCATCCCGCTCATCCACCGCCTCGAATCCCCCGTTCGGCTTGCCATAGAAGACCAGACCGCCCGCGGTCGCCAGCACCCCCGACCACGTTTTCGCCTTGGCCGCGCCTGGTTGCGGCACCTCCCAAACGATCTTCCCGGTCTCGATGTTGAGCGCCCGCAGAAACCGCTGTCCCGTTTGGTCCGGATAGCCCAGCGGGCTCCCGGTGCATTCCTCAAGGGCCAGGAAGTAGAACAATCGGGTCACCGGGCTGAATGCCGCCGAGCTCCAGTTGGCCGCATCATCCGGACAGCCCTTCGGGTTGGTCACCCGAGGCCGTCCGTCCGTCGCGATCTCCGTGGCCCAATCCACTCTCCGCAGGAACGGCTTGGCGAGCAGCAGCTCTCCGTTGGTGCGGTCCAGGACGTAGAAGAAGCCGTTCCGGTCCGCGTGCAGCAGCAGCTTCCGCGGCTTCCCGCGATACACCGCATCCACCAGCACCGGCGGCTCGGTGGCGTCGCGGTCTCGCACGTCGTGCGGCGTGAACTGGTAATGCCATTTCAGCTCGCCCGTATGCGGATCCAAAGCCAGGATGCAGTTGGTGAACAGATTGTCTCCGCCCCGGTCCCGATCGTCGCCATCCGGGAAAGGATTCCCCGTCGGCCAGTACAGCGTATCCGTGGCCTCGTCATAGGAGCCCGTCAGCCACGTCGATCCGCCTCCCCGCAGCGGCTCGCTCCCCTGCCACGTCTCGGATCCCAGCTCGCCCTTCCGCGGCACCGTCCAGTGACGCCAAAGCAACTCCCCGGTCGCCACCTGGTAACACGCGACGAATCCGCGAATTCCCTGGTCTGCTCCTGCAACCCCGGCAATCACCGTGTCTTTTACCACCAGCGGAGCCATCGTCCCACCGTAATGCTGCGGCTCCTCGGGCATGGTCTTCTCCCACACCAGTTCGCCCGTCGCGCGATTCAGCGCCAACAGGTGCGCGTTGTCCGTCTCGTAGAACACCTTGTCATCGCGGATCGCCACTCCGCGATTGGTCCCGAGCGCCGCATCGCCGGACAGTCCGCGAGTCTGCGGCCGCGAGTACTGCCAAATCCGGCTTCCTGTCAAAGCATCGATCGCAAACACCTGGTTCGGCCCCGTGACGTACATCACCCCGCCCGCTTCGAGCGGCGTCACTTCCAGCCCGTAGTAAGGAATGGGAAAGATCCACTTCAGCCGCAGGCCGCCGACATTCCCCGCGTGGATCTGCTTTAACTCGCTATACCGGTTCGCGCTCAACTTCCCGTTGTAGGTGAGCCAGTCCCCCGGCTGCGGCTTCCCCCAAGTGACCTGTTTCCCAGCCGCCGGCCCAACCGTCACCCCGGCGTTCAGGCTCCGCACGTAACTGGCGAGAGCATCCAATTCTTCCGGCGGCAAATCGAACGCCGGCATTCCCGCACTTGGAACGCCCTGCTGAACCAGCCCCCGCAACTGCCCCAGCGACTGCCCGCTCAGCCGCGGATTTCCCGCCAGACCGGGTCCGCTCCCGCTCCCCCGGGCGTCGCTCCCATGACAGCCGGCACACCGCTCACGGAACAACTTCTGTCCATCCGCCGCCCACACGGCCGCCGGGAAAAGAAGCAACGCGGCCAGTAACCGGCTTTCCATGGGTGCGAGTATACACCAAGGCGCCGAAGCCTGCCCGCGGCTGCGGCGCAAATGGCGCAAATGCGAAAATGAACCGACATGAAAGCTCTTTTCCTGGTAATCGTGTGTCACACACTCCTGGCGCAAACTCCACCCAATGGAGAACGCCATGAGTTCGCCGTTGCGAACTTCCGAACGGAGAGCGGCGTCACATTGCCCACGGCGCGCGTGGTGTATGGAACGTACGGCCATCTGAACTCCGAAAAGAACAACGCAGTGCTGCTGCCTTCGCACTACATGGCCAACTTTCACGGATACGAGTGGCTCATTGGACCCGGAAAGGCGCTAGATCCCTCCGAGCTCTTTCTCATCTCGACCGAGCTGTTCGGCAATGGCAGTTCGTCGTCGCCGAGCAACACTCCGGAGCCGTTTCACGGTCCGCGCTTCCCGGTGACTACCATTCGGGACAACGTCGAAGCCGTTCACCGGCTACTTACCGAGGAGATGAAGGTCACTTACCTTCGAGCGGTGATCGGCTTCTCGATGGGTGCCCAACAAGCCTTCCAATGGGCGGTGAGTTATCCGGAGTTCGCCGATCGAATCGTGGCCACTTCCGGCACCGCCAAGACCTACCCGCATGGGATCGTGCGGTTGGAAGGACAGATCGCCGCCCTTACGGCGGATCCCGCATTTCAGGGCGGCGATTACACGGCGCCGCCGGCCAAGGGACTGGAGGCTTTCGGAATGGTTTGGGCTGCGTGGCTCTATTCGCAGGAGTGGTGGCGCCGGGAGCTGTGGCGCGCAGGCTCGCCGCCCGGAACCACGTTCGAGCAGGTCGCCAACCGCTTCCGAACGCGCTTCAGCGCCGATGCCAACGACTACATCTTGCAGGCGCGCACCTGGGAGCGCCACGACGCCGGGACCACCCCCGGATTCGGAGGCGACATCGAACGGGCACTCCGGTCGATCCGAGTGCCCCTGCTGTACATGCCATCGGAGACGGATCTGTATTTCCCCGTCGGCGACGCGCGCTATGAGGCAGCGTTCATCCCCAATGTCGCCCTCATGCCAATTCCGTCTCTTTGGGGCCATACGGCCGGTGCGGCCAGCAACCCCGCGGATGCCAAATTCCTGAACGACAATATCGCGCGATTCCTCGCTGCCGGACGCTGATTTACCGAGCCACAGCCTGACTCATAAGATGAGAGTACCGGTGAACGAGACCACCGGCATGTCGCGGATCTCGCCTTTCGATCGGCTGGTCCAGGCATGGGACGGTGGTGACCTATACCGTACGCCCCGCTCAGAATGTGAACTTAGTTTTGGGGGCACCGACTTAGACGCGCCATCGCCGTCGGTCTTGCGGGCAGTGATAAGCTGAATCCCATGCTCCGAAAATGCTTCGCCCTTCCCCTGCTGGCAGCCGTCGCCGTGGCGCAGCCAATCGTCATCAAAACCACGACCTTGATCGATGGCAAGGGCCGCGTCCTGAGGAATCAGGAGATCACCATCGATGGCGGCCGCATCGCCCGCATCGCCGGCGCGAAGCAGAAACCCACCATCGACCTGAGCGGTCTCACCGTGATGCCCGGCTGGATCGACACGCATGTCCACCTTGGCTGGTACTTCAACAAGGAAGGCCGATACGATCCCGGCGGGCCCGACAGCAAGACGCGCTGTATTCCGCCGCCAATGCCTATGCCACGCTACTGGGCGGGTTCACCACCGTCCAGTGCCTGGGCCAGCCGATCGAAGGCGAGATCCGCGACCATTCGTGACGGCGGCAAGATGACCATGACGGTCAACCAGATCAACGCCACTTGTGGCGAAGCCAGGAAACTTGGCCTCCGCGGCGTCGTGCACGCGCATTCGTCCGACGGCGCGCGGGCCGCCATCGAGGCTGGCTGCACTTCCATCGAGCACGGCACGTTCTTGGATGACTCGACCCTCGAACTGATGGCCTCGCGCGGCGTGTACTTCGACCCGAATTTCCTGGTGCTGCACAACTACCTCGAAAACAGGCCGAAATTCCTGGGCATCGGCAATTACACCGAAGAGGGCTTCGCGGCCATGGAGAAGGGACTGCCGCTGGTGGCCGACGTCCTCAAGCGCGCGCGCAAGCAGCACGTGAAGGTCGTGCTGGGCACCGACGCCGTAGCCGGCTCGCACGGACGCAATGCCGAGGAGTTCATCTACCGCGTGAAGGACGGCGGCGACAAGCCCATGGAGGCGTTGATGAGCGGCACGTCCGTCGCCGCCGAATCGCTTGGCATGGCGGACAAGATCGGCTCGCTGGCGGAGGGCATGGAGGCGGACCTGGTGGCCGTCCAGGGCAATCCGCTCGACGACATCACGGCCGTCCGCCACGTCGTCTTCGTGATGAAGCACGGCAAGATCTACAAGAACACCCCGTAACGCCGGCGGTCTTGCCGCCGGCCGGGCGTCGCATCCCAACATTAAGGAAATTTTTCTTGACCACCACGCTTCCGTGGTTTATTCTGATCAAGCTGGAGGATAATGACCGATGATCGCCTATAGTCGAGGTTCCAAACGCCTCGCTGGTGCGGCTTCTCTGAAGAACCGTATGCCGGCGGTGATCGGGACCTTCCGCAGCCACCTGGATATAGCTCATTGGCAGAGCAACAGCCTGATTAGCTGTCGGCAGCGGGTTCGAGTCCCGCTATCCAACTCTCACTAACCACGACGAGCAATCAGGCCTCGCTCCGGTGGCACAGGCATTGCTGCCTGTGTGGCACCAGCGTCTTCCGAGCTCTGCGCTTCTCCTGAAACTGCAGGTTCGGCGTTGTTTAGCCGGTCTGCTTTAGCCGAAGCCCGGCGCGGAGCCGTGGAGCGAGGCCTGGGGGCTCGCGATTTCCAAGGGAACCCAAAGAGGTAATGCATATGATCCGCCGTGTTCCGGTTGGCGACAACGAGCGTGTCTTGCTCATTCGAAAGAAACGCTTCATCGATGTCCTCCCTCCCGGCGAGTACTGGATTCTCACGCTGGGACGGCATGTCGAGCTTGAGCGCCACAACATCAAGTCGCTGGTCTTCACCAGCGAGTGGGCCGATTACCTGGTGAAGGAGCGGCTCGAGCTGGTGTCGCGATACTTCACCGTCGTCGAAACCCCCGATTCGCAAGTTGCCGTGGTGTACCTCGATGGTAAGCTGGCCCGCGTGATCGCGCCGGGCAACCGCGTGCTGTACTGGCGCGGCGCCGTCTCCGTGACGTTCGATCTGATCGACGTCCGCCAGGAGCCCGCAGTCCCCGAGCGGCTGTTGCCCGCTCTGGCGCGCCTGGGCCGCGAGTCCGGCGTGACCTTCGCCGCAGTGGATGAAGGCAAGCGCGGCCTGGTGTTCATCGACGGCCGGTTCGACTGTGAGTTGGGGGCTGGAACGTACGGCTTCTGGACGGTGATCGCGACCCCGCGCATCGAAGTGCTCGAGATGCGCCGCCAGACGGTGGAAGTGTCCGGTCAGGAGATCCTGACGAAGGATAAGGTCACCGTCCGCGCAAACATCTCGGCTGTGTACGAAATCGTGGACGCCGTTCGGGCCCGTTCGGGAGTGAAGGACGTCAACGATCATCTGTACCGCGCGCTGCAAATCGCTGTCCGGCAGACGCTGGGCAAGCGCACGCTGGAAGAGGTGCTCGCGGAGAAGGCGGACATCGACGCGACGGTGTCGGCTGAAGTGCGCCGCGAGATGGAAACGTATGGCGTTCGTATGGGCGCAATCGCGCTCAAGGACATCATCCTTCCCGGAGACATCCGCGACAGCCTCAACCAGGTGGTGACGGCGGAAAGCAGGCGCAAGCCAACCTGATCCGCCGCCGCGAGGAGACGGCCGCCACGCGGTCGCTCCTGAACACCGCCAAGCTGATGGAGGGCAACCCTCTGTTGGTGCGCATGAAGGAACTCGAGACGCTGGAAAAGATCGCCGAAAAGGTGGAGAAGATCACCGTGGTAGGCGGTCTCGACGGGTTGCTCGCGCTGAAGTAGCACAGGGCCGGCGGTTTTGGCCGCCGACCCAGATTTTCTGGTAGGGACGGGCAGATTCGAACTGCCGACCTGTCGCTTAGGAGGCGGCCGCTCTATCCAACTGAGCTACGTCCCC
>Ga0209415_10014222_pt1 | contig 13015 bp, 8 predicted proteins | sample PeaSoiSIISIP2007_FD_187696 | JGI IMG/M metagenome (GOLD analysis project Ga0209415, IMG submission 187696) | Peat soil microbial communities from Weissenstadt, Germany - SII-SIP-2007 (SPAdes) (version 2) | ecosystem: Environmental > Terrestrial > Soil > Wetlands > Peat | place: Germany...
CTTGCGTGGCGGCCCCATCCTCGCAACACTCCCCGTGTTGGCCGTTACTGCTTATGCCATTCAAGGGGACCGTGAAGACATCTTGCGGTCAGGATTTGATGGTTGCCTAGCAGTGCCCTCAACGCACGCTCACTGACAGAGGAAATGGACAGGCTGTTACGACCATTCCATGAGGCGGGAACGCGACTCTGAAGCTGGCGTCACAGCGCGCGCTTCCTGGGACAATGTCGAGACGCTGAAAGCCCAGCGCCGCAATCCGGCGTCCCCATGTAGGCATCCTCCCATAGAGACGCGTACAATGCAGACCGGCAAAAACTGGCGCAGGAACCGAACGCACCCCTGTGCCTTACAGTCCGAGACGCAATAGAGAGGCCCAACTCATCGTGGATATTTATCGCTGGATACCGGCCGAGGCGTGGAAGATTGTGCTTGTTCTCTTCCTGTCTTTCCTGATCGGGCTGGAACGGGAAGAGCACAGATCGGCAGCCGCAGGTTCGTACGCGTTTGGCGGAGTGCGCACCTTCCCGCTGATTGGATTGATTGGCTATTCCATCGCCCTGCTTTCTGGGTCGCAGATGGTCCCGCTCACGCTCGGTTTTATGGTGGTCGGCGGTTTCCTGCTCCTATCCTATTGGCACAAGCTCAGCCGGATCGAACCTGCCGGCATCACTTCCGAGATGTCCGGCCTTGCAACCTACCTGATCGGCGCGCTTGTCTTTTACGGGCATTTTTGGACTGCCACCACATTAAGCGTCGCCAGTTTGATTTTGCTCGAGCTCAAGGAAGTTCTCGAAAGGCTCGCCAGCCGCACCGCTCCGCAGGAGATTCTTACCTTCGCCAAGTTTCTCCTTCTCACCGGAGTGATTCTGCCCATCTTGCCTCGCCAGGAACTCGGGCCGTTTCACATCAATCCCTTTAAGACCTGGCTGGTCGTCGTAGCCGTAAGCGCGATCTCCTATGGCAGTTATGTCCTGCAGAAGTTGACCAAGGAGCAGGGCGGCGTGGTGCTGGCCGCGTTTCTCGGCGGGGCCTATTCTTCCACGGTTGCGACCGTGGTCATGTCACGAAGAGCCGCCCGTGAAGCGCGCCCCCATCTCTTTTCCGGAGCCACCCTGATCGCCTCCGGCGTCATGTACCTCCGTCTGGCGGCGCTGGTTGGAATCTTCAACCGGCATCTCATTCTTTTGCTGGGGCCTCCTTTCCTCGTCCTCGCGGCCCTGGCGATTACAGTGGGCTGGTTCTGGTCGCGGAGACCAGATGCTGCGACCGGCGAGATCAAACGAGAGTTTGAACCGAGGAACCCGCTGGAGTTGCTCGCGGCCTTTCTCTTCGCCGTTCTTTTCCTGGTGATGATCGTGGCTACCCAGTTGGCCGTGACTTACCTGGGAAGAGCTGGAGTCAACACGCTAGCGGCAGTCATGGGCGTTACCGACGTCGATCCTTTCATCTTGGGCATGACCCAGGCCGCCGGTGCCCTCACTCCCGTGAAAATTGCCGCCGGAGCGATCCTGATCGCCGCGTCCAGCAATAATCTGGTGAAGGGGATTTACGCGTACAGTTTAGCCGATCGAAAAACCGGCATTCGCAGTCTCTGTCTGTTGGCCGGGCTCGCGGTTATTGGTCTGGTCCCTTTGCTCTGGTTCTGACGTATATCAGGCGGAATTGGCCAAGGAAATGAAACTGATCACTGGCCGCGATCCGTGCGTGGCAGCAATACTCTTGCCCGACAACCGCCGCTGTCTGTCCGGTTTGCCAGTTCGATCGATCCGCCGTGAGCTTCGGCGATTTGACGCGAGAGTACCAGGCCGATGCCGCTCCCGGTGGGCTTGGTGGTGTAGAAGGGCACAAACGCATTTGCGGGATTCAGCAGGCCACGCCCGTTGTCCTCAATATTAAGGATCACATCCTTGTCCGCGGAAACCCAGGAAACTACAACCTCGGGGGCTCTCTCGGTCGCCGGCGTTGCACCGTTGCCGGATCCTTTCTCGGTCTGTCCCGGCTCTAACGCAGCTTCAGCCGCATTGCGCACCAGGTTGATCAGCATCTGTTCAACCTGGTCGGGATCCACCGTCAACTCGATTTCCGGCCCTGGAATCACGGTCACGCGCAGCCGAGTTTCCAGACCAGCGACACGTTCCACGATTTCAGGCAACGCCACCTTCGTCAGCACCGGCGGCGGCATCTGCGCCAATTGGCGATAGGCCTGCAGAAAACGGTTCAGGGAGGCGGCCCGGGCCTCGATAATGGCAAGCCCGCGCTCAAAATCCCTCCGCTCGTCGGCGCTCAGCGTCATGTGTGATATTCGCTCGCTCAGGCTGCCGGCGATCGATTTAATGGGAGCCAATGAGTTGTTCAGCTCGTGACCCAGCACTCGGATCAGGCGCTGCCAGGCGCTTCGCTCCTCTTCCCGCAAAGCGCGGCTTACATCCGACAGAACGATCAGAGTATGAGGCACGCCCTTTTGCCGGAATGAACTGCGGCGCACCAGCCATCGCGCGTTGGGACTGCTGAAGTGCAGCGGAACCAGAGTTTCACTCTCCGCGGCCAAGCAGCGGTCCAGCCCGATCTCTTTGGCTGTGCGCCCCAGCAGCCTTACGGCGGCTTGCTGCAGCAGGCGCTCTCCAGCGGAGTTCACCAGCCGTAAAACTTGGTCAGGGTCAAAAGCGAATAAGGGAACTTCAATCTCTTCGACCACGCGCCGTAGAAGGGCGGTGGCTTCGATGGCCTGGATGCGTTGCGCTGCCAGCAGGTCGGCTAAAGAATTCACTTCCAGAGAAAGCTCACCCAGGGCATCGTCGGCGGCTGCGCCTCGTGCCCGGAACGAGTAGTCCTCTTCCCGCAAAGCGGCGACTACGTTGGCCAGGGTTTGCAATGGACGAGTCGCTTGTTCCTGGAGGGCCATCGCGAACAGCCAGGCGACGAACAGCTCCGCGAAGAACAGCGCAAGTTTCGATTCCAGATCCCAAGGCTGGAGCCAGATGAGGATTCCGCTTACGACGATGCCGGGCAGGGCGACGAACAATGAAAATAGGTTGACGCGCCGCTCGTAGAGAAGGCGAACCCGCTTCGGTCGAGCTTTCCGCGCGCCGGAACTGAGGTTCCCGCGCGGGCTAGAGCCCATATTTCTCCATCCGGCGATAGAGTGCGCCACGGCTGAGCCCCAGTGCCTCGGCTGCCTGACTTACGTTCCCCTGGTAGCGCTGTAACGCTTTACGGATCAGGATGCTCTCCACGGCTTCCAGGCTGAGTTCTTCAAGATTCTGGTTCTGCGGCCGGGGCAAGGTCAAGCCCAGGTCGGCGGACTGAATTTCATTGCTGCGGCACATCAGAACCGCGCGCTCCAAAGTGTGTTCCAGCTCGCGCACATTGCCCGGCCAGTTGTGTTGCACGAGTGATTGCAGCGCGGAAGCGTCAAATCCTTGAATCGGGCGCCGATAGCGGGAAGCATAGCGAGAGAGAAAGTGTCCGGCAAGAGCGGGAATATCCTCGCGGCGTTCCCGCAGCGGAGGGATGTGGATTTCCACGGTATTCAGACGGAAGAGCAAATCCTCTCGAAACTGACCCGAGGCACACGCCGCCTGCAGGTCAGAATTGGTGGCGGAAATCACCCGCACATCCACTCGCCGGGTGCGCGAGGAACCGACGCGTTCAATCTCGCCCGATTCCAGCACCCGCAGCAGCTTAGCTTGCTGGCGGACGGTAACGTTGCCGATCTCGTCCAGAAAAATAGTGCCGCCATCGGCAAGTTCAAAGCGGCCAATGCGGTCCGCCCGCGCATCCGTAAACGCGCCCTTTACGTGGCCAAAGAGTTCGCTCTCGAAAGTGCCTTCGGGCAGAGCGCCGGTGTTCACCGCGACCAGGGAATGTGAGGCTCGCGGCGAGAGTGCGTGCAGGGTCTGTGCCACCACCTCCTTGCCCGTGCCATGCTCTCCGCTGATGAGAACATTCGCATCCGAAGGACCAACACGCGCGATGGCTTGCAGAACGGACTGCATGGCGGGCGCTGCGGCAATGAATTCGGGGCGGCCCTCGGCGCGGAGCAACCGGTTCTCTGCCGCCAAACGTTCGGCCGCCCGCAACGCGCGGTGCAGTTCCACCTGGGTTCGCAGGATCGTGAGCAGCCGCTCGTTTTCCCAGGGTTTCTGGATGAAATCTCGCGCTCCGCGATGCATGGCTTCTACCGCCAGCTCTACATTGCCCCAGGCGGTCATAACAATCACCGGAGTGCGGCCATCCAGGGAGACAATTTCAGAAAGCAGGTCGAGGCCCTCTTGACCGGAGGTCGTGTCACGGGTGTAGTTCAGGTCGATGAGAAGAGCGTCGAAAGTTCCGGTCGCCAGGGCCTCGCGCACCAGCACCGGAGACCTCGCCGTCTCCACCTCGTATCCCTGCGGCCGCAAGAGCAGTTCTAGAGCTTCGAGAATGTGTTGCTGGTCATCGGCGGCCAGCACGCGGGGCCGCCGGTCCTGGCTCTCTTTCTCGGGCGTTGAGGAGTGAGTCTCTCCCGGCTTGGCCGAAGTTGGCATACAAGGTCGTTACGGCGCCGAACAATTGACTGTACCGTTTAGCGCGTCCTGAATCTGGATTCCATTATGTTCCAAAGTCGTGCCGGTTGCTCGGTCGAGTTCAACTTTGGCCTTTTCGTAGGTGGTCATGGCATTGACCAGGTCGAGCTCCGCTACCGCCAAGTCTCGCTGCGTGGTCATGGTTTGGTAACTCGATCCTGCTCCCAGCGTCTGCTCCTGCTTGGTGATTTCAAAAGTACGCTCGGCCAAGTCGCGAGCTTTGCGGGCAGCGTCGACGCGCGCTCGGGTCTGCTCCAGCGCGTATTGCGCATTCCGCACTTCAATGCGGATTTGCTTCTTTAGTTGCTCCATGCGCAATTCTGACTGGCGGTATTCCAGTTCGGAGCGATATTGGTCAGCCTTGGCCACCCGGTTTCGCAGAGGAATATCCAGATTCAGTCCTACAAAATAATCGGGCGCGGAATTATTGAAAGCGCGCTGCAACGAACCCGCGAGGTCCGTAGGCACGCTCGAACTGTTGGTCCCCTGAAACAGGGGATTCAGTTCGCCGGCCAGTCCGGTGCCTCCATAGAACGCCACCAAGGACAGTTGTGGCAGCAGAGCATTGCGAGCCGCCTTCCGGCTAATCTGACGATTGTCCAAATCGACGGCGGATTCAGCCAGTTCCGGGCGGTCGCCCAGGGCGCTCGAGATCAGATCGAGAATGGGCTGGCTCGCCGGCGCTGCTTCGACCTTCATTTGGTCGGTGGGGATTACCGGCATCTCCTCCAGCACCGGGTCGTCAAGACTTTTGGTCAGGGCGTTCTTCATCAGGGATTCTTGCAGCTCGAGGTTGGTGCGGGCAACGGTCAGGTCCTGGTCGCGTTTGGAAACCTCGGCTTCGGCACGCATCACATCCATGGCCGGAATGCTCTCCAACTGAAGTTGCTTCTTGGCGTTGTCGAATGTCTGCTGGGCAAACGCCAATGATTGCTCGTTCACCCGGGCCTGTTCATAGGCGCTGACCAAATCCCAATAAATATTCTCCACTTGGGTCACGGTGGCAACCACCTGGTCCTTGAAAGCAATATCTGAAATCTTCTTGTCGTTCTTCGCGATCCGCAGATAGCGGAGGTTGGGGCCGAATCCGAATCCGGCAAGAAGTTGCTGCTGAAAAAGCACGCGGAACTGGGCGTTCAGAACCGGCGATAAATTCGTGAAGATGCTATTGGTGGTTTGGCGATTGTTGTTGAGCTCCACGGAAATGCTGGTGCCCGTCGGAAACACCTGGGAATAGCTCACATTGAACTGCCCCGTGTTGGTCTGCAAAGTGGGGACACCGTTCAGCTGCAAGTTCGAGAGCGGCAGAGTCTGGTGTTCATCGCCGAAGTTCGCGCTGATGGAGGGATCATACGAGGAAACGATGGTCCCAGTGCCCAGCGTGGATTGCACCAGGCCGGAGGCGCCCGCGCCCGCGCCGCCCGCCCCGCTGGTCGTACCCCCTGCCCCGGCGCCGGGAGCGCCCGTGCCCAGGCCGCCGACTCCGCCGCCAGGCGTGCCCTGCACGACGCCGGTATTTACGCCGCGAAAATATCCGCCCGCCTGCGTCCGCTGGATATCCGTATTTGCGATCGGAATGTTGTAGCGGGAGATTGCCAGATCCAAATTATTCTCCAGCGCGAGGTTGATGGCATCTTTCAGCGACAGGTAGAGTTTGCCATCGCGGATGAGTTGATCGAGTCGCGCGGAGTTGGCCAACTGTGGCTCTGGAACCGTATCCGGGGAATAAGCCGCCAATGGATTCCGCGATTGTGGCATTTCGAGCCGGAGTGAAGTGGATGTTTGGCTGAGGGCAATCGTAGCTCCGAAGACCAAGAATCCGCCAAAAAACCGAAGCCAGACAGAACCGCAGGTGGCCGCCGGTTTCATCGATTCACCGCCTCGCCATGCTGATCCAGTACCGGATTACCGGTGTCGCCCACCAACCAACCATCGCGCAGTTGCAGGGTGCGCGACCCGTAGGCCGCGTTGGCTTCGGAATGGGTGACCTGCACGATGGTTGTTCCCTGCTGGTTCAGTTCGCGGAAGAGTTCCATGATCTCCTTGGCCTGCGCGGAATGGAGATTTCCGGTTGGCTCGTCCGCCAGCAGCAGCGCCGGCTTGTGGATCACGGCACGCGCAATTCCCACCAATTGCTGCTGTCCGCCGGAAAGTTGGTTGGGGAACAGGTCTTTCTTCGCCACAATCTGAAAGCGGTCGAGAGTATCCGCCACCATTCCCTGGCGCTGTTGTCGCGGAACATCTTTATAGGAAAGCGGGAGATCGATGTTCTCCTGCACCGTGAGGTCGTCCAGCAAGTGATAGCTCTGGAAAACCATGCCGGTGTTTCGCTTGGCCACCTCGCCGCGCTGTTTGCGCTTCATCAGGTGGACGGCTTCTTCACGAAACCAGTACTCACCTTGCCAGCCGTCATCCAGTAAAGCAAGCACGTTCAATAAAGAAGACTTCCCTGCCCCGGAGGGTCCCATGATGGTGATGAACTCGCCTTCCTTAATCTTGAGATTGATGCGGCGAAGAACCCAAGTCTGCCCAGCCGCGATCTTGTAACTGCGTTCGACGTTTTTTAGTTCGATCATCCGATTCTCGATTCTTGAAACATTTCTAACTACTCGTACCGCAGCGCCACCATGGGATCGACTTGCATTGCCCGCCGGGCAGGAATGCAGCAGGCCCCCAGTCCTACTGTGACAATCACGGCGATCACCACGCCGAACGTCCACGGATCGGTGGGCGAGACGCCTCCGATCTGGCTTGCCAGGAAACGCGTCAAGCCGAGACTTGCGCACACCCCCACGATTGTCCCTACCGCAATCAACACCAGCCCTTTGCCGAGCACCATCCGCAAAATGTCGCCCTGCTGCGCGCCCATCGCCAAGCGGATGCCGATCTCGCGCGTCTGCAAACACACCGTGTACGCCATCACGCTGAAGATGCCGATCGCAACCAGGGCCAGGCCGATCTCCGCAAACGCCCCCAGTGTCATCAGTTGAAACCGAGGCCCTTGGTAGAAATCCTTCAGCGAATCCTCGATCGATCCGGAATCGCGAATTCCCACGCTTGGGTCAATTGCCCAGATTGCTTGAGTAACGTCCTTCACCAGAGAATTTGGATCGACCGAAGTCCTGGCCATGAACGTGCGCCAGCTAAATCCCTGCACGCTGTATGGAATAAACGCCTGCGGCCAGGTTTGCCATTCGTCGCTTCCCCGTGTCTTGTAGTCGGCCACGACCCCGATGATTTCGAAATAGGTATTGTGTGGAGCATCCAGAAATGGACGGTCGAGCACTTGCAACTTGACCGTCCTACCTATTGGGTCTTCGTTGTGGAAGTATTGACGAGCGAAGGTCTGATTAACGACCAGGACGTAGTGGGCCGCATCCACGTCTGTGGCCGAAAAGAGCCTGCCGCGAAGCAGGGGCAGCCCGAGCGTCTGAAAATACCCCTGGCTGCACATTTCATACCTCGTTTTCCATCGTTCGGAGTGCGGCTTGCCGGGTATGATTGTGTCGCTCCAGTCATACGTCAGTGGAGGCAGCAGCGTCGACTCCGCTGCAGAAATAACCCCGGGTAGAGCGCTGATCCGCTGCAGAAGTTGGCGGGTGAACGCATTTTGCTTATCCTTCGAGTCGTATTGTCCCCGCGGAAACCATGGCCGTACGTAAAGAATGTTTCTCGGATTGAAGCCCAGGTCCACGCGCGTCAATACGAAGAAGCTGCGGAGCAAAAGGCCGGCCCCAATCAACAGGATGATCGAGAGCGCGACTTCGGTGACGACCAGACCGGCGCGAAGCCTGCCGTGGCGGAAGCTTCCGCTGGCCTGCTTACCGCTGCCCTTCAGCCGCGACTGCAAGTCACCGTTTACGGCGTGAAATGCAGGCGCCAGGCCACAGAGGATCGCGGTCAAAGCCGTGACGCCCAGGGACAATAGCAAAACCGGCGCATTCATGCGGATCGCGGTTTCCTTCGGGATTGTGTTGGCAGGAATCAGGGCCACCAGCAGTTTCACCCCGCTATAGGCCAGAGCGCAGCCGATAACCGAGGCTGCCGCAGCCAGCACAAAAGTCTCGACCAGAAGCTGCCGAATCAATCTGCTGCGCGTTGCGCCCATCGACGCGCGCATGGCCATTTCTTTTTCGCGAGCCGTGGCGCGAGCCAGCAAAAGATTGGCAACGTTGCTGCACGCAATCAGGAGCAGGAGCAAAACTGCGGCCAGCAGCGCGTAAAGCGCTTTCTTGAAGTTTCCGAGCAGACTATCCCGGAATGTTTGCACAACGACTGCAAATTTCTCCGGATTAATCTCTCCCCAGCCCCTCTTCGGAAAGCCGTGCGCGATTACATTGAGATCGGCCGCCGCAGTTTGCAGGGTCACACCCCGCTTTAGCCGCCCCGTGAGTTGCAGAGTTCCTGCGGCGTCGCAATCGGCGCTGGGACTTAGACAAACAGGCAGCCAGGTGTCCGCGCCATATGCGTTGAATCCGGGAGGCGCGATGCCGATCAGTGTTCTTTCCTTACCATTCAGGGAAAATGCAGATCCCAGAATCTTTGGATCGCCGCCGAAATCCGTCCGCCAGAACTTGTAACTCATCACAAACGTTGGCGGAGTGGCGGAGTTGCCGTCTTCTGACGTAAAGCCACGGCCCAGGAGTGGCGGAATGCCATAGAAGTCAAACACGTTCGTGGTCACGTAGGCGCCTTGGAAGACGCGAGTGGACTTAGCGTCATCGTAGAGTACAGAGACACTCTCTGAGCCAGTTAGATCTTCGAACACCTGATTTTGTCCTCGGAATGCCTCATATTCAGGAATCGAGAACCAGTTGCGCCCCTTCCATCCCCCAACATTCGTCAACCCCTGCACCCTGAAAACGACCCAGCGGTCGAAGCCTTTATAGGGGAATGGGTTGAAAAGCACGTTGTAGACGGCGCTAAACATCACCGTGGTCGCGCCGATGCCGAGCGCGAGCGTGAGCACGGCAACTGCGGTGAAACCGGGATTCTTCCGCAGCATGCGCAGGCCGTGTCGAACGTCTCTAAAAAGTGTCTCCATAATTTCTCACTCGTAGCGCAGCGCCACCATGGGATCGACCTTGGCGGCGCGCTGCGCGGGAAGCAGCGCAGCGACCAGTGTGATCAGAAGGGTGATTGTGATCGCCGCGCCGAAGCTGGTGGCATCCAGATAATTCAGCTGATAAAGTTGCGCCCGCAACAAGCGAGACACAAGAAACGACATCGGCAAGCCAAACGCAAAGCCGACCGCAGCGATCAGCAGGCTTTCGCGCAAAATTCTCCATAAAACGTCTGCCCTGCGCGCTCCTAGCGCCAGACGGATGCCGATCTCACTTCTCCGCCGCTGAACCCGGTATGCCAGCGTTCCGTATAAGCCGGTGGCGACCAGAACAACCGCCAGCAAGCCAAAGCCGAGGGAGAGCCGGGCAAACAATCTTGGGGTTACGTACGACTCGGCAAATTGCGCAGCCTGGGTCATCGGCTTCTGAAGTGGCAGATTGGGATCGAGATCGTGGATGGCACGCTGCATCTCTGGAAGCAGCGCCATGGGATCGCCGATGGCGCGCATTTCGACCGTGTTTTGCCCCATCATCCCGGTTTGTGACAGCGGATAATAGAGCATCGGCAAATTATCCTCTGCAACTCGAGCATATTTGCTGTCCTTCACGACGCCCACGATCTCGGCACCCGGAAGTTCGTCGAGGCGGTGCCCCAATGCGCCATCCTTCAGGTAAGTTTTGGCAAAGTATTCGTTAACCACCACGGTTTTGGGGCTGGTGGGAGTGTCCACTTCCGTAATGTCTCGGCCCTGCAACACAGAAATTCCCAGGGTATGAAAAAAGTCCGGTCCAACATAATTTAGGAATACTTCAACGTGAGCACCGGAGCTTTGGCGGACCTCCACACCATCCAGCTTGGTGCTATCGCTGTTCCTCCAACCTGAACCGGGACGGGTTCGAACCAGCGAAGCCGCTTGTACGCCAGGAATCGCTTGGATGCGTTCGAGCAATCGCTGATAGAAGGACAACGCTTGCGCATGGTTGGCAATGCCCTGGGGGTTGATGTCGAATACCAGAAGACCGTCAGCTCGCATCATACCCAGGTCTTGCTTTTGATAATTCAGCAGGCTTCTTACGCTGAGACCCGAGGCTACCAGCAGTGTGAAGCACATCGCGATTTGCATGGCAATGGCCACATTGCCGCCGCGGACCTGGCTACGGCTTTGGCTCATGCTCGAAGCGTTGCTTTTGAGTTCCCGTTCCAGCGAAATCTGCAGAGCGGTTCGCAACGGCACGAGCCCGAAGACCAGAGCCGCAAGCGCTGCGATGCCCACGGTGAATAGCAGTACGTGTTTATCGGGCGCCAGGCCCGTATCAATCCGGGCCCATACCGCCAGGGCTCGAGTTGCCCCGATTGCCAGCATCCAGCCGAGGGCCAACCCCATTCCTACCAGCAGCAGGCTCTCCGTAAGCAGTTGCCGGAAGAGTCTGGATGCCTGCGCCCCGATGGCGATGCGAACCACAAACTCCCGTTGCCGAGCCGCGTTTCTGGCCAGAATCAGCAAAGCGACATTCGTGCACGCGATCAGGAGCACCAGCCCAACTAGCGCCATCATCATCTCCACTGGCTTACGATAGTTTTGCGCGTAGCTGGCGATTCCCTGGATCGGCTCAAATCCGAGGTGCGCGGGCCAGAGTTTGGAATCAAGCGTGCCGGCCCCTTCGCTGGCGGCCTGCCAGAACGCAGGTTGCAGAGCTTGTTGCGCCTGCTGTGGAGTAATGCCAGGCCGCAGCCGAGCGAGCATCGGCAATGCGCACCAGTTCGGTGATCCGTACAACGTATGAGTCGCTGCCGACACACCCCAGGCATTTAATTCGGGCCGGTTTTGCATCGGGATCCAGAAGTCCACCGCGCTTCCTGGGCTCACGCCATAGAAGCTAGGCGCTGTAACTCCGGCAATGGTGAACGGAACTCCTTTGATATAAAGAGTTCGTCCGATCACCGATGCATCGCGCGAGAACGCTTCGGTCCAAAAGCTGTAACTCAAGACCACTACAGGATTATGGTTGCGCTCGTCCAATTCGCTGAACCCGGATCCGCGCAGCATCTCAACCCCCAGGCTCGAAAAGTAGTTTTCGCTTACCTCTTCCCCAGCCTTCTCGGTCGGGGTGTTGCCGTAGCGGACCGGCACTTTCCCATAACCCAAAGGGACATGCGCAATCAGATCACTGAAGATGCGCGACTGTTGCCGCAAAGCTTGATATACCGGATAGGAAAACGATGTGTTGCCGTTCCCCGTGCCATCCGTGTTAGGAGGTTGCGTGCCGCCATTCACCAGCACGACGGTGTACAACTGCTGCGGATCGCGGACTGGAAGCATCCTCAGCAGCAGAGCATTCAGGGCGCTGAACACGGCCGTGTTCGCCCCAATACCCAATGCCAGCGTGATCACAACCGTCGCCGTGAAGCCGGGACTCTTCCGCAATTGTCGCAGCGCGTAGCGGACGTCTTGCAGCACTCCCCTCATGCATGCACATCCGCCATCAATTTCTTCAACTCTTCTTCCGCCACCACTTTGCCGTCGAACAAATGCACTTCCCGCTGGGCGTGCTTAGCGAAGCGCGGATCGTGCGTCACCATACAGATGGTTGCTCCTCCCCGATGCAGATTCTGCAGCAGCTCCATCACCGCTTCGCCGTTCCGCGAATCAAGATTGCCGGTCGGCTCGTCCGCCAGCAGAATGGAGGGTTTCCCGCTCAGTGCGCGGGCGACAGCTACGCGCTGCTGCTGGCCGCCCGAAAGTTGCGAAGGATAGTGCCGGATGCGGTGTGCCATGCCGACCCGTTCGAGCGCCTCCATCACGCGCTTTTTACGCTCCGGCGAAGGCATTTTCTGGCGGTAGGTGAGCGGCAGCTCGACGTTTTCGTATACCGTGAGATCGCCGATCAGGTTGAAACTCTGAAAAATGAAGCCGATTTCCTGGTTGCGGATGCGCGAGCGCTCGGCAAAATCCAGATTCGCCACCGGCTTGCTGTTCAAAGAATAGCTCCCCTCAGTGGCCGTATCCAGCAAGCCGATGATCGAGAGCAAAGTGGATTTGCCGCATCCCGACGGGCCCGACATGGCTACATACTCGCCTTTGTTAATCGAGAGATGCACGCCCGAGAGAGCGTGAGTCTCGATCTCGTCGGTGTAGAAGACCTTGGTGAGCTCCTGGATTTGGATCAGCGGTTGTCCTGCTTCAGTCATGGCACATGCCTCGATTTCGGATTGATCTCACTTACTCAAGCCGGATGCGGTCGGTACTATCCCAGCGCGACATATCGGAGAGGATCACCGTGTCCCCCTCATGCAGCCCTTCAATCACCTGAATCGAATTCACCGACGCCCGCCCGACCTTCACCGGAGTGCGTACCGCTCCGTTGCTATCGGCATCAAGCTTGAAC
>Ga0209415_10014223_pt1 | contig 13015 bp, 10 predicted proteins | sample PeaSoiSIISIP2007_FD_187696 | JGI IMG/M metagenome (GOLD analysis project Ga0209415, IMG submission 187696) | Peat soil microbial communities from Weissenstadt, Germany - SII-SIP-2007 (SPAdes) (version 2) | ecosystem: Environmental > Terrestrial > Soil > Wetlands > Peat | place: Germany...
GGTCCGCTCGGTCTTCATGTTCCTCGTCGGGTGTGGAGCCGGGGCGATGACGCTCCGGTTCGCCTTCGGCGCCGCCGATGGGGTCTCGCGGGCGGGGTGGATTCTCGCCGCCATCGTCGTCTTCGCCGGCTGTGCGGGGGCGGGAATCCGTCACGCTTTCCGCCTGATGCGTGCGCAGAACGAAGGGCAAGACTTCTACGAGTGCATCGACGAGGACAAACCGCTCAAGTACGTGCCCGTGCGCAAAGGCTTTCGCTGGACCACCTGGTAGGGCACATCCCCCTGGCCCGTCCATGCGAACGCGCAGGACTTGCACGGAGAGCCGATCACGGCCAAAACGTTCTCCATGTGCATCCACTCCCGCGAGCTCTACGCGAAGAGGCAGACGGCCGTGCTCGACGCGATCGCCGCGCGAGGTGACGACGCCGTCGCCGTCCTCCCCGCCGCCCCGGTCTACGTGCGCAACAACGACGTCGACCACGACTACCGCCAGGACTCCGACCTCTACTACCTGACCGGCTTCGTCGAGCCCGAGAGCGCGCTCGTGCTCTCGGCCAAGGGCCGCAAGGCGACGATGTTCGTGCGCCCGCGCGATCCGGAGCGTGAGGTGTGGGACGGTCCGCGCGCGGGGGTCGAGGGCGCCAAGGCTTCGTACGGGGCGGACGAGGCCCAGTCCATCAAGGATCTCGACGAGGGGCTCACGAAACTCTTCGAGAACGTCTCGCGCGTGTACTACCGGCTCGGCCGAAACCACAGCTTCGACGACGCCTTGCTCCGCGCCATCGACCGCACCCGCAGCCGCGCGAGGACCGGGATCTCCTGGCCGACGGAGATCATCGATACGGGGCAGGTCCTCCACGAGATGCGTCTCTTCAAGGCTCCGTCGGATCTGGACGCGATGCGCGCCGCGATGAGCATCACCGAGGAGGCCCACCTGCGTGCCATGCGCACGGCCAGGCCGGGCATGCACGAGTACGAGGTCGAGGCGCTCCTGCTCGAGACGTTCCGCAGGCGCGGCTCCGATCGCCCCGCGTACGGGAGCATCGTCGGCTCCGGTCCGAACGCGACGGTCCTCCACTACCGCGCCAACAACCGGAAGATGGAGGACGGCGATCTGCTCCTGATCGATGCCGGATGCGAGTACGACTACTTCGCCAGCGACGTCACGCGGACCTTCCCGGTCAGCGGCAAGTTCACCCGTGAGCAGCAGGCCATCTACGAGCTCGTGCTCGAGGCGCAGGCCGCGGGGATCGAGGCCACTCGGGCCGGCGCGACCCTCGAAGAGATCCACGGCAAGAGCGTGCGCACGCTCACGGAGGGTCTCGTGCGCCTCGGTCTTCTCACGGGCGCGGTCGACGCGCTCATCGAGAAGGAGGAGTACAAGCCGTTTTACATGCACCGCACCAGCCACTGGCTGGGCATGGACGTGCACGACGTCGGCGCGTACTTCGTGCAGGGCAAGGCCCGGAAGCTCGAGCCGGGGATGGTCCTCACGGTCGAGCCCGGGATCTACATCGCCAAGGACAACGACAAGGTCGGCCCCGAGTGGCGTGGGATCGGCGTCCGCATCGAGGACGACATCCTCGTGACGGGCGACGGCCCCGTGAACCTCACCGCTGCCATTCCGAAGACCGTGGCGGAGATCGAGCGGGCCTGTGCGGCGTGAGCGTACGCTAGGGCACAGCGTAAGCCGTAACTTGACGGGACCTCCCCCCGGGGCCCAAGATCCACTTTGATGGGGCAGAAGCCCGAAAGCCGACGTCCTCCGCGCAGCATCCGCCCGCGCGGCTATCTCGAAGACGAGCCTACGCGCGTAGGCAAGGTCGAGGGGCTTGAGGTCAAGGGCGCCGCCGCGAAGCGCGATCGCCCTTATTTCATCGTCTTGGCCGGCGGCAACCTCGGCAAGATGTTCAAGGTCGACTCCGACGAGGTCATCATCGGCCGGTCCTCCGACGCCAAGATCCGCCTCGACGACGATGGGATCTCGCGAAAGCACGCGCGCGTCTTCATGGACAAGGGCGAGCTCTGGATCGAGGACCTCAAGAGCGCGAACGGCACCATCATCAATGGCGACCGGATCGATGTGCGCAAGCTCCACGACGGCGACAAGATCCAGGTCGGCGCGACGACGATCCTCAAGTTCACCTACCACGACGAGCTCGACGACCATTTCCAGCAGAGGATGTACGATGCGGCACTGCAGGACGGGCTCACCCGCGCCTTCAACAAGCGCCACTTCATCGACCGGCTGAGCCTCGAGGTCGCCTACGCGCGCCGCCACACCAGCCCGCTCACCCTCTTGATGCTCGACGTCGACCACTTCAAGCAGGTCAACGACCGCTTCGGCCATCTGGCCGGCGACCAGGTGCTGGTCCAGCTCGCGCAGATCGTCGAGAGCCAGCGCCGACAGGAAGACCTCTTCGCCCGCTACGGCGGCGAGGAGTTCGCCCTTCTGTGCCGAGGCGTCTCGCTCGGATCGGCCCTCATCATGGCGGAGCGCGTGCGCGGCATGGTCGAGGCGGCGAACTTCGAGCACCAGAGCAAGCGAATGCCGGTAACGGTGAGCATCGGGGTGGCCGCGCACTCGCCTGCCGCCGCCGATGGAGCCACGCAGCTGGTCGCCGACGCCGACTCGGCGCTGTACGGCGCCAAGCGAGGAGGACGGAACCGGGTCGTCGCAGGGGGCGGCAAGGTGTGACCTCGGCCGAGGCGGTCGCCGCCTTCGCCCTGTACCTCGAGACCGAGCGACGCGCTTCCGCCAACACGGTCGCGGCTTACCGGAACGACCTCGGAGGGCTCCTCGCGTTCCTCACCGCCAAAGAGAAGGGCGACCGGCCCGAGGACATCGACCTCTACGCCCTTCGCGGCTGGCTCGGAGAGCTGGCGCGCACGCACGCGCCGAGCTCGGTCGCACGCAAGGTCGCCGCGGTCCGTTCCTGGATGCGCTGGCTTCGCAAGAGGGGCGTGCTGGCCAAGAGCGTCGCCGACGCGATCGCGAGCCCTCGCGTTCGCCGACCGCTCCCGACGTTCATCAGCGTCGACGCCGCGAAGGAGGTCGTCGAAAGCCCCGACGAGTCGCCGATCGGAAAGCGAGATCGCGCCATCCTCGAGGTCCTCTACGGCTCTGGCTTGCGTGTGAGCGAGCTCGCCGGCGCCGATCTCGCCGACGTCGACCTCCCGGGCGCCTCGGCGCGGGTGCACGGCAAGGGGAAGAAGGAGCGCATCGTCCCTCTCGGGAGCAAATGTGTCGCGGCGCTTTCGGCCTACCTCGCAGTGCGCGCCGACGTCGTCAAGCCCGGTCGCGAGCTCGACCCGCGCCCGATCTTCGTGGGGCCGCGCGGCAAGAGGATGACCCGCCAATGCCTTCACGGCCTCGTCCGGCGCTACGGAGCGCTCGGCGCGGGGCGCGGCGACCTCCACCCCCATGCGCTCCGCCATACCTGCGCCACGCACATGCTCGAGGGCGGGGCCGATCTGCGTGCCATCCAGGAGCTGCTCGGTCACGCGTCCCTGTCGACGACCCAAAAGTACACGCACGTCTCGATCGACCAGCTGATGAAGGTCTATGACGCCGCTCACCCGCTCGCGCGTGCCCCGAGGCGTGGTTAGGCCGGATGATGTGTATCATCCGGCACAACCTCGCGACGGTCGGTTAGAGTCATCCCGACGCCGTGAGCCTCGTTTCGGAGTGGATCAAGCGCCTCGTGTTCGCCCTCCTCGGGGCGACGGTCACGACGTTCATCGTGGCGCTCGTCGAGGCGCACGCGGCGTGGAGCTCGGTCTCCGGGGCACACCCGCCGTCGTACCTTTCGCTGGTCCTCGCCGACGCGGGCGTGCTCGATCCGTTGGGCCTGATCGTCGGGCTCGCCGTCGGAGGCGCGACGCTGTTCTTGGAGCCGGACAGGCCACGCGCGCCACAGGAGTACCTCGCGCGCCTTCGCGCCCAGCCCGTCCTCACGCGGTCCCGCACGGCCGCCCTAGTCCCTCTCGGGGTCGTCGCCGCGTTCGGATGGTGCGTGGCGACGGCCCACCTGGCGCGCGCCGCGCTCGGGGAGGGGGCGCCGCTGGCGGCAGGGATCGACGTCGCGGCGTCCTCCATGGCGGTCCTCGTGGCCCTCGGCGTCGCGGTCCTCGCGGTACTGCCCACGGCGCGGAGGCTCATGGCCCGCGGCGCCGCACGGCGCCCCAGGCTCACCGATCCGGTCGCAACCGGGGCCGTGGCGTGCGCCATCACCGCGCTGGCGCTCGTCTACGGCGCCGTGCGCGGAGACACGGGCGGCGGAGGGGGGACGCTGGAAATCTTCGGCGTCCTCAAGCGTGGCGAGCTCGACCTGAGGCCCGCCGTGAACCTCGTGGCCGTGGCGATGGGGGCCTACCTCTTCCCGATCGGGCTCGCCGCGCGCGCGAGCAGGGTTCGCGTCGCGGCGGCCCTCGCGGTGACGGTCGCGCCGCTCCTGGTGACGGTGCGCGAGGCCGTGGCCATGAACGAGGACGCACGCATAGCGCGCGCGGTCGAGCACGAGGCACCGCTCGGCAAGCTGTCCCTCGCCGTCTTGCGGCGCGTGACGGACCGAGACAAGGACGGCGCCTCGCCCTTCTTCGGCGGCGGCGACTGCGACGACCACGATCCCCGGCGGTCGCCGTACGCCGTCGAGATCCCGGGCAACGGGATCGACGAGGACTGCTCGGGTGCGGACCTACCGCTCCCCGTACAGTGGCCGGTCGTCACGCGGCCCCCCAGCGGCAGCCGTCCGGCGCTCGAGCCCGAGATGAACCTCATCCTCGTCACGATCGACACGCTCCGTACGGATGTCGGCTTCATGGGTTACGACAAGCCGGTCACAAAGAACCTCGACGCGCTCGCGGAGAAGGCCACGGTCTTCGACCGCGCCTACTCGATGGCGTCGTACACCGGCAAGAGCGTGGGCCCCATCCTCATCGGCAAGTACCCGAGCGAGACCGACCGTGACGGCGGCCACTTCAACACCTACGCCCCGTCGAACACGCTCGTGACCGAGCGGTTCAAGGAGGCAGGCATCCGCACGATGGGCGCGGCGTCGCACTGGTATTTCGTGCCCTGGAGCGGGCTCACGCAGGGGATGGACGTCTGGGACACGTCGGCCGTTCCTTCGTCGGGCCAGGGCGACAACGACACGTCCGTGACGAGCTCCGAGCTCTCCGACGCCGCGCTCCGCCTCCTCGCGGCGCCGGAGAACACCAGCCGGCGCTTCTTCATGTGGCTGCATTATTTCGACCCGCACGAGCAGTACATGCCTCACGATGGCGTGCCGCCCGAGTTGGCGGAGGGGGCGGCGAGCCCTCTGGCCCACTCGAAGGCGGCGTATGACGGCGAGGTGTGGTTCACCGACAAGCACTTCGGGCGGGTGCTCGACTACGTCGAGAGCCAAACCTGGGGCAGTCGGACGGCGATCGTCGTGACGAGCGATCACGGGGAGGCGTTCGGCGAACACGACATGAACTGGCACGGCGTCGAGATCTGGGAGTGCCTCGTGCGGGTGCCGCTGCTCATCTACGTTCCGGGGCTCGCGCCCCACCACGTGCCCGTGAAGCGTAGCCAGGTCGATCTCGTGCCCACGCTGCTCGATCTGATGGGCGTTCCGCAGCCCGAGGCGGGACAGCTCTCGGGTCGCAGCCTGATGGGCGATCTCGCGCCTTCCGCCGGCGCGAGCTTCGAGGAGCGCGACGTGTACATCGACATGCCGGTCGGCCCCTACACGGGCATGCGTCACGCGCTCATCTCGGGCGCGACGCCGGGCACCAAGCTCTACCACTTCGGCGGCGACCAGTTCGCGCTCTTCGACCTCGACGCCGACCCTGGAGAGAAGAACGATCTCGCCCAGTCCGACCCGGACAAGCTGCACGAGATGCTCGATCAGTTCGCGCAGAAGAGGGCGAGCGTGAAGGAGATCGTCGTGGAGCCGCAGGTGACGAAGTGACTGTCATCCTGAGCGAAGCGAAGGATCCCCTGTACAAGCGCGTCTCTTCCACAGGGGGATCCTTCGCACCGCTTCGCGGTGCTCAGGATGACAGGGCGGGTGAAACCAGCTGCAAAAGCTCCTCGAGGTTTCGAATCACCGCGTCGGGCCTCGCGGCGCGCAGCTTCGCCTCGTGGGTGAAGCCTCCCAGCACCGCGATGCTCGTCGCGCCGGCCGCGCGGGCGGCACCGATGTCCTGGACGCCGTCTCCGACCACCCACGCGTCGGACGCCGGCACGCCCGTCGGCGCGAGGGGCCTCAGGATGGCCGCGGCGCTCGGCTTGAGCGGGCCATCGCCTCCACAGTAGAGGGACACGAAGCTGGACGTGGTCCCCAAGGCGGCCAAGAGCGCCAGGGTGGCCTCGCGCGGCTTGTTCGTCGAGAGGGCCAGCGGCAAGGGGGCGAGCGCCGCGAGGAGCTCCATGGCCCCTGGCATCCAGCGCGTGTACACCGCGGCGTGCGCGGCGTAGTAGCGGTGGAAGGGCACGAGGGCCCGGTCGACCGTCGGGCTCGCGGGGTCCGCGCCGAACGCCCTGGCCACGAGGACACGCGCGCCGTCGCCGATGAAGCCGGCGACCGTAGCCTCGGGAAGCTCGGCCCGGCCCTGCTCGACGAGCGCGTAGTTGCACGCCGCCGCGATGTCGCCGCTCGAGTCGACGAGCGTGCCGTCGAGATCGAAGACGATGGCGCGGGGGGCGCGCATGGCCCCCTTCGTTAGCACTCCCGGGGTGCCCGTGTCAGGCGGCGCGTGCCTCCGCGCGCGCCTCTTCGGCGACCGGGGTGCCATCGAGGATGGCGCGCAGACGGGTGCGGGCGCGGTGCAGCCGCGACCGGACGGCGCTCTCGCTCAGCGCGAACTTGTCGGCGATCTCCTGCAGCCCCAGATCGAGGTGGTAGTGCGCGAAGACGACCTGGCGATAGTCCTCCGGCAGCATCTCCATGGCGCTACGAACGCGCGCGTCGCGCTCCTGGTTCGCCGCGCCGACGTCGCTCCGGTCGTCGGCGTCGCCGTCGTTGACGGCCTGCAGGCCGCCGAGGTCCTCGAAGTCGAGGCCTTCGACGAGGCGCGCCCGGTGACGCCTCTGCGAGCGCATCAGCATGAGCGCCTCGTTCGCCGTCACGCGGAAGAGCCAGGTCGAGAAGCTCGAGTCACCCCGGAACGAGCCCAGGCGCCGGACGACCTGGAGCAGCGTGGCCTGGAGCAGGTCGTGCCGGTCCTCTTCCGCAACGGGGTAACGCAAGAGCTGCCGTTCAACGTGCGGGCGGAGAGAGGTGACGACCGCGTTGAGGGCCTGGCGCTCGCCGTGGACGGCGCGCTGGAACAATGAAGGGTCGAGTCCGAATGCCATGGGTCCCTCGCTTGGGGTCAAGTCGCGGTGCTGGGCGACCCCTTGCGACCTTCGTGCCGGCGGATCCGCGCGTAAAACCGCACGGGGGCGCGATGTAGGCTTGTTGGGTTGCCGACAGGTGGAAGCGGCGGCGACACGCCCATGAAGGTCGACTACCCTCGGCCTCCATGGCGGCCGTGGTCATCGTGGGGGCCCAGTGGGGCGACGAAGGGAAGGGGAAGATCGTCGATCTGCTCACCGAGCACGCCGACATGGTCGTCCGCTTCGGGGGAGGCCCCAACGCCGGTCACACGCTCGTCGTGGGGGAGGGTCCTTCTGCACCCAAGGTGGTCGTCCGTCTGATACCCAGCGGCGTCTTGCGCCCCGGCACGCGATGCTTGCTCGGGCAAGGAATGGTCATCGACCCCGAGAGCCTGCTCGGCGAGATCGACGAGCTCCTCCGGCGAGGCTTCTTGGCGGCCGGCTTCGACGCGAGCCGCCTCGCCGTGTCGGAGCGCGCTCACACCATCCTGCCCTACCACGTGCTCGTCGATACCCTGCGCGAGCGAGGCGAAGGCGCGCTCGGCACGACCAAGCGCGGCGTCGGTCCCTGTTACGAGGACAAGGCCGGCCGTCGCGGCGTGCCCCTCGGTGCCTTCCGCGACCTCGCCCGCCTCGAAGGGCTCGTGCAAGCGGCGCTGCGCGGCTGGGAGCCGGTCATCCGCGCCCTCGGCGGCGACCCGCCGGACCCGGACGCCATCCTGGCGAAGATCGTCCCTCTCGCGCCCCGTATCGTCCCCCTCCTCGCCGACGGCTCGTCGATCGCGAACGCGGCGCTCCTCGCGAACAAGAACGTCCTCTTCGAGGGCGCCCAGGGCGCGCTCCTCGACATCGACCACGGCACCTACCCGTTCGTCACCTCGTCGAGCGCGGTCGCCGGCGGCGCCTGCACCGGCGCGGGCGTGGGCCCCACGCGCATCGACACGGTGATCGGACTCACGAAGGCCTACTGCACGCGGGTCGGCTCCGGTCCCTTTCCCACGGAGCTCACGGGGGAGGTCGGCGAGCGCCTTCGCAAGGCGGGGGACGAGTTCGGCTCGGTCACGGGCCGCCCGCGGAGGACCGGGTGGATCGACATCCCGGCGCTCCGGTACGCGGCTCGCGTCAACGGCCTCGACGGCCTCGCGCTGACGAAGCTCGACGTCCTGACCGGCCTGTCGAAGCTGTCGATCGGCGTCGCCTACGATCGCGGCGGCGAGCGGCTCGACGAGCTCCCTTACGAGGGCTTCGATCGCTGCACGCCGGTCTACGAGACCGTCGACGGCTGGCAAGAGAGTCTCTCGTCCGCGCGGACGCTCGCGGATCTGCCCAAGGCCGCCCGGTCGTACGTCGAGCAGATCGAGCGCCTCGCGGAGTGCCCGGTGACGATTGTGAGCGTGGGGCCCCGGAGGCACGAGACGATCGTGCTGAAGAACCCGTTTGCACGGCTTCCCCCGGGCTGAAAGCCCGGGGCACCAAAGGCAAGTGTGCGCGAAGCCCGCCTTTGCGGCGGGACTACTTGGAACAAGCCCTCGGGGCGCGTCTTTGGAGGAGCCCGCCGTCAGGCGGGCTTCGCGCCCCGCTGCCCGTCCGTGCCCCGGCATTCATGCCGGGGGCCCGTGCTAGCTTTTCCCCGTGCTCATCGCCACTCTCCTCCTGTTCGCCTCGGTGGGCGCGGGCGGCGGGAGTCCGCCGCCGGAGTGTGCGGCGCTCGCGGGGCGCGCCGCGTCCAACGTGTGGGAGCGGGCTAAGGCTCCCGAGCTCGTGCAGTACTGTGATCTCCTGGCCGGCGCCGCGGCGAAGCTCGCGAGCCCCGGTCACATCCCGGTCGACGTGGTGGATCTCGCGGAGCAGGCCGACCGCATCCTGCCGGGTCGCGCGGCCCCGTCCGTCCTCCTCGGGCGCGCGCTCGCGCGGCTCGGCAAGTACGAAGCGGCGCTCGCGGCCTTCGGGCAGGCAAAGGCGAAGGACCCGCAGGCGCTCGAGGAGCCCGTGACGCTGCTCGTCTGGGCGCGCGTCCTCGCGTACACCGGTCACCCGGACGACGCGCTGGCCGCCTACCGCGTGCTCATGCCACGTGCCTCCGGGCTCACGCTCGCCGATCGCGGCGTGGCCTACGTCGGCGCCGGGATGCTCGCGATGAGCCTCGGCCCGAGCGGGATCCAGGAGGCCACGGCGATCCTGCGCGAGGCTCGCAAGAACTCGCAGGACACGGTGCAGCGCGTGGCGGCGCTCGCTCTCGCGCTCGCGCTGGACCGCTGGGGCGAGCGGGCCGAGGCGCGCGTCATCCTGTCCGAGCGCGCCCACGAGAACGCCCCCGCGTTGCTCGCCGAGCCGGCCGCCATCGAGGCGCTCGGGCCGGCCGCGGACGTGGAGCGCACGGCGCTCATGGCCCTCGCGCTCGAGGAGGTCGACCCCGTGAGCGCGCGGTCCGCGTGGGGCGCGTTTCTGGAGGGCCCCGGGGGCAACGGCCCGTGGGCCGACCACGCGCGCAAGCACGCCGGCCAGGCGCACGCCGGCAAGCCGAGGGCGAAGTGAGCGCACGGAGCGCGCGTCTCGTCACCGCCGCGATGGCGCTCGCCGTCACGCTCGCCGCGGCGTCCGCGTCCGGCGACACGGCACCCTCCCGCTGGGAGCGCGCGAAGGACCCTCGCACGGCCGACGACTGGGAGCTCCACGTGAAGGTGGTCGACTGGCTCGCGCCCCAACCTGGCGAGAGGAGGAACCAGCGACACCGCAAGTACGAAGCCGCCGAGGTGTGGCTCGAAGCGGCGCACGCCGAGTCGAGCCCGGATGTGCGCCTTCGCTTCGATCTGGGGGAGGTCTACGAAGGGCTCGAGCACTACGGGCGCGCCATCCAAGTGCTGCGGTCGGCTCTCGCCGAGCAGCCGGATCACCCGGCAGCGGCCGTTGCGTGGGAGGAGCTCGCCTACGCCTACGCGCACCTCGATCAGAGCCACGAGGAGATCGCGGCGTACGACGCGTACCTGGCACGAACGCGGAGCCTCGACGCGAAGGCCACGGTCCTGGGCAATCGAGCCGAGGCGGAGATGCGCCTCGGGAATCTCGAGGAAGCGATCGCCGGCTACCGCGAAGCGATCGCGGTGTCCGAATCCGTCTCCAACGTGACGGGCTTGATCGTCTCGGACATCCTCGCGCGATGGGGGCTCGCGATCGCGCTCGACCGGTCCGGCGACGAGACCAGCGGGATCCGTGAGGCCGCGGAGGCGGCCCGGCTCGAACAGGGAGCGACCGGCAGGCCTCCGGGCTCCCTCATCGGCGATGAGGGTCCGGAGTCGCTCGTCTTCTTCGTCCCCGATTACGAGAGGTTTTACTACCTCGGTCTCGGCATGGTGGAGCGCGCGAAGCAGGCCACCGAAGCGCGCGCCGCGGCCGCCCTCTGGGCAAAGGCGGCGTCGCTGTGGTCGCAATACATCGCGGGGGCCGAGACGTGGAACGCGAGGCACAAGGACCGCTCCGACCGCTGGCTCCCCATGGCCCGGGCGCACCTGGCCAAGGCTCAGAAGCAGCGTGCCGCGGCGGAGAGGCGCGTCAAGGGGGCGTAGGATCCCTACGTCGCCGCCCGAGCATCCCCCATGTTCAAGAGCCCCACCCTCGGCGCGCACACGAGGCACGCGATCGTCCCCATGTGCTTGTTTCTGTGCATCAAGTCGTGCGCCTCGGGCACGCGGGCGTACTCGAAGGTCTCGGTCAGCACCGGGTTGATCTTGCCCTGGTGCACGAGCTCGTTGGCGCGCTGGCACTCCTCGGCGTTGGCGAAGTGGCTTCCGACGATCGATTTCTGGCGCATCCAGAGGTGCCGCACGTCGAACGTGAGCTGGAAGCCCGTCGTCGCGCCGCAGATGACGATGCGGCCCATGCGGTTGGCCAGGAAGACGCTCGCGGGGAACGTCTCCTGGCCGACGTGCTCGAAGACGACGTCGGGGCCCTTCTTCTCGCCGATCGCCTCCCAGAACATCTTGCCGAGCTTCTTGGTCGCGTCCGCGCGTGCCTTGGATTGCGTGGGGGTCTCGTCGGGGTGCCAGGCGAGGCCGGGGAGCTCGTTCCGGTCGATCGTGTGGTCGCAGCCGACGCCTCGGGCGAGCGCGGCCTTTTCCGGGGACGAGACGATCCCCACCGACGTGCCGCCGAGGAGCTTGGTGATCTGCACGGCGAAGATGCCGAGGCCTCCGCTGGCGCCCCAGATGAGGACGTTCTCGCCCGGCCGCACGCGGGCGCGGTCGACGAGCATGCGGTACGCGGTGAAGTAGACGAGGCCGTAGCTCGCGGCGACCTCCCAGGAGAGGTGCTTGGGCTTCTTGAGGAGCTGCTGCGCCTGGACGAGGGTGAACTGCGCGAAGCTGCCGTAGGGGGTCTCGTAGCCCCAGATCTTCTGCTCCTCGCAGGCCATCGGGTCGAAGCCGTTGCAGGCGCCGCACTGGCCGCACGTCACGTTGCAGTGGAGGACGACCTCGTCGCCCACCTTCCAGCGCGTCACGCCGGGCCCGATCTTCCACACGACCCCCGAGGCGTCGGAGCCGGCGATGTGGAAGTCCTTCTTGTGGACGTCGAGCACGCTGATCGGCTTGCCGAGGCCCGCCCAGATGCCGTTGTAGTTCACGCCCGCGGCCATCACGAGGACGAGCACCTCGCCGTGCCCGGGCTCGGGCGTCGCCACGCGCTCGCGCACGAACGACTGGAGCGGTGGACCGAAGCGCTCCTTGCGGATGACCCAGGCCTCCATCTCGGCGGGGACTTCGCCGAGGGCGGGGATGCTGGGAAACTGGGCCTCGGGACTCGTCATCACGGTTTCGGGGAGACAGCCGCCAAGCCGCCAGGGCGCCAAGAATGATTGAGGATTCCCAACTTCTCCTTGGCGGGCTTCGCGGCTTGGCGGCCAACCTCCTCCACGTAGCCATTCGACGACAATGACGCAATGCGATAATCGAGACGGATGGGCCCACGCAGTCGCCCCTGGTTGATGAGGACGTACGCCGGCCACTCGACGCCCGAAGCCTCGAACGCCCTGTTCCGCGAGAACCTCGCCAAGGGCCAGACCGGCCTCAGCGTCGCCTTCGATCTGCCGACCCAGACCGGCTACGACCCGGACCACCCGCTGGCCGCGGGCGAGGTCGGCAAGGTCGGCGTCCCCGTCGCGCACCTCGGCGACATGCGGGCGCTCTTCGACGGCATCCCGCTCGACGCGATGAACACGTCGATGACGATCAACGCCACGGCTCCGTGGCTCCTCGCCCTCTACGTCGCCCTCGCCGACGAGCGCGGCACCGACCGGACCAAGCTCGGCGGCACGACCCAGAACGACATCGTCAAGGAGTACCTGTCTCGCGGGACGTTCATCTTTCCTCCCGCGGCGTCGATGCGGCTCACGGCGGACGTGATCACGTACGCGGCGACCGCTCTCCCGGCCTGGAACCCCATCAACGTGTGCAGCTACCACCTCCAGGAGGCGGGCGCGACGCCCGTGCAGGAGCTCGCGTACGCGCTCTCGACGGCCATCGCGGTCCTCGACGAGGTGAAGCCTCGCGTGGGCAACGCGGCCGCGCTCGGGCACGTGGTCGGCCGCATCTCCTTCTTCGTCAACGCGGGCATCCGCTTCGTCGAGGAGCTCTGCAAGATGCGCGCGTTCGTGCG
>Ga0209415_10014226_pt1 | contig 13014 bp, 5 predicted proteins | sample PeaSoiSIISIP2007_FD_187696 | JGI IMG/M metagenome (GOLD analysis project Ga0209415, IMG submission 187696) | Peat soil microbial communities from Weissenstadt, Germany - SII-SIP-2007 (SPAdes) (version 2) | ecosystem: Environmental > Terrestrial > Soil > Wetlands > Peat | place: Germany...
ACGACGCGCTCGGGGCCGTGCTCGACGCGACCACCGACCAAGGCGCGGGCAGGGATACTTCCCCCGACGAGTCGATCGCGGTCTCGAACTGTCAGCCGTCGGTCCCCGTCTGCGATCCGGTTCATGACACCGGCTGCAACTCGTTGCAGCAATGCGACGTGGACCCGACAGCGCTGACGCCCACGGGCCTCTGCGTGTTCAGCAGCGCCTCGGACGCTGCGATGTGCCTTGCCACGGCGCTCACGGAGAGCTGCGAGCCGGGTAGCACGTGCGTCGGCGGAGCGTGCCGTGCCCTCTGCTACTGCGACTCCGACTGCCCCGTCGGGCAGTGCTGCTCGGGCACGTCAGGCGCGGGGGGCTTTCTGCTCTGCGAATCATGCGTCTCCCCCAATGACTGACCTTGGCCCGGCGTGAAGAAGCGAAGAGCCCTCACGGCGACGAGGGCACCGGGGGCAGGGAGGCGACGTACGTCTCCGTGACCGGCGTTCGGGCCAGGATGCACTCCCACTCGCAGAACGGGTCGCCGCGCGCTGTGTTCCGCGCGACCTTGCACTCGACGTCGACCCCGATAAGGCGCCCGTATTCCTCGAGATAGTAGCCCTGGAGCCGCACGAACCCGTCGAGGGGAATGTTGAACCCGACGAGCCGGAGGACCACGCTGTTCGTCTTCACGCGACCGCCCTGCACCAGCATCTTGCCGCTGTCGTGGTACTGGCTCCACAGCTTCACCGCTCGCCGGAAGAGGTGTTCCGGATTGCCGGCTGCGGACGCGGCGAAGTTCCGGTACACGCCCTTCGCATCGGCCCGGCCGGCCTCCGCGCCGCCGCCGCCCGCGATGTCCTGCTTCACGCTGTACTTCGCGAAGAATCGCCAGACGTCCCCCTTCTTCGGGTCCATCGTCCTCACGAGCGCCTCGAGCAGGGCGAAGTAGTCCCGCTCCGGGTACCAGCCCGAGACCACAAGGTGGTCGTCGAAGTACTTCCATAGATGCTTCGGGACGAGCTTCTCGCGGTCCGGATGCGCCTTCAGCCCCGCAACGACGGGGAGGACCGACGTGCCTTTCTGGCAGGGCTCACGAGGCAAACGCGCTTCTCCGAAAAGGGATGCCGGGTGGGCGAGACCATCGCCACCCGAGCAACCCTCCAAGGATAGCCGAGTTCTCCCACCGGTCGCCGTGATCGGCCGGACGGGCTATGGCGTCATCCCCAGGAGGACTCCTCATGCGCCAATCGGACTGGATGATCTATGGCGCCTACGGCTACACGGGCGTGCTGGTCGTCGAGGAGGCCGTCCGCCGCGGGCACCGTCCGTTGCTCGCGGGGCGCTCGGAGAAGAAGCTCGCCGCCCTCGCGTCGAGGCTCGGGCTCGAGGCAGTCACGCTCGATCTGACCGATGCGGGCGCTCTGAAGCGCGCGCTCGAGAAGGTGTCGCTCGTCTTCCACGCGGCCGGCCCGTTCATCGACACGAGCGACGCGATGATCCGTGCGTGTCTCGAAGCCGGCACGAGCTACGTCGACATCACGGGCGAGATCCCCGTCTTTCGAAACACGTTCTCGTACGACGCCGCCGCGAAGGCGAAGGGCATCGTGCTCATGTCGGGCGTGGGGTTCGACGTCGTGCCCACCGACTGCTTGGCGCGTCACGTGAGCGGCAAGCTCCCCGGCGCCAGCCATCTCGAGATCGCGATCGCGGGACTGGCACACCCGAGCGCGGGGACCGCGAAGTCGATGTTCGACGGGATGCTCGTCGGTGGGCTGGTCCGCCGCGGGGGGAAACTGGAGCCTGCGCCGATCGGGAAGGACGTGAAGCGGATTCGCTTCTGGGACCGGGAGCGGTCCGCGCTGGCGATCCCGTGGGGGGACCTCGAGACGGCATACCGAACCACCGGCATCCCGGACATCACGACGTACATGGCTCTCCCCGGCGGGCTCGTCTCCGCCGCCCACGGCACCTGGCGTCTGCAGGACGTGGCGGCGCCGTTGACGCGGAAGGTGCTGGGGTCCGCTCCGGTGAGGCGCGGCATCGCCCGCCTCCTCGAGGCGCGAATCACGGGTCCGGACGAGAGCGAACGCAGGTCCGCCGGCTCGCAGGTGTGGGCAATGGCCTCCGACGAGTCGGGACGCTCGGTCGAAGGGTGGCTCGAGACCGTCGACGGGTACACGTTCACCGCGCTCGCGGGAGTCCGCTCGACCGAGAAGATTCTCGCGGGCGGCTTCGCCGGGGCGCTGACGCCGGCGCTGGCCTTCGGGGCAGACTTCGCGCTCGAGATCGAGGGCACGCGCCGGCACGACTCGATCGTCACAGCGGCGTGATCCGGGTGTACCCTCTGGAACGTGATTCGAGGCCTGGCATCTCTGGCCGTGGCCGCGGGGTTCGTCCAGGGCTGTGGAAACTCCGCGAGCAACGCCTCCGGCGCGAGCCGCGACGCGACGACAGGGCCGGGCGAGGCGTCGTCGAGCGGCGCCGGCGGCGAATCGAGCATCGCCGAGGGGTCGACCATGGGCAGCTCCGGGGGGAGCTCGTCCGGGGGCGACGGGGGTACGACGCAGACGCCACCGCCGGTGGATGCCGGCGCGTGCCCCGACCTTCCCATGCTCCTCGACGGCGGCTGGGTGAACATCTCCCCACCCGGCTCCAACTACGCGAGCACCTACAGCGGGATCAACGCGGTCGCGATCCGGCCCGACAACCCGGCGATCGTCTACGCGGGGGCCGACTCGAACGGCATGTTCCGGTCGACGGACTGCGGCGCGACGTGGGCCCGCGTCAACACCGGACAGAGCGCCACCGAGCTGAGCTCCGGCCGGCCGTGGAGCCTCGTGATCGACCCGATCACGCCCGACGTCATGTACACGGTGCAGGGCTATGGCGCCTCGGGTCTGTGGAAGTCGATCAATGCAGGCGTCGACTGGGCCAACGTCCTCACCCCGGAGATCAGCAGCGCGTTCTACACGGGCGGGCAGATCACCGGCATCTCGATGGATCCCGCCGATCACACCCACCTCGTCATCGAGTCCCACCAGGGCTCGGGGTGCACCTACGACGCAGGGGCGGACGGCGGCGGGATCGGAACCTGTCTGGCTGAGAGCACGGACAGCGGCATGACGTGGAAGCTGCTGGAGATCCCGCAGCCCTGGCAGGAGAACAGCTCCGTCGCGATCCTGAGCCGAACGACGTGGCTCTGGGGCGGCTTCTTCGGAGGGCTTTGGCAGACCAAGGACGAGGGCGCGACATGGACGGAGGTGCCCGTAAACGACGCGGGAAGCTCGCCCGGTCTGCCGAACGCCTATGCGGAGACCAACTACTACGAGCCGTACTCGTGGCAGGACTCGACCGGGCGCTACTACCTGCCCACGAAGTCGTGGTTCTTGCCGGGAGGCGTCATCCGCAGCGAGCCGAACGACACGAGCCGCTGGTCGGCAATCCCCGGCTCACCGCAGTCGCAGTTCCTCTACCCGACGTCGACTCAACTCGTGATGAGCAGCGAGGCCGATCCGCACTATTACATCGCGTCCCAGAGCGACCCGACGGCGTGGACCGAGATGGCCGGTCCGGACGCCGGCCTGAATAGCCAGGGCGGCCTTGGAGTGTACGAGGCGTACGACAGCTTCCATCACATCCTTTATTCGTCGTGTTTCAATAGCGGGCTCTGGCAGAAGTACGTGCCGTGAGCTCGAGCGCTACCGGCAGGTCTCGGCCAGCCCCGCGTACGTCGTGCCAAGGGCCGTCAGCGAGCCGTCGCTGTTCATCAGCTCGGCGTTCGGAATGGGGCTCGCGCTGAACCACGAATACCGGAAGACGTTCGGGTTGCCCTCCAGGTACGGGACGGCGGCCTCCATGTAAGCCTGCTGGTCTGCGACGGAGTGACTCGTGTCGCAGCAGAACTCGGTGAGCCAGATGGGTTTCTTGAACTGCGTGAACCCCTGCAGCGTCCCGCCCGCGTCGACGTTCCCGTCGATGTATGCGCGCAGCGAGGGCAGGTCGCAATTGTACCAGTGCACGGCGATGTAATCGACCTTGCAGCCGCTACAGTCCGTGAAGAAATCCTTGAGATACGTGTACGGGTCCGTCACGTTCGGATCGGTGCATCCGCTCGTGTTGGACGAGCTGCCGCAGAAATTGACGGCGGGGGACACGAGCGGAATTCCGTTCGCGATCGCCTCGACCTGGGGCCAGTCGGCCGCGGCTTGCTGGTCGGTCAGGTCCGCCTGTGACTTGAAGTTCGGCTCGTTGAATCCGAGCAGATACTTCGAGCCCGCCGGGATCTTGGCGTTTAACGAGGCGCTGCCCCAGATCATCGGGACGTACTCGATGCCGGTGCTACCGCTCGAGCCCTGGTTCGACCAATTGTACCACCACACGATCCCCGGCGAGGACGCCGTGGGAGCGAGCGCTGCCGACGGCGCCATGTTCGACGCGATGCCTCGCTTGCAGTGCGCGCCGCCGTCGAGAGCAGCCGTCGAATCGACGGGCGATCCGTCTGCGGCCGTTGCGTCGCTGCCGCCGCTGCTCCCGCCGCCGCCGCTCGTGCCGCCTCCTCCACTGCTGGCGCTGGCGGTCGCGTCGGAGCCCGGCGGCACCGCGCCGTCGCCCGTGTCGTTGCCCCCCGAGCTGCCCGAGGAGGACGTGCTCGCCGGGGACCCCGTATCAGCGGCCTCGCGGGCCGCGCCGGATCCGCAGGCGCACAGGGCTCCCGCCGCCACGAGAGATGCGAGCGTCTGCCAGGGCAGCGGGATCGCCTTCGTTGTGGCTGAGAGGAGCAAGGCCCCAGGGTACCGCGCAGGCGCGGGCACGCAAGCGACCCACGTTCACAATTGAAGCGCCGCTGCAAGTTGGGCGATTCGCTTGATTCATCGCTGAGGCCCCTTACGCTTTTGACGCCCCGGGGGTCCGATCGGTCGCGAACCCCGTCGACCGAAGCGACGCCGGGAAGGAACGCGAACATGGATCCCAAACCACCGCTGCCGCCGGCCGTACGCCCAGTTCCCTCCAAGCCACCACCTCCGCCGATGCCGGCGTCGAGAGCGCCGGCGTTCGGATCGCCGAGGTCGGCACCCCCGCCGCCGCCGCTCGCATCGACCCGTCCCGCGCAGCCGCAGGTCTTGGCGGCTCCGGCGGCGCACCTCTCCCCCGGGGCTCAGGTGCGCGTTTCGATCAAGACGTCGGCCCGAGACCCCAATCTACTCGTCGCGCGCCTGCTGGCTCCTGGGCAATCGCCTCCTCGAGGAGCGCACGAAGCCGTGCTCGTCGTCGCCGGTCCCGCGCAGGGTTCGAACAACTCCAACGGAGCCGAGGGGGCATGACGGAAGACCTGCCGGTCGATTTCGGCGACCTCTGCGAGCTCGCAGCGTTTCTGGAGCGCCAGATTGCCGAGGCGAATCCGGACAGCGAGGCGGACGTCGAAGAGCTCCGAGCGCGGTTGGCCCGCGTTCACGGGATGCTCGATGAGCTCGGAAAGCCAGCCGATCCGGCGGCCGCGGCGCACGCGCGTGAAGGCTCGGAAGCCGCCGCATTCGATCTGCGATCGAGGACCCATCCCGAGACTCCGCCCCCCGCGCCCGCCCCGCAGGCCGCCGAATCCGATGGCCGCCCCGATGGCGTCCTGGCGAGCCTCGAGCCGGTCCTCGCCGGCGACCCCAGCGACGACGAGCTCCGCCGGCGATACATCAAGGCCGCGGAGTCGCTCGGCGAGCACATCCACGCGGCCGAGGTGCTCCACTCCGCGCTCGAGAACGTGACCAATCCGGGTGTCCGGGAGCGAGTCGGATTCGACGTCGCCATGCTGTACCTGGGGGAAGGCGAGCTGCCTCGCGCTCGGAGCGCGTTCCTCGAGGTGGTCCGCGTGAACGCGGGGGGACCGGCCGCCGTGTCCGCCGCGCGGCGCCTGCTCGATCTCCAGGTGGGGCAGACCGACCCGGAAGTCGTCGGGCCGGCGCTCGAGCTCCTCGCGAGAGTCGACAACCCTCCACCGGCTCCAGCACCCCCTCCTCCATCCATCGAGCCTGCTCCGGCCATCATGCCTGCTCCGGTCGTGCTGGCCGCGCCGCCCGTTCCGGTTGACCCTCCGCCGGTCGTGGCCGCGGTTCCCGCTGTCCCGGCGGATGCGCCGGCTCCGGCCCACGCCCGTCACGAAGACGTCCTGCGGACCGCCCAGGCGCTCGGCCGTGACGGTCAGCGGGCGGAGGCGTTGCAACTGTGCAGGGAGCTGTTCGTCGAGGCAGACCTCGAGGCCGGCGTGGTCGAGCGGATCGCGGAGATCGCCCATGACGAGGACGATCCGGCGCTCTACCGCCACGCTCTCGAGTTCCTGGCTCAGGTCGGGCACGCCGAGACGAAGACGCGCGCCCTGGAGCGCCTCGGCGACTTTCAGTTCGAGCACCTCGGCGATCGGCGCGCGGCCGCCGCGTCATGGCGACCCGCGGCACAGATGTGCGATGGGACGCCCGCGGAGAAGGAGCACGCGCAGCTCCTCTACGAGCGCGTCCTAGAGGCGCTTCCTGACGACCGCGATGCCGCGGAGCACCTCGCCGAGCTCTACGCGCAGTCGAGCGACTGGAGAAAGCTGCCGGACGTCGTCCGTGTTCTGATGCGCACGGACCCCGAGCGCGGCGCAACCACCATCGCCGCCCTCGAGAGAAGCGCCATCGAGGCCGGAGAGGTCGACGCGTTCGTCTCGCTGGTCGACGAGGTCGTGGGACTGCTCCCGGAAGCGTCGTCCGCTCGAGCGCGCGAGCTCAGGAGGGCACGGGCGCGCGTTCTCGGGTCCGACTCCACGCGGCAGGAGGACGCATCGCGGGCGTACCGCGAGAACATCGAATCGTCGGGCGGCGAAGACGACGTGCGCTCCTTCGAAGCGTTCATCGAGTCCCGGTCGAGCGCGCAGGAACGCCACCACGAGCGGCGGTGGCTCTACGAATGGCGCGTGACGCACGGGCCGCGGCCGGAGGACGTCCTCTTCGAGTGGGCAAAGGCCGAGGAGGAGATCGGCGACGCCGGGGCCGCGATCGCCGTGTACGAGCGGCTGTCCAAGGCGGCTCCCGGCAGACGCGATGCCCTGGAGGCCATGTGCAGGCTGAAGCTCCAGGCAAGCGACTTCGCGGGGGGACTCGCCGCGCTGCGCGTGCTCCGGGACGGAGGAACCAAGACGGAGCAGCGGACCCTCACGCTTCGAATGGCGCGGCTCCTCCTCGAGGATCTCGGCCAGCCCGCCGAGGCGGCGCTGGCGCTGATGCCGCTGCTCGACGTCGTGCCGTCGGTCAAAGAGGCGCACGACATGATGGTCCGCACGCTCTCGGATCCCGCCACGAGCGCGCAGGTGGCCGAGCGCCTCGAGGAGCTCGCCGGCGGAGAAGATGGCGTCGTCGCCCGACGGATCTTCCGGTTTCTCATCCAGGCCCGCGACGGGACAGGGAAGCAGCCCGAGGCCCGGAGTCGCTGGTTCCAGCGCCTCGTCGAGCTGTCGCTCCCCGACCGCGAGGCCGCGCTCGCCGTCGTGCTCCAGGGAGTCAAGGAGCTGCCCGAGGCCATGCCGCTCTGGGACCACGCCGAACGTCTCTGTCGTGAGCTCGATCAGCGGGAGACGATCCTCGCGGCCTATCGCCACGCGCTCGCAGACGAGACCCTCGAGGCCAAGCGGGCCGACGCCCTCGCGCGCCGCATGGTCGCCGTTGCGGAGCAGCACGATCGGCCCGATGCGGCGGCCATCCTCGAGGCCTTGCAGAAGGTCCTCGACCGCCATCCGGGGAACCGCTGGGCGCTCGATCGCGTCAAGCTCGCGCTCGGGGCGCAGGCGCGCTGGGACGAGCTGTTCGGACTCTACGATCGGGCGATCGCCATCGCGGCGGGCGGGCCGGATCAACTGGAGCTCCTGGACGAGGCCGCGTGCGCTGCCAAGGACCTCGCGGGCCTGCCGGCGCGCGCGATCCCTTACCTCGAGGCGATCCACCGAGCGCGGCCGGACGATGTCTCCGCGTCGACGTCGCTCGAGCGCCTCTACGCGCGGCAAGGGCAGACCCGCCCCCTCGTTGCGCTCCTCGAGGAGCTTCGCGCGGGGTCGACCGGATTCAAACGATTCGAGATCGACCAGCGGATCGCCTCTCTTCACCTGGACATGGGGGAGGTCGAGCCGGGGCTTCGAGTCGTGGAGCGCAGTCTGGCCGAGGGTGCCGCGGTCGGCGACGTGATCGGTCTATTGGAGCGCATCGCATCGGGCAGGGCAGGGGACGCGGGCTCGCCGGCAGGGGACGGCCGAGACGCGATCGCGGCGGCACAGATGCGCGCCGTCGCGCTTCTCCGGAAGCACTACGAAGGCGCAGGCGACGCGGAGAACGTCGTCCGGATGTCCGTGAAGCAGCTCGAGCTGGCCGACCGACCGGAGCTTCGTTCGCGCTGCATGCGGGACCTGGTGGATGTCCGCCTGGCTGCGGCGAAGCGCTCCGGGCAGCCTTTCGAGCGGGCGACCGGGCAGGTCGAGGCGGACGTCGCGGGGGACCCTGCGCTGGCGAGGACCGCCTTCGAGGCTCTGCTCCGGCGGGCCCTGCGCGCATGGCGCGACGCCGCGGACGACGCGGATGCTCGCCAGGGAGCGTGGCACGCGATTCAGTCGCTGAAGGCCCTTCTCTCGGAGGGAAACCCGAGGCGCACCGTCGGTCTGCTCTACCGCTCCAGTCGGTTGCCGTTCGAGTCGCGCCGCAAGCGCGAGCTGCTGCGTGACGCGGCGCTGGTGTGCGCGAAGGGTCTCGGAGACCAAGAGCGCGGGATCCGCCTTTTCGCCGAGCTGTTCGCCGAGGACGCCGCGGACGACGTCGCGTCGAGCTCCGTGACCGCTTACGCAGCGCTCCTCGACGCGACGGGCCAGCACGGGAAGCTTGCGACCCTCTGGGAGGACCAGAGCCGCATCCAAGGCGAGGCCGGAAACGACTCGGAGCAGCGCGCGTGCCTGGAGCGCGCGGCAGGGCTGTGGGAGGGTCAGGGCGCGATCGAGAAGGCGATCGACGATTACCGGCTGGCAGCGGCGCTTGCGTCGGAGAGCGCCCACGAGGCGCTCGCGAGGATTCACGAGGGACGCGGCGAGTGGACCGAGGCCGCGGTGGCCCTCGAGTGGCTCTATGCCCAGGCGCCTGCGCGCGAGCGCGGGCTGCGGGTGCTCCGCCTCGCTGCGGCGTACGGGGCCCTCGATGATCGGGACCGCGCGAGAGACCGCCTCGAGCGAGCGATCCACGACGGCGTCGAGGCCGACCGCGCCGACCAGGTCTCCGAGACGCTGATCGCGCTCTACCGCCAGGACTCGGCCTGGCGGCCGCTGGCCGGACGGCTCTCGGCGGACGCGGAGCGTGTTGCCGATCCCGAGAGGAAGCTCGCGCTGCTGCGGGAGGCCGCGAAGCTACTTCGAGGCGAGCTCCACGCGCCCGCGGAAGCGGCAGCGGTGCTGGAGAGGGCGCTGGCGCTGGCGCCCCGCGACGGGTCGGTCCGGGCGACGCTGGCCGAGCTGCTGGAGGAGCTCGAGCGATGGGATCGGCTCGTCGAGGTCCTGCGCGATCCGATCGCCCTGGAGCGCGGCGAGTCGACCAGGGAGCGCGCCTTCTCGCACCACCGTCTCGCCCGGGCGCTCGCGCTCGCCGGCCGTCATGACGACTCGCTCGCCGAGCTGCGGCTGGCGGCCGAGCTGCTTCCCACGCACGCCGCGATCTTGCACCACCTGGCGCGCGCCGCCCTCGAGGCGGACCTCCTCGACCTCGCCGAGAGCACCAACCGCGCGCTGCTCCTCGCTCTTCACCATCCCACGGAGGACCTGGGGCCCGCACCGCCACGTCGCGCCGACGCCTTCCTGGATCTCTGCGAGATCGCCGTGCGAAGGGACGATTCGCTCAGGGCCGCGGACCTGGTCGATTCCGCCGTCGACGCGGCTCTGGACGCCGGCGACGAGCCCGGACGCCTCGAGCCGACGCTGGCAGAGCGAGGGCGGTACTCTTTGCTTGCCCGCGCCGTCGAGCGGCGGCTCGAGCGAGCGGCGACGACGGGGGCACGCGCCGTCGCGCTGGGAGATCTCGTCGCCGTGTGGAGCACGCACCTGGAGAGGTCTCCGGACGTGCGTGTCCGCATCACGCGCCACGCCGAGGGCATCCGCCGCGAGCTCGAGCCCGAAGCGTCCGCGGACGTCACCACGTGCACCGCGCTGGCGGCCGTCCTCGGCTCGATAGGTGACGAGAGCGGGAAGGCAGCCGTGAACCGCCGCCTTGTGAGCCTCTTGAAGGCGGCGGTCGCGAAGACCAAGCGCGGCCCCGAGAGGGCGAAGCTCCGCGTGACCCTGGCCAAGGTGCTGCTGGAAGACGCCGCCGAGGCCGACGGGGCGATCGCGCTCCTCTCGTCTGCGATCCAGGAGGACCCGGGTCACCGCGAAGCGGCCGACGTCCTGGCGGACGCCCTCGAGCGCCGTGGCCGCCTGGACGAGCTGGTGACGCTCTTCCAGAAGCGGGTGAGCGTCCTGGACGCCGATACCCCGGGTTTCCTGGATGCATCGTGGCACCTCGGATGCGCGCTCGAGCGGACCGGAAGGACCGAAGACGCGCTGCGCGTGTACGAATCGATCGTCGATAGGGTGCCGGCGGACGGAGTGGCGCTCGGCCCGCTCGTGGAGCGGCTGGAGGCCCTTGGCAGCGCGCGGGCCGCAGACGGGCTGGAGCGACGGATCTCGGGCGGCCAGGGAACGAGCGAGATCGCCCGGCGCCTGATCGATCGCCGCGAACGTGAAGGAGACCCGGAAAAGGTACGGCGCGCGCTGGAGCTCGGCCTGTCGGTCGACCCCGGCGACGCGGCGCTCGCCCTCCGGGTCGTCGATCTGCGTCGTGCGGCGGGCGATCCCGGGGAGGCGGTCCGCGTGCTCGGCTCGGCGCTCGCGGCGCGCCCCGGGGACGTGAAGCTCCTGATGGTTCGCGCGACCCTTCGCGAAGAGGCCGGGGACGCGGACGGGGCGCTGTCGGATCTCGAGGCCGCGAGCGAATCGGACGCCGGCGCGCTCGACGCGCTCGTCGAGCTGCACGGCCGGATCGACGATCGCACGGGCGCCCCCGTGGCGGCCGTCCACATGGTCCGGCTGGTCGACCTCCTGATCGGCGCGAAGCGCTCGGCCGACGCACGGCGACACGTCGACCGGCTCCTCGCGAGGACACCGAACTACGCCGGTGCCCTCGAGAGGCTCGCGACTCTGTCCGCGGCGTCGAACGACTGGGAGGTCGCCATCGACGCGTACCAAAAGCTCCTCGCCATCGCAGAGAAGAACGACGTGGCGAGCCTCCCGCGCATCCTCTCGGCGATGGCAGAGGCAACCGAGCGCGCCGGACGCCCCGACGACGCCCGCGAGCCGCTCGAGCGCGCACTGAGCCTCCTGCCTCATGACGTCGAGCTCCTCAAATCGATGGCACGGGTCTACGACCTGACCGGGCAATGGCCGCGCCTCGTCAGTCTCCTTCTGTCCCAGGCCGAGAGGGAGGAAAAGCCCGCGACGCGAGCGCAGCTTCTCGTCCGGGCGGGGACTCTCGTCCTCGACAAGATCGGGACGGTCCCGGAGGCGCTTCGCATCGCCGAGATGGCGCGTGGGGCCGACGGCGAGAGCCTCGAGGCGACCTTGCTGTGGGCGCAGACGAAGCGGGCCGAGGGTCGAGCGCCGGAAGCGCTCGCCGCGCTGAAAGAGGCCTCGGAGCGCTGTCGGGGCAAGCGATCTCCCCTCACCGCGCGCATCGCGCTGGAGACCGCGAAGGCGCACCTCGCGGTCGACGAGCTCGTCGAGGCGCTGGACCACCTGAAGACGGCCTTTACCGCGGAGAGCCGCAACACCGAGATCGGGCTGCTGCTCGGCCTCGTCGCGGTGGATCTCGACGACGAACGGACGGCCGAGCGGGCGCTCCTCGCCGTGACGGGGGCGCCCGTGCGCGACGCCGCGGACAGGCAGGCGCATGCGACCGCGTTCTTCCATCTGGCCTCGATGGCCCATGCCAAGAACGACGACACCAGGGCGCGCCGCCTGGCCGGCAAGGCGATCGCGGCGCAGCCGGACCACCCGGCGGCATCGACGTTGCTGGAGGCGCTCGGCCCGTCCGCGGGGGTCGCTCCTGCCGGACGCTCCGTCGCCCCCGCGAATGCTTCGGTGGCGCCGCGTTCGTAGCGGCGGCCTCTCGCCTGGCCCATTGCGCGGCAAAGGCGATTCGAACACCATGATCCCATGAAACGACGTGTGCCGGGACTGGCCGCCATGGTCCTCTCGCTGGCCTCATGCCTGTGGGGCTGCACCTCCGCGAAGAGCGCCGGGAGCGCCGGAGCGGACGGCGGCAAACCGCCAATCGTCCCGTGCGTGGCAGACGAATCTGCGCCGGTCCCCGCGGACCGATGCACGACCGATCCGACCAACACTACGCTGCCTACTTGCGGAACGTGGCTGAAGGTGGAGATCCCCGGCACCGTCTGCAGCGACGGGAGCCAGTACAAGTTCTTCGTGAACTATTCGAACACGAGCAACGACGTCGAAGTGAACTTCGAGCCCGGCGGCGCATGCTGGGACTACGACAGCTGCTCCGGCGCCGACGGCATCCGTGGCGCCGCGAACACGACCGGCATCCCCGACGATCACATGACGGACTACCAGTATCTGAATTTCTTGCGCCGGACGAGCGACAACCCAGTACAGAATTACAACATGGTCTTCGTCTCGTATTGCACGGGCGACGTGCACAGCGGAGACAAGGTCGCCACGTACACGAGCTCGGAGCCGGTCGACGGCGGCACCGGCGACGGAGGCACGGGTGAGGTCACGTACATCCACGCCGGACACGCGAACACGCTCGCCGTGATCGCCTGGATGCAGAAGACCTTCGCCGTGGTGCCCCGGTTGCTCGTCACGGGATGCAGCGCGGGCGGAGCGGGCGCCATCTTGAATTACGCGTTCATCCGGGATGGGATGGGCAGCAACGTCCAATGCAGCTACCTGCTCGACGATTCGGGCCCCATCTTCCACAGCAACGG
>Ga0209415_10014227_pt1 | contig 13014 bp, 10 predicted proteins | sample PeaSoiSIISIP2007_FD_187696 | JGI IMG/M metagenome (GOLD analysis project Ga0209415, IMG submission 187696) | Peat soil microbial communities from Weissenstadt, Germany - SII-SIP-2007 (SPAdes) (version 2) | ecosystem: Environmental > Terrestrial > Soil > Wetlands > Peat | place: Germany...
ACCAGGGACGAATACGGCTACGTGCTGACCGACATCGGCTGCCAGTACGGCGAGGACGTTCTCGCCGAGCTGCGGGCCATGCCCGTCACCATCCGCCTGCGCACGCTGCGCTCGCCCTAGGAGGCGTCCGTGATACGAGCCGCGAATCTCGCCGCAGCGTGGCTCCTGATCATGGCCGGTAGCTGGCTGCCTGCAGAAAGAGCGAATATCGCCCTCTCTGGCTCCCGCAGACGGGTCAGAGAGCGCGATGTTCCGTGTCCAAGCACACCGAATCCACTGCCAGCACATCCTCATCTGGCGACATCTCCTGGAGATTGACGCCGGCCTGAGCGCAGATACTGCGGACGTAAGCCACGCCGTATCGCGCCTTCCACCTGTCTGGGGTTAGTGTGGCCCAAGCCTCTAACAATTTGGCTATGGCCTCGGTCGCAGCATCCACGGTGGACCTGTCGTCGGTAACGGGCGCTGATGCGGCAGACTCGGTCACGGCTGACCTAACTGCGTCTTAAGGGCTGATGATCGGCCACGAACGTGCCCTTGCCGACCCGGCTCACCACGAGTCCGCGCTCCCGTAGCTCGCGCATCGCGCGGCGCACTGTCTGGTAGGCGATCCCCCACTCGTCGGCCAGGTCGCGCTCGGCGGGCAACTTCTGGCCCAGCCTCAGGTCGCCGCGCTCGATCCGGTCGGCCACATAGTCGGCCGCTTGCTCGTAGAGCGGCGTGACTGAGGCCGGATCGAACTGCGGTGCCATGACGCAGACCATATAGCCCATTCTACCTGCGGAAATACTCCTATCGCTCTGCATAGCTTCGCATTGCTATGTGTAGCGATGTAGGGTGTGAGCGTGATGGTCATGGGCGAACCTGAGTACGTTGACCAGGTACCGCGCCGGGAAGCCTACGAGGCCGCACACCCTGACGTGGAGATCACCTACCTCGGCCCCTACTGGAAGGCCGTGGTCACAGAGGAGCGAGGACAGATCGTCATCACGCGGTATGAGCTGAAGGACATGCTGGACAAACTCGAAGCGCTCGACTGAGAGCGGTGCGGCTGACAATCTTCGCTTGGATGGACAAAAGGTAACAGAGGTCTCCCTGCACCACGACAACCTAAAGCAGCCATCTAGATTTATTCTCGTGTTACGTTGTGGAGTACGACACGCCGCAAGGCTGGTTGACAACGTTCCCTGGATGGGGTAAAGGGGCAGGCGGTAGCGGTGCAGGTAGAGTCGGCAACACCCTGGCAGCGGCTGTGTTCGGCCATACGGCGGATTGTGCGCGCCTTCGAGACCAACAGGGGAGACGACCACGCGGAGTGGACTCTCACGGTGCGCGTGGGACCCGATAGCCTTGACGGGGGATGGGTCGCTGAGTGCCCGGAGCTTCCCGGCTGCTTCTCTCAGGGCGAGACGCGGGAGGAGGCGCTGAGCAACCTCTCCGACGCGATTGCAGGCGTGATCAGCCTGCGCCTTGAACAACAGCTTTCGGCCACACCGGATTCAGGCACTACGGAAGAACTCAAGGTGGCCGTAGCGTCATGAGTCACGCGAGGCCCAATGGGACTGTCCGACCTGCCGCTGGCAAGCGCGGAGAAGCACGCCGCTTGTTTTGAGCGCCTGGGCTGGACTCGCGACCTGAAGCGACGCGGACGAGGAGTGCACATCCTTCTGACCAAACCCGGCGTACGGGCCACGCTGTCGATACCTATCCAACGCGAGGTCAAGCGCACCATCATCGCCGGCTTGATACGTGCAGCAGGGATCACGCAGGAGCAGTACATCGCGGAGTTCCACAAGAAGTAGCCCTTGAGTGCTGCCTGCACGGGGCAGCGACCACAACGGAGCGGATGGTCAGACAAGTGACCGTCCCGCCCATCAGCCGATGGGATCTTAACGGAACGGTCATATGGCCTGCTCTGTGCTCCGTGCACGCTGGAAGATGGCTCATGGCGATCTTCCAGCCCCCTGACGATCCGGCCTACCTCGCCTGGCTCGCCGCCAACCCGAATGGCTACGTGATCAACGCGGAACCGGGCGGGCGTGGGTACGTCCTGCTTCACCGCGCCACATGTATCCACATGCGCAACCGGCCGCCGTTCATCGGCCCGACCTATATCAAGTACTGCTCCGACTCCGCTAGTGAACTTGACCTGTGGGCACTCCAGCGCAAAGGCACGGCTGCCCCGCGCTGCAAGGCTCGGGGTACCGGCTGCTGGCTGGGGTAATGATCATGAAATCCTGGGGTACGCTAACCCGCGCCCTAACCTGCCGCTACCCCCGGCCTGCGGCTACGAGTTTCGCGGAGCCTCCTAGGCTTCCGGGGACCAGTCGTCGGCAAAGGTTTCCATCTGGTCCAGAACACGTCTGATCGCATCGGCCTCGGCGTCTGGGGGGTAACCGTACTTGGCCAGCAGGCGTTTGATGGTAGAGCGGATCTTGGCGCGGACGTCATCACGGGCTACCCAGTCGGTAGTGACGTCGCGGCGCAGGGTTCGGACCAGGTCCCGGGCGATGTCGGCAAGGACCGTGGTGCCCATCTCGGTGACGGCCGATTCGTTCTGTGCCACCGCGTCGTAGAAGGCAAGCTCGTCGGTGTTGAGCGGCGGGGCGAAGGTGGCCCCGCGGCTGGCATCTGCGGAGACCTCTTTGGCCAAGGCGACTAGTTCGGCGATGATCTGGGCGGCGGTGAGGTTCTGGTTGGTGTACTTGCGCATGAGGTCTTCGAGGCGCTCAGCGAACGACTTCTGCTTGACGATGTTGTGCTTGGTGACGGCGCGCATCTCCTGCTCGACCAGGCGGCGGAGTGCCTCGATGGCGAGGTGGGGATTGCGCTGCTCCTGCATCTGGGCGATGAACGCGTCGTCCAGGTGGGACAGATCTGGGCGGCCGATGCCGGCGGCCGCGTAGATGTCGGTGACACCGCCGGCCTCGATAGCGCTCGCAGTGAGGGACTTCAGGTACAGCTCGACATCCGGCGGGACGGTCTCGCCGCGGGCCCTTCGCTCCTCGGCGTCGAACCGGGCGTTCAGCATCCGGACCTCCTCGAAGAACGCGATGTCGTCGCGGAACTCGGCGAGATCACGGTGCGTCCGGGCGATGGCGTACATACGGGCGAGTTGGGCCGCCGCCCGGCGGAACCGTTCGGCGAGGTTCGGCTCGCCCTCCTCGACCTGGTTGCCGGGCGTGGTCGGGTTGCGGAGGTAGTCCACCGTGCTGGTCACGGCGTTCCAGTAGGCCTTCGGCCCCTTGGCCGCGCGGCGGGTCTGCCAGTCGTAGCCGGCGAGGATCTCGTCGCCGATTACTGCGAGCATGTCCTTGACCTTGGCGACCGCGTCCTCGATGTCCTTACCCATGGGCTTGGTGTTCTGGTCGCGGGTAGTGTACTCAGCCAGGGCCTCGTAGAGCTTGTCGGTTAGCGGGGCGTATCCGACGAGCAGGCCGTCCTGCTTGTTGCGGTAGGTCCGGTTCACACGTGCGAGGGCCTGCATGAGCGACGCGCCGCGCATTGGCTTGTCGACGTACATGGTGTGCAGCGGCGGGGAGTCGAAGCCGGTGAGCAGCATCGACTGGACGATGATCAGCTCCAGCTCGTCGTCTGGGTCCTTGGCGCGGTGCTGGATGGTCTTGTTCTGCGCAGGGCGGCGGAGGTGCTTTTGGATCTTCTTCTCGTCGGTCGCGTCGCCGGTGTAGACGACCTTGATCTTTCCCTTGTCGATATCGTCACTGTGCCAGTCCGGCTTTATGTCGATAATTCGCTCGTACAGATCGGCGCAGATCTCCCGGGTAGCGCAGACGATCATGCCCTTGCCCAATACGCCGATGAACTTGCGCATCTCGGCGCTGCGGGCCTCCCAGTGCTCAACCAGATCCTGGCTGAGCTTGCGGACCCGGGCGGGGGCGCCGTAGACGGCGTTCATCGCGGCCACCCGCTGCTGGAGGCGCTCGCGCTCGGAATCGTCCAGGCCCACGGTGACCTCGTCCGCCGCCTCGTCGAGCTGCTCCGGATTCATCCCCTTAGGCAGGTTCAGCTCGATCAGCCGGGACTCGTAATAGACCGGGACGGTCGCGCCATCCTCCACGGCCTGGGTGAGGTCGTAGATCAGCTCGATGTACTCGCCAAAGACATCGCGGGTGTTCCGGTCGGCGAAGGAGATCGGGGTGCCGGTGAACGCGATGAACGTGGCGTTCGGTAGCGCGTCGCGCAGGTGGCGGGCGTATCCGTTGAGGTCGTCGTAGTGGGAACGGTGGGCCTCGTCGACGATGACGATGACGTTGCGGCGGTCGGAAAGCCGGGGATGGGGCCAGCCGTTCTCGCGCTCTTCCTTGGTTTTCCCGAACTTCTGCAAGGTCGTGAAGATGATGCCACCCATCCGGCGGTTGGCCAGCTCGGTGCGGAGCTCGTCGCGAGTTCCTGCCTGAAGGGGTTTTTCCGGGAGCAGGTCGCTGGCCTGGAAGGTGTCGTAGAGCTGATCGTCCAGGTCGGTCCGGTCGGTGAGGACGACGATCGTCGGGTTGCCGAGGGACGGATGCGTGAGGATCTGGTTGGCGTACAGCTCCATTTCCATGGATTTGCCGGAGCCCTGGGTGTGCCAGACGACGCCGGCCCGGCCGTCGCCGCGGACTGCTTCGATAGTCTTGCGGACCGCCTCGGCGACCGCGAAGTACTGGTGCGGCTTGGCGAGGCGCTTGAGCAGGGTGCCGTCCGTCCGGGCGAACGCCACGTAGCCGAGGACGAGGTCCAGGAGACGGGCGTAGCCGAACATGCCATGCAGCAGGAGCATGATCGGCTGGTTCACGTCCTCGACGGCGGGCTGCTTGACCGGCTGGCCGTCATCGTCGACGCTCCACGGTGCGAAGTGCTCAAAGGGGGTGAACGCGGTCCCGCAGAGCGCGCCGGGGCCGTCGGATACCACGCAGATCTCGTTGCAGCGGAATGCCAGGGGAAGCTCGTCCACGTAGGTCATGAGCTGGGCGTGCGCCTCCTTGAGCCCCCCGCCGTCGGCCGTCGCCTTCTTCAGCTCGATGAACCCCAGCGGCATCCCGTTGACGTAGAGCACCAAGTCGAAACGGCGGCGGCGGTCCCCCTCCACCACCGTCACCTGGTGCGCGGCCATGAAGTCGTTGTTATCCGGGTAGCGCTGGTCGAGAAGCCGGATCGTCGGGTTCTGGACCGCCCCGTATTGATCGGTATAGCTGACAGAGCGGATGCCGCGAGTCAGAAACTCGTGCATCCGCAAGTTCTCGGGCCGCGCGTCCCGTGAGGTCGCGGTGAGCACGATCGCAGCGGCGTCCTCGATAGCCGACGCCGGCAGCGCTGGGTTGATTGCCGCGATCGCCTCCCGCAGCCGCCGCGGAATGATCAGCTCACTCCACGCCTCCCGCTCTCCCGACCCCGGTGCGATCTGCTTGCCGTCTTTCGGTTTCCAACCAAGCTCGGCCAGTTCGTCCATGACGAACTGCTCCCAAGCTGCCTCCGACATCCCCGCCATCACGTCACGTCCTCGACAACCTTCTCCGCGTCCCGCGCGCGAATCTCACCTGACATAAGCTTCGGCAGCAGCGTGTTCCGCAGTCGTTCAAGAGTACGAGATTCGACTCTCGCTTCCCTAGCGCGAACCATTACAGCTGCTATTACTTCCCGCGTACCAGCTTCCATAAAACGCGGGTCTACGACACGAGTTGCCAGAAGATCTGCAGGCTTTACCCTTTGATGGCTATTGGACGTCCCGGTTGCCATACCATTGAGATCATCGATGAATCTTGGTTGACTACACACCGCCCAGATCTCATCAGGCAAGATCCCATCGATAGGAGTCAGTATGAGGAATTCAGTGGACGCGAGGGCGAGAATTCCAGGATCTGGTTCTACGCTCCAAATCCGTGGCACCGAAGGGTTTAGCTTTGATACCAGCACTGACGGCCCACTCACAATGAACTTACTACTCTTGATGCTGGCGGGCGCTACGAACTCCGGCAAACTAAGAGCGTCGAAGGCAGGCAGACTATAATGCGCTACGACGCTGGCTTCGAGTTCCTCCGGAGAAACTTGTACCCTGCCTTGGGTGACGATATTCCCCAACGGAACCATCTCGGTCCAGATCTCGTCAGCCGCAAGACATACCGCAAGTTTCTCGCCCGTCTCAGAGACTCGGTCGTTGACGGCGATCTTATCGTCGAGTGCGCTGAGAGCTTCGGCGATAGCTTGCTGTTCACGGGATGTCGGTAGGGAAATCAACAATCGTCGCTGATCGGAAAGGCTTAGATAAGGAGCCATGTCAGTACTGCCGCCCATCGCGCGGAGTTGCTCTATGAACTCTGGCGAGTGCGCCCAGTAACGCAGGAATCCCGGCAAAAGCACAGTTGGGTCCAAACTTCGCCAATAGCTCAGATGCGGCGAATAGACAAATACTGGTGAGCCTTCGGGAACGTATGTGGCGCGCCCGATACTATTACCTTTGGTTGTGACCATGGTGTCGCAAGGCTGTCCTAGTTTAGACCTAACGGTTTCAAGTAGGTGAGAGCGGAATCGTTCACCCTCATGCCAAGCGATATTGCGTTCACTCACCAAGCCGGCGCGCAAGAATATTGGCCCGTCTCCCCCTAGCTCATCGAGCTTTGCTCGGTAGCCGTCGCCAATTTCAAGGATCTTCCTATCAATGAGTTCGGCGAAGGTAGTCCTTACTGGTTCAGACATCGAAGCGCTCCAGTTGCTCGCGGACGATCTGCTCTAGGCGGACGGATTCGTCGAAGTGGGTGAAGAGTTCCTTCGTGAGGCGGTCGAGCTTTTCCGCGATGGGTTCGGCGTCGGTATCGTCGATTTCCGGGGCGCCTACGTAGCGGCCGGGGGTGAGGATGTGGTCTTGCTTTCGAACCTCTTCAACGGTCGCGGAATAGCAGAAGCCGGGGATGTCCGCGTATTTTAGGCCTGCCTGGCGAGCGGAGGCCGTGCCACGCCAGGAGTGGTAAGTATCGGAGATTCTGGCGATGTCGTCGTTCGTGAGGATCCGCTCGGTGCGATCCACCATCGTGCCCGTGGAGCGGGCGTCGATCAAGAGGATGTCGCCGCGGCGATCGGCCAGGTGCTTCGCCGCCTGGGGGCCTTTGTTGTTGGAAAAGAACCACAGGCAGGCGGGGATCGGGGTGGTACGGAAAAGCTGCGGGGGCAGCGCGATCATGCACGCGACCAGGTCCGTTTCGATGAGGGCCTTGCGGATCTCGCCCTCGCCGGATTGCTTGGAGGACATCGAGCCGTTGGCCAAGACCACACCGGCCGAGCCATTGGTGCTTAGTTTGTAGACGATGTGCTCGAGCCAGGCGAAGTTCGCGTTGCCCGCCGGGGGAACGCCGTAGCGCCATCTCGGGTCATCGGTTTTCCGCGCCCAGTCGGACATGTTGAACGGGGGGTTGGCGAGGATGAAATCGGCCTTCTTGTCCGGGTGCTTGTCGGCATAGAAGGTGTCCTCCCAACGGGAGGACAGATCGCCGTTGATGCCGTGGATGGCCAGGTTCATCTTGGCCAGCCGCCAGGTGCGCTCGTTCGACTCCTGGCCGTAGACCGCGATGTCGTCGCGGCGGCCCTGGTGAGCGAGGACGAACTTCTCTGCCTGGATAAACATGCCGCCAGACCCGCAGCACGGGTCATAGACCCGGCCCGAGTACGGCTCGAGGACTTCGACCAGGACCTTGACGACGCTGGCGGGGGTGTAGAACTCGCCGCCGCGCTTGCCCTCGGCACGCGCGAACATCTCCAGGAAGTACTCGTACACCTCCCCGAGGACGTCGCGGGCCTTCTTTTCGCCGTGGCCGGTGAAGCGGGCGTCGCTGGTCAGATCGACAAGCTCGCCGAGGCGGCGTTGGTCGACGTTGTCCCGGTTGAAGATCTTCGGGAGGACGCCGGTGAGGGACGCGTTGGTCTTCATGATCGCGTCCATCGCGTTGTCGATCAGCTCGCCGATGCCCGCGCTCTTGGCCTGGGCCGCGAGGTGATCCCAGCGGGCGCCTTCGGGTACCCAGAAAACGCCTTCGCGGCTGTACTCGTCGATGTCATCGAGGAATTCTTCAAGCCGGGACTCGGGCACTCCATCGGCGACGAGCTCGGCGCGGATCTGGTCGCGGCGTTCGGTGAACGCATCGGAGACGTACTTGAGGAAGACCAGGCCGAGGACGAAGTCCTTGTACTGGGCGGCGTCCATCGAGCCGCGGAGCTTGTCGGCTGCCTTCCAAAGTACGGCGTGCAGCTCGGCCGTGGTCTGGGCGGCCGACAGCCCCGGCTGGTCCTTCCTTCGCGCTGGCATTACTCTTCCTGTCCGTTGAGTTCGTCGCTGGTGAGAGTGAGTGTTCCATCGATGAGGCCGCCGATGGTGGCCGCTTGCAGTTCGTCCAGCACGTCGAGTTCTTTCCTGGCCAGGTCGCGGCGGGCTTCGATTACGGTGAGGAGCTGGTCGAGGCGGCGGACTTGGTCTGGGAGAAGCAGGAGCACGCGCTGATCCGCCAGGGCGCGACCCGCTCTGACGGCACCAGCCGCGCGGGTGCCTGAGCCGTCGGCAAACAGCAGCGTGGCCAGGACGCGGGCGGTGAACTGCTCGGCCTCGGAAGCGGGGATGCGCAGGACGCGGACCGGGAACTCGGCGATCGAGAAGCCGTCCCGGTCCACCATGGCGGACGGCCGGGGGGTCATGGTGACCAGAACGTCGCCTGGCTCGGTGAGCCGGGCGTTCGGGTAGGCCCGGGCGAACGTCTCGCGGTCGATCCTGCGCACGCCCGGTCGGCGGATACCAGCCACCTCTTCCGTGCCAAGGACCGCATGGTGTCCGGGCGAGCCGAGGTGCGCCTTCTTGATCCTGGTGCCCTGACGAAGAATGAGCCGACGAGCACGGAGAAGGGTACCGAGGGACTGCATAACTGGACGCAGGCTGGCGGAGGCGAGCGCTTCGGTGGGTACGTGGCGGCGGGCGGCGGTGGCGTGCGCGCCGATCCGGTCCAGTTCCACGCCGTAGCTGGTGATGTCCGTGATTCGCCGGCTTCCTTCCGTTGCGCGCTCGCGAGGGCTGGCGGGCCGCCCGCTGACCACAAGCGGCCTAGGCCGGTCGATCAGGTCGAGAACCGCCACCTGCTGGCAGTAGCGTCGGCGATGTGCGCCCGGCTGATAGCCGTCCCGTCGCCACGTAACGACGTCTTCCACGAGGTCGCTGACCACCGTATGGGTGAGCGGCTGGGCAGAGACGTCGGCGAGCAGGACGCGTCCCTGCCACCGGGTCCCGCGCGCCCGTGTAAGTACCCAGAGGGCGGTCTCGTGTCCCGGGCGGAAGGGGAGCATGCCGCCTGGGAGCCGGATCACTGCCTCGACCACGTCATCGGCGAGCAGCCTGGCCCGAGCATCATGAGCGGCCGAGTATGGCAGCTCATCGGTGAGGGCGGCGGCCGGGCCGAGCACCACGGCGAACCGGCCGCGAGACAACCGGAGCGCCACGTTGTCCACGGCGTTGATGGCGGCTGCCGGGTCCCGCGCCTCACCGGACTGATACGGGAGTTGTGTGACTATCACGTCTGGGTCGCCGAGCGTATCGGGCAGTTCCCCGCCGATCCGAATGTCCAGGTCACGCAGCTGGACGCCGTGGACGAGCATCCGGCGGCGCGCCAGCCGCGCAAGCGCCGGATCGGGCTCGGCGGCGGCGATCTTCGGCGGATTATCCACGCTGAGGAGGCGCGCGACCTCGGCGAGCAGGTCGCCCGGCCCGGCCGCTGGGTCGGCCACGACGAGCTGGCCGCGGCGGCCCCTCTCGTCGGCCCCGCTCAGCTCGGCGATCAGCCGCACCAGCGACGGGGCCATCGCACTGGTGATCAATGCGCTCGGCACCTGGGCGGCCGGGCCGAACCGCTGGCGAACCGCCATCACCCGCTCGAACGCGTCGCGGCAGTTCCATGAGGCCTCGATGAGGTCATCGACCAGGCCGATCAGCCATCCCGCATCGGGAGGAATGGAGCGAATCTCGGCGAGAACCACGTCATCGTTCGGGTCGAAGTCAAGAGCCAGTGTGCGAACCGCGGCTACAGGCTCACCTGCGCCGTCGGCGAGCGGGGCGTTCTCTCCCACCAGGCAGCGCAGGCCGATCAGCGCGGTGACCGCGGCGACGGCATCCTGCCCCGGGTAGCTGGCGGCGAGACCGGTGAGCATAAACACAGCTAGCTCCTGCTCGGCGCGGTCACGCTCGATGCGGCCTGTCGTAAGCAGCCAGTCGGCTACCTCGTGCGGGTCGAACTGCGGATGTGCCTCATCACCACCGACCTGGGCGGGAAAGGAGTCCGGATAGCGACGGCGCCACGTGGTAATAAGGGGACGTGGTTTGTCGGCGAGTTCGGCGATGTCCGTCATCGTCATGAGCAGTGCGGGCCGGGTCAGTACTCTCGCTGGCATCGCACCTCCGCGTTGTCTGGACTGCTCTTGCATGACAACGCTAGTGCGCCATGATCAATTTCGTCATCTGAGGTCTTGATAACCCCCCTTATCAAGACCTCAACTCTTTACGAGGCTTCCCTATCTCTACCCTCGTCCCATGAACCGACCCAAGACGCGGCTTGCGACGCTGTACCGGTTCGTTCCGGGGGTGCGCGGCAGCCACGAAGAAATGTTCGATGCTTACACACAATACGTCAGCGAACAGTCGCTCGATGAACGACACGCGGACACCGAGTTCTTTGAGGTTGGCGGAGCTCCCGCCATCTGGATCGGGATCCAGGAAGAAGAGAAGGAGGCAGAGTGGACCGAGGAGTTCGCCACCACGACCGGCCTTGACCTGACGTACTGCGAACGCCGCTGCGGCGGGGTGCCGCTACTCGGTATCGACGGGACCGCGTATGCGCTGAGCTATGGGAATGGCTACCTGCTGATTCCCGGTGAGCTGAGGGACGAGCGGTTCGGGCTGAGCTTCCTCGTCCGGCGCCTCGATGGTGACCAGGTGAAGGACCTCGTACGGCGGAGAGCGAACGCCCGCGGCCGGATCGACTCGACGGTAGTCGCTGCGGGCGCGCCTGTCTGGATGCTCGGTGTCGCGGAGAACGTCGAGATCATCCGGCGGATCGGCGCGCGGGCCAAGGATCTTAAGGTCACTTTCTCGTCGGCGGACACCCGCGGGGTCAACGTAGAAGGGTCTGTCGGCCTGCGGATGCGGTTCGGGGTCGAACCGGCCGCGCTCGTCGCGGACATCCGCGAGTGCGCGCGGGTCTGCCAGGAGGAAGAGCCAGACCCGGCGCTCGAGTTCATCGAGTACGTCCAGCCGGTGGCCGACGCCGACACGAAGGCGGTACTCGACGATGAGCTGGAGAAGCTTCTCGCCGCGACTGAGACCGATGCCTGCGGACGGTTGATCGCTGTCGTTCCGACGTCAGTGCTCCAGCACTTCGGCCAGGCGCACACCTTCACGATCAAGATCGGCCACGGGAGAGCCGATCTTTCCCCGTCGCTGGAACTGGAGGACATCATCCGCCGCACGCGCCTGCAGCGCGACGGCGAGCGGGTCAAGACGCTGCGCTGCGGGCACGTTTCTCTCAACGATGACGAAGCCGGGAAAGAGGTACTAGCCTCTGCGTCGGCCGACAAGTGGCTCGAGGCCAACGTGTCCTACGGCGCGCGCCGGTTCTGCCTGATGGACGGCGACTGGTTCGAAATCGGCGCCGACTACGCCCGCACCTCGCGCGACGCGATTAGCCGGCTCTTTCCCGCCACGCCGACGATCAGCCTCCCGCCGTGGTCACTGCCCACGAGGCGGACCGAATACGACTACAACTGCTACATCGAGGCGCGGTCCGGAGGCCAGTATCTGTGCCTGGACAAGAACCGAGCGGTACGTGACCCACTGGGGGCGCGTAGCCCGCTGGAGATCTGCGACCTGCTCGGCCCGGGCAACGAGCTCATCCACGTTAAGCGCGCCGAAGGGTCCGCACCGCTTAGCCACCTGTTCTCCCAGGGCCTCGTCTCGGCGCAGAGCCTGGTCGTCGGGCCGTCGACCGTCCTGGAGCGCTTCGTCAGGACGGCCGCCGAGCTACCCCACAGCCGGCGCCTGGCTGCGGACTTTAAGCCGACGATGGTCGTGTATGCCATCCTGCTGCCGAAGGGCAAGCAGCTCACGCCCGATACGCTGTTCCCGTTCTCCCAGGCCACCCTGGCCCACGCCGCCAGGATTCTCGGCACGTATGGCATCGACGTGGAGGTGGTCGGCATCTCGGCCGCGTAGACCTGCCTGCGGTCTCCGGTTACCGTTACTCTGACAGCGCGATGGAGAAGGGAGAGCCTGGTGACTGCCCTGCCTCAGGATCCGGCGGCCGTCCTGCCCGGCTGGATGGACCTACCCGACGGCCTGAGCGCCGCGGAATACGAGGCACTCCCGGAGGACTCTGCCGCCGGATCGAGATCGTCGACGGAGCCATCATCGTGAACGCCGCCCCGCGTCGCCTGCACCAGGACATCTGCCGTCGTCTCGCCAACGGCGCTGGAGGCAGCGTGCAGGGCCGCCCTCGCGGTGTCTACCGACGTGGACCTGCGCCTGCGCGACATCCCGCTGCTTAATCGCCGCCCCGACGCTCTTGTCTACGATGCCTCTCTTCCTGATGACGCGGTACTCCGCCCGCAGCACTGCACGCTCGTGGTGGAAGTCATGTCGCCCCGCTCGGTGACCGCCGACCAGACCGATAAGCCAGCCGAGTACGCCGCGTCACGCATCCCGCACTACCTGGCGCGTCGAACATGACCCCGCCGAACAAGCCCTTTCCGTGTTCTGCTACCGGCTCGACCCCACTACCGGAACCTACTCGTCAGCCGGAGCCCATACCAGGATGATGACCGTCACCGAACCCGTCGCCGTCACCATCGACCTCCGCACGCTGCTCTGAACTCACGTCGGCCTCCGGGCACGCCGCCGCGAATAGGACCATTGGTGACGAGTCATTACATATTCCTCATGTTGGCCACTGGGCCCGGCCAGGGGCGGAATCGCGCACTACCCTGTAGGGACACTAGGCC
>Ga0209415_10014229_pt1 | contig 13013 bp, 9 predicted proteins | sample PeaSoiSIISIP2007_FD_187696 | JGI IMG/M metagenome (GOLD analysis project Ga0209415, IMG submission 187696) | Peat soil microbial communities from Weissenstadt, Germany - SII-SIP-2007 (SPAdes) (version 2) | ecosystem: Environmental > Terrestrial > Soil > Wetlands > Peat | place: Germany...
GAGCCCAGCTTCGAGACCTTCCCGTGATAGGTTTCAAAATAGGTCTTGGCGATCTCCTCGTGGCAGCGTCCGCATGTGCCCATCACGGTCAGCCGAAAACTGTTCTCATCGGTGCGGTGAATGGAGTGAGCGGTGTGGCAATCATTGCAAGTCGGAAGCGGCTTGCTGTATCCGCTCACGCGCTTGGAATGGATGCTGTTTTCGAACTGCTCCTCGATGCCGTGGTGACACTGGCCACAGGTGTTCGGAACGTTGTTGGCGTTGACACTCGATGTCGGATCGGTTCGGGGAAGGATATGGTGAGCGGTGTGGCAACTGGTGCAGGTCGCCGTCACCGTCAGACCGTTCTTCAGTAGAGTTCCGTGAATGCTCTCGGTGTAGTTAGTGATGATCTCGTGCTGGTTCCCGATGTAGCGCACCGCAGCCTTCTGTCCCTCACGGTGACAGCGCGCGCAAAGCGCGGGGACATTGACGGCGAAGGTCGATGACTGCGGATCCTGTTTGCCAAGGACTCCGTGCGTGCCATGGCAATCCTTGCAGATCGGGGCGTTCGGATCGTTCTTGGCAACCTGTTGGCCGTGGATGCTGGTGACGTACTGCTTGCCTATTTCATCGTGGCAAGCGGTACAGTCCACTTTGTGGGTGATGGTCTCGCAAGCCCGGACGCGGGAGGCATTGACCTCGGAATGGCACTGGCTGCAGGCAATTTTGCTGTGGCGGGAGTGGGCTACCTCGTCGGCGTTGACGTAGATCGATTGTCCATCGCGCGCGCGGCGCAATTTCTCGTCCGAGTGGCAACGCATGCAGTCCGCGTTAGCCATGCCGAGCTCATAGAAGACGTTCCTGACCTTGTGCGGTTGATGACAATCGGGACAGGAAGGCAGGACGTTGGCCTGTTTTTCCCAGAGCTCTCCGCGGATCGTCTTGCGGTGAACGATTTCGATTTGCGAGTGGCATTTGGTGCAGGTAGCGGCAATGTTCTTGCGATTAATCGACGAAGCGGGATCGGTATGCGGCAGGATCGAATGCGCGGTGTGGCAAGTGGCGCAGGTCGGGGCCACGGCCAATCCCTTCTTCAGCAACGCCTCTCCGTGAATGCTCTCGGAGTAATTCCCCAGGATATTGTCCTGGGCAATCTGGCGATTGCGCGAAACGGGAGTTCCCTCCTGATGACACTGGCCGCAGACGAAGGGTATTTTCATCGGCGCCACCGACGACCGCGAGTCTTTCACGGGCAGGATGTCGTGGTTCCCGTGGCAAGTCACGCAATGGGGTGCCAGCGGATCGCCACGCGCAATCGCCTTCCCGTGGAGCGATTTGGTGTACAGCTCCTGCTCGGCCGAATGGCAGGTGCCACATTTTACGGGCAAAGGCTTTTCGTGCGGTAAATCCTTTCCTTCCAGGTCGGCGTGGCAGCCCGTGCAGCCGAAGCTGGCGTGGACGGAAGTGGCAAATTTCTTGGGGTCGACATAGAGCGAAACCGTTCTGCCGCCTCGCGTGGTGGTCGTGCTCTTATCGCCATGGCACGCGAGACATTCGGCGCCAGGCTGGTCGGCGGCGCGAACCGGGCGTTCGAAAAAGCGAAGCGAGAAAACCGTGGCGAGGAGCGTCACCACTACAACTGCCACTCCAGTTCGCCACTTCCTTCGCAGAATTTTCTCTTCAGTCATTTCATACTCTTCGTAACGCTTACTTCATCCCCAGATCGGTCAGAACTTTTGGATTTTCCTCCCCCGTTGCTAGAACCTCATGGCAGGCGGAACAATCGTTGGTGATGGTTTGGCCATCCTTGCTGGTGTGACTGCCGTCGTGGCAGCGGAAGCAGCCCGGCGAATCGTTGTGACCGAGATTATTCGGGTGCGTGCCCCAGGTCAGACGCATGTCAGGGAAAACGTTGCGCAGGTAGATATTCGCTATCTCCTGGCCAGCCTGTTCCACCAGGGTGCGCCGCGTTTGATAGATCTGCGGGTAGTTGGTCCGATAGAAATTGTTGAGTTCTTCCTTGATACGCTGCTGCGCCACATCGCGGGCGGAGTAGTTCACTTTCAGAACCTCGACCGCCTTTTTCCTGATGTAGGGAAGCTCCGGGCTGATGCGCCCGAGCGACATTTGCTTATCCACCGCGTTTTCGGGCAAGTCGAAAGCATGCGTGGGCCGGTTGTGGCAATCCACGCAATCCATGGTGCGACGCTCTCCTTTGTCCAATTGTTCTTTGGTGGGCTTCGTATCCGTCGAGATGAACTCGGTGGTTTTTCCCTGATCGTCGGTGTAGTACACGGCCGCGATGGTCTGCCGCTCGGCGTCGGTAGAAATGTACTGGATGCGGGCGTTGTCGGCGAGGTGGCGCCCGTGGATGCCGACCGAACCCTGCCACGTGCGTCCGCCTACTTTTAGCAGCAAGACGTCCTTCTGCGGCGTGTTCTTTTCGTCGTCCTTATAGCTGGTATTGACCAGGAACTTGTCTCCGGTAAAGCGCTGCGGCCAGTGACACTGCTCACAGGTTTCGCGCGCAGGGCGGAGGTACTTTACCGGCGAAGGAATCGGCCGCGAATAGGTGTGGAACGTTACCGCGGCGACCTGGCGCAACCCGGAAAGCTTCGAGCGCACAAACCACGACGCGCCCGGCCCGATGTGGCAGGCGACACAGTCGACCCGCGAGTGGGGGGAATTCTGATACGCCGTAAACTCGGGATTCATCACGGTGTGACAAGTCTGCCCGCAGAATTCCGTCGAATCCATGTATTGCACGCCGCGGTACGATGCGGTTCCGATGATGAGCAGATTGAGCATGGTCGCCGCGCCCACGTACTCCAAGGTATGCCGCACCACAGGCAAGCTCAGGTCAATGGCGGGGAAAACCGTGGGCAGGGTCCCGCTGGCGGTCAGACTTCGCCGCCGGAGCCAGATGCCGAGTGGAATCAGGAGCAAGCCGAGTACAAAAATGCCCGGGAGAATCAGAAAGATCAGAAGGCCGATATAAGGATGCGGGGGCCCCGGCAAGAAGACTTCATAGAACCAGAAAGCAATGGTGGTAAGCGCCGTGCTCGTCGTGACCACGGCACCCGCAAGGGTGATGGGATTCTGCCCCAGAAAATAAATTGGCTGCAACCGCTCTCGGATGCGTTCTTGCAGAGTCATTGGGAACCGCTGCTCTCCTTCTTCCAGGCGCCGCTGAGTAGACACACGCTACACTTCGGCGCCGGATCACCCGCCGTGTTCGTCAGTCTTCCTAACCTTGATGGCTGGAATCAGCCAGGACTATTTTTTCAGCGTGCGGATGTAAGCCACTAGCCCCTTAATCTCTTCCGGCTTCAACTTATCTCCGTACTTGGGCATCTTGTTCTTGCCGTTGGTGATGGTCTCCGTGAGCTCAGCATCCGACATCTTCTGCACTTCGGCAGTGGTGAAATCGTGGGCGCCCATTGTCTTTCCCATCTTCGAACCAGTTCCGTCAGGACCATGGCACATGGCACATTTGGATTTGAAGAGGTCTGCGCCTTGTGCATGGGCCGGCAGGGAAAGGGTGAGGACCAGGGCAAAGACCGTTGCGACGGCAAGACATCGAATATCAATTCTCTTCATCTTCGAGCTCCTTTATTGTTGAACAACGCAACAGCGGATACGCCAACCGCAATACTCAGCTTTTTGAGGGTCGGGCTTCTGTGATCCCCGTCACACGTCGTTGTAATTTCAATGTTTTCCGGGGATTGGAGAGATTAAAAGGAAGGAATGTGATTTCCTGCCAGATCCCGGCCGCGCGGCTAGACAGCCGATGCGGAATCTCCTGCTGGAGCCCGTTTATTGCTCTCGTCGGGAGCCCGTTGCTTCAAAATGCGCTTCGATTTCTTCCAGAGTTTTCCCTTTCGTTTCGGGCAGAAACGCCGTGGCCGTAATGAAGTAGATTACGGTGCAGCCGGCAAAACCGAAGAACATGGTTGAGTATCCGTACTTACCTACGGTCGGCAGGAACACTGCGGCGAGAGTCGTCGAAACTGCCTGGTTCACCAGTAAGGCGATACTCATGCCGTTGGAGCGGATGCGGGTCGGCATCAACTCCGAAAGTGCCAGCCACACGCACACTCCGGGACCGATCGCGAAAAACGTGACGAAGACAAGAAGGTTGAGTTCCACCAGCCAACCATTGTGAGTGGTCGCCTCGGGAGTGATCAGGGCAGCATCGATTTTTAGCGGCGCCTGGCGCGCTGCCTCGAGATTAGCTAACGGATTCGAGAAAAAGGCGAGCACTTTGTTGGCGGGCACACAGCTTTCGCGCGTGATCTCAATCGGCTTGGCGGACTTGTCGTTGGAACGCGCCACCTTGGTCGCGGCGCGGAAATCTCCATAGGAATAGATGACGACCATAGATGTTGGCCGATTGCCGATCCCCTTGCCCGCATTTCCGCTGGACGCCAGCAGTGCATTCGCAGTCTCCTCGTCGTATTTCAAAGTGATCTTCGGGCCGGTGTGGACTTCGGCGTCGACCAAATTCTGAACTGCTTTGCGCGCATCCACACGCATGGTCTCCGTCCGGCGGAATAGCAGACCGGTGCAAAGGAGCGACACGATGATTCCAGCGCTGCCGACCGACAGCAGGAACTTGCGCCCCTTGCGGTCTACCAGCAGTACGCCGATCACGGTCATCAGGAAATTCACGGTGGTGAAAAAAACATAGCCCCAATGAGCCTGCACGTCGGAAAGACCCGCTTGGAGAAGAATGTTGGTGTTGTAGCCAATGATGGAATTGATGCCGGTGGCCTGAGTGCAAGCGAGAATCACACACGCCAGGACAAACGGAATTACATATTTGCGGTGCAGAAGCGATTCCCGGGGCTTCGTTTTTGCGCTCTCGGCTCCGGTTGAGGTTTTCGCTTTCTCGGCGGCGGCGGTTTCCTCCATCTCGGCCAACTCGACGTCCGCTTGCTGATCGGTGCGGGAGCGGAGAAGCGCGGCATAGGCCGCGTCCGCTCTTCCACGGCGGAACAGCCATCGGGGAGACTCCGACACCATCAGGCTGCCGATTACGAACAAAATGCCGGGGGGCATCGAAACCCAGAAAATGCCACGCCACGCCGTATCTTTAAAGGCGAAGAGGCGGGCGGCATCGCCCAGTTTCGCGACTTCCTCGACGCGAAAGCTGAAGTACATGCCCACGATGGCTGCGGTCACGAGGCCAAGTGTCAGCAGCCATTGGAAGATGCCCGTCCCCTGGCCGCGGTGCTCCGCCGCCAGACATTCCGCCAGATAGAGCGGGACGACGACTCCGATGAGGCCGGCGCTGATGCCCTGCAACACACGGCCCAGCACCAGCGACTCATAGCCATGCGAGAGCGCAATGGTGGGGATGCTGCAGACAAACAGCAAGCCGCTGACGATCATCAGCGGCTTGCGCCCGATCCAGTCGGCGAGTGCGCCGGCAAACAGGGTTGAGATCACGCTGCCCAGCAGCACGGCGGCGACGACAATCGAAAGCTGGCCGGCATTCAGGCCGGAGGTAGCCTCGAGATAAGGCAAGGCCCCGCCGATGATGCCGACATCAACCCCGTACAGCAATCCGCCCAGTCCCGCTACCAGCAGGAGAAAGCGGTTGTAAGTAGCCTTTTCGTGGGTTGTCAGCATAAATTTTTGACGGTTATCCGGGCGATGCAAAGCGGTCGAGTCAGCCGCTTGATGATGCGCCGGCCGCAGTTTCGTGCAGACCGCACTCAGTTTTGCCCGAGCCCGACCAGCGCCCGGCTCTGGGATCTTCGCCGGGCCGCACGGCGCGGGTGCAATGCCTGCAACCGATGCTCGGATAATTCCGATCGTGAAGCGAGTTGTACGGCACGCCGTGTTTGCGGAGATAGCGCCACACTTGTTCAGAAGTCCAGTCGGCGATTGGGTTCACCTTCACCAGCCCAAATTTCGCGTCCCACTCGATCTTGCGGGCGCCTTTGCGAACCGAGGTTTGGTCGCGGCGAATACTTGTGATCCATGCTCCTAGTTCACCCAGCTTGCGGCGGAGCGGTTCGACCTTTCGCAGGTTGCAGCATTGATCGGGATCGCGCGCCCAAAGCGCAGCTCCGTGAACCCGCTCTTGCTCCTCGGGCGACAGCAGCGCAACCACCTTCTCGATTTGGACTTCATATTCCTGCTCGATTCTATCGATGAGTGCGTGCGTCTCCGGAAAAAGGAATGCGGTATCAATCGTAAACAGTCGAAAATCCTTGCGTACGCGCGACGCCATATCAATGATCGCCATACCCTCGGCGCCAAACGCCGACGAGATAGCGACCGTCCTGCCAAACGTCTCAAACGCCCATTCCAGCACCTGCTGCGGACTCCAAGCCTCCGCAGCCGACTGGACTTCTGCGATGTTGTCTTTCACGCCAACGGCTCCTTATCTCCTTCTAAGGTAGTGCCTGCGAGAGGGATGTCCTAGAAATGTACCTTGAAAGTAAACTGTCCAATCAAATTCGCACACAAGCCACAACCAACGGAGATAGATCTGCGAACCGGCGTGAGAGCACTTTATGCCTGTGCTCGTTCGAAACGCCTCAGGGTCAGCAAGCTCCGAGTGGATTTCTGCGTGCCCAGTTCCTTCAGTTCTTCGGCCAGATGTTCGCCCGGGCGAATCGTGGTAAGTGCCATGATCTTTCTTGTAATGATAATCGATAATGTTCACTTTCGATGAGCCGACTGTTTTCTGAGGCGACGCAAAGCAAATCCGCAACTGATCACGGATGCAAAGAAAGACCTTATGTAGCACTTGATTTGAGATGGCGCAACGCGTCGGCGCGGGTCTCCGATTTGCTCACTGGGAAGAAACAACATCGTAAATCTTGCGTGCAAGTTCGATGAAATCCAGAGAGCTTTGTTCTCCCTCCAGGTTGGACAGAATGACGACTCCAAACTGCCGCTCCGGCAAAAGGTACAGCACACTGCTGACGCCCTGCTGATCCCCGCCGTGGCCGGCCTCCTGCAACCCGCGATACGTGCCGATTGGGCCACCGAGGAAGAAACCGAGGCCGTAGATCGTCGGCTTCTTGTCGCGAGTTGTCGCCGGGGTGAGCATCTCATCCACGACCGCCTTGGGAACCAATCTCGCCGCGAACAGTGCTGCCACAAAATTGCCCATGTCTTTCGCACTCGAATTGATTCCACTCCCGGGAGGTTTGTTGCTAACGTCGACGAAAACGGAGTTCTGTAGTTCGCCACTGGCGGAAACTTTGTAGCCCCGCGCCCGGTGCGGGATAATCGCAAACACATTGTCGAGACGTGTGGCCGGCATCTGTGCCGGCTCGAAGATTGCCTGCTGCATATAGCGGTCATAGCTGGCTCCGGAAGCGCCCTCGATGACACAACCGAGAACGATGTAGCCGTAGCTGGTGTACTGCATTTTCGTTCCGGGTTCGAACTCCAGAGGATCGCCGGCGAACTGAGGCAATGCTTCCTTGATGCTCGTATAGTGCCGAGTATTGATGCTCTCTTCCTCGTTCCTGTAATCGCGGATGCCGCTCTGATGGGAAAGAAGTTCTCTCGTCGTAATCGGCCACGGCTTCTGGGGAAAGTCTGGACAATATTTCTGGATGGGGGCATCGAGGTCCAGCCTTCCCGCTTCGACTAGCTTCATGGCAGCCGTTGCCGTGATCGACTTGGAGATGGATGCGATGCGGTAAACCGTATCGGCGGTGGCGAGCACGTTGTTCTCAACGTCGGCCAAGCCATAGCCTTGGGTAAGGATGACACGATCACGATCAATGACGGCCACTGACATCCCGGGCACATGGTGATCCGAAACGTAAGAGGTAACCAGGCCGTTGATAGCCGTCGCCTGCTGAGAGACCGTCTGCGCTACTGCCAGAGGTCCAACGGACAGCAAGAATACAGCGACCATACAACTCGCTTGTCGGGCACCCACGGTTCCGCTCCAGGATGGGGATTTGTCGGATCGCATCGCGAGACTCCCGTTGAGAGTAGCATTTTGCGTCGCAGAGGTGTTTCGGGCAGCAACAGGCAGGCGAGATGGAAGCACACACCGGCGGCTCTCGCGAGTTCCTACTCTGCCGATACCGCCGCGCTCCCCAGTTGCCAGCGGAGTTTCTTCACCAACTCGTGAATCGCTTGCAGCTTTTCGGCCGCCTCCGGGGGCAGGCCGGGAGTGTCCTTGGCCATTTCCGTCGACAGCAGCAGCGCCGTGACCGTGCTATTCAGTTCACTCTGAACGTTGCCGATTGCCGCTCGCCGGGCCTTCACTTCCTCACGTTGCCGGCGCTGCATCGCCGCCTGCACGTCCCGCACCAGGCGCTCCATTCCACTGAGGGCCAGGTTGACCTGCACCGGAATGGCGGTGCCCAAATGCTCGATCGTGGTTAGGGATTCATCCGGGTCGGCGTCGACGAGATGCTGATCGAGCACCACAACCAAATAGCCTTCCGCCCGCAAAAGTGCGGTGGCCCGCGCCAGGCTTTCCGCGACCACCACCTCTTCACCGGTGGCGTTGTGCAGCGCTGCGGCACAGTCGCCGGCCCGCTCGGTTGATGTCACCAGAAGGATCATGACGAATCCTTCGCAACTTCCGGGCCAATTCTCTTTTCTCTGAAAATAAATAGGTTGTACGGCGGAACCTTCGATGAGGGTTCTGTTCTGGCACTACACAGCGCCCAGTTGCTCAGTTTTGGAACTGGAACCATTTGTAATTGGCGATTTGTAATTTGTAATTTAGAAGCGAAGGCTACCACAGAGGACGCAGGGGTACACTGGGACTCCCAGGGGAACCCAACATTAGGATTTCGCTGTATTTCTTGGCCACTTTCAATTGCCAATTTCCAATCACAAATTACAAATGCACTTGCCCGTACTCTTTCAGCTTGCGGTACAGCGTGGTCTTGCCGATGCCGAGCAACCGCGCCGCCAGCATTTTGTCTCCATTCACCTGCGTCAATGCGTTCAGGATGGTTTGTTTCTCCAGTTCGGCCATGGGCACGATGCCATTGTTGGGCTGGCTCATCGCCACGAGGTCCAAGGGGGCTCCGTAAACCTGAGTGGGAAGATCGCGAACTTGAATTTCGTTTCCGCTGCTGAGCGCACAGGCCCGTTCCAAAGAGTTCTCCAGTTCGCGCACGTTGCCCGGCCAGTCGTAATTCAGCAGCGCCTTGAGCGCCTCGTCGGAAATCCTCTTTTCCATGCCGGCGTCGCGTCCGATGCGCTCCAGAAAATGCGCCACCAGCAGCGGGACGTCCTGCCGGCGCTCGCGCAACGCGGGAATCCGCAGGGTCAGCACGTTCAGGCGGAAGAAAAGATCGCGCCGGAATGTGCCCTCGGTCACGGCGCGTTCCAAATCGCGATTGGTCGCAGCTAGAATCCGCACATTGATTGGAACCCGCTTCACGCTGCCTACCGGACGAATCTCCTTCTCCTGAATTGCCCGCAACAGCTTGGCCTGCAAGTCGGTCGGCAACTCGCCAATCTCGTCGAGAAACACGGTGCCGCCTTCGGCGATGGCCAGGAGGCCGTCTTTTGGATTGGTTGCGCCTGTGAAGGCGCCGCGCACGTGACCGAACAGTTCACTTTCGATCAAGGTGGGCACGAGCGACCCGCAGTCGACCGGAATGAATGGCTTGTTACGAAACGATCCGGCCAGGTGAATGGACTTCGCGACCAACTCCTTGCCCGTGCCGCTTTCGCCCAGAATCAGCACGGGGTGCGTGCTTTGACCAGCCTTTGCGATGATGCGGTAGAGCTTCTCCATCTCCGGGGCGCGGCCGACTATGTTGCCAAAGCCCTGGCGCGACTTGATCGTCTCCCGCAGCACACGATTCTCCGTCTGCAGGCGCAGATGAGTCGCTACCCGCTCCAGCAGCAAACGCAGTTCCCCCATGCTGAACGGTTTGGTGACGTAATCGTAGGCGCCATCTTTCATGGCCTGCACTGCCGATGGCACTGTGGCGTAGCCGGTCACCACGATTACCAAGGCTTCCGCGCGATGCTTTTTGATTGCGTGCAGCGCTTCCAGGCTCCCCGCACCGGGCCGGAGGTCGAGGAGCACGGCGTCAGTGTGGTCGAGCTGCCGCAATGCCTGCTCGGCGGACTCCGCCACCTGCGTGTTAAATCCGAGCGACTGCGCCACGTCGCGGCAGGCTTCGCGGATGGTGCGGTCATCGTCCACAATCAGAAGGTTCAGGAAGTTGGCTGCTTCGATTTGCGGCGAACGGGGCTGACTAGAAGTAAGAACGGCGGCGGATGATGCGGTGACCATGGCGACTCTCCCTGGTGGTGAGTCCCACGACTTGTGCCGTGGGCTGTATTCTTGCGCCGCTTCGCGGCTGAAACTTGTCGAGCGTTATTCCACCGGATCCCGAAACTCCAGAATTTCAGGGGCTGGGCCGGGCGGGCCGGCTCGAAGGGGCTTTGCTTGACGATTCCTCGATCGAAGACGTCCGTAGCGCGGATTCAATTGCCGGCAGAAACACTTCAATTAAGGTGCCGCGGCCCGGTTCGCTCTCGACCTCGATCATGCCGCCGGCTTCGCTGACGATGCGCTGCACCGTCGCCAGGCCAAGACCCGTGCCCTCACCGGGTCTTTTGGTGGTGAAAAAAGGCTCGAACAGCCGGGTGCGCGTCTCCGCATCCATACCGCAGCCGTTGTCTTTCACCGCCAGCGAAACGGCGCGGCGTGCGCTGCCGTGGCCGGGGTCAGTGGCAAAATTACTGGCAAAGTCGCCGGTGGATTCTCTGGGAAATTCCGCGGGGCGCGTGATCAAGCGGATCGTTCCGCCCTGCGGCATGGCATCGCGCGCGTTCAGCACCAGGTTCAACACGATCTGACGCAACTGCGCCGGGTCGGCAAGCACAAGTCCCGCGGCGGAGTCGAGCGCGGTGACCAATTCAATCTGCTCGCCGATCAGCCGACGCAACAGATTCTGCATGGAAGCCACGATTTCGTTGATTGAAATCGGGTGTGGCTCCGCGGCTTGTTTACGCGCGATCGCCAACAGTTGCTGGGTCAACGCCGCTCCTTGCTCACCGGCCATGCGGACATCTTCCACGTGCTGGCAGAGCTCGCGCCGCGCCAATTCAAGGTTCTCCAAGCATTCTGAGCACTGATTCGCCAATCCGAGGTTGGCCAGGCTAGAGCCCGCCGATCGAGCATTCCGCAAACCGCCCGTCTCCAATTCACTGTTGAGCAGGTCGCAGTAGAGCAGAATACCGGTCAGCAGATTATTGAAATCGTGGGCGATTCCTCCTGCGAGCCGTCCAATAACCTCCATCTTTTCGGCCTCGCGCAGATGCTCCTCCACTTGCCTGCGTGCGGTCGCGTCCGCCAGCATGGTGATCAGAAACGCGGGTTGCCGCCTCTCATCACGCCCCAAGGAAACCGTCAGATGCCCCCAGAGTTCGGAACCGTCTTTGCGCCGGTAGCGTTTTTCGATTTCGAACCAGCCGCGCTCGCCCCGCAGCAGTTCGCCCAGGAAGCGTTGGTCGGGCAGGCATTCGTCTGCCAAGCCTTTGCCGGGCAAACCATTGCCGGAACAGAATCGGCAGCCAATTCCCGGATAGAGTTCGCCAGCGGGTGCGCCCGTCAGTTCTTGCGGGCTGTAGCCGAGCATTCTGCCCAGTGCGGGATTGGCCTCCAAAATTCGGCCATCCAACTGGCAAATGCCGATGCCAATCGCGGCCCCTTCAAACATCGCCTGGAAGCGCAGATCGTGGGCGTGATCGTGCGCCGCCGGAGATTGGGTGATAACGTTCATGCCGATGCCACTCCTCGGTACTTCAGGTCTCAGGAAAACCAAGTTCCAGGACCTGAGACCTGATACCTTCTCCGATCCCAAGCTGGGGAAAAGCCGGCTCAATTTTCCGCAAATGAACCGCGTCCGCCTGATTAGGGAAAGTGTAGAGGGATTTCCCTCGCCGCTAAGTGCGGGCCATCACACCAAATTTGTGACGATTAATTGATATGCTGATAAGGGCAAAACATGCCGTTTCCTGCCAGTCGCATTGCCGTCATACTGCTGTCGCTGAGCCTCTGCTTGGCGTGTGGACACCCTCCGGCGGAAAACGCTTCCAACTCCGCTGACTCGCAAAAGCTGCCCTTCGATCGCCAGCCGCGCTCGACGGGCATTTCGCCCAGCCAGTCGGTGATTCCATCGACCACGAAACTGCCGGAGGGGACACCCATCCCGATTCGGCTGCAGAACACGCTTTCGAGCGCGTCGTCGCATGCGGGAGACTCCTTCCGCGCAATCATTGATGAGCCGATCGTGATCGACGGCCAGACGCTGGTCGCCCGCGGCACATCCGCGACCGGGCGCGTGCTCGAAGCCAAACCCGCCGCAAATTCTCGCGGAAACTCGCCCGATCATTTGCATGATAATTCGCATGAAGATTCGCCTGAACCCGGCTACCTGCGCATCGTGCTGGTGAATTTGGAGATCGGCGGCAGAACGGTAGCGATTGAGACCTCCAGCATCTTCGCCAAAGGGGTTTCTCGCGAAGAACGGAAGTCGCCCAACGGCTCATCGACCGGGTTCCGTCGGGCGGAGAGCGATAAAAATAGAGATGTCGAATTCAGCGTCGATCGCCATTTCAACTTCCGCCTGGCGCAGGCCGTTGACTTACAGTAGGCCAAACCTGAGATAATTCTGACGCGCTCCATTTCAAACTCAGGCAATCGTGCCGTGCAATCCACGAAGCCCGCAGCTTTAACAGCAGCACCGGGTAAAACGAGGGATGACCGGCCATGAGGAATCACCATGCGTATTCGTTCTGTGCGTACAGTAGTGTGCGCTTTCCTACCCTCGCTGTTGTTGGCGCTGGTGGTGCTGTCGTTGTCGACAGCGTCATTTGCGCAGATCGGCGTGGCTATTACTATTGGCCCGCCTCCCATCCCTATCTACGAGCAACCGATCTGTCCCGGCGACGGCTACCTTTGGACGCCTGGGTACTGGGCCTATGACTATGACATCAACGATTATTACTGGGTTCCGGGAACATGGATTCTGGCGCCGGAAGTCGGCTTCTTTTGGACTCCGGGA
>Ga0209415_10014230_pt1 | contig 13009 bp, 11 predicted proteins | sample PeaSoiSIISIP2007_FD_187696 | JGI IMG/M metagenome (GOLD analysis project Ga0209415, IMG submission 187696) | Peat soil microbial communities from Weissenstadt, Germany - SII-SIP-2007 (SPAdes) (version 2) | ecosystem: Environmental > Terrestrial > Soil > Wetlands > Peat | place: Germany...
GCGCGGCGAGGTTTACACCTACGCCGATCACAAGGTCGGCCTGTTGATCGACGGCTCGACGCCCGTGTTCGCGGCCGGCAACGTCCTGACCGGCAAGGGCAATATCAAGGACTCGCTCGAAAGCGGGACGCAAATCGGCGTGAGATTGGCCGAGGCGTATCTGGGCCTGAGCGGCGAATCGATGCCGCCGCTCGCCGAAGGCGCGCGCCGCGACGCGCATCAGCAGGGCGAGACCATCCAGGGCGTCCTGTCGCATCGCGTGCCGCTGGGGCCGGATCAGGTCGCCGCGGTGATCGCGAAAGTGCGCGAACGCCAGCGTGCGGTCGGTTTCGAGGGTGACTATCGCGCCTGGATCGCGCGCGTCACGCCGCCCGATTTGCAGTAGCCGCGCTCGCAGCGTTTTGCTTCGATACATGCGCGGCGCTACCCTGAACACCTCTCCCGCTTGGTTGCGGGAGAGGTCGCCTGGCGCGCAGGTTGAGATGTCCGAGGTCAACCTGCGTGCCAGGCGGGTGAGGGTGCCGAGAGCGATTGCTCGCCGAAGGCCGCAGGAGGGTGGACGTGGACGAACTCAAGCAGACCGATCCCGAAATCTACGATCTCATCAAGCACGAGGAGCGCTACGAATTCGATTCGATTCGCCTGATACCGTCGGAGAACTACGTCTCGAAAGCGGTGCTCCAGGCCACGGGGTCCGTTCTCGCCAATAAATATTCCGAAGGCTACCCGGGCCGCCGTTACTACGAGGGTCAGCGCTACGTCGATCGGATCGAGACCGTGGTCGTCGAGCGCGCCAAAGCGCTGTTCCACGCCGAGCACGCCAACGTTCAGCCCTACTCGGGCTCGCCGGCGAATCTCGCTGTCTACTACGCGCTGGCCAAGCCGGCCGAAAAGTTGATGGGCCTCGCGCTGCCGCATGGCGGCCATCTCAGCCACGGATGGGGCGTGACGCTGTCGGGAAGCCTGTGGACCGCGGTGCCTTACGAAGTCGATCGCGAAAGCCATCGAATCGACTACGACGCGCTCCGCGACCGGGCGCGACTCGAGCGGCCGCGGATAATTATCGCGGGCACCACGGCCTATCCGCGCCAGCTCGACTTCAAGATTTTCGGCGAGATCGCCAAGGAGGTCGGCGCCTACCTGCTCGCCGACATCTCGCATATCGCGGGCCTGATCGTCGGCGGCGTGCATCCCGATCCCGCGCCTTATGCCGACGTGATCATGACCACCACGCACAAGACCCTGCGCGGTCCGCGCGGCGCGATGATCCTGTGCCGCAAGGAGCTGGCCGCGCAGATCGATCGCGCGGTTTTTCCGGGGCTTCAGGGCGGCCCGCACAATCACACCACCGCCGCGATCGGCGTGGCACTGCATGAAGCCGCGACTCCCGCGTTCAAAACATACGCCCATCAGGTGGTGCGCAACGCCAAGGCGCTGGCCGCCGAGCTGACCAATCGCGGCTTCCAGTTGGTCTCCGGCGGAACCGACAATCATCTGGTGCTCATCGACCTGACCAACCGGAAGGTGATTGGCAAGAAAGCCGCCAAGGCGCTCGACGCCGCCGGCATCGTCGTGAATTTCAACACCGTGCCCTACGATCCGCGCAAGCCCTTCAGCCCCAGCGGAATCCGGCTCGGGACGCCGGCCGTAACGTCGCGCGGGATGGGTGAGCCGGAGATGCGGCAAATCGCCAAGTGGATGGACGACGCGGTTTTACACGCGGACGACGAGACGCAGCTCAAGCGGATCGCGGGCGAAGTCACCGAGCTGTGCCGCAACTTCCCCGCGCCAGGGATCGCGATCGACTAGCTTAAGCCCGTGACCATCAAGCCATGACCATCAAGATCGAGCGCGGCCTTTACTTTGGAGTTCCCTACTCGCCCGACATGAATCAGGGCGGCGGCAAGCGCGGCGAGCCCACCTGGTCGACGCTGCGCGAGCAGGTTCGCGACGCCGAGTCGCTCGGCTACGACACCCTGATCGCGGTCGAGACCCAGCACGATCCCTATCTCGCCCTGGCGATCGCGGCGCAGGAGCCGGCGCAGATCGAGCTCGGGACCGGAATCGCGCTCGCGTTCACCAGGAGCCCCGTCGCGACCGCATACACCGCCTGGGACTTGCAGCGGATGAGCGGCGGGCGCTTTCTGCTCGGACTCGGCTCGCAGGTCAAGGGACACGTCACGCGGCGCTTCGCGATGCCGTGGTCGAAGCCGGCGCAGCGGATGAAGGATTACGTCGGTGCGATGCGCGCGTGCTGGGATGCGTGGCAGAACCGGGCACCGATCGACTATCGCAGCGAGCATTACAATTTGAGCCTGATGACGCCCAACTTCTCGCCGCCGCCGCAAACGAAGCCGCGAATCCCCGTGCACATCGCGGCGGTGCAGGAGCGGATGCTCCAGGTGGCGGGCGAGGTCTGCGACGGGGTGCGCCTGCATGGAATCGTAACGCGCCAGTATCTCGATCAGATCGCGTTTCCCAACCTGAAAAAGGGCTTCGCCAAATCAGGCCGTCCGGAATCGGAGTGGATCTCCTTTCAGATCTCGGGCGGCGGCTTCATCTGCGTGGCGCAGGACCAGGACGCGCTCAGCCGCGCGATCGAAACCACCAAAGCCACGATCGCATTTTACGGTTCGACGCGATCGTATCGGTCGAGCTTCGAGCTGGGCGGATGGACCGCGCAGGCCGATCAATTGCACAAGCTCTCGGTGCAGGGTCGATGGAAGGAGATGGCCGCGCTGGTGAACGAGGAGATGGTCCACGCCTTTGCGGCAGTCGGAACTTATAAGGATATCGCCGCGGTGATGAAGCAGCGATTTGCCGGCGTCAATCGAATCGCGTTCGACCTCCCGGTCCACAACGAGCACGACCGCGGCATACTGAAAGAGATTCTTCAGGACCTGCGGCGTCCGTAAGCGCTCGCGATGTCCGATTCGGACCAACGGAATCACAGCCATTTCTCGCGCGGTTTTTCAACGTCATTCCGAGCAAAGCGAGGAATCTCACTCCACTGATCTGCGCTACTCCAGCTACGCGACACCCGCCGCGATCCGGGAGAGGGTTTGGGTGAGGATCCAACAGAAAGTAGAATTGGAGAATTCTCTGTAAGGTCCCTCACCCAGACCCTCTCCCATCGATCTGGATAGGGAGAGGGCTCGAACATCTTCGACGCTTCAACTCGAGCGACTACCGGGATGAACGCGCCGCTATGGTTGCGGCGGATCGATATCCGCCCACAGGCGCATCATGAACGCGATATGGGTCTCGACCGCCCATAGCGCTTCGGTGGCGGCGCTTTCCGGGATCGCGCGGAAGATCGAAGCCGCGCTCGAATCGCCATGTTCCTTGTCCACCTCTACGTGCACTGAGAAGAAGCGGACGGCGTCGTCGGAGAGCTGGTAGTTGCGTTTGAGCCCGTCGATCACGCGCACGTAGGCGTCGGGGTTGTGCAGCTCGGAGCCGAGGCTGATGCCCGCCAGCGTGGTGTACCAGGGCTTCGAGTCGGCCAGCCAGTACATCCAGTGCACCATCGCGGTCGCGTCCGGCGACATCCGCGCGTGCAGCAATTGATCGCGCGGGATTCCCAAGGCCTCGCCGAATTCGAGATACAACTCCGGATGAGAGCGTAATACGCCTGATTGGCGGCCCAGTTCCTCTTCGTTCAGGTTTTCGACGATCGATTTGCGCGCCCCGAAGTCGTCGCACTTCGCGTAGATCAGCCCCAGGATATTGGCGTTGTGGGCCTTGTTGCCGACAAAAAGCTGCGTGGCCCAATGGCGGATTTGCGGCATCGTGAGTTGGCCGCGTTCGATCTTGTCGATCGTCGGATGATACTTGAGCGTGGCGCGCTTGCGCTCGAGCCGCTCGAACAGCGCGTTGAGCTGGTCGACTCCGTGCTTCACATCCATCGATCAATTCTCCTGACAGCTATTCTATCCGCCGGTCAACATCGCGCTCGATTCGCAGCTTCTCTGCGATATCGCGGCGAAGCTCGGCCTTCCTGATTTTGCCGACGTTCGTCAGCGGCATCTCGGCGATGAGCTCGAGCCGTTCGGGCCACTTGAAGCGGGCCAGGCCGCGTGCGGCCATGAAGTCGCGCATCGCGGCGAGGTCGAGACTCTGCCCCGCCGCGATCACGACGTACGCGCAGGCTTTTTCACCCATCAGGGCGTCAGCCATCGCGACTACCGCCGCGTGGAGGATCGCAGGATGCGCCAGCAGATGGCCTTCGATTTCCTCGGCGCTTATCTTTTCGCCGCCGCGATTGATCAGGTCCTTGATTCTGCCTTCGACGATCAGGTTCGCGCCTGGGCCGCGGCGCACCAGGTCGCCCGTGCGGTAGAAGCCGTCGGGAGTGAACGCCTCGCGATTTCGCTCCGGCTCGCGATAGTAACCGCGAATCGTATATGGTCCCCGGCACCATAGTTCACCGACCTTGCCGTCGGGCGCGTCAGCTCCGGATTGATCGACGATCCTGATTTCGTCTGCGGCGGAGAGCGGACGCCCCTGAGTCCCGAACGCGATCGGCTCCGGGTCGTCCAACCGCGTGTAGCAAAGCAGTCCCTCCGCCATCCCGAGCACCTGCTGCACGCGAAGGTCGGGAAGCGCATGCTTGAGCGCCCGCGCCGTAGGCTCGCCGAGTTTGGCGCCGCCGACTGTGATGACTTTCAGCGAAGCGAGCGCGCGGCGGTCCGATTCGGGAAGATCGAGGATCGCGATCGCGAGGGTCGGCACGCACGGGAAATGGGTGACGCGTTCGCGCTCGACAGTGGCGGCGAGGTCGGTCGCGCGCGTCGATTGCGCGAAGATCGCGGTCGCGCCGCTGAGCAGGGCACCGAGCAGGCCTGGGCACGCGAGCGGAAAGTTATGCTCGGCCGGAAGCGCCAGCAGAATTCGGGAATCGGCTCCAAGGCCGCACAGCTTCGCGGCTTCGCGCGCATTGTAAATGTAATCGGCGTGAGTCCGGGGAATCAGCTTCGGCAGGCCGGTGGTGCCGCCGGAGAGCAGGAGCAGCGCGACATCGAACGGGTCGGCGCTCCGGGTTGGCGCTGCGGGTGTCTCGGCTCCGTCCCGCACTTTCGCCAGCTCGATACATCCGCCGGCCGGCGCGGTCGAGAAGATCATTTCGAGATGCGGGACCGCGTTGCGCAATTCGCGCGCCAGCGCGGCGTAGTCGAAGCCGCGATACTCCGGCGCGATCGCGATCGCCCGCGCCTCCGAATGAGACGCCAGATATTCGAGCTCGACCCGCCGCAACGCCGGCAACGCCATCACCGGTATCGCGCCGACCTGAGCGCACGCGATGAACAGGCTCGCGAACTCGACGCAGTTGGGAAGCGCGACGATTATCCGGTCGCCGGGCTTGAGACCGTGGCACGAAAGGACCCCGGCGAAGGCCGCCGCCTCGCGCATCAACGCGCCGTAGCTGAGGCGCCGGCTGGAATCGCATACGGCGGCGTGGCCGGGGCGGCTGCGTTCGGATTCCGCCGCCGCGGCGGCAATCGCTTCCGCGATTGTTTCGCGCCGCCAGTATCCCTCCCGGACGTAACGTGCGGCGGCTGCCGGCGGGTATGGGACGCAGCCTTCGAGCATCGCGTCACACTGCGAGCGGGTGCAGCGCCGTTCAGCGCGCGCCGAGCGAGCCGACAGCCATTCGGAAGACTTCCTCCATGATCCGCTCGCGCCGGCCGCCGTCGCGCGCCGGATCGTACCAGGTATGAAACCAGTTCATCGCGCCGAACAGCAGCGAAGTCGTGATCGCGCTCTGGCCGCGATCGAGCGTCGCACCGCGTTTGGCCGCGACCTGCTCGAGGATCTTGCGGCACAGGCCCGAATATTCGCGTTTGAGGCGGGCGATATCGGCGGCTTGAGCGCCGACCAGGGTATCGCTCTCGCGCACCAGCACCTTCATTTCGGCCAGGTTGTCCATGTGGTAGCCGAGATGACTCTCGATGAAGAGCCGCAGCCGCGCTTCGGGGTCCGCCACGCCTGCCAGCCGCGTGTTGGCGCGCTGCCGGAGTTGATCGAAAGCCCGCCGGGCGATCAGATACAGCAGCTCTTCCTTGTTGCGGAGGTAATAGTAGATGCGCGGGAAAGAGATTTCGGCACGCGCCGCGATATCGCGAATCGAGGCGAGGCCGAAGCTCTTCTCGGCGAACTCGAACGCCGCCGCGCGCAGAATATGATCGATGTTGGCGTCGTAGCGCTCGGCCGGGCTGAGCGTCTTGCGGCTGGGCCTGATTCGCCGGGGATCTCGATTGCGGGCGGCGCTGGCGGTCTTTCTCAAGGAAGTCTCCGGAGGCTTGCGGATTTGCTTCAACTTTCTGACGGTATCTTCAACTAGCTGTAGCGGCGGCCGGCGGTGGAATCGGGGATCGGAATCCCGAGCCGGGTCAGCAGCCCGTTGACTTCCGCGATGAACGCATCGCGCATCTCTTCGTTGGTGCGCCGCCGTAGCCCCCATCGCAGATAGTCGTGCTGGCGTTTGGAACCCGATTGGCCGAACATGTCGAGGCCGGCGGGATACCACTTCGCGATATGCTTCTCCAGCCGCGCGCGGCTCTGGTCGGGCTCGCGCTGGAGCGCGCGACGGATCAGGCCGTAGCCGAAGGCGGCGTGGCCGAGCTCTTCGCGGTAGACGCGGTCGGCGATCTTGGCCAGCGGCTCGTAGCTGCATCCGACCCACTCATAGCCCATGTACGCGCCCTGGCGGTCGGCGAAAAAGCTGAACAGCCCGTACTCGATCCAGTCCTCGGCGCGGTCGCGCATCTCGAAGATGTAGATCGGCATCGGCGTGGACATGAATTGGTCGTCGACCTTGACGCCGAGCCCGTCGAGCAGCTTCATCCAGTAGCTCGCGTGGCGGACTTCGTCCGACCAGAACGCGGCGTACTCGGCCTTGTCCTCGGGCGTCGGCGCGAGCGCGAGCGGCTTCATCAGCGTGCGCTCGGGGGCGAGCATGTACTCGGATTCGATTCGCGATTGAATCGAGAGCATCCGGATCAGCAGATCCTTGTACTCGGCGGGCAGGTCTTCGGGCCCTTTGAAGCGGGGCTGCGCACCTGGCTGAGGATCAGTCACAAGTCATTCTCACTTCCTCCCTTGCCGGTTGCAATCACCCTAACGCTTGTTCGGATAGCATCAGCGGCGGCCAACCGTCAACCACGGGTCATCCCGCCATCGTCAGGCCGCCGCTGACGCTCAGCACCTGACCCGTAACGTAGTCGGCGTCGGCGGAGGCGAAAAATGCGACCGCGGCGGCAATATCTTCGGGACGGCCCAGCCGCCGAAACGGAATCGCGCGGGTCATCGCCTCGAGCATCGCGGCGCGCCCGGCCATCGCGCTTTCCAGCAGCGCGGTCTGGGTCGGTCCCGGACATACGACGTTGACGTTGACGTGACTGCGGGCGAGCTCGCGCGCCAGGGTCTTTGAGAAGCCGACGATCGCGGCCTTGCATCCGGCGTACACGGCCTCGCCGGTGGAACCTACGCGCCCAGCGTCGGAGGAGATCGAGACGATCTTGCCGTGCCCCCGCGCCTGCATCCGGGGCGCGATCGCCTTGCAGCAGTTGAGCACGCCGCGAAAATTGATCGCGATAACTTTCTCCCAGGTCTCGGGAGTGCTGTCGGCGAACGGCTCGACGCGGTCCCATCCGGCGTTGTTAACCAGGATCTCGACCGGGCCAAGCTCGCGTTCGATCGCGTCCGCGACAGCAGTTGCCTCGTCGAGGCTGGTGACGTCGAGCCGGTACGCGCGCGCGTCGAATCCTGCCCGCCGGATTTCGTCGGCGGTCCCTGATGCGGCCTCGGCCTGGATATCTCCGATCGCGACGCGGGCCCCTTCCGCCGCGAGTCGGTTCGCGATCGCGCGGCCGATTCCCTGCGCGGCGCCGGTCACGAGCGCTACCTGGCCCTTGAGTCGCGACGTTTCGATCACCATCGTGAGCACAATAGCGCACCGCGGGCATCGGAGGTTAGCCCGTCACACGGCTTTATCGATTTTACAAAAGCGTTGCGGCTTGCTACGCGAAAGGCACGGAGACCGGCAGATATGGCTGATGCACGAACGAGGGCCGAATCGATCGCGCAGGAAGCGTACGCGCGATTGCTGGGAGTCAGGGTCGACAAAATCGAGCCGGATTGCGCCCGCGTCGAGCTGCCGTACAAGGAGGAGAACAGCAATCCCGGCAAGCAGGTACACGGCGGCGTGGTCGCTTCCGCCCTGGCGATCGCCGCCCGAATTGCCGCGCGCGCCGGCCTCGAAGGGCAGGAGCCGTGCGCGTCGGGGATGCTGTCGCTGAACGTAGGTTATCTGGCCTCCGCCGTAGGCGAAGCGATTTTCGCCGAGGGGCGCGTGATGCGTCGCGGCAAGGAGCTATGCTACGTGCGCTCGGACGCGGCCAATCCCGACGGAAAGCCGCTCGGCACCGCGACGGTGGTCTATCGCGCTGCGCCGGGAATCGATCCCGCGCCGACTCAAACGGCAATCGATCGATCGGGCGACGCGGTCGAGGGTATCGAAGCGCTCGCCGGCGCGCTGACCGCATCGCCGTTCATCTCGGGCGTCGGGATGATCGCCGAGCAAATGAAGGACGGACGCGCGCGGCTGCGTCTGGCGCATCGCGAAACCAACGCCGGCGAGGGCGGGGCGATCCACGAGGGAGCGATCGCGGCGCTGATCGATACCTGCGGCGCGCTGTCGGCGTGGTCGCTGGTGAAGCCGCAGCGCGGGATGCGCGTGTCGACGGTCGGCATCGATGTGGAGTTCGTCAACGCCGTGAGCGATCAGGACCTGATCGCGCGCTCACGAACCGTCGGCCGCAAGCGTGAAATATTCTTCAACCGCGTCGAGATCGAATCGGCCGACGGAACGCTCGCCGCGTATGGGAGCGTGATCTATCGAATCGTGTTGCCGGAGTAATGAAATGAGCGGGAAGAGCCTTGCTGTCGTCCAGACCGGTGCACGGAAACTCGAGTTGCGCGAATTTCCCCTGCCGGAGATTCGCGACGACGACGCGCTGCTCAAGGTCGAGGCCTGCGGAATCTGCGGCAGCGACTACGAGCAGTATCAGGGCGCGTTCGCGGCCATTCGGTACCCGGTGATTCCCGGCCACGAGCCGCTCGGCTTCATCGAGAAGATCGGCCCGGTCGCAGCCCGGCGATGGGGCGTCAAAGAAGGCGATCGGGTCGCGGTCGAGGTGCTGCTGCCGTGCGGATTCTGCGAGCATTGCCGCGCCGGTGCGTACCGGATCTGCATCGGCAAGGGCCGCATGTCCGCCTACGGATACACGTCGTGCGAGATCGCGCCCGCGCTCTGGGGCGGCTATGCGCAGCACATGTACCTCGATCCGCAAACCATGATGCACAAGGTCTCGCCCAGGGTGCCGGCCGAGATCGCGGTGATGTTCAATCCGCTCGGCGCGGGAATCCGATGGGCGGTGCAAATGCCCGGCACGACGATCGGCGACACGATCGTGATCCTCGGACCCGGCCAGCGCGGTCTGGCGAGCGCGATCGCGGCGCGGGAGGCGGGCGCGTCGCAGATTATCGTGACGGGCCTCAAGCGGGACGCGAAAAAACTGGCGCTCGCGCGCGAGTTCGGCGCTACCCATACGATCGATGTCGAGCAGGATGACCCGGTCGCGGTGGTGCGGGAAATCACGCACGGCCGGATGGCGGACGTGGTGGTTGACGTTACCGCCTACGCCACCGCCGCGGTTACGCAGGCGATCGATCTAGTGCGGCGCGGCGGGACGGTGGTACTCGCCGGGACCAAAGGCCCGCGCCCGGTCGAGAATTTCCTGAGCGACAAAATCGTCGGCAAGGAAATTCGCGTGCAGGGCGCGATGGGCGTGGACTTCCGCGCCTACGCGCCGGCGATCAGGCTGATCGAGTCAGGCCGCTATCCGCTCGAAAAGATGCATACCCATACGCTGCCGCTGGAACAGGCCGAACACGCGATCAAAATCCTCGCCGGCGAAGTCCCGGGCGAGGAGGCGATTCATATCGCGATCAAGATGTAGTCAGAGATCGCCCGGCCGGTAGATGTTTGCATCGACCAAGACACGGCTCCGGGCGCGTAGCTCAGCGAGTGTTTGCGCCGCCACTTCTCAGTACTGATCTTCACTGATCTTCGACGTCAGCCTCGACGATCCGCTTCCATTCCTCCTTTGACAGCCGGATCGATGGCGGCTGATTCAAGGCGGCGAGCGCGCGGGCTATCCGGGCCGCCCTTTTCTCGGGCGGGAATCGCAGGCGAAGCAGCTTTTCCAATTCGTCAGGAGCTGCCCCGGCAGCGGGTTTTCGCGCGCGCCAGCGCTTTGCGCATCGCGGCGCTGCGCTGCTTGCGGCTTACGCCCTGCCAGCGCTTGCGGGCCATTTCGCGCGAATCCATGCTTGATTTATACGTGCGCTCGCATACCGCAGACAAGGCCGCTCGGTGACTTCAATGGAAGTCGTGCCAGCGTGGATCAGTCACAAGCGCGTGGGAAGCCATCGAGGGACCTTCCCGCAGTATTCATCGTATTCGGGCCCGAAGGTTCGGCGCAGATGCGGCTCTTCGTACAACATGATGAACAGTTGGAAGCAGACTGCGATCGCGAGCACGTAGCAGGCATGCCCCGCGCTGCGATAGAAAACGGCCCACCCCAGGATCACCGTCAACACGCCGACGTACATCGGGTTTCGCGTGTAACGGTAGAGGCCGCGGACCACGAGTCTTCTCGGAGCGTCGGCCGGGAACGGCGTGCCACGCCCGAAGGTCGCGAAATCCAGGACGCACCAGGCGTAGATGGCGCCGCCGGCCGCCAAAAGGGCTATTGCGATGACGAGCGCCGCACCGCTTGCCGCAGATCGACTCCGCGCCATCAGCAGCGGCACGTAAACCGCGACGGTTCCCGGTACCGCAAACGTGAAGAGCAGATTCTTCAGCAGCAGCACCGGAAGATTCCGTTTGCGAAGACGCCGCCAGCCCGGCGCGATCCCTCGCGATCGCTATTGGCCGATCGGGCCCTGATAGACCTCGGCGAAGCGCAGCATGAGCTCCATCGGAATCGCGGAATTGGCCTCGCGGCTGGTCTTGATGCACACCACCGATGGACCCTGGGTTGCGATCGCGGACTTCAGCGCCGGTTCGAGATCTTCCATGCGTTCGACGTAGAAGCCCTTGCATCCGAGTCCCTCGCCAACGCGATCCCATCGGACGGTTCCCATCTCGGTACCGAAGGTCCGTCCGTACAGCATCTTCTCGTTGGGCTCCTCCATCGTCCACGCCCCTTCGGCGAACACGACGGCTGCGATCTTCAACCCTTCGCGCGCCGCCGATTGCATCTCCATGAAATTGAATCCGGCCGCGCCATCGCCGCTGACGCAAACCACCTCGCGGGCCGGATTGCCCAGCTTTGCTCCGATTGCGGAAGGAATTCCGGTCCCGAGCATCCCAAGTTCGAGGATGTTGAGATACGAGCGAGGCCGCGTCGGCGGCAGGAACGAACCTGCCCATAAGCTGGTGTTGCCGCCGTCGGTGACGTAGATGCTGTCGCGTCCCCAGACCGCGCCCACTGCTTGCATCGCGTGCGCGGGATGAATCCCCGGTCCCTTCCAGGTCGCGACCGACGCGACTTGCTTTTCGCGCCATTTGCGCGTGGCCTCCTGATATCGAGCCAAATCCTCCCCGTTTTTCGGCTCAATATGCTTCGCTTCCAGCGCGCCAATCAGGTTCTCGAGCGCGGGTTTCAGATCGGAGATGATCGCGAGCGTGACCGGTCTGGTGACGCCCACGTTGCGCTGATCGATGTCGATCTGAATGAGCGTCTGATGGTCCGGGTCGCCCCAATATTTGTCGTAAGGAGTATCCAGATTGCCGAGCCTGGTGCCGGCGGCCAGAACCGCGTCCGACTCGCGAAGCGCCAGGTCGGCGCCGGCGCTGGAGGCACTCAGAAAGTTCGGATGGTCGATCGGCATCGATGACCGTCCCGCCATGGTCCCGATCACCGGGCATTTGAGGAATTCCACTATCCTGATCAGCGCCGCGTTCGCGTCGGCGCGATCCACGCCCGCGCCTGAGATGATCAAGGGCCGTCGCGCGCCCGCGATAATCGCCGCGGCCTCGTCAAGCTGCGCCTGAGAGGCCTGCGGCCCTTTCGCACGATACTTCTCGGGCGGCAACACCCGAACCTTTTTGTCATCGCCCGTCGCGTACATCAAGGGCGCCGGCACTTCGATATGAACCGGACCCGGCCTTCCATTCCACAGCTCGCGGAAGGCCATCCGCATCACTTCCGGTATCCGCTCCCACACCAGGATCGGCGCGCTCCACTTCGTGACCGGCTTGAAGACATCAAGCTGGTCCTGGCCCTGAAAGGTCGAGGGTGGCGACGGGTACACAATCCCGAGCCGGTGCTGCGCGGTTATGACGACCACCGCTACGCCCTCGTGCCGCGCGGTAATCACGCCGGGGAGCAGGTTCGCCGATCCGGGACCGGGATTGCCGAGCACCGCAGCGACTTGTCCGGTGGTCTTGTACAGACCCTCTGCCATGTGGACGCCCGCCGCCTCGTGTCTGACGGGAACGAACCTCAATTCGTACTGCTCGAGTTTGGCGAGCAGCGGGTCAACCTCGGGGCAGGGTAGTCCAAACACGAACTTGATGCCCTCGGCGGCGAGGCATCTGACAAGCAGCTCTCCTCCGGTGATTTCGCTCATGGGAACCTCCGTGCGGTACTACAATCAATCTGTCCAGCCGGGTTCGAAACCGGATGGTGCCGACGCTTGCGATCAAACGCACCTTACGCGCATCGAAACCGCATGAGCAAGAGCGGTGATGCTGCGCCGCGCTACGCTGGCGGCCGCGCGGCGATGTCAATTTCAATGGAAGTCGTGCGAGCGTGGGATCGTCGCGGCGTCGAGGCGGAGCTCGGCGAAGCGATGGCCGCGCACGTTGATCACGCCGTCGGCTTTCTGCAGCACGCCTTCGACCATCAGGATTTTCGCGCGATGGAGCAGCGCGCGA
>Ga0209415_10014231_pt1 | contig 13009 bp, 12 predicted proteins | sample PeaSoiSIISIP2007_FD_187696 | JGI IMG/M metagenome (GOLD analysis project Ga0209415, IMG submission 187696) | Peat soil microbial communities from Weissenstadt, Germany - SII-SIP-2007 (SPAdes) (version 2) | ecosystem: Environmental > Terrestrial > Soil > Wetlands > Peat | place: Germany...
TTTTGAGTTCTAGCATTTCAGGATGACATGGCCTTTCACGAATTCACCGGCCCCCTCCAAAGCTGTCATCCTGAGCGCAGTGACAGCTTCGCGCAGCGAAGCGGTCGCGAAGTCGAAGGATCCCTGTCCCGCCTGGAGCCCCAATGCCACGTCCGGGAATTCTCCCCCGGCATTCGAGTTGCAACGCCTGGCCCCGCTATACCCTACTTGCCAAGTAGCGATCCTTCGACTGTATTCGTCTCGCGCCAGCGCGAGACGAATTTCGCTCAGGACTACGGTCAGTTGAGATTTAAGTCGCCCTTACCGCCAGCTTTCTTCTTGGCAGTCTATCCGCGCGCCATTTGACCCTCTTTCCCAAGCCCCCCTAGAATTATGGATTCTTTGTTGCGCCACAGTCGTGACTTATGTCTCTCCGTCTCTACAACACGCTTTCCGGCAAGGTGGAGGAGTTCCGTCCGCTCCAAGACAACGAAGTCCGCATGTATGCTTGCGGTCCTACCGTCTACGACTACGGCCACATTGGCAATTTTCGGACTTTCGTTGCCGTGGACATCCTGCGCCGTTTCCTGCGCCAGAGCGGATACAAGGCCCGTCACGTCATGAACATCACCGATGTGGATGACAGGATCATCCGCAATGCAGCGCGCGACGGGGTAAGCGTCAAACAATACACGGCCAAATATGAGAAGGCCTTTCTCGAAGATGCCACCGCTCTGAACATCGAACAGCCCATCCTGGTGCGGGCCACCGATTACATTCCGGAGATGGCGCAGTTCATCGCTGAGCTGCAGAAGAAAGGCTTCGCCTATCGCACCGAAGACGGATCGTACTATTTCCGCATCGCGAGATTTCCCGCTTACGGCAAACTCTCCAAAAAAGATTTCGCTGGTATGGAAGACGGCGCGCGCGTTGACCTGGACGAATACGAAAAAGACAGCGCCCGTGACTTCGCCCTTTGGAAAGCACCGAAGCCCGGCGAAGCCTCGTGGGAGACGTCAATCGGTCCGGGGCGTCCGGGCTGGCACATTGAGTGCTCCGTCATGTCCATGGAGGAATTGGGCGACACCTTCGACCTGCACGCGGGAGGCGAAGATCTGATTTTTCCCCACCACGAGAATGAAATCGCGCAATCGGAAGCACTCACCGGGAAACCGTTTGCCCATTTTTGGTTTCACTCCCGTTTCTTGTTGGTGGAAGGCGAGAAAATGTCCAAGAGCTTGGGCAATTTTTTCACCTTGCGCGATCTCGTGCTTAAGGGTCACAAGCCGTCGTCGATCCGTTTCTTGCTGGCGTCGGTTCCTTACCGTAATCAGCTCAACTTTACCTTCGACGGACTGAAGCAGGCAGCCGTGTCGGTGGAGCGGCTGCGCAATTTCCAACAGCGCCTGACGATCGAAAAGTTCCCTGCCGGCACAACTGAAGGCATGGCGGACCTCGCGCGTGAGACCACCGAGCGAATGCAGGCTGGCATGGACGATGACCTGAATACCGCCCAGGCGCAGGCGGCCATTTTCGATATGGTTCGTAAGGCCAATGCCGCGATGGACGCCAGCCAACTCAAGAAACACGACGCCGCCCCACTGCTTGCCGCTTTGCTACGCTTCGATGAGCTTTTCGCGGTACTCGAAGATGACGATGCGCCCAAAATACGGAACATTCTGGTTTGGGCCAAGGCCGAGGGCCGCGAGCAAGAGATCAGCAAGGAACTGCTCGACGCCGTCGGTGCGCATCAACTCTCGGACGCTGACATCGAAAAGAAAATCGCCGAGATGGAAGCCGCACGCCGCACGCGCAATTTCAAAGCCTCGGATGCGATACGCGCCGACCTCGCCGCCGCTGGCATCATCGTGGAGATCACCAAGGACGGCGCGCGCTGGCGCCGAAAATAAATCTGTGGCGCTATCGCACCACGCAGCCCTTGAACGCAGAATCGAAGCCGGCATTGCCCGTCGGCATGCACACTTGCTGATTCCACTGCTTCTTCAAATCAGCGGCGTGAGGAACGGTGGTTGTTTGAGTAGAGATCTTTTGTGCCATCGGTCGCGCTCCCGTCTGCGGGATCAGTGCCGCAAAGCTGGCCACTGTGGTCAGGATCAGGTTGACTGCTGCCGTGACTCGCGCCGACAGAATCGGATTGCTGATGTGCGCCGCCTGCAAAACCGCGGGCAGGTTCTGATTGATGTCGCTGATCACGTTCTGGATTTCTTGCAAGCCGGCGCCGCTCGGGCTGGCCTTGTATTGGTTATAGACCGTCTGCAGCAGATTCAGGTCTTTGCTGGCCTCGGTTGAAATATTCTGAATGGCAACAGCCTCCGCGGAACTGAGTTGTTTGCCCGATTGCAGGGTTGTGACCAGAGTGCCGATGTTGAGGGCCATCTGGACCAGCACAGGCAGATCGGCGAGCGCGACGCTGATCCACTGCGCGCTGCAGCCCGTGGCCAGCAGCGAAACTGATAACAGAATCGCGACCATGATTCTGGATTGTGAGTTTGAATTCATCATGAACGTTCTCCTTTGCTTTTAGTCGTGGTTTGCAATCGTAGGTTTTTGCAACGTCGCCGGACTACAATTGCCACTGGGAACTGAGAACCGGCAACTGCCAACTGGTTTGAATGAAATCTCTGGACGAATATCTCCGCGACGCCGAACAAGCGCACGGTCATCTCTGCGCCGGACAGGTCCTCGGCGTTCGCCTCGCCATGCTCGGCCTGGCGAAGCTGGGCATTCACGATCCCCGCGGCAACCGCGAAGAGCGCAAACGCCTGGTCACCTTTGTGGAAATTGACCGTTGCGCGACCGATGCCGTCGCCGTCGTTACCGGCTGCCGTCTGGGTAAGCGCGCGCTGAAGTTCCGCGACTGGGGGAAGGTCGCGGCAACATTTGTCGATGTCAGTGGCGGCAAAGCAGTGCGCATCGCGGCCAAGGAGTCATCGAAGGCCTTAGCGCGGCAAATGCATCCCGAACTCGCCGACAAGAACCAGCAGCAGATGCTGGCCTACCGCGAAATGTCGGATGACGATCTCTTCAGCATTCAATGGGTGAAAGTCGAGCTGCCCCCGGAAGAATTTCCGGGATACAAAGGCGAACGCATCGTTTGTGAAGTCTGCGGCGAAGGCATCAACTTCCGCCGCGAAGTCCGCCGCGATGGCAAAGTGTTGTGTCGCGCATGCGCCGGCGAACGATACTATCAACCCTTATAGGATCGCGTTGGGACAGCCGCCCCCGGCTGTCCGGCCGAGCGAAGCTCGGCTCTCACGCCGCCTGCTCATACGCATGCGCCACCCGCAGAATCGTCGCCTCGTCGAAATGCTTTCCCAGAATCTGCAATCCGATTGGGAGCTTGTCTTTCGTCTCCCCGCAAGGCACAGAAATCCCGGGAATGCCCGCCAGATCCGCCGTCACCGTGTAGATGTCCGCCAGATACATCGCTAAGGGATCATCCACTTTCTCCCCGAGCTTGAACGCGGCTGTCGGACTTGTCGGGGTCACAATTGCATCCACTTTCTCGAACGCCTCCTCGAAATCACGTGCCAGCAAAGTGCGAACCTTCTGTGCTTTCAGATAATAAGCATCGTAGTAGCCCGCGCTCAATGCGTACGTTCCCAGCATGATGCGGCGCTTCACCTCCGCCCCGAATCCTTGATCGCGGCTGCGGCGATACATTTCGGAAAGAGTGCGCGCATCGCGAGCCCGGTACCCGTAGCGGACGCCATCGTAGCGCGCCAGGTTCGACGAAGCTTCCGCCGTCGCCACAATGTAATACGTCGGAATCGCGTACTGCGTATGTGGCAGCGAGACCGGAACGATCTCGCAGCCCAGTTGTGCCAACTTCTGAATCGCCGCTTCCACGGCGTTGCGAACCTCCCCGTCCAAACCCTCGCCGAAATATTCCTTTGCGACACCAAGCTTGAGCCCGCGCACCGGCTTCTCCATTTCGGCCACATAGTCCGGGACTGGAATTTCGGCGGATGTCGAATCCATGGGATCGCGCCCCGCGATCACACCCAGCACGATGGCTGCGTCCTTCACCGTCTTCGTGAGCGGCCCAATGTGATCGAGCGACGAAGCAAACGCGATCAGGCCATAACGCGACACGCGTCCATAGGTCGGCATCAACCCCACCACGCCGCAGAACGACGCCGGCTGGCGAATCGAACCGCCGGTATCGGATCCGAGCGCAGCCACGGCCATATCCGCCGCCACGGCTGCCGCGGATCCGCCGGAAGAACCGCCCGGCACACGGCTGAGATCGCGTGGATTGTGCACCGGATGCCAGGCCGAATTCTCGTTCGACGACCCCATTGCGAACTCGTCGCAGTTCAGTTTGCCCAGCACGACGGCGCCAGCGGCCTCCATGCGTGCAACTGCCGTGCAGTCATAAGGCGGAACGTAGTTGCCCAGAATCTTCGAGCCCGCCGTGCTGCGCAAGCCACGGGTCACCATCACATCCTTGATGCCCACCGGCACTCCCCCGAGCGGCGGGAGTTTCTCACCCTTGGCGGCTAGAGCATCCATGTGCGCTGCCTGCTCCAGGGCGCGATCTTTCGAAAGTGTCAGGAACGCGCCAATCTGCGGGTCGTCTTTCTCGATCCTGGCGTAGAAGACCTCAGTCAACGACATCGCCGTTGTCTTGCCTTCCTGTATGGCAGAGCGAGCGGCATCGATGCTGAGTGATTTGAAATCCATGAAACACGCGGCTGGCAGTGAGTGGCCAGTCGGCGCTGCGGCGGGTATTGATCCGTGACCGCCGACTCTTGACCTGACTCCTGACCTGACTCCTGACTCCTGACTACTGACTCCTGACTACTGACTACTATTTCTTACCTTTCAATCACCTTCGGGACCTTAAAGAACGTTCCATCCGAATCCGGCGCGTTCTGCAGCGCTACTTCATGCTGCAGCGATTTCCGCAAGCCTTCCAAAACGTCCTCACGGTTGGCGTAGGCAAAGCGCTCGCTGCCCCGCTTCGACTGGTCCATTCCATACCGGTCCGACACCTGCGCCATTGGAGGCACATTCGAAGTGTCGAGCTGATTCAGCCGGTCGATGTAATCAAGAATCGAATTGAGGTCCCGCAGCATGCGTTCGCGTTCTGCTTCCGTCAATTCCAGATTGGCCAGATCGGTGACGTAAGCTACGTTCTTTTCAGTAACCTTCATTGCTTAGTGTCGGTGTGGAAACGCGTTTGGCACTTTTGCAAGAACCGCTTCGCTTGCTCTCTTATTTTTAGAATAGCAGTTTCAGGGGGGTAAGTATGCACGCTTTCCAACAATATATTTCCGTTGTATTCAGCGGCTTAAGCAAATTTTGCCCGGCAAGGGGGCTTGACAAGATTTCTTCCGGCTGACCTTTTGGCTACCGACCAACTCGAGAAATACTTAACAAACGGTCGCTCGATCCAAGGTTGCCGCGCTGGCGAATCTCTCTGGTGATGCGATAAATGCGCTGCCAAACGACATTTGTTTTCAGCAAGGGAATGGCAATCACAGCCAGACCGCCGGCTCGCGCCCAGAAGGCGTGTTCATAGAATTTCGGAAACACCGTGCGAGCCGGTATATTTTCTGCTTAGCGCGTTCCAGCGAATCTTCAGCACTTCACCAAACATTCGAATGCCGTCGCGCAGCGGGCTGATGCGGGTGCCTTCACGATGGGACCAGGCAACCGGGACTTCCTTGACCGTGAACCCGAATTTCCTGGCCAGGTAAAGCAGCTCCGGGTCAAATCCCCAGCGCTCAATCTTCTGCAAGGGAAAGATGGTCTGCGCAGCGTGTCCGGTAAAAGCCTTGAAGCCGCATTGCGTGTCTTTGAACTTCAAGCCCAGGATCATGCGCAACACCAGGTTGAAAATCCTCCCCAAGAGTTGGCGATACAGCGGCTGCCTCTGGATCTGCAACTCGCTTTTCAACCAGCGGGAGCCGATGGCAATGTCTGCCCCATCTGCGATCGCGGCAAAAAGTTTGTCGGCCTCCGAGATGGGGGACGAAAGATCTGCGTCGCTGAACAGCACGATGTCCCCACCAGCGTGGAGCATTCCATGGCGCACGCTGTATCCCTTGCCGCGGTTGCCGGGATTCTCCAGCAACTGCAGCGTGGGATGCTTCTTCCCATACTCGCGAACAATCTCTGCCGTGGTATCGGTCGAACCGTCATTCACCACGATGATCTCGGCATTCCAACCGCGCTGCGCGGCATACGCGAGGATTTTCTCCAGCGTTGCGCCGATGCGCACGCTTTCATTGTAGGCCGGGAGCACGATGCTGTAAGTGAGGGATTGCAACTAAAAGCTCTCAGCTGTCAGCTGAGACGTTAGTCTCAAGGATTGTTCTCCACGAGTCAAACCTGGCGAAGGAGAACGCGCGAAGCAGAGGCTGACCGCTAGGAGCTAACAGTTAAGGGCTGAAAAGGCTCTACGCCACTTGCCGCTGCTTTTTCAGCATGGCGAAGAACTCGGCCACCAGTTCTTCGTCCCAGAACCCGGCGCGGGCTTCCTGGCGCATGGTGAGGGCCGCCTGATCGTGGCCCATCGCCGGTTTGTAGGGCCGGGCCGTACGCAACGCATCGTAGACATCCACGACCTGCAGAATGCGCGAAAGCAGGGGGATTTCGGCTTTCCGCAGTCCATCAGGATAGCCGCTGCCATCGGAGTGCTCGTGATGATTGCGAATAATGGGCAGCACCAGCCGCAGCGATTTCAGTGGCCGGCAGATATTCTCTCCGGTGACCGGGTGCTGCTTCATGATTGTCCATTCCTCGGGTGTGAGGTTGGTGCCCTTTTTCAGGATCTCGTCGGGGACCGCGATTTTCCCCAAGTCGTGCAAATATCCGCCTCGCCGTAACGCCACGATCGATTCGTCGCTCAATTGGAGATGATGTCCCAGATTGCTGGCGTTCTGCGCCAAGCGTTCACAATGACCCTCGGTATAGGGATCGCGGCTCTCCACGCTCAGACCCAAGGTACAGAGCACAGACTCGGCCGTCTCCAATTCATCCGTGAACTCCTTGAGTTTGAGCAGTGATTTGACGCGGGCAAACAGCTCCTCCGCAAAAATGGGTTTATTGAGGAAGTCGTCGGCCCCGGCTTCGATGCCCCGCAGCCGATCCTCGCGGTCTGTGAGGCCGGTAATCAACACGAACGGAATGAGCCGGGTGGCAGGATTGTCCTTGAGCTCACGGCACAACTCATAACCGGACTTGCCGGGCATAATCACATCCGAAAGGATCACATCGGGAGCCTGGCGGCGGATTTCCGCTTCCGCCTGGGTCGCGTCGGGCAGCGCCACCACGTCGTACCCGCGCGTGGCCAGCAGTTCACGCATCAGCACCATGGTATCCGGATTGTCGTCCACCACCAGCACCCTCGGAGCACGCCGGCGGAGACCAGATTCGCCGACTTCCTTGTCAGGCTCCGAGCGAGGCGAAAGAGGGGGTCGGATTGGAAGCGGCGGGTTCATGCCAGTGGGAACCGCGAAATCTTATTGTAAAGGATTCGAGCGCAGCTGAGAGAGCAGGCAGAGAAGAACTTGTCCTCTTCGGAGACCTGTCCAGTCTTCAGAAAGCTCGGAAATATGGACGTCCTTTGCTACAAAGGCTTTCGGCTTTGTGAACACGCCTTCCCACTTGGGGAATGCGAGACAGAAAGTGTGCGGCGTGACCTTGTCTTGATGACCGGTTGGTGTTTAGCCTCGCTGCATGCGCCCTCTTTTTCACGCGGTTCTGTGTTTTCTTCTTGCGGGTACTGCCCTGGCTGCTTCCAAACCACATGTGATTACCTTGGGCAAATGGACATCTGTGAAGTGGTTCAGCGGCCCTGACGAGAGCAAGGCAGTCGACCTGAAGGTAAGGGCGCTGTACGTGGATGGCCGGATGAAGGAATTTACTTTCGGTCCTCCCCATGAAGTGACCGACCGGCTGTTCGTGGTGCGGCGGGTTTTTCGTGTGAACGACAGTCTGCCCCAGGAAACAGCGGGGAACCCGCGCTGGAGTTGGCAACCAGACGGATGGTTGCTGGTGGACCGGGCCAGCGGCCACGTATCACAAGCCAGCCTGCCTGAATTCGATCCGGAATACTCCTCGGCGATTTGGTACCGGGATTACGCTGCCTACTGCGGCGTCTCGGACGATGGCAAAAGACTCTCGGCTGTGGTTGCTCAGCTAGGCCGCCGCAAGCCGGTCTTGAAGAAGCCTCTCGGCGAGGTGAGCGGCGAAGGGATTGCCGCGTCGGACTGCTCGGCCCCCACCTGGCAGCGTCAGCCGGCGCGCGTAACTTTTGTTACCAAGCAAGATCAGAAGGTTACCTACTCAGTGCGCGGGCATGGGGTGGAAGTGGTGAGCGATAACGATGAGGAAGAAGGGACGGAGTGAAGCAGTCAGCGGTCAGCACTCAGCACTCAGCAGTCAGCAGTCAGCAGTCAGCATTCAGCATTCATTTAGCATTTAGCATTCAGCACTTGCTCTCGGCCACTGAACCAGAATACGTCCGAAGCTCTCGAACGCGCGCCGTCAAAAACAGAACGTGTGGCCCTAGTGAGGAACGCGAGAGCTAAGTGCCAAGTGCTAAGTGCTAAATGCTGAGTGCTAAGTGTTCTCGGCCATAGCCATTTCCTCCGCGGCGGGCTTTTTCGTGACTTGCGCGCTCGTCACCAGGATCACCGATGCAATGACGATCGCGCTACCGGCGAGAATGTAACGGTCCACCGGCTCGTGGAGAATCAACCATCCTAGAAATACCGCTACCACCGGATTGACATACGCGTAGGTGGAAACCTTTGAGGTCGGCACGTGCCCGAGCAGCCAGATATAGGCGGTGTAGCCAATCCACGATCCGCACACGATCAGGTAGACAGTGGCACCGATGCCGCGTGCCGTCCACACCACACGTGACAAATCGCCGGCCACCATGCCGAACGCCAGATTCCCGGCCCCGGCAAAAATCATCTCCCAAGCCGTGGCCGAGAACACATCAACATCCGCGGATTTCCACTTCTTGGCAAGGACCGAACCCAACGCCCAGCTGAACGAGCCGCCCTGAAGACTGAGCGAAGCCCAGAGTTGCTCGCGTCCAAACGAAGTGGTGGCCATCAATTGCGGCCACAACAATACGATCAGCCCGGCAACGCCGAGCCCCAACCCGATTTTTCCTCGTCGTGAAACATGATGATCGCCGAGCAAGAGCGAGTCGAGCACCAGGAACCAGAGCGGCGTAGTGGCGATGATCAAAGCCGCCAGACCCGACGCAATGTGCGTTTCCGCATAAGAAAGGGTGAGATTGCCTCCCATGAGCAGAAGCACGCCGACGATCGCCATCTCGCCCAACTGCCGGGGTTTGTAAAGTATGTTTCGCCCGCGAAGCCCACAAAATGCCAGCATGAAGACCCCGGCAGTGAGAAACCGAACGCCACACATCAGGGCCGGCGGGATGCGTTCGACCGCGATATCAATCGCCAGATACGTCGAGCCCCAGAAGAAATACACCAGCCCAAAGGCAAGCATCACGCTAAAACGGAGCTGTCGTTGGGAGGCGGTCATGGCGACGATTAAGGCGTTAAGCTATCAGACGCGAGGGGAAGGTCCAGGGATTCGATTTGTGTTCAGAGAATTCGTTTGACTGCACTCAATGTTATGTTCTGTTTGCGTCGAGGAAGCTGGACAGCCCGGTGGAGGAGCGATGACCACGGGCCAACGACGAACGACTAACGGCCAACGATGATTGGGGGTTACGGAATCACTGGCAGCGCGCTATAATGAAAATGGTTATGAATCCCGATGCGTTTCCAGGGTTCCAATTCGCATCTGCCGGTGTGCTGGCTGCACTCTCTTGTGTGTCCACGCCGCTATCGCGCTGTGCTCCCTTCCCATCTGCGTCCGAGTCTATTCGGTAGCGACTAGTTCTGATCCTCCTGTTTGATTCTTGGCCAAGAGTTGAGATCCATTTGCCTCCCTCCGGCCAAAGCCCCATGACGAACGACCAACTGAACTTTGGAGGATCCCATGTCGACCACTACTCTGATCGGTCCCAAGATCAAGACCGCACTGCCGGGACCGAATGCGAAGCGCATTCTTGAAGGTGATAGCAAGTATATTTCGCCGTCCTACACCCGCTCCTACCCCATGGTTGCCAAGCACGGTCGCGGCATTGTGGTCACGGACGTGGACGGAAACGAGTTCTTTGACTTCTCGGCCGGCATTGCGGTGACTTCCACCGGCCACTGCCACCCCCATGTGGTCGCTGCCATTCAAAAGCAGGCCAGTGAACTGATCCACATGTCGGGCACCGACTTTTATTACGAAAGTATGGTCACGCTGGCGGAACGGCTCTCGAAGATCGCGCCCATGCCTGGCCCGCACAAAATCTACTACGGAAACTCGGGCACGGAGGCGATTGAGTGTGCACTGAAGCTGGCCCGCTATCACACCAGGCGCCAGAACATCATCGCTTTCTATGGCGCCTTCCACGGACGAACCATGGGCGCGCTTTCTTTGACGGCCTCCAAGCCGCAGCAGAAGCGGCGCTTCGCTCCCTTGGTTCCGGGAGTCACACACGTTCGCTATCCCGACGTTTATCGCGGATGCGAAGGCGGGCCGCAGGATGCCGAAGCCTTCGCGCTCGGCTGCGCCCGCTTCATCGAAGATAAGCTCTTCAAGACCACGCTCCCTCCGGAAGAGGTGGCGGCGATCTTCGTGGAACCGATTCAAGGCGAGGGCGGATACGTGATCGCTCCAACCGTGTTCATGCAGGAACTGCGCCGTATTTGTGACCGGCACGGCATTCTGCTGGTGGTGGACGAAGTCCAGAGCGGCGTCGGACGCACCGGCAAGTGGTGGGCCGTCGAACATACCGGCGTGCATCCCGACATTGTTTGCTCGGCCAAGGGCATCGCCTCCGGCATGCCGCTGGGCGTAACCATCAGCAAAGCCGACATCATGGATTGGGCGCCCGGCTCGCATGCTTCCACCTTCGGGGGCAATCCGGTTTGCATCGCAGCCGCGCTGGCCACGCTCGATGTGATCGAGCGCGAAGACCTGAAGCGCAACGCTACCGAGGTCGGCAATCACATGCTGAAGCGCATGGCGGATTGGCCGAATAAGTACAGGCTGGTTGGCGATGTCCGTGGCCGTGGGCTGATGATTGGCGTGGAAATCGTCAAGGACAAGAAGACCAAAGAATACGGGGCGGCCGAGCGCGACCGCATCGTGCAACTGGCCTTCGAACGGGGAATTCTCTTTTTGGGCTGTGGTCCCAGCACCATCCGCATCGCGCCCCCGCTCATTGTCACCAAAGACGAAGCTGATGCAGCCATTGAGGCGCTTGAGGAGTCCGTCTCCACCGTAAGCCGGGCCAATTGAAGCGCCGAGCCAGGGACGGGCCTCCTCCCCCGTCCCTGGGAGTTTTGCAAGCCTGAGAGGCACTTCAGCCCTCTTGCGCCTGCGGTAAAATCAGCCAAGTGAAGTAGTCATGGCACAGATGCCGCCACAAGTTTCGGAAGTGCTTGAAAAAGCACTGACGCTTTCCACTCAGGATCGCGGCCTGCTAGTCGATCGCCTGATCGAAAGCCTTGTGTGATAGCTAAGACTTGGCCTTGCATACCATGCTGTCCGATGGGGTCGCTACCGTCAGATAGACCCTTGGCAGGGGTTCTGAGTGTAATCGCCTGGTTTCGTAAATTGACCGGCTAACATGTTGTCCAGACAATCTGCTAGCTCATCACCCCAGAAAACCCTTGCCCAGCGCGGCTATAATGCTTGGCATCAGTGGGAGGGATTTATGAAATCGTCTTCACGATCTAGAACGCCTTCCAGGCTCTCAAACCCAGTAATGACATTTCTGGTCGTGCTTGGGTTGGCAGCTGTCGAGCAAGCCCAAACTTTCACCACACTGTACGACTTTAGCGGCGGTTCAGACGGGGGGAATCCCGACGCGGCTGTAATTCAGGATCCGGCCGGGAACTTGTATGGCACCACTGGGTCGGGCGGTTCCTCTGGGCCCAACGGCGTGGTTTTCAAGCTGGACACCGCCGGAAACGAAACCGTGCTGCACACCTTCTCCGGACTGGACGGGCAGAACCCCGACGCCCCGCTGGTTCGGGACAGGGCTGGCAACATCTATGGGACAACCTACTGGGGAGGCTCCAACGAGTGGGGCACAGTTTTCAAGATCGACACCCGCGGGAGGGAGAGGGTGCTGTACGGCTTTACCCACGGCCCAAACGGCTGCAACCCATTCCAAGGCTTGGTCGCGGACGAGGCCGGAAACTTTTATGGCACTACCACCGGATGCGGCTCTGCAAACTATGGGACGATATTCAAGATTGACCGTGTGGGGAAGTTTACCCTACTCCACAGCTTCGCCGGGTCCCCGTCAGACGGCGCGGAACCGGCCTATGGGCATCTGACGATGGACGACTCTGGCAACCTCTATGGCTTGACTTCAGGGGGTGGCGCTTACAGTTACGGAGCGCTGTACAAGCTGAGTAAGAGCGGAACGCTTGCCTTGCTGTACAGCTTTAAAGGCGGCCTGAAGGACGGCTGCGGACCCCAGGGATCCGTGGTGCAGGGCAAGGCTGGAAACCTCTATGGGACGACTGGAGGCTGCGGTTCTAACAAATACGGGACTATATGGAAGGTCAGCAAGACAGGCAAGGAGACCATCCTGCACAACTTTGCCGGAGGGTCGGGCGACGGCTGCTATCCGGTCGCTGGCGTGACTCGGGACCGGAAGGCCAACCTGTATAGCGTCACCGGTGAGTGCGGCGCTAACGGCTACGGAGCGCTATATAAGTTGAGCGCCAAAGGCAAGCTCACCCTGCTGCACAGTTTTGACCAGTCAGATGGGGACTATCCGGCGGGCGAAGTGCTGCGGACTGACGAGGGCGCGCTGTTCGGCACCGTATTGCAGGGCGGCGACTACAACGCCGGGACGGTGTGGTCGTACGTGCCCTAAGGACACTCTGAATAAGCGCCCCTGCTAAGTCGACTAATAACAGTGCTCAGGAAACCGCGCTACCGGTTCGGT
>Ga0209415_10014233_pt1 | contig 13008 bp, 10 predicted proteins | sample PeaSoiSIISIP2007_FD_187696 | JGI IMG/M metagenome (GOLD analysis project Ga0209415, IMG submission 187696) | Peat soil microbial communities from Weissenstadt, Germany - SII-SIP-2007 (SPAdes) (version 2) | ecosystem: Environmental > Terrestrial > Soil > Wetlands > Peat | place: Germany...
TGCCCTGAGCGCCGCATGAGCTACGTGCTGCTCGAGGACGGCGCCCGCTTCGACGGGGAGGCCGTTGGCGCGCCCGGGCAGGCGACCGGAGAGGTTGTCTTCAACACCGCGATGTCCGGGTATCAGGAGTCGGTGACGGACCCCTCCTACGCCCGCCAGCTGATCACCTTCACCTACCCGCACATCGGCAACTACGGGGTCAGCGCGGCGGCGATGGAGTCCGATCGCATCCACGCCCGCGCGGCGATCATGCGGGACGCGCGCAATCACGCCGGCCATGCCGGCTCGCAGGCGGGCTGGCTCGACTGGCTGCGCGAAAACGAGGTGCCGGCGATCAGCGGCGTCGACACGCGCGCACTCGTGCGTCACATTCGCGAGGCCGGCTCGATGCGCGGCGGGGTCTTTCCGGCCGATGTCGGCGAACGCGACGCCGCCGCCGCGATCGTGGCCGAGGAATCGATGGTCGGCCTCGACCTCGCGCGCGAGGTGACGGCGGCAGCGGTGGTCGAGCTCGCTACGACCGCTCGGGCGCAGGGACCGACGATAGCCCTGATCGACACCGGCGTGAAGAGCTCGATCACGGCGAGCCTGCGCGCCCGCGGAGCCCGCCTGCAGATCCATCCCTGCACGACGAGCGCCGAGGCGGTGATGGCTGGCGCGCCTGACGCGCTGATGCTCGTCAACGGACCCGGCGACCCGGCGGCGTTGGGGTATCTCGTCGCCGAGGTGCGCAAGCTCGTCGGTTCGCTGCCCGTCTTCGGCATCTGCCTCGGCCACCAGCTGCTCTGCCGCGCGGTCGGCCTGGAGACCTACAAGCTTCGCTTCGGCCACCGCGGCGCAAACCACCCGGTCAAGGACCTGCGCACCGGGCGGATCGAGATCACGAGCCAGAACCACGGCTTCGCTGTGCTCGGGCCCGGCGGCGAGCGGACGATCGAGGGGGATCGGCCGGTGCGCTGGGAGACCGACTTCGGGGCTGCCGAGCTGACCCACCTGAACCTCTATGACCGCACGGTCGAGGGCCTGCGGTTGCCTGACGCCCGCGCCAGCACGGTGCAGTACCACCCGGAAGCGGGCCCGGGACCGCACGACGCGCTCCACCTCTTCGACGAGTTCATCGCGGCGATCGGCGGCTGATGCCGCGGCGCGAGGACATCCACCGGATCATGATCCTCGGCTCGGGGCCGATCGTGATCGGCCAGGCCGCCGAGTTCGACTACTCCGGCGCCCAGGCCTGCAAGGTGCTCGCCGAGGAGGGTTACGAGGTGATCCTCGTCAATTCCAACCCCGCGACGATCATGACCGATCCGGAGTTCGCGACCGCGACCTACATCGAGCCGCTGCTGCCCGGCCCGGTCGCGCAGATCATCGCGCGCGAGCGCCCCGATGCGCTGCTGCCGACGCTCGGTGGCCAGACCGCGCTGAACCTCGCCAAGGCCCTGCACGAGGACGGCACGCTCGAGCGCTACGGCGTCGAGCTGATCGGCGCCGACTACGAGGCAATCCGCCGGGCCGAGGACCGCGACCTCTTCCGCGAGACGATGGTCGCTGCCGGCCTGCGGGTTCCGAAGAGCGCGATCGCCACCAGCGTCGAGCAGGCGCTCGCGGTGTCGGATCAGATCGGGCTCCCCGCGATCGTCCGGCCTGCCTTCACGCTCGGTGGCCAGGGCGGTGGCATCGCGCGCACGCGCGAGGAGTACGGGCGGATCGTCGCCGGCGGCATCGCCGCCTCTCCGATCGGGCAGGTCCTGATCGAGGAGTCGGTGCTCGGCTGGGGCGAGTTCGAGCTCGAGGTCATGCGCGATCGCAACGACAACGTCGTGATCGTCTGCTCGATCGAGAACGTCGACCCGATGGGGGTTCACACCGGCGATTCGGTCACCGTCGCGCCCCAGCAGACGCTGCCGGACAGCGTCTACCAGCTGCTGCGCGACCAGGCGATCGCGGTGATCCGGGCGGTCGGCGTCGAAACCGGTGGCGCCAACGTGCAGTTCGCGGTCGAACCGCGCAGCGGCGAGATCGTCGTAATCGAGATGAACCCGCGCGTGTCGCGCTCCTCGGCGCTCGCTTCGAAGGCGACCGGCTTCCCGATCGCCAAGATCGCTGCGCGGCTCGCCGTCGGCTACGCGCTGGAGGAGATCTCCAACGACATCACCCGCGCGACGCCGGCGAGCTTCGAGCCGACGATCGACTACGTCGTCGTCAAGTGGCCGCGCTTCGCGTTCGAGAAATTCGAGGGCGTCGACGCCGGCCTGACCACGCACATGAAGTCGGTCGGCGAGGCGATGGCGATCGGGCGCACCTTCGCGCAGGCCTTCCTGAAGGCGATGCGCTCGCGCGAGCTCGACGTAACACCGGCGCTCGACATTCCGCTCGAGGAGCTGCTCGGCCGCCTCGCGCAGCCGGGCGCGAGCCGCTACGACGAGCTGCTCGAGGCGCTCCGGCGCGGCGCGACGATCGAGCAGCTGCACGAGCGGACGTCGATCGATCCATGGTTCCTGCACGAACTCGCGGCGATCGCGGCCGACCCGCAGGCGCCCTTCGCGGGCGTGCGCAGCTTCAAGTCCGTCGACACCTGCGCTGCCGAGTTCGCGGCCACCACCCCTTATCACTACTCGGCCTGGGAGCGCCCGGGGCCCGACGGCGCCGCACGCCATGAGGTCATCCGCGGCGATCGGCCCTGCGTGGTGATCCTCGGCTCGGGGCCGAACCGCATCGGCCAGGGCATCGAGTTCGACTACTGCTGCGTACACGCCGCGATGACGGTTCGCGCGTCCGGCCGCGACGCGGTGATGATCAACTGCAACCCGGAGACCGTCTCCACCGACTACGACACCTCCGACCGCCTCTACTTCGAGCCGCTCACGCTCGAGGACGTGTTGGCGGTGATCGAACTCGAGCGCCCCGAGGGGGTGATCGTGCAGTTCGGCGGGCAGACGCCGCTGCGGCTGGCGGCGGGACTCGTGAGCGCCGGCGTGCGCCTGCTCGGCACGAGCGTAGATGCGATCGACGCCGCCGAGGATCGCGGCCGCTTCGGCGAGCTGCTCCGGCGCCTCGGCTACCAGGCGCCGCCATACGCGACCGCGGGCACGGTTGAGGAGGCGCTTGCCGCCGCCGGGCAGGTGGGCTTCCCGCTGCTCGTGCGCCCGAGCTACGTGCTCGGCGGGCGGGCCATGGAGATCGTCTACTCGCTGGAGGATCTCGCGGGCTACCTCGGCCGCAGCAACGCCCACGCCCAGGGGCGGGAGATCTATCTCGACCATTTCCTCGAGAACGCGATCGAAGTCGATGTCGACGCCCTCTGCGACGGCACCGATGTCGTGATCGGCGGGATCATGCAGCACGTCGAGGAGGCCGGGATCCACTCCGGCGATTCCGCTTGCGTGCTGCCGCCGCACTCACTCGGGGACGAGATGCTCGAGCGAATCCGCGAACAGACGCGCGGCATCGCGCTGGAGCTCGGCGTCGTCGGGCTGATCAACGTTCAGTTTGCGGTGGTGCAGGCACGGGCGGCCGCGGAGCTGTTCGTGATCGAGGCCAACCCCCGCGCCTCGCGCACCGTGCCATTCGTCTCAAAGGCCGTGGGCCTGCCGCTCGCCAAGCTCGCCTGCCGGCTGATGCTCGGCGAGTCGCTGGCCTCGCTCGAGCTGCCGAGCGACCCGATGAGCGGCGGCTACGTCGCGGTCAAGGAGGCGGTACTGCCGTTCAACCGCTTCTTCGGCGCGGATTCGCTGCTCGGCCCCGAGATGCGCTCGACCGGCGAGGTGATGGGCGTCGCGCGCGACTTCCCGACCGCCTTTGCGAAGGCACAGGCGGCCGCCGGCTCCGCGCTCCCGCAGAGCGGCACCGTGTTCGTGACCGTCACCGACGCCGACAAGGCTGCAGGCGCCGGCTTGGCGGCGCAGCTTCACGACCTCGGCTTTCGGATCGTCGCGACCAGCGGCACCGCCGCCGCGATCGAGCGGATGGGGGTGCCCGTGACGACGCTGCGCAAGGTCGCCGAGGGCTCGCCGCACGTGGTCGACGCGATCGCCGGCGGCCATGTCGATCTCGTGATCAACACGCCAACTGGATCCGGCGCGCGCTCGGACGGCTGGGAGATCCGACGGGCAGCGGTGACTCGCGGGATCCCGTGCATCACAACGCTCTCGGGCGGCCAGGCGGCCGCGCGCGCGATCCGCGCCGCGCGCGAGGGCCAGGCGGCTGTCATCTCGCTGCAGGAGCTGCACGGTGGCGCGAGGCCGGCTGGCGGACGCAATGCCGCGCCTGCGCTACCCGAGTCAGCGGCCGCCGAGACCGAGGCCAAGGTCGTCTCGGCGCTGGAACTCAAACGGGGTGCGGCTTGAGCGCACCTCTGGCTCGTCGTAGCGCGCCGCTGCTCGAGCGCCGCGTCCTCGGGCCCTACGTCGTGTTGAGCACGATCGACCGCCTGGCGCGGCCGCGGCCCGGCCAGTTCTACATGCTCGCCACCGCCGAGCGCTGGGGTGGCGGTGAGGGGGAGCGGCCGTTCCTGGCTCGCGCCGTGTCGGTGATGCGGACGCACGAGGACGGCGTGATCGAGTTCCTGCTGGAGGACGTCGGGCCCGGGACCAAGCGGCTGTGCGAACTCGAGGCGGGTCAGGAGCTGACGATCCTCGGGCCGTTCGGCAACGGCTTCTCCGCGTCGGGCTCCGAGACGCTGCTCGTCGGCGGCGGGATCGGCATCGCGCCGCTGCTCGAGCTCCAGGACACGTGGGGAGGTCTGGCACTGCTCGGCTTTCGCGACGCCGAGCACGCCGAGGGAGCACGCTTGTTCACCGACGCCGTCGTCGCGACCGACGACGGGTCGGTCGGTCACCGCGGGCTGGTGACCGATCTGCTCGACCGGGAGCTGGAACGCGCGCCAACTTCGATCCGCGCATGCGGCCCTCCCGCCTTGCTGCACGCGGTCAAGGACCGAGCGCGGCGCCACGGCGTGCCGGCGGAGCTCGCGTTGGAAGCACCGATGGCCTGCGGCTTCGGCGCCTGCTACGGCTGCGTCGTCGCGACCGTCGACGGCTACAAGCGAGTCTGCTTGGACGGCCCCGTGTTCGAGGCTGCGGTGCTGGCGTGATCGAGTTCTGCGGGATCGAGTTGCGCCACCGCGTGATCAACGCCTCGGGCTGCTTCGACGCGCTCGCCGCCGCGCGCGTATTCGGAGAAGCGCTGTTCGAGGAGTTCCCATTTGCCGCCTACGTCTCGAAGACGATCACGCTACACGCGCGCGAGGGGAACCCGCCGCCGCGGCTGTGGGAGTCCGAGGCGGGATTGATCAACTCGATCGGTCTGCCGAACCGCGGCCTGGGGGCCTACCTCGAGAGCGACATCCCGGCCCTCGCGCGGCTGCCGGTGCCGCTCTTCACGAACGTGATGGGGTCGACCGCCGAGGAGGTGGGCGAGCTCGTCGAGTCGTTGGAGGAGCGTCCCGAGGTCGCCGCGATCGAACTCAACGTCTCCTGTCCGAATGTCGCGACGGGACTCGACATCGGCGCCGACCCACGCGGGCTCGAGGCTCTGCTCGCCCGCGTGCGCGCGCTAACCGCCAAGCCGTTGATCGTCAAGCTGACGCCCAACACCGCCGACGTCGCGGCCTGCGCGGCGGGCGCGGAGGCCGGCGGCGCCGACGCGGTCTCGCTGATCAACACGCTCCGAGCGGCGGCGCTTGCGCCCGACGGCTCGGGCCTCTGGCTCGGCGGTGGCAGCGGCGGGCTGTCCGGGCCGGCGATCCGCACGATCGCGCTCGCCCAGGTCTGGCGCGTCGCCGCGCGGGTCGCGATCCCGGTCATCGGCATGGGGGGCGTGTGCTGCGGACGCGACGCCCGCGAGCTGATCGACGCGGGCGCCGCGCTGGTGGCGATCGGCACAGAAAGCTTCCGCGATCCGCTCGCCGGGGCGCGAATCGCCCGCGAGCTCGAGGGCAGTTTCACGCAAATTGCGCGATGATCTGTGTGCGTAGGTGCAAAAAGCCTGCAAAGCAGCCGAAATAGCTCAAGTGAGCTGAAGCGCACTAGACCTCTACTGAAGGTTGAGATGAATTGCCCTCACAGCGCTTGCATGGGGCCGCCGAGGCGATAGACTCGCCGCCCATGTCGCCTGGTCAGCCGACGCTCCACAAGGGATCTGGAACACCGGAGCGTTCATTCAACCAGCGCATGGATGCCCTAGCCCGAGCCAACGAGATCCGCTCACAGCGAGCGCAGCTCAAACGCGATCTCAAGGCCGGTCGGCACTCGATCCAGCAACTGCTGCTGGACCCGCCCGAGTTCCTCGAGACGGCGAAGGTGTTCGACATGCTGCTGGCGGTCCCCAAGTACGGCCGCGTCAAGGTGAACAAGATTCTCACGCACTGCCGGATCTCGCCGAGCAAGACGATCGGCGGCCTCTCGGAGCGCCAGCGCGCCGAGCTCGTCTCGATGCTCCACCGCTGAGCGTCCGAGCACCGGGGCCGAATCGCTGACCGCCCCGGGGGCTAGGCTCCGCGCTCGCTCATGGCTGGCGTCTTCGTGATCACAGGCCCCTCGGGGGTCGGCAAGGGCACCCTGATCGCGGCGCTGCGCGCCCGCCACTCGGAGCTGGGGCTGTCGGTGTCGGCGACGACGCGGCCGCCTCGCCCGGGCGAGGAGGACGGCGTCGCGTACCACTTTCTGAGCGAGAGCGACTTCGAGCGCCGCCTGGCGCGCGGGGAGTTCCTGGAGCACGCCAGCTACGCGGGCCACCGCTACGGCACGCTGCGGGTGGAGCTCGAGCGGCGCGGCCGTGGCGGCTCGCCGGTGGTGCTCGAGATCGACCTGCAGGGGGCTCGCCAGGTGCGCGTCGAGATGCCCGAGGCGGTGGCGATCTTCATCGTTCCGCGCTCGCTCGACCAGCTCGAGGAGCGGCTGCGGGCGCGCGGCGCCGACGAGGAGGAGGCGCTGCGTCAGCGCCTGGAGATCGCTCGCACCGAGCTCGCGGCGCGCGACGAGTTCCGCTTCGTGGTCGTCAACGACGAGCTCGATCGAGCCGTCGATGAATTGGACGAGATCTACCTACGGTATGCTGGGTAAGTGATCTCCCCCCGAATTGACAAGCTGCTCGAGCACGTCGACTCCAATTACGCGAGTGTGCTCGTCGCCGCCAAGCGCGCGCGACAGATCAACTCCTACTACCAGAACCTAGGCGAGGGAAGCTTCGACGAGTTCCCGCCGCCGATGGTCGACACCGGCTCCAAGAACTACCTCACGATCGCGCTAGAGGAAGTCGCAGCCGGCAAGCTCAAGTACCACTACCGCTAGCCGTCGTGCCACGCCTGCTGCTCGGCGTCAGCGGGGGAATCGCCGGCTACAAGGCGCTCGAGTTCGTGCGCCTCGCGACAGCCGAAGGGCACGCCGTGCGCGTGATCCAGACGCAGGCGGCCCAGCGCTTCGTGGGGGCGGCCTCGTTCGCCGCGCTGAGCGGCGCGCCGGTGCTGACCGACGAGTTCGAGCGCGACCCGCTGCGCGGCGCGTTCCCCGGCGAGGCGCTGCCCGGACACGATCCCGCCGGGCACCTCGCCCTCAGCGCCGCCGCTGACGCCTTCCTGATAGCGCCGGCGTCGGCGAACACGATCGCGAAGCTCGCGGCGGGGCTGGCCGACAACCTGCTCACGAGCGCCGCGCTCGCAGCCAGCTGTCCGTTGCTGCTGGCGCCCGCGATGAACGACCGAATGTGGGCCAACGCGGCCACGCAGGCCAACGTCGCGCTGCTGCGCGAGCGCGGCGTGACCGTGCTCGAGCCGGGCAGCGGGCGCCTGGCGACTCACGGCGAATGGGGCGCGGGTCGCCTGCCTCAGCCCGCCGCTCTTCTGGCAGCCGTCAACGCGTCGCTGCGCACGGGGCGCTGGAGCGGCACACGCACGCTGGTCACCGCCGGCGGCACGCGCGAGCCGATCGACGCGGTCCGCTACATCGGCAACCGCTCCTCGGGGCGGATGGGGTTCGCACTCGCCGACGCCGCCGCCGACCGCGGGTCGGAGGTCGTCGTGGTGGCGGCCAACGTCGGGCTTCCGCGCGCCCCCGGAATCCGCTACGACGACGTCGGCAGCGCCGCCGAGCTCGCGCAGGCCTGCGAGCGGGAGTTCGCGGCCGCGGATGTGCTCGTGATGTGCGCGGCCGTCGCCGACTTTCGCCCGGTCGCGGCGGTCGAGGGCAAGATCGCCAAGGACGGCGCCAAGCGCCTCGCGCTCGAGCTCGAGGCCACTACCGATGTCCTCGCGACACTCGCCGGGCGCCGCCGCGAGGGCCAGACGCTCGTCGGCTTCGCGGCCGAGCACGGCGACGGCGCGCTCGAGCGCGCCCGCGCAAAGCTCGAGCGCAAGCACCTGGACGCGATCGTGCTCAACGACGTCGCGGAGGATGGCATCGGCTTCGACTCCCTCGAGAACGCCGTCACGATCATCACCGCCGAGGGCGAGCGAAGGGTCGGCCCGGCCGACAAGCGGACGGTCGCCGACGCGGTGCTCGACGCGGTCGAGGCTCTGCGCGCGTGAGCCAGCTGCCGCTGCGGCGGCTCGGTCGCGACGGCCCGAGCGTCAGCGCGATCGGGCTCGGCTGCATGGGCATGTCGGGCACCTACGGACCGGTCGACGACGCGGAGAGCGTCGCGACGATCCGCGCCGCGCTCGACGCCGGCGTGACGCTGCTTGACACCGGCGACTTCTACGGGATGGGGCACAACGAGCTGCTGATCCGCGATGCGCTCAGCGCGCGCGAGCGCGGCGAGGCGCTGCTCAGCGTCAAGTTCGGTGCGCTGCGCGGCCCCGACAATCGCTTCGCCGGCAACGACACGCGCGCGGTCGCGGTGCACAACTTCCTCGCCTACTCGCTGCGGCGGCTCGGCACCGACCACATCGACATCTACCGCCCGGCGCGGCTTGACCCGAACGTGCCGATCGAGGAGACCGTGGGCGCGATCGCCGAGATGGTCGCCGCCGGCTACGTGCGCCAGATCGGCCTCTCGGAGGTCGGCGCCGAGACGCTCCGCCGCGCCCAGGCGGTCCACCCGATCTGCGACGTCCAGCTCGAGTACTCGCTGCTGGCGCGCGGGGTCGAGGCCTCCGTGTTGCCGGCCGCGCGCGAGCTCGGGATCGCCGTGACCGCGTATGGGGTACTCACGCGCGGGTTGCTGAGCGGCACCTGGACGCCCGAGCGTCGGCTGGCGGCGAGCGACATCCGCGCGCACAGCCCTCGCTACACGGGCGAGCACCTCAAGCACAACCTCGCACTCGTCGACGCCGTCGCGGCGGTCGCAGCGCAGCTGGGCGCGAGCGTCGCGCAGGTGGCGATCGCGTGGGTGCTCTCGCGCGGCGATGACATCGTGGCGCTGGTCGGATCGAGCCGTCGGGACCGCCTTGCCGGCGCCCTTGGCGCGCTCGAGCTGCGCCTGGGCGAGGACGCCCTCAGCGCGCTCGAGCACGCCGTTCCGCCCGGCGCAGCGGCGGGCAGCCGCTACCCCGAGGCCGCGATGGCCCAGCTCGACAGCGAGCGCTGAGCAGCCGGGCCCACGGGTCGGTGGGCCGCCGTTTGGCCCTGCGCGGGAGTGCTATCCTCGGTGGGTGCCGTCGGCCAGGTGAGCGGCGGCGGTGTCTCCCGAAGTGGGCGCTCGCCCGCTTTTTTTTCGCCATGGAGCAGCTACAGCACGACATCGAACAGCGCCTCGCCGGCCCCGAGCCGGAGGTGGAGGTGCTGCTCGTGGAACAGGCGGGCGAGACCGTGCGGATCTTCATCGACCATCCCGCGGGCGTCACGCTTGAGCTGTGCGAAAGGGTCACGCAGGCCCTCGGGGACCTGCGTGAGCGCTACGGCCTGGAGGTCAGCTCGCCCGGGCCGCGGCGACCGCTGACCAAGCCGGAGCACTTCCAGCGCTTCGTCGGGCGCCGCGCCCGCGTGCGTATCGCACCGGCGGCTGGTGTCGGGGAGCGTGGCAGTGTGACCGGCGAGCTGATCGGCGCGACTACACAGGAGGTGACGCTCGCGGCGCCCGAGGGCGTCGTCGCCATCCCCTACGCCGCGATCCGGCGATCCCACCTGGTGGAGGAGTAGGCACATGTCCCGTGAGATCCTCGATGCGATGCACGCGCTCGCGCGCGAGAAGGGAATCGAGCCCGAGAAGCTGATGGTGGCGCTCGAAGACGCGCTGCTGTCCGCATACAAGAAGCAGCCGGGGTCGGCCAAGTACGCTCGCGTCGAGATCGACCGCGAGACTGCCGACTTCCGCGTGATCGAGCTGATCATCCCCGAGCGGCTCGAGGCGCACCTGATCGTCGAGACGATCGACGAGGGCACGACGATCGACCCCGAGACCGGCGAGATGCGCGAGCCCGAGGACCCCGAGATCGACCCCGCCAAGTTCGAGCAGTACCGCGACCAGATCGAGGAGCGCGACGTCACGCCCGGCGACTTCGGGCGGATCGCCGCCCAGACGGCGAAGCAGGTGATCCTCCAGCGGATCCGCGAGGCCGAGCGCGACATGATGTATGAGGAGTACCGCGACCGTGTCGGCGAGCTGATCACCGGCATCGTGCAGCAGTCGGACTCGCGCTACACGCTCGTCCAGCTGCGCGAGCGTGTCGAGGCGCTGCTGCCGAAGTCAGAGCAGGTGGACGGCGAGCGCTACGACCACTCGCAGCGGATCAAGGCCGTGATCAAGGAGGTCTCGCCGTCGACGAAGGGGCCGAGCATCATCGTCTCCCGGCGCGATTCTGAGCTGATCAAGAAGCTGTTCGAGCTCGAGGTGCCCGAGATCGCCGACGGCCTCGTCGAGATCGCCGGGGTCGCCCGCGAGCCCGGCTACCGCTCGAAGATCGCCGTGATCTCGCACGCCGACGGGGTTGATCCGGTCGGAGCCTGCGTGGGCCCGCGCGGCTCGCGTGTGCGCATGGTGGTTTCGGAGCTGCGCGGCGAGAAGATCGACATCATCCCCTACAACGACGAGCCGGCCCGCTTCGTGGCGAAGGCGCTGTCGCCCGCCCGCGTGCGCGAGGTGCTCGTCGACGACGCAGCCAAGCAGGCGACCGTGATCGTCCCCGACGACCAGCTGTCGCTGGCGATCGGCCGCGAAGGTCAGAACGCCCGGCTCGCAGCGCGCCTGACCGGCTGGCGCGTCGACATCAAATCCGAGAGCGAGTTCGCCGCCGAGGAGGCCGCGCAGGGCTACGGCGAGCAGCTCGAGGCCAGCGGACGCTGCTCGGCGATCATGAGCAACGGGCGCCGCTGCCCGAACGCCGCGCTGCCCGGCTCGCGCTACTGCGGCCTCGAGGCGCACCAGGCGCTCGCGGCGGTCGAGGGCGCCGCCGCCGCGGAGGCGGAGCCGCCTGCGCAGGAGGGGACCCCCGAGGTCGCCGTGCCGCTCGCCGTGGTCGAGGGCAACAGCGCCCCCGGACCGCCGGAGGCGGCTGCGGTGGAGGTCGCCCCGCTGGTCGAGGCGCAGGGCGAGGGGCCGGAGTCATAGCCGCCTCGCCGTCGCCGCCTCAGCGGCGCTGCGTCGGGTGCGGCCGCAGGGCGCCCAAGCGAGAGCTCGTGCGCCTCGCGCTCCACGAAGGTTCGCTGCTGGTGGTCGACCGCGCCCAGCGCATGCCGGGTCGCGGAGCCTACGTCTGCTCGGACGCTTGCCTGAGCCGGGCGCGCTCCCGGGGCGGCCTGCAACGCGCGTTTCGGCGGCCATTGCCGGCCGGCGCACAGACCGTAGAATCGGTGGGCTGATGGCAAAGAAGCGTGTGCACGAGATCGCGAAGGCGCAGGGCCTTTCGACAAAGGAGCTGCTCGAGAAGCTCAACGCCGCCGGGATCGAGGCCAAGGCGGCGGCGTCGAGCGTGGACGAGGAGCTCGCGCTGAGTGCGCTGACGCAAAACGGCGCGGGCGCCGCGAAGGCGCGGACGCCGAAGGCGAGCGCCAAGGCCGCCGCGCCAGCGGCGGCGCCGAAGCCAAAGCGAGCCGCCGGACCAAGGTCCGACGCGGCGGCCCCGCCGCCGCCCACCGCCGCCGTGGCGGTGGCGGAGGAGGCTCCGGCGGCGCCGGCGAAGGCCTCCGCAGCAGCGCCGCCCACAGCCGCCGCCGTGGTGGAGCAACCGGCGAGCGCGCAGACGCCGGAGGAGCTCGCGGCCGAAGTCTCGCCCGGTGAGACCGCCCGCGCGATCGAGGCCGGCCGCTCGCGCCCGACGCGCGACTCGCGTACCGGCGAGCAGCGGCCCGGAGCGGTTGGGCCCGGCGGTCGCCGCCGCGTCGTGATCGACTCGCAGGCTTCACGCCGCCAAGCCGGTGGTCCGGCCGCGCAACCCGTCCGGCGTCCGCCGCGGCGCGGTCGCCGCCGCCGCGGCACCTACGACGACACCGTTGCTCCGATCGACGAGGTCGCGCGCGGCGCGACCGACCTGATCCGGATCAACTCCGGTTCGACCGTCAAGGATGTCGCCGAGTACTTCGGCGTGCCGGTGCCCGAGGTGATCCGCAAGCTGATGAGCCTCGGTGAGATGGCGACGCTCACCCAGACGCTGACCGACGAGGCGATCACCGTGCTCGCTGCGGAGTTCTCCAAGGACATCGAGATCGTGCACGCCGCCGACGAGCTCATCGGCGAGCCGGTCTTCGACGACGAGGAGGACGAGCTCGAGGTGCGCCCGCCGGTCGTGACGATCATGGGCCACGTCGACCACGGCAAGACGTCGCTGCTGGACGCGATCCGCGAGACCGAGGTCGCCAAGGGCGAGGCCGGCGGCATCACCCAGCACATTGGCGCCTACCAGGTCCGCCACAACGGCAACGCGATCACTTTCCTCGACACGCCGGGGCACGAGGCCTTCACTGCGATGCGTGCCCGCGGCGCCCGCGTCACCGACATCGCGGTAATCGTGGTGGCCGCCGACGACGGCGCCAAGCCGCAGACCGACGAGGCGATCGACCACGCGCGCGCCGCCGACGTGCCGATCATCGTCGCGGTCAACAAGATCGACAAGGAGGGCGCGGACCCCACGCGCGTGCG
>Ga0209415_10014234_pt1 | contig 13007 bp, 11 predicted proteins | sample PeaSoiSIISIP2007_FD_187696 | JGI IMG/M metagenome (GOLD analysis project Ga0209415, IMG submission 187696) | Peat soil microbial communities from Weissenstadt, Germany - SII-SIP-2007 (SPAdes) (version 2) | ecosystem: Environmental > Terrestrial > Soil > Wetlands > Peat | place: Germany...
CTTCGCCACGGCCAGCTCCCGCTCTGTGATCCCGTTGCGAGAGAGGCTGTCGAGCTCGCCGTTCACCACGTCGAGGACCTCTCGGGCGTTGTTGGGCGCCGTGCCGACGCACACCGTCAAGGACCCGATCTCGTCGTAATGCGTGCGCTCCGACCAGATCGAGTACGCGAGGCCTCTTCTTTCACGTACTTCCTGGAACAGTCGGCTGGACATGCCGCCCCCGAGCACGTGGTTGAGCACTGCCAGGGGCCAGCGGTCCTCGGAGTGGCGTCCCGAGGCGCGCAGTCCGAGCACCAAGTGAACCTGCTCTGTCGGGCGGCGTGTGACCACGAGCCCGACCGGGGGGGAGTCGGGGCCTCTCCTGATCGGTGGCTCCCCGCCCCGACGGCCTGCGAACCGTCTCTCCACCTCCGAGGCGACCAACTCGTGATCGACGTCTCCTGCGGCGGCCACGACGAGATTTCCGGCACGGTAGTGAACATCGAAGAACCGGCGGATCTCGTCGACCTCGAGCGCAGTCACGCTTCGTGCGTTGCCGAGGACCTCCCTGCCGAGAGGATGGCCCGGGAACAGAGCTCCCGTGCACTGTTCGGCCGCCAGGTCGGCAGCCTCGTCGGAGTGCATCAGGATCTCGTCGAGGATCACCTGTCTCTCGGCGTCGACGTCCTCGAGCCGCAGAGCCGGATCGGTCATGATCGCCCCGAGCACGTCCAGACCCAGGGTGAGGTTCTCCGACAGCAGCCGAATGTAGAAGGCGGTGTACTCCTTCGTGGTGAAGGCGTTCATGTCGCCCCCGACCTCGTCTACGGCCTCGGCGATCTCGGCGGCGCCCCATGTCGGCGTGCCCTTGAACAGCAGGTGCTCCATGAAGTGGGACGCACCGGACCGGGCCTCGTCCTCGTCTCGCGATCCGGTCCCCACCCATATGCCGACGGTGACCGAGCGCACGTCGGCCATCGGCTCGGTTACGAGGCGCGCTCCGCAATCGAGAGCCTCGACCCGGATCACTGGGTCGGAGGCTGGTTCTGCTCGCTGGTCACAAAGGCCCGTGTTGCAGAACTCACCGGCGGCGCGGCGGCCTGCGCCGAGCGCCCCGGTCCCGGTCCCGGTCCGAACGCTCACCACGTTGCTGGTCGGCTGCGGGCCCTGGCCCTAGGTCGCCGAGCTCACCTGCTATCTCCGCCTCGAACGCTGCTTCGAACGAGGCCACGGGAACCGCGGCGGGAGAACTCCCACGCGGGCTCGAGCGCTCGGGAGCGCCCGCCGCCGCGCCGTTCGGAGCCTGAGCGGCCGGCGGTTCGCCGGCCAGGGAGAGAGACACCTTTCCCTGGGGGTCGATGTCGTCGACTCGCACTTCGAGCTCCTGGCCGAGCGAGAGCACGTCCTCGACACGGTCCACGCGCTTTCCTCCGCCGACCTTCGAGATGTGGAGGAGCCCATCGCGCCCGGGCAGGATGTTGACGAACGCCCCGAATTTCGTGATGTTCACCACCTTGCCTTGATAGGTGGCGCCGACGTCCGCGTCCGGTGGCTCGATGATCAGCGAGATGCGCCGCCGAGCCTCGGCGACCGCACCACCGTCCTTGGCGCCGATGGTGACCGTGCCGAACACGCCGTTGTCGTCTACGGCGATGTCGGCCCCGGTCTCGGCCTGAAGGGCATTGATCACCTTGCCCTTGGGCCCGATGACCTCGCCGATCCTGTCGATGGGGATCTCGAACGACACGATCTTCGGAGCGTTGTCCGAGACCTCCTCGCGAGGCTCGGCGATCGCGTCGTGCATAACGTCCAGGATCTTGAGCCGTGCCTCGCGGGCCTGATGAAGCGCCTGGCCGAGCACCTCCGCCGGAAGCCCGTCGATCTTGGTGTCGAGCTGAAGTGCAGTCACCACGTCGCGCGTCCCTGCGACCTTGAAGTCCATGTCGCCGAAAGCATCCTCTGCGCCGAGGATGTCGGTGAGAGTGACGTAGGAGCCCTCGTCGTACACGAGACCCATGGCGATGCCCGCAACGGGAGCCTTGATGGGCACGCCCGCGTCCATGAGCGACAGTGTCGAGCCGCAGACCGATGCCATCGACGTCGATCCGTTCGAAGAGAGCACCTCCGAGACGAGACGCAACGTGTAGGGGAACTCCTCCTCCGACGGCACGACAGGCAACAAGGCGCGCTCGGCGAGCAATCCGTGGCCGATCTCGCGTCGCTTCGGGCCCCTCATGAAGCCGGTCTCCCCCGTCGAGAACGGAGGGAAGTTGTAGTGGTGCATGTAGCGCTTCGAGTCGTCTATGCCGATCGTGTCGAGCATCTGGCTCATCCGAGGCATTCCGAGCGTCGTGATGTTCAGCACCTGGGTCTCGCCACGCTCGAACAGCCCCGAACCGTGAGCGGTCGGCAGGAGCCCGACCTCGGCCGACAAAGGCCTGATGTCGGCGGTCCCGCGACCGTCGATGCGAATGCCCTCCTCGACGATCCGCCTACGGACGAGCTTCTTCGTGAGGGACCTGACTGCGGCCTTGATCTCGCGCTCGCGATCTGGGAACTCTGGCGCGAGCTGCGTCTTGATCGACTCGGTGGCCTCGTCGAGCGCAGCATTGCGCTCGGCCTTCTGGCTGATCGTGTTGGCTTTCGCCAAGGCGTCCCTGCCCAGTGAATCCACACGTCCGTAGACGTCCTCGCCGTAGTCAGAGAACAACTCGTAGGAGATCGTCGGCTTCTTTCCTACCCGTGCCACGAGCTCGCGCTGAAGCTGGATCGACTCGCGGATCCAGGTCTTGGCGGCCTCGAGGCCGCCTGCGAGAACCTCCTCGGTGACCTTCGGGGCACCCTCCTCGTAGTACTTCCACGAGCTCTCGGTGCCACCCGCCTCCACCATCATGATCGCGACGTCCGCGTCGGCGTCCTCCGACAGGGCACGGCCTGCAACGACGAGCTCGAAGCACGAGGCGTCGCCCTCTTGATAGCTGGCATGGGGAATCCAGGTGCCTTCGGTCGACCATGCAACCCTGACCGCTCCGACGGGCCCGTCGAAGGGGATCCCCGAGATCATGAGGGCCGCAGAGGCGGTGTTGATTGCGAGAACGTCGTGGGGGTTGACGAGGTCGGCACCGAGCACGGTGCCGACGACGTGGACCTCGTTGCGAAATCCCTCGGGGAAAGACGGCCTGAGGGGCCTGTCGATCAGGCGGTCGGTCAAGATCGCCTGGTCGGTCGCCCTCCCTTCCCGCCGGAAGAACGAGCCGGGGATCTTCCCCGCTGCGTACATGCGCTCTTCGATGTCGACGGTCAACGGGAAGAAGTCTGTTCCCTCTCTGACCGAGCGTGCCGCCGTTGCGGTCACGAGGATCATGGTGTCGCCGATGCGACCCACCACCGCGCCGTCTGCCTGGCCGGCAAGCCTGCCGGCTTCGAAGCTGAGGGTGCGGTCAGTGTCACTGATCGAACCCGATACTGATATGGCGTCCGCCATGTGTGTCTCCTCACTCTTGGAGCGGACACCCAACCACGTCAGTTCCCAGTGGTCGAACACCTCTCTGGCAGAAGGCTCGCGTTCGTTGCAAGCCCTTCGCGCACGTTCGATTCATGCGCTGCTGAGGTGATCGGCAACTGGCAGCTGACCGCTGACTGAATGCCCAGTTTCAACTGGCCCGGGCGGACCTTCCGCTCGAGCTGGCCCCCGCCCGACGGGCGAACCGGGGCGCCTGCCGCCTAACGGCGGATGCCGAGCCTGCCGATGATGGACCGGTACCGTTCGACGTCGTTGTCCCGGACATAGTCGAGAAGACGGCGGCGGCGGCCGATCAGCCTCATGAGCCCGCGCCGGGTGTGATGGTCGCCCTTGTGAGCTTTGAGATGCTCGGTGAGGTGCGAGATGCGCTCGGTGAGGAGGGCTATCTGGACCTCTGGCGACCCGGTGTCGGATTCGTGTAGGCGGTATTCGGCGATCGTCGCGGTCTTGTCTGGCATGTCTAGGGCGAACGGCCTCGGAGGTTCTAGGAGCACCCGGGAACGCTCGAGCCTTCGAAGGGGCCCGCGGCGCTCCGTCCGGATCCACCGGGACGGCGCCCGGCTGGGAAGCAACTCTAGCAGGGAGGCTAGGCGGACGTTGGCGCCGAAGAAGCCCCTCGCAGGAGGGCTCGGGTGCGCTCGACGTCTGCTGACATGGCTGCCACGAGCTCTTCCAGGCTGTCGAAACGGCGTTCCTCCCTCAGCCGCTCGACGAACGAGATGCGGGCAGCCTCTCCATAGAGGTCCCCTTCGAAGTCGAGTAGGAACGCCTCGAGCACGGGAGGATCGATTCGGGGGTTCGAATCGTGTGCGCCCGCGTCCGGGGCCCGGCCTTCGGTAGAAGGCCTCGAACTGGACGAGAACGTGGGTCGCCTCCCGAGCGACACTGCCGCTGGAAGTGTCGAGCCGTCGGCTCGCCCGTACCAGCAGGCGTATATGCCTTCGCTCGGCAGGGCGATCTCTCTCGGGACGTCGATGTTCGCTGTCGGGAACCCGAGCACCGACCCGCCTCGACCGGCCCCGTGAACGACTACTCCTCGCACCTCGTGGTGCCGCCCGAGAAGACTCGCGGCGGTGCGTACGTCCCCTTCAGAGAGTGCGGCTCGGACACGGGTCGAAGAGACAGCTTCGCCGTCGGGGTCGGACTCGAGCCCGAGCCCGATCACCTCGAATCCGTGGGTCTCCCCCATCTCCCTGAGCAGGGCGACGTTCCCTTTGCGCCCGTGACCGAAGTGGAAGTCCTGTCCGACGACGACCAACCTCGCACCGAGCGAACCCACGAGGACCTCGAGCACGAAATCCTCGGCGGTCTCGTCTGCCCGGGCCTCGTCGAACTTGATCACCACCGTCGTGTCGACTCCCGTCGAGGCGAGCAGCTCGAGCTTCTGGTCCATGTCGGTGAGCAGTGACGGGGCTGATTCGGGACGGACGACCACGGCCGGGTGCCGATCGAAGGTGACCACCACCGTCTCGAGCCCTCGGTCGGCGGCCATCTCCCGTAGTGCAGCGATCAGATGCCGATGCCCCAAGTGGACGCCGTCGTACGCGCCGATGGTCACCGCCGAGCCTCCGGCCGGTGGCCGACACTCCTCGGGCTCGCGCACGACCTCCATCCTCGACGAGGTTACTTGGGCCTTCGGAGATCGAAGAGTGTGGGCCGTCTGCGCCAGCATTTCTCCGAGTGCAGGGGCCGGGTGAGCACACGCACAGCGCGGCGCGCTCAGCCGACCGGACCGAGGACGCACGCTGCCAAGATGCGATCGGTGTCTGTTCCCTCGTACACCGCGAGAAGCCGGTTCTTCGAGTCGACGAGCGCCCACGGACCGTCCCCTGTCGCACCGAGTGCCACCTTGTCGAGCGGCAGGCCGTGGAGCACCGAGCGCGTCGCCTCCGCGTCCAGCTCTACCTGGGATAGGTCGCGCAGTGCCTGGGCCGGAGTGAGAACGCACGCGACGCTCACCGATCCGAGCAGACGAGCTTCGCCGAGGCCGAAGGATCCCACGCGAGTTCGCCTGAGGCTCCGCAAGTGCGCTCCGCCGCCCAGAGCGGCGCCGAGATCCGCTGCGAGGCTCCGCACGTAGGTGCCGGTGGAGCAGTCGACCCAGATCCGGTAGACGCCGGACTCGGAAGTCGGCTCGACGTCGAAGCGCTCCACCGTGACCTGGCGAGGTTGACGCTCGACTTCGATGCCCGAACGAGCCAGCTCGTGGAGGCGCCTGCCACCGACTTTGAGCGCGCTGACCATCGGAGGGACCTGCTCGATCAGTCCTGTCAGGGAGACCGCGGCCTTTCTGACGTCCTCTGTCTCGATCGCCGACATGTCCCAGGTGGAAGTCACGTCACCGGACGCGTCCAGCGTAGAGGTCGAGGTTCCGAGCACGACCTCGCCCTCATAGGACTTTGGAGCGGCACTCAGGAATCGGAGCATCCGGGTGAACCGTCCGACCCCGACGAGAAGCACTCCTGTGGCATCGGGATCGAGCGTGCCGGCGTGCCCGACTCGCTTCTCGCCGAGAAGTCGCCGGCATTGCGCGACGACGTCGTGGGAAGTCCAACCCGGCTCCTTGTCCACGACGACGAGGCCGATCGGGCCACCCTGGCCTTCGCTCTTCTCGTCAGTCACCGGGGCGACCGTGCTGGCTCTCTCCCGGCCTCGGATGACCCGCGTCGTCGAGGTCCGCTCGCGCTTCCGCAGGACGGAGCTCCGTCTCGTCCTCGTGCACACGGCGGAGGATCTCCTCCACGCGCATTCCGTGAGCAACCGCGGGATCGGCTGCGAACTCGAGATGTGGTGTGCGTTTCATTCGGACCTGCGTGCCGATAGCGCGTTGAAGCTCGACCCGAATCTCCTCCAGAGCCTCGGACATCATGTCGTCGAGCGAGCTCAAGTAAACCGTCGCGTGCCGGAGGTCTGACGAAGTGTGCACGCCGGTGACGGTGACGAGCCTCAACCGTTCCTCGGTGTCGGCGATCCGCTCCAACGCATCGGCCACGATCTCGCGCAACACCTGATTCACCCGCGCCGTGCGCGGATAGGGCGCATGGGCGCCGCGGTCGACCCCCCTGCGTCTCACGAATCGCCCCCTCGCCGGTCCTGCCCTCTCGACGTGAGACCGGCCGTCGGTCGGCTGCGGTGTCGGGACAAAGGACCTCCAGCCTGTCTCAGGTCCGAGGGGTCTCGCGTTCCTCGAAGGTCTCGATGAGATCGCCTTCCTTCAGATCCTGGAAGTCCGACAAGCCGATCCCGCACTCGAAGCCGCTCTGGACCTCTCTCACGTCGTCCTTGAAACGCCGGAGGGAGTTGATGGAGCCCTTCCAGATCACCACTCCGTCTCGGAGGAAGCGAACCTTTGAGCCGCGGGTGATGACTCCGTCGCGCACGTAGCAACCGGCGACCGCACCGATCCTCGGAACACGGAACACAGCGCGCACCTCTGCCTCGCCGGTCACTACTTCTGTGACCTCGGGGGCGAGCATTCCCACCATCGCCGCCTCGATGTCCTCGAGCAGCTTGTAGATGATCTCGTAGGCTCGGATCTCGACATCGCGCTCTTCGGCCATCTCTCTGGCGCGCCGGTCGGGACGGACGTTGAACCCGATGATGGTCGCGTTCGACGCACCGCCGAGCTGGACGTCGTTCTCGGTTATCCCGCCGACACCGCGGTGGACGAAGCTCAGCTTCACCTCGGGACGCTCGAGCTTTCGCAGGCTGTCACTGATCGCCTCGAGAGTTCCCTGCACGTCGGCCTTCAAGATGAGGTTGAGCGTGGCGGTCTCGCCGCGCTGTATCTGCTCGAACAGGTCCTCGAGCTTCGCTCCAGGTGCCGTCGGGGAAGGGGCGTGGCCCGCAACGCGATAGCGACGCTCCCTCGCCTCTCCGATCGTCCGAGCTGCGGCTTGGTCCGCGGTGACCCGGAACTCGTCTCCGGCCGATGGGGGCTCGGAAAAGCCGAGGACCTGCACAGGAGTCGAGGGAGGAGCCTCTTTGACCTGATCTCCCTTGTCGTCTACGAGCGCCTTCACCTTTCCCCATGCCGCCCCCGCGACGACGCCGTCTCCGACCCTGAGTGTGCCGTTCAGGACTATGACCGTGGCGACCGGGCCCCGACCCGCTTCGAGATTCGCCTCGAGAACGGTTCCTCGAGCTCTGCCTTCGGGGCTGGCGCGCAACTCCTCGAGCTCGGCAACGAGGGCGACCTGCTCGAGCAACTCCTCGATCCCGGTCCCTTCGAGCGCCGACACCTCGCACACGATCGTGTCGCCACCCCAGGACTCGGGCACCAGACCCCTCTCGGAGAGTTGTTGCAGCACCCTGTTCACATCGGCATCCGGACGGTCGACCTTGTTCACCGCCACCACGATCGGAACATCGGCAGCGCGCGCGTGGTCGATCGCCTCGACCGTCTGTGGCATCACGCCGTCGTCAGCCGCCACTACCAGGATGACGATGTCGGTTACCTCGGCTCCGCGGGCGCGCATGGCAGTGAACGCCTCGTGCCCCGGAGTGTCGATGAAGGTGATGGCGTTCCCACCGGCTTCGACCTGGTATGCACCGATGTGCTGGGTGATTCCCCCCGCTTCTCCCGCTACGACGTTCGACGAGCGAATCCGGTCGAGGAGAAGCGTCTTGCCATGGTCGACATGGCCCATCACAGTGACCACGGGCGGCCTTGGCCGAAGGTCCTCGTCCTCGTCCTCGTCCTCGTCCTCGAAGTACTTGGCCTGGAGCTCCGCCTCCTGCTCCTCGCCCGGGTCGACGAGTCGCACCTGAGCGCCGAGCTCCGCGGCAAACAGCTCGATCATGTCGTCGGTGAGCGATTGGGTGGCGGTGACCACCTCGCCCTGAAGGAACAAGAAGCGTATGACGTCCCCCGCTGAGCGATTGAGCTTCGGGCCGAGCTCTCTCGGCGTGAGACCGCGCTCGACGATCACCTCGGTGTCAGGGACCGGGGCGTTCGATGGCATATACGTAGTGAGCTGAGTGGGCTCGAGCTCCTCGAGGTTGCGACGACGACGTCGGGGCCTTCGAAGAGGTGGCCTGCCCCTACCGCCCGGCCCTCCCCGGAATCCCGGGGGTGCACCGCCCCCTCCACCGGGACGCCCGGCGTAGCCACCCGGTGCGCTCCCACCGCCCGGCCCGCGTGCACCGAAGCCGCCTCCACCTCCGGCTCCGCCGACTCCTCCTCTTGCCGGACGCCCGCCGCTGCTCGGCCGTGCGCCGGGCGATGGGCGCGATCCTCCACCAGGGGGAGCAGAGGGACCGCCCGGGCGGGCACCCGCTTGGGCTCGGCGTCCCGGCGGAGGCGGGATCGGCCGTCCAGACGAAGAGCGAGGCGGGCCCGGCGGAGGCGGGATGGGCCGACCCGAATTGCTGAGCGGGGGTCGCGTGGGCGCGGCCGGGGGTCCCGAGGCAGCGGGGGCTTGCGGAGGCGCATGTCTCTCGGGAGGCCGAGTTGGCGCAGTTGGTGCCTCTGGGGCGTGGGAGCTCGACGTCGCAGCTGCCCGCGGCGCGGGGGCTGCGGGAGCCGGAACGGGTGTTGCCGGAGCGGGCGCCGTCGGAGCGGGCGGAGCGGGTGTTGCCGGAGCGGGCGGTGCGGGAGCGCTCGCTCTCGCCGCGGGGCGCGCTGGTGGAGCAGGCGGCGGCTGTGCCATCTCGCTGGCGGGACGGCTCGTGACGAGGCCGGAACGGGCGGCGCGCACGGGTGCGGGCGACGGTCGGGCCGCCGCCGCGGGGGCGGAGATCCGATGCGTCTCCTCGGCTGGTGGCACTTCGGCTTTGGCCGCTGCTGGTCGTGGCCTCACCTCAGGCATCTGGGCCTGCGGCTTCTCCTCTGGCACGTCCTCGGTCGCAACCGGACGCCTGAGTCCCTCGCTGTCCGCCTTCCGGCGGACGCGGTCGGCTTGCGCGTCCTCGATGGAGGACGAGTGGCTCTTGACTCCGATCCCCAGGGATAGCGCCAGGTCGAGCGCTTCCTTGTTGCTCAGGCCAAGCTCGCGTGCCAGCTCGTAGACGCGTATCTTCTTAGGCAAGGGCTCTTACGATCCTTCTTCTTCTCCACGCCAGGACCTGCTCGTCGGCCCGGCATACCATCCTCGCACACAGCGCTGGCTCCTCTTCGAGCGTGCGCAGCCCGCAACAGCTCCTCTGGCCGATCCACTGCCCTGTCGGCGAGAGTGGGCGCCAAGAGGCTCGACCGAAGGCACCGGGGCTCGTGCGGAGCTCCCCATACTGTCCCGAGCCACGTCACCACCGGGCCACCCCAGCAGACGCGGGCCGCGAGACCGCACCCCGGGTAAGTGCCACCCTAACGAGCTCGGAGGCCCGGCAGGCGCGTCGGCACCCTGTGCGGGGTCGGCTGCGCGAACTATGAAGAGCCCTCTGCGGCCTTGGCCTTCTCGTCCGCCTCGGCGGTTGGGTCCACCGCCGCCTCGGGCACAGGCGGTTCCTTCGGGGACTCTGCCGGCGCCTCTGTCGCGGATGCGTCCTCGCCGGTGGCGGTCGGGGGCTCGGAGGCGGTTGCACTCTGCGGCTCGGCATCTTCGTCGCCGTTCGTGCCGGAGGCGACCCGCGACCACTCGGCTGCGGAGACCGCCTCTCCCCCCTCGGCCGGCTGCCAAACCATCTCTCCTGCCTCGTTCTCCACCCACTCACCTTCGGCCCACTGCTCGCTGTAGGCAGCCTCTTCCTCTACGAGCTGAGTCTCGCTCTTGATGTCGACGCGCCAGCCTGTGAGCCGGGCCGCCAGACGGGCGTTCTGACCTTCTTTTCCGATCGCCAACGACAGCTGGTAATCGCTCACGATGACTGTGGCGGTGCCCGTCTCGTCGTCCAGCCTGACCTCGCGTACTCGCGCCGGCTGTAGCGCGGCTTGGATGAAGTCGACCGGATCGTCAGCGAAGGGAACCACGTCGATCCTCTCGCCGCGAAGCTCGTTCGTGACCATCCTCACGCGCGAGCCTCGTGCTCCCACGCATGCACCCACAGGGTCCACGTTGGGATCGTTCGACCATACGGCGATCTTCGTCCTGTGCCCCGGCTCGCGGGCGGCCGCACGGATCTCGACGACCCCCGAAGAGATCTCGGGCACTTCCAGCTCGAAGAGTCGCTTCACGAGTCCAGGGTGGCTGCGACTGACCACGATCTGTGGACCCTTGGTCGTCTTCCTGACCTCGACTATGTACGCCTTCAGGCGAGATCCGTGCTCATAGCGCTCGTATGGCACCTGCTCGGCCTGCGGCAGAAGCGCCTCGACCTTGCCCAGGTCGAGCAGCGTGTACCGGTTGTCGGTCTGCTGGACGATCCCGGTGACGATGTCACCTTCACGCCCGGCGTACTCCTCGTACTTGAGATCGCGTTCGGCTTCGCGTATCCGTTGGAGGATGACCTGCTTCGCCGTCTGCGCTGCGATCCTGCCGAAATCGTGCGGGGTGTCGTCCCACTCGCGTATGACGTTTCCGTCCTCGTCGAGCTCCTGGCCGTAGACACGGATCTCGCCCGACTCGGGGTCGATCGTCACTACAGCTTCCTCTGCTGCATCGGGGCGGCGCTTGTAGGCAGCCACCAGAGCGTTGGCGAGAGCGTCCAGGAGCGTCTCGACCGAGATCCCCTTGTCCCGGGCGATCTGACCGAGCGCGTCGAGGAACTCGAAATTCGTCTTGCTCATCGCGTCCTCAAACTCTTCGTGTCCTTTGCCCGGCCCTGGCGGGCGGCCCGGCGCGGGGACGTGCCGTGGCCGGCGGCGTTGGCTGAAGAACTGCCAGCGGCCGGCCATTCGAAAACCGTGCGTGCGCGCTCGATCTCGTCATAGGAGAAACGCCGCCCGCTCTCGCCGAGTTCGTCGCCCTCGAGGACGAATCCGCTTCCGTCTGCAGAGACGAGCCTTCCCTTGACCCGACGCTCGCCTTCACCCCCCGACGCGGTGCGAAGCGTGACGATCTCTCCGATCGCCCTGGTGAAGTGCTGCGGGGCACGCAGCGGGCGCTCGAGACCGGGACTGGAGACCTCAAGGGTGTAGCGCCGACCCGATTGTGGGTCGTGGTCGTCGAGGACCGAGGAGACCGCCTTCGTGGCCTCGGAGATCGCGTCGACGTCGGCCCCGCCATCCCGGTCCACGACCACTCGGACCATCCCAGTTCGGATCTCGGCGTCCACGAGCTCGAGCCCGAGCGCGCTGACGGTGGACGCAAGCAGGTCGAAGAACTCGTCGTCCACCTGCAGCCCACCTCCTCGTCTGCTCGTCGTTGCTTGCCGGTCTCGTTCCTGCCCATTTCGCGCGCCGACCGGGAGGGGCGGTACAAAAGAGAAGCGTGGGCGCCCGCCCACGCTTCGTCGCACCACTCCACCCGGTTCGAACGGCTCGACCAGCATACCAGTCGACCTCGCGAGTCCAACGGGCGGCCAGACCTGAATCCGACGACTTAGGGCGTGGCCATTTAGGACCTTGGCCCCTAGGAGGCACCGGGCCCGTTCAGCGAGGCTGGATCCATGCTCTCGGATGACCAAGGGATCACAGTCCTAGAGCAGGCCGAATGTCTCGAGCTGCTCGGGCGGTCGAGCATCGGCAGGGTCGCCGTTTCCATCGGAGCCGTGCCGGCCGTCTTCCCGGTCAATTTCGCCATGCTCGACGGCAGGATCGTGTTCCGGACGACTACCGGTACGAAACTGGACGCGGCCACGCGCAACTCGGTCGTCGCGTTCGAGATCGACGACGTCGATGCCCTTTACCACGAGGGCTGGAGCGTCCTCGTCGTCGGGGTCGCCGACGAGCTACGAGACGCAGCGATGGTCGAGCGTGCAGAAAGGCTTCCTCTGGTTCCCTGGGCGGACGGCCCCCACGAGCACGTCGTGGTGATCAATCCGGAGCTCATCTCCGGCAGGCGGATCGTTCACGACGCAGCGAAAGCGCCCTCCCCGGTCGTGCCAAGCTCCTCCCACTGAACCCACCGCGCACGAGACGCCCGGCGGGAGCGGCCGAAACACGTACCATCGTCCACCTGATGGCAAAGACCGGTGTGCTGACCTCGCAGGCGGAGGATTTCCCTCGCTGGTACCAGGACGTGCTGGCGAAGGCGGAGCTCGCGGAGAACGGCCCCGTGCGCGGAACGATGGTCATCAGGCCGTACGGCTACTCGATCTGGGAGCAGATGCAAGCGGAGCTCGACCGGCGCATCAAGGCCCAGGGCGTTTCGAACGCCTACTTCCCGCTCTTCATCCCTGAGAGCTATCTCCAGCGCGAGGCCGAGCACGTGGAGGGCTTCAGTCCCGAGTTGGCGGTCGTGACTCACGGAGGGGGCAAAACGCTCGAGGAGCCTGTGGTCGTGCGGCCGACCAGCGAGACGATCATCAACTCCTTCTTCTCCAAGTGGATCCAGAGCCACCGAGACCTGCCCATGCTCCTCAACCAGTGGTGCAACGTCGTGCGGTGGGAGATGCGGCCACGGCTATTCCTGAGGACGACCGAGTTCTTGTGGCAGGAAGGGCACACCGCCCACGCGAGCGAAGCCGA
>Ga0209415_10014236_pt1 | contig 13006 bp, 13 predicted proteins | sample PeaSoiSIISIP2007_FD_187696 | JGI IMG/M metagenome (GOLD analysis project Ga0209415, IMG submission 187696) | Peat soil microbial communities from Weissenstadt, Germany - SII-SIP-2007 (SPAdes) (version 2) | ecosystem: Environmental > Terrestrial > Soil > Wetlands > Peat | place: Germany...
GCCGGTCAGTCGAGCTATCGCTGAATCTTGGTGATGACCGGGGTCAGGCGGCAGCGGCTTGAGCTTGCGATTTGATGACCTCGATTCCCTCGCTGAACTTTACACCGAGGATGACTTTCGGCAACAGATTGAGGCCGCGCAGACGATACCAACTCTTCTCGGCGGCTTGCGCGAGCTTGTAGATCATGGCGAGAGCGGTCTTGTTGGAAAGACATCGCCTCGATCTGACCGTCCGATGCCGAACCGTCGCGAATGGGTCGGAAAACGTCCCTGGCTGAGACAGCTCGACGATATGATCCTGGGCCACGTCACTCCTTCGGTGGAGAAGGGGAGGCGTCGAACACCCCACGCCGCCTTACCCCTTCACGCCGTCACCAACTTCCGCGCATAACTCTCGCGATCAGTCCGTCCTCTGCATCAGCCGGCCCGCGGCGGCGCGCGCCTCTTCGGTAATCGTCGCGCCGGCGAGCATGCGCGCGATCTCTTCCCGCCGCGCTTCCTTGGCGAGATGGGAGACGCGGGTTGCAACCCGCGCGCCTTTGTCGGCCGCGTCCTTGACGATGCGGAAATGGCCCGCGGCCTGCGCCGCCACCTGCGGCGCATGGGTGACGGCGAGAACCTGAACTTCGCCGGCAAGGCGCGAAAGGCGCTGACCGATGGCATCGGCGACCGCGCCAGCAACTCCGCTGTCGATCTCGTCGAAGACCAAGGTCGGGGCTGAGCCGCGATCGGCGAGCACGACTTTCAGCGCCAGCATGAAGCGCGCGAGCTCGCCCCCCGAGGCGATCCTGGTCAGCGGACCCGGGTTGGTCCCGGGATTGGTTCTCACCCAGAATTCGATCTGGTCGGTTCCTTCCGGACCGGGGGCGGCGGGTTCGGGGTGAAATCTGACGGTGAATTCAGCGCCTTCAAGCTTCAGCGGCAAAAGTTCGGCATTGACCGCGCTTTCAAGCTCCTGCGCCGTGCTCTTGCGGGCTGCCGACAAGTTGCGCGCCTCGCTGTCATACGAGCAAGCCGCCGCCTTCGCCGTTTCGCCGAGGCTCTGGAGGCGCGCTTCGCCGGCATCGAGAGCGGCGAGGTCGGCGGCAATCTGCTCGGCCAAGACCGGCAGCACATCGACGGAAACGGCATATTTTCGGCCGGCGCCACGCAGCGCGAAGAGCCTCTCTTCCACGCGCTCCAGCTCACCGGCGTCATAATCGGCGGCGCGCAAGGCGTGCTCCACCGCCTGGCTCGCGACATCGAAGGCAGAAAGCGCTGAATCGAGCGCCTGTACGACCGCGCCGAGCAGATCCGGCGCCTGCGCCTGCCTTCGCTCGAGACGCCGCAAGGCGGAAGACAAGGCCGCAAGTGGCGCACCCTCGCCGGCGACGGCGTCGGCGGCGTCGCGCAGCTCGGCGCTGACCTTTTCCGCCTGCATCATGGTGGCACGACGCTCGGCATGCTGGGTTTCTTCGCCCGGCTTCGGCGCCAGCGCAACGAGCTCCGCGTGAGCGTGGCGCAGATAATCGGCATCGGCACGCGCTTTTTCGAGGCGCGTCTGCTCGGCCGCGAGTTCCGCCTCGGCAGCGCGCACATGCGCAAAGGCGGCGCGGACGCGATCGCGTTCGGGACCAAGCCCGCCGTAGGCGTCAACGAGTTGGCGATGAACATTGGGATCGATCAGCGCGCGATCGTCGTGCTGACCATGGATTTCGACGAGATGGCGGGCGATCGTCCGCAAGGCCTGGGCACTCACCGGCTGATCATTGACGAAGGCGCGGGTGCGTCCGTCCGCCATCTGCACGCGACGCAGAATGAGTTCGCCCTCGGTTTCGATGTCCTGCCCGCGCGCCGAAGCAATCGCCGGATGATCGAAGGGAAGCTCGAAAACCGCGGTGACCTGGCCCTGCGCTTCACCTTGGCGGACGAGCGAACCGTCGCCGCGCGCCCCGAGGCTCAGGGAAAAGGCATCGAGCAGGATCGATTTTCCGGCGCCCGTCTCACCGGTGAGAACGGTGAGGCCGCGGCCGAACTCGAGATCGAGCCGATCAATCAGCACGATGTCGCGAATGGCGAGCTGAACGAGCATGAGGCGCCTTTCGCGCGGACGCCGAACGGAAAGACGAAAGAGCCGAGAAGACGCGATCAGAACCCCGAATCACGCCGGAATCAAGCAGTCAGTGGCTCAGAAGAGCAAATGCATGCTCCTCAAATGACGCCTAGCCGAGGTGGAAAGCCTTGGAAATCCAGGATGTTGGATCCTCCTGAGGCTTCAATCCGCCTTCTTGCAATTTGGCATAGGCATCCTTGTACCAGGGTGAGTCCGGGAAATTATGCCCGAGCACCGCGGCTGCGGTCTGCGCCTCATTGGCGACGCCGAGCGCAAGGTAAGCCTCGGTGAGCCGCAGCAGCGCCTCCTCGGCATGGCGGGTCGTCTGATATTTCGCCAAGACCTCGCGGAATCGGTTGATCGCCGCGGTATAATTACGCTGGTTCAGATAGTATCTGCCGACCATCATCTCCTTGCCGGCGAGTTGGTCGCGGGTGACCTGCAGTTTGTAGCGCGCGTCATCCGCGTATTGGGAATTCGGAAACTTATCGATGATCTGGGCGAAGACAGTGGCGGCCTTCTCCGCCCGATCCTGATCGCGGGAGACATCCGGTATCTGGTTGTAATAGGACATGGCCTCGAGATAGTAGACATAGTCGAGGTCCGGCGCGGAGACATAGCGGCCGATGTAGCGTTGCGCCGTGCCGATCGCGTCGTCGAAACTGCCGTTTTGATATTGGCTAAAGGTCTCCATGAGCAGCGCTTTGCGCTCCCATTGCGAGAACGTATATTGCTTCTCGAGATCGGCGAATTTCTTGCCTGCCTTATCATAATTGCGCTGGTTTATATCCGCGAGGCCCTCGTCGTAGAGCATTTCAGGGGGCGTATCGGGGATGAGCTTCGTCTCGTATTTTTCGCCGCCGAACAGGTGCATCGGATTGAGCGAATCGAGAGAATCGAACGACGAACAGGCCGCGACGGGCAAAGTCAGGCCGACCGCCGCTATCAGCCGCGTGAACCTGCGCAGCATCGCGCCACGGTCGTATGAAGCTCGGACGGGAACCAGGGCAAAAGACATGCGATGCGGCTCGACCTTGGTCCGACGAAGCGGCGATTGATGCGGATCGCGCCAGCTTTACCGCAAGACGCCGCCTGATGCTACGGCTCGATAAGGGGCATTTCTGTGGCGGCTGCGCTTGGGGGGACTAGCCGAGGGTGGCACGGCCGAAGGGCGCGGCATAGGCGGGAAGCGGAACATGTTCGGCATGCAGCCGTGAAGAAAAGCCATGTGCCGCTTCGACACACTCGAAAGCGGAGCGATCGCAAAACAGGGCCTTGAGGACGCCGATATTCAGCCGGTGGCCGCCGCAATGCGAACGGAACAGCCCGAGAATCCGCGCTCCGGCAAGCGCGAGGTCGCCGACGGCATCGAGCATTTTGTGCCGCACGAACTCATCCCGGTAGCGCAGACCTTCGGGATTGAGGATGCGATCGCTTTGCACGGCAATCGTATTTTCGAGCGAAGCGCCGCGCGCAAAGCCGGCTTTCCAGAGCCGTTCGACATCGGCCAGAAAGCCGAAGGTGCGGGCCCTGGCGAGGTCGCGGCGAAAGGTTCTCGAGGAAAGATCGGCGGCCTTCGCCTGGCGCCCGATGGCGGCGCTCGGGAAATCAATGTCGACCTCGAGGCGCAGCCCCGACTCGTGCGGGCGCAGTTCACAGAAGGCGTCCCCGAAATGGACCCGCACCGGCTTCAAGACCCTGATATAGCGGCGTGGCGCCGAAAGCGTCTCGATGCCGGCCGCATCGATCATATCGACGAATTCGGCGGCGGATCCGTCCATGATCGGAACCTCGGGCCCATCTATTTCGACAAGGACATTGTCGACGCCGAGGCCCAAAAAGGCGGCAAGCAGGTGTTCGACCGTCGCCACGCCCGCCTGCGCGCCATCGCCGATCGTCGTGCAAAGCTCGGTCATGGTCACGCGCGACCAGTGCGCCGCAACCGCCGCGCGCGAACCGCCGGCCAACCCGGCGCGCTGGAATAGGATGCCCGTGTCGGCGTCGGCCGGATTGAGAATGATGGTGGAGGCGGCATTCGAATGGACACCGACGCCGGATGCGAACACCCGATTCTTGAGCGTCGTCTGTCGCTCGAAATTCATTCGTCCAGCCCGCTCGTCACATGAGCTTGCGCATTGCTGCGGCCGAGAAGCCCCGGCTCATCGACGACGCGGACCCTACGCCCACGCCAAAAGGGCACCAAATCAAGCTTTCTTACGCTCTGTTACACCTTTTGGATTGCATCTCGGGCGTGTTCGTCAGCGGATCTCGTTCGATAACAAGGGATCTGGAGCAGGATCGATTCCATCTGAAACGATCCTGCTCTTGGGCTTGCCAACCTTGCCCTTTCCTTCGCTAAACCGGCATCAGCTCGACTGCCGGCGCAAAAAGGCGGGGATTTCGAGTTGATCCTCTTCCATGCCGCGCGGAACGATTCGGCCCTGCGCGTCGAGGGATTGCTGGCCATGCCGAACCGCAGAGGGTGCCACGCCCCTCTTGCCGTATTCGGCGTGAACCGAATTGGGCTGCGCGGTCCGCGGGGCTTGCACCTGCAAGGGCATCTTTGTCTCGCGCCTTGCGGGCGTGCTCGGCTCCTCATGGCGGCTGACGCCAAAGGCGGCGAGCCTTTCGAGCAAGGTCCGCCGCTTGGTCTCATTATGTGACTCAGCCGGCTGTTCGCCTCGCTGGGCGCGGATCTGTCTCTGCGCCGGGACGGGCAGATCCTCAATTTGCAGCATGCGCTGCGCCCGCACGACGGGCGATTCCGGCGCCGGCGGGATGAACGGGCCCGGGTTGTAGGGCTCGGTCTCACGCGGAGCCGCCGCGCTTGGCTCTGCATAATGATGCGCTTGCGGCGCGACCGGCTGGAGATGCACGCCGCGAATCGCGCCGGCCGGAGGCGCGGCTATTGCGGCCGGGTCGGGATAGGCATGGGCAGCGATCTCCGGCTGAAGCTCGGATTGGCCGAATGGGTCGCGTTGCGCATGCGAATCGGCGCGCGGCGCCTGAGCGCGTAGCCTGTCGGCAGCTTCGCTGATCCGCGCCTGGGCGGAGTGGAAATCGCGCATCTGCGCGCCGTCTATCCCGGTCGCGACGACCGATACGCGGACCATCCCGTCGAGATTCTGGTCGAAGGTCGCGCCGAGAATGATGTTGGCGTCTTCGTCGACCTCCTGGCGGATGCGGCTTGCCGCCTCATCGACTTCGTAGAGCGTCAGATCATTGCCGCCGGTGATCGAAATCAACAGGCCGCGGGCGCCCTTCATCGAGACCTCGTCGAGGAGCGGATTGGCGATGGCCGCCTCCGCAGCGAGCACGGCCCGTTTCTCGCCGCTCGCCTCTCCGGTCCCCATCATCGCCTTGCCCATTTCGCGCATGATGGCGCGGACATCGGCGAAGTCGAGATTGATCAAGCCCTCTTTCACCATCAGATCGGTGATGCAGGCGACCCCGGAAAAGAGCACCTGGTCGGCCATGGCGAAGGCATCGGCGAAGGTGGTCTTTTCATTAGCGACGCGGAACAGGTTCTGATTGGGGATGACGATCAGCGTATCGACCGATTTCTGCAGTTCGAGAATTCCGGCCTCGGCGACGCGCATGCGGCGCACGCCTTCGAATTGGAACGGCTTGGTCACCACGCCGACCGTAAGGATGCCCAGGTCGCGCGCGATGTGGGCGATGATCGGCGCGGCCCCCGTGCCGGTGCCGCCGCCCATTCCGGCGGTGACGAAAACCATGTGAGCGCCGGAGAGATGATCGCGGATTTCCTCCAGCACTTCCTCGGCCGCGGCGCGGCCGACGTCAGGCTGCGAGCCGGCGCCGAGACCGCCGGTCACCTGCAGGCCCATCTGGATGAGGCGCTCGGCGCGCGAGGACATGAGCGCCTGCGCATCGGTGTTGGCCACGATAAAATCGACGCCGATCAGACCGGAGACGATCATGTTGTTGACGGCGTTGCCTCCGGCGCCTCCGATCCCGCACACCATGATGCGCGGCTTCAATTCCTTCAGTTCGGGCGCTTTGAGATTGATCGACATGGTCTGGCCTCTCGACGTTGGAGCGCCGGTCAAGGTCGCCCACATGTTGTGATCGCGTTTGAAAGACGAATCAGCCGCCGCGCTTCTCCGTCTTTCTCATATTATTAAAAACTTTCCCTCAACCATTGCCCGACTCGGGCGATATAGCCCCCTGTTCCGGTTGCCGCTTCCGCCATGCGCCGCCCAGGGCGAAAATATTCAATTCTGGCCGCCTGCGGATAGACGAGGAGGCCGACGGCCGCCGAAAAGCTTGGATTTTTGGCCGATTCGGGCAGGCCATGAATGCCGAGCGGCCGCCCGACTCGAATTTGGCCAGCGAGGATGTGCTTGGCCGCTTCGGTCATGCCGGTGAGCTGGCTGGCGCCACCGGTGAGAATGAAACGCGACGCCGAATTCGCCGCCAATCCGGCGCTTTTCAAGCGGTCGCGCACCAGTTCGAGGATCTCTTCCACCCGCGGCCGAATGATGCGCACCAGCTGCGATTTGGGCACATGCGTCGGGTGATCGCCGTCCTCCCCGGCAAGCGTCACCGCGATTGTCTCGCGCTCGTCGGAGACCGAGGCGAGGCAGGCGCCGTAAAGCGTCTTCAGACGTTCGGCATCGGCAAGCCGCGTGTTGAGGCCGCGCGCGATGTCCAATGTGATGTGGTTGCCGCCGAGCGCCAGCGCATCGACATGGACGAGGCTGCCGCCGGCGAAGACGCCGATCGACGTCGTCCCGCCGCCCATGTCGATCAGGGTGGTGCCGAGCTCGGCTTCGTCGTCGACGAGCGCCGAAAGCCCCGCGGCATAAGGCGTTGCGACCATGGCTTCGACCGCAAGATGGCAACGCTCGACGGCGAGCATCAGATTGCGCGCCGCGGTCGCATCGCAGCTTACGACATGCATGTCGGCGCCAAGCGCGTCTGCGATCATCCCTTTCGGATCACGGATATTGCGCGTATCGCCGAGCGAAAACCCGGTCGGCAACGAATGCAGAACCGCCTTGCCTTGCGCATGGGTGCGCGCCGCGCAGGCCTCGAGCACGCGGTGGACGTCGGCTTCGACGACGCCGCGTCCGCCGAGACCGACCTGGGCATTGTAGAGCTGCGAGCCGATCCGGCCGCCGGTCACATTGACGATGACGCTTTCGACCTGAACGCCGGCCATGCGCTCGGCCGCGTCCACAGCGCGTCGGATCGCGGCTTCCACTTGATCGAGATCGACGACGGTGCCGCTCTTCATTCCGGCCGAGCGCTGATGACCGATGCCGAGAACGCGGCAGCGATGCGTGCGCCCGTGCAAGCTCTCGGAGGAGTCCATCGGATTGAGACGCGCAATGAGGCAGACGATCTTCGATGTGCCGATATCGAGCGCGCAAAGCAGCGCGCTCTTGCGCGCCGAAAGGGCTCGCATGCGCGGCGGCAGCATACGCGCGCTCATGTCTGGCCGCCTTTCGAATTGGGCTTAGGCGCGGTGAGGGCGGAGCGGGCACGGGCGGCTTCATCCGGCAGGCGGGCGATGAGCCGTCCCGGAAAGCGCAGATCGAGCGACACGATGTCCTTGTCCAGCACCCCGAAGTCATCTTGCAATCGAGCGAGCTCTGCGACCGCCGCGCCCGCTCCGGTCTCGGGCAGCGCGACCTCGACTCCGTTCGTCATCTTCAAGGTCCACCGCCGCTGCGCGATCAGCATGGCTGCCTTGATCCGGGGGCGCAGATCGCCCGCCGCATCGAGCAGCGCTCGATACTCGGCGATCCGCGCATTGGCGCCGTCCCCGACCACAAGCGGCAGGTTGATGAAGCGAGCCTCGTTCAGGGCAGTGATGGGCGTGCCGTCGGCGGCGATGATTTTTACCGCGCCATCCTTCTGCCACAGCGCGAAGGGCTGGCGCTCCTCGATCTCGATCATGACCCGGTTTGGATAGAGCTTGCTGACGCTCGCGTCCTTCACAAGCGGGAGGGATAGCAATTTGTCGCGCAATTTCGCGACGTCGAGGAAAAGCAGCGAATTGGTGCGCCCAATGCCCATGACATCGAGGATCTGTTTCTCCGAGAGCTCGCGTGCGCCGGAAATTGTCACCCCTTTGATGCCGAATCCGAGCATCCGCGCGACGAAATCCGGAATTCCTCCTTCCGATTGGGTGAAGGCTGCATATTGGCCCCCGAGCATCGCGCCGTAGAGGCCGATGCCGGAGAGGAGGGCAATGGCAAGGATCGCTCCTGCGCCGGGAGTGGCGAGGAGCATGGCGAGCCGGGCGAACCAGGAAAGGGGACCGCGCAACGCGCAGGTTCGACGGCCGCGATGGGCGGCGTGCCTCGCAGCGTTCGACGGAACTATGTTCGAAGCTCCCACATAGGCCGGCAAGGAGGGCTGGAAACCTTCGAAGACCTCCCTCACCGGTCGCAGGAGGCGTCTTCCACCATCCATTTGACGAGCTCACCGAACGACAGGCCGGCATGCGCCGCAATTTCGGGCACGAGGGATGTCTCGGTCATGCCGGGTTGCGTATTGACTTCCAAGATGACGAGTTCGCCCGTGCCTGCGGGGCGATCGTCATAGCGGAAGTCGGCGCGGCTGACGCCGCGGCAACCCAGCGCCTTGTGCGCCTTGAGGGTCAACTGTTGGACAAAATGGTAAATATTTTCTTTAAGATTCGCGGGAAGGACATGGATCGATCCGCCTTTGGCGTATTTGGCGTTGTAGTCGTACCAGCCGCCGTCGGCCGCCTTGATTTCGATGACGTCATAGGCCTTGTCGCCGATGACCGCGCAGGTCAGTTCGCGCCCCCCGACATAATGTTCGACGAGCACTTGCTCGCCATAAGGCCAGTCCTCGCGGGTTAACTCCTGGGGCGGATGGCTCTGGCCCTCCTTCACGATGAGCACGCCGAACGACGAGCCTTCGGCGAGCGGCTTCACCACATAGGGAGGCGGAAGAACATGCGCCCTCGATGCGCTGAAACGATCAACCGTAACGCCTGCCGCCACCGGAATGTCGGCCGCCTTTAACACGTCCTTGGCGAGGTCCTTCCGCATGGCCAGCGCCGAGGCGAGCACGCCGGAATGCGTGTAGGGGATCTGCAGCATTTCCAGAACGCCCTGGATGATCCCGTCCTCGCCGTAGGGGCCATGCAAGGCGTTGAAGGCGACATCAGGTCGCATCTTGGCAAGGACATCCGCGATATTGCGATCGACGTCGACCCGCGTGACATCAAAGCCCACTGCTGCAAGCGCCTTGGCGCAGGCCTCGCCCGAAAGCAGCGACACCTCACGTTCGGCCGAGAACCCGCCCATCAGCACGGCAACGTGCTTGACCATGTCAACCATCCGTCATCTCAAGGGTCTGCCTTACGCCGCATATGACAGGGCCGCGAACATCAACCCTCATGTCAATCGCTTCAATCGCCGTATCCACAATGTCAGAATCTTAACGCAACCATCTGATTTGCGCTGCAGGCCAAGACCTGGACTTACGGCCAGTTTGGAAAGCCGCTATCATCGAAGTCCGCTCCAGGCACGTGTCGAGATTCCGGGTTGGGTCTGCGAGCGCAATGCAATCCCAGCGACAGTTGCTGGAGCGAAACAATGATAAGACAAAGGGATGGAGGCTTCCATGCTGAGAGCAATTCTTGCCGGGACATTCGTGGCAGCGTTGATGTCCGGGGGAAGCGCGGGCGCCGTGCCGCTCGCCAATCTCGACGGCGCAGCGTCGCCGCACGTCACGCTGGTCTATGGCGGCTGCGGGCCCTACGGGCATCGCGGACCCTATGGCGGCTGCCGGCCGGGCGGTCAGTGGGGCGGTTATTGGGGCGGCGGCGTGCGGCCATGTCCCTGGGGCTTCCATCTCGGCCCGTATGGGCGGCACTGCTGGCCGAATTAGGGGACGCTCCTAGGCTTCAAGCCTGCCACGCTACTTCGAGAGGATGGTGAAACCCTGGGCTTTCAGGATCTTCACGGCGGCCTGCGAGGTGAGGAAAGCTGCGAAGGTTGCCGCGTCCGGGTTCTTTGAACCGGCAATGACCGCGACCGGATAGATGATCGGGCTATGGCTCGCGGCCGGAAAGACATCGACCACTTTCACTTTCGGTTCGGCTTTGGCGTCGGTTGCATAGACGATACCGAACTTGGCTTCGCCGCGGGCGACGAGGTTCAGAGCGTCGCGGACATTGGCGGCCTGCACGAGCTTTGGCTCGATGGCCTCCCAGACGCCGAGAGTCTGCAGCGCCTCCTTGGCGTAGATGCCGGCCGGGCATGAATCGACCGTGCAGACCGCGATCTTGCCGTCGCTGGCGGCGCCGGCGAGATTGAATCCGGGCGCGATTTTAAGCTCCGCCTGCTGATCGGCCGTTTCGATGAGGACGAGACGATTGCCGAGAAGATTACGCCGCGTCCCCGGCTGGATGAGTTTCGCCTTGTCCAGATAGTCCATCCATTTCACATCGGCGGAGATGAAAACGTCTGCCGGCGCGCCGCGCTCGATCTGTTTGGCCAGAATTGCCGAGGAGCCGTAGGAGACGCTTGCAGTGCTCCCCTTCTGCTTGACGAAGACGGGAACAATGGCGTCGAGCGCCGTCTCCATGCTGGCGGCGGCAAAAACCACGAGCTTGCTCGGTGTTTGCGCCGGCGCCTCTTGCGCCAGCAGCGCGGCAACGAGAACAAACGCCGTGCAAGGCAAGGCAACGAGGCGTGTCAAAGCGATCATGAATTTCTCCTCTTCCGGCACGTCGCGGCGGCGCAAAACGCGCAAAATGAGTCGCCGATAAAGCAAGAATTAATATGCCGCTGGCAAGTTGGACCCAACTTAGATCCGGTGAGCCCAAGGCTCAGGCGGTGGGGGTGGTTGCCGAGCCTGGAGCACAAGGGAGTGATGACGGCGCGAATCGCTTGGTCCTTACCAACTGCTAATGGAATTGAGAAACCGGAGCATCGATCAAGGAGTTAGCCCATGGCCGTCGAGCCGCAGACGGCTTCTGCCATAAGGAACAAACGATCGGAGCCGCGCTGGCGCACCCGCCTGCAGTCCGGCAAGATCCTCGATTCGCGCAACAGGGTCCTGACCGATTGCCAGGTTCACGACCGCTCCAGCCATGGCGCCCGGCTGCGGATCCTCGTCAACGCCGCGCTCCCGAGCCGGTGCCGCTTTTTCGACGACGTGGCCAAGCAATTGTTCGACGTCCAAGTTGCCTGGCAGCGCGGTCAGGACGCCGGGATGAAGTTCGTGGCGCAGATCCATATCAGTGAAGCCCAGAGCGCCGCGCTCGGCGCCAAGGCTGGCAAGGCCGGCGGCTAGGATTTCAGGCAAGGCAAAATCGATTCGTCGTTTGCGACCATTTACCATGATCGGCGGACCCGGCGGCCACAGCCGCGAAAAGCGCTAAAGATTCTTTTGTCGATGCCCGCGGCGACTGGAGCCGTCCAATGGCCTCTCCGCATGTCCCTGAAATCACCGCTGGTCCCGTCCTGGAGGCCATTAAGGTCACGCAAGCTGATTTCGCAGCCGGCAGAGAAGCGACCTACACGCTGTGACGTTGCCATTCGGCGCCTATGGTGCCGGCCTCGAATATGCGGTGACCAATAATTGGTCGATCAAAGCCGAATATATGTACGAGTACGTCAGGGCGGGCTGGAACGATTACGCACCGGCGAGCACTGCGAACATCGGTTTCATGACACGGGCGACATTTCATACGGCGCGGATCGGCCTGAACTACAAGTTCGATCTCTTCGCGCCGACGCCCGTCGTTGCCAAATATTGAATGTTGTAGTCGCGCTCTTCGCAGAAACTGATCACATAGGGCCCTGGCGTTCTCCCGTGCCCTCGCGGCTCGGCAAGCCATGGTCTCGCCAAACGTTCACCTGGAGAGGGGCGGGGTTGCGCCGAACTTCTTCTCGCGAGCGGCGATCTGAGCTAATTCTGCGGCATGAGGAAGCCGAAGGAACCCGAAAAGCTCGATCTCGCCCAGGCTCGCATCGAACATGCCCGTCTCGGCGAGGAACTCGCGCGGCATGACGAGCTCTATTATCGCGAGGACGCACCGGTCATTTCGGACGCGGAATATGATGCGCTGCGCCGCCGCTATGAGGCTTTGGAGAAGGCCTTTCCGGAACTCGTTACTCCAGAGTCGCTCACAAGGCGGGTCGGCGCCGCACCGGCGGAAAAGTTCGCCAAGGTCCGCCACAAAGTGCCGGTGCTGTCGCTCGGGAATGTCTTCACCGACCGAGATGTCGAGGACTTCGTCGCCCGCATCCGGCGCTTTCTTGGCCTTGCGGCCGACGCGCCGCTGGCGATGACCGCCGAGCCGAAGATCGACGGTCTCTCCTGCTCGCTGCGCTACGAACGTGGCAAGCTCGTTCAGGCGGCCACCCGCGGCGACGGCTATGAAGGCGAGGACGTGACCGCCAATGTCAGGACGATCGCGGAGATTCCGCATGTCTTGAAAGGCACTGCGCCGGATGTCCTTGAAGTGCGCGGCGAGGTCTATATGACGCGCGCCGATTTCGCTGCGCTCAACGCGCGCCAGGCCGAAGCGGGCAAGCCGCTCTTCGCCAATCCGCGCAATTCGGCGGCCGGTTCGTTGCGCCAGCTAGATCCCGCAATCACCGCGGGGCGGCCGCTGCATTTCTTCGCCTATGCCTGGGGTGAAGTCAGCCACATGCCCGCCACCACCCAAATGGGCATGGTGCGCGCCTTCAAAAGGTACGGCCTGCCAGTCAATTCGCTCACCGTTCTGTGCTATTCTGCCGAATTGCTGCGCCATTATCATGATATCGAGAGCCGCCGCGCCTCGCTCGCCTATGACATTGACGGGGTCGTCTACAAGGTCGACAGCCTCGCGTTGCAGGATCGGCTCGGCTTCGTTTCGCGCGCTCCGCGCTGGGCGGCGGCACATAAATTCCC
>Ga0209415_10014237_pt1 | contig 13006 bp, 11 predicted proteins | sample PeaSoiSIISIP2007_FD_187696 | JGI IMG/M metagenome (GOLD analysis project Ga0209415, IMG submission 187696) | Peat soil microbial communities from Weissenstadt, Germany - SII-SIP-2007 (SPAdes) (version 2) | ecosystem: Environmental > Terrestrial > Soil > Wetlands > Peat | place: Germany...
TTCGCCCGCCCCAGACCTCAGCCTGGGCGCGGGCTGATTGAGTTCGCCCGCCCCAGACCTCAGCCTGGGCGCGGGCTATTCGATCCCGAACTCGTGCGCGGCGGCTCCGGCGGAAGAGGGTCGCTGATTGCGGGACAAACTGGGCTGAGGTACTGTCGTCGGCGCTCGCTCAAAGCCGAGCTCACGCTGGGCCTGCAAGGCGGCAGCCGTAGAGAAGAGCGCGGGGTGGGCGGTATGACGCAGGCGCGCGGCCGACCGAGCTGCTGGCTTGTGCACCGTGCGCGGCAGTGACGGGCTTCGTATCAGGTTGAACACGCCCTGCGGAGCACCCCGGCTGATCGCAGTGGAGGCACGGTCGTGACGGGCCGTGCGCGTGCTGTGGCCACCGGCAACGATCACTACACAGCCACCTCCTACGCCGGCCACAAGCAGACATCCGGCGGCCATCTTGGCTCCGAGCGACCCGCCCGCGAACAACGAGCCGCCGCCTGTGCCCGCCCCAGCGCCCGCCACCGCCCCGCCGCCGAACCCAACCGCCCCCGGCCCCCACGGCAGGGCGAGCGGTGGCAGCACCGCGGCGAGCCCGCGCAGCGAGACCACGTAGGCGCGGCAGGCGGGGCACTCGCGCCGGTGCAGTTGAGCCAGCTGGTAGCGCTCGCCGTCGGGGTCGAGGATGCCGAAGGCCAGCGCGCGCATCAGCGAGCCCTGCTGCTCGCACCAGCCGCCGCCGCTGATCGTCTTCAGAAGCCCGTCCATCTTCGCGGCCACCCCCGGGCGCTCCGGGCCGCGGCCCTCCATCAGCTTGCGCATGCGCGCCTCGCTGATACCCATCCGCTCGGCAGCCTCTGCCCGGCTGAGGCCCTGCAGGTAGCAAAGGCTGGCCGCCTGGCGCTCGCGGGCGCTCAGGCGACCGCGCAGACCCTCGAAGGTGTGGCGCAGGCGCAGACGTTCGTCGAGCGCGCCCGCCAGATCCGGCTCGACCGAGAGGGACAGCTCAGCAGAGCCGCCCTCGGCGCCCGAGAGCCGCGCGCGGCGAGCCGGCGCGCGGGACTCGTCGATCGCGCGGCGAAAGCACACCTCCACGAGCCAGCCGGTGGGGTTCTCGATCTCCCGACCCTCCAGCAGCGCCGCGTACAACCCGTGCCAAGCCTGCGCGTAGCACTCCTCCAGATCGTCCTCGTCGAAGGCGACCCCGCGCGAGCGCAGACGTCCGCGCACGACCCCCAGCACCCGCTCACGCTGGCCCTCGAACTCTCGGCGCAGCATGCGCTCAGCGCGATAGCGACGCAACGGCAGCGGGCTCATAGCCGTAAAGACTACGAGCCAGAGGAATGCTGCGAGCTGATCGAAAGCGCTATGAGTCGCGCCCGTCAACGCAGCGGTATCTTCACCCCATCGCCTCGCCTCCGGATTCCACCCCAGCGCCACCCCCGCGTGCGGAGATCCTTGGCGTTCCGCTGGCGGTGTCCGACTACGAGCAGGTGATGGACTGGATGGACGCCGTAGTCGCCTGCGGCGCGCGCGGCTACCTGACGGCAGCCGCGGTGAACCTCGTGATGAGCGCCCGCGAGGAGCCCGCGACGATGGCGGCGGTGCTGGGCGCCACGCTGGCCGTGCCCGACGGGATGCCGCTGGTGTGGGCGCTGCGCGCGCTCGGCCACGCGCGCGCCACGCGCGTGTATGGGCCGGACCTGATGCTGGGCTTCTGCGCGCGGGCCGCCGCGTCGGGCACCCCCATGTACCTGTACGGCGGGCGCGACGAGGGCGCCCTGGAGCTGCTCACGGCGCGCCTGCGCGAGCGCTTCCCCGGCCTGCGCATCGCCGGCGGCTTCTCGCCTCCCTTCCGTGAGCTCACCCAGGCGGAGGAGCAGCGGGTGGTGGCTGACATCGACGCCTCCGGCGCGCAGGTGGTGTGGGTGGGCACGGGCCAGCCCAAGCAGGAGCGCTGGATGCACCGCATGCGCCCGGAGCTGCAGGCGCCGCTGCTCGTGGGGGTGGGCGCGGCGTTCGACTTCCACGCAGGGCTCGTGCCGCAGGCGCCGCGCTGGATGCAGCGGGCGGGCCTGGAGTGGAGCTACCGCCTGGCGCGCGAGCCGCGGCGGCTGTGGCGGCGCTACGCGCGCTACAACCCCGCTTTCGTGGCCGGTTTCGCGCGGCAGTACCTGCGCGGGCGCCGCGGGGGGTAGGCAGGGCGCCAACGCCATCCGAACGCGCGGCCGTCCGATGGCAGCGAGAGCGAGTGGCCGCGCGCCGAAGCCCGCGAGCGCCGCTAACCTCTGGGCCGCGATGCCAGGCCCCCAGCACACCGCCGACGTAGCCGTCGTCGGCCTCGGCCGCGTGGGGCTGCCGCTGGCGCTGTCGTTCGCCGACCGCGGGCTTCAGACGATCGGGGTCGACAACGACCCCACGCGCCTGGGGGCGGTGCGCGAAGGGACGATGCCCTTCCAGGAGACCGGCGCGCAGGAGCTGCTGGAGCGGGTGCACGCCTCCGGGCGGCTGGAGCTCTCAGAGCGCGTGGCCGACGCCGCCGCGGCGCGGCACATCGTGATCACGCTCGGCACGCCCTCGTTCTCGCACATCGAGATCGACATGCGCGACATCCGCTCGGCGCTGGACGACCTGCTCCCGGTGCTGGCACCGGGGCACGCGCTGACGCTGCGCTCGACCGTGGCGCCGGGGACGACCGAGTTCGTCGCCGGCTACCTGGCAAAGCACCGTGGCTTTCGCGTCGGCGAGGAGGTGTTCGTCGCGCACGCGCCCGAGCGGATCGCGGCGGGGCGCTTCCTGGAGGAGATCGACACGCTGCCGTGCCTGATCGGCGGCGTGGGTGCCCGCTCGGGCGAGGTGGTGGCGGAGCTGTTCGGCGTGTTCGGGGCGCCGATCGTGCAGACCACGCCCGTGCAGGCGGAGCTGGCGAAGATCTGGGCGAACATCCTGCGCTACACCAACTTCGCGCTGCCGAACCTGCTGATGATGGACTGCGAGCGCTACGCGGCGAACGTGTTCGAGGTGATCGAGTTGATCAACCGCGACTACCCCCGCGGGGGGATCGCGCTGCCCGGATTCACGGCGGGGACGTGCCTGCGCAAGGACTTCACTTTCTCCGAGGAGCGCTCCGCCGCCCCCGGCATGCTGCTGGCCGTCTCGCGCGTGAACGAGTCGGTGCCGCTGTTCCTGGTGGAGGGGGCCAAGCGCCGCGTGGGCGCCCTATCCGACCGCAGGGTGGCCGTGCTCGGGCTGGCGTTCAAGGCGGACACCGACGACGAGCGCGACTCGCTCGCGCACAAGCTGATCCGGCTGCTCGAACGGGAGCTGGCCGACGTCGTCGCGCACGACCCCCACGTGCCCACGCCGACAGCCTCCTTCGAGCAGGCGCTGGACGGCGCCGACGTGGTGGTTGTAGCGACCGACCACTCCGAGTTCCGCGACCCGCGGGCGCTCGCCGCGATCGCCCAGCGCGCCAAGGCCGACTGCCTGGTGGTCGACCCGTGGAACTGCTGGGGGGCGGGACAGGTGTTCGCGTATGCCTCGGAGTTGGCCGCGCTGAGGACGAGCGCGTGAGCCGCGTGCTTGTCACCGGCGGCGCCGGCACGATCGGCGCAGCTGTCGTGCGGCGGCTGCTCGCCGACCCGGCGTGGGAGGTGCGCGTCTCAGACCAGCGCCCCGCGCCGCAGTGGATGCGCGAGGGCTGCGAGGTACACACCGGGGACCTGCGCGAGCTGGCCGAGGCCAGGACCGCGACCCGCGGCTGCACGCACGTCATCCACCTGGCGGCGATCGTGGGCGGGATCGCCAACTTCCACCGCCTGCCGCACACGCTGACGGAGGTCAACAACGCGCTCTACAACGCGGTGATCCGCGCGGCGCTCGAGCAGGAGGTGGAGCGCTTCACCTACGTGTCCTCCTCGATGGTGTTCGAGCGCGCCACCGAGTACCCCACGACCGAGGCGCACCTGCCCGACTGCCCCACGCCGCAGTCGGCCTACGGCTTCAGCAAGCTCACCGGCGAGGTGTACTGCCGCGCGGCGCACGACGAGCACGGGCTGCCCTTCACCATCTGCCGGCCGTTCAACGCGTACGGCCCCGGCGAGGTGCCCGACGCCGAGCCGGGAATCGCCCACGCGGTGCCGGACCTGATCAAGAAGGTGCTCTCCGGCCAGCGGCCGCTTGAGATCTTCGGCTCGGGCGAGCAGACGCGCACGCTGACCCACGTGGACGACATCGCCGACGGCGTCGTTACCGCGATGGGCTCGCTGGCGGGGTGCAACGAGGACTTCAACATCTCCGCCTCGCGGGAGATGACGGTGGCGGAGATCGCGCGCGTGGTGTGGGAGGCCTGCGGCGAGGACCCCGCCGACTTCGCGCTGGAGCACAGGCCGAGCTTCACCGTCGACGTGCCCCGCCGCTGGCCCTCGGTGCAGAAGGCCCGAGAGCTGCTCGGCTGGCAGGCCAGGATCGGCGTCGAGGAGGGGGTGGCCGCGACCGTGCGGTGGCTGCGCGAGCGCGAAGGATCGACCCAGCACACGCCGATCGCGGCGCCGACAAAGCCCATTCGAGGCATGAGCCGCACAGGCCGCACGGCACGATAGGGTCCCGCCCATGACCGCAAAGCGCTCAGCACTGATCACCGGGATCACCGGCCAGGACGGCTCCTACCTCGCCGAGCTGCTGCTCGAGAAGGGGTACGACGTGCACGGCATGGTGCGCCGCGCGTCGACCGAGAAGTTCGAGCGCATCGAGCACCTGCGCGAGCGCATCACCCTGCACCAGGGCGACCTGCTCGACCAGCGCTCGCTGGTGGACGCCCTGCGCGCCTCGGAGCCGGCCGAGATCTACAACCTCGCCGCGATGTCGTTCGTGGCGGTCTCCTGGATCCAGCCGACCCTCACGGCGGAGTTCACCGGCGTGGGCGTCACGCGGATCCTCGAGGCGATGCGCGAAGTGTGCCCGCAGGCGCGCTTCTACCAGGCGTCTTCCAGCGAGATGTTCGGCAAGGTGCTGGAGGTGCCCCAGACCGAGACGACGCCGTTCTACCCGCGCTCCCCCTACGGCGTGGCGAAGGCGTACGGGCACTTCATCACCGTCAACTACCGCGAGTCATACGACCTGCACGCGACGAGCGGACTGCTGTTCAACCACGAGTCCGAGCGCCGCGGCCTCGAGTTCGTCACCCGCAAGATCACCTGGCACGCCGCCGCGATCCGCCACGGGCTGAGAGAGGAGCTGCACCTCGGCAACCTCGACGCCGAACGCGACTGGGGCTACGCCAAGGACTACGTCGAGGCGATGTGGCTGATGCTCCAGCGCGATGAGCCCGAGGACTACGTGATCGCTACCGGCGAGGCGCACTCGGTGCGCGAGTGCTGCCAGGTGGCCTTCGACGAGGCCGGGCTGGGCGACTTCGAGCGCTACGTGAAGATCGACCCCTCGTTCGTGCGCCCCGCCGAGGTGGACCACCTGATCGGCAGTCCCGCCAAGGCCGAGCGGGACCTCGGCTGGAAGCCGCAGACGAGCTTCGAGGAGCTGATCCGTCTGATGACGCGCGCCGACCTCGAGTTGCTCAAGCCGGGGTGAGGCCCGTGGCGCGGCGGCCGAGCCTGGAGTCGGGAGTCCCGCCGCTCCCCCTCCCCGCGACCGCGACGGACGCCCGATGACCGTCCCCCTGTTCGACACCTCCACCGCGCTGGCGCCCCTCAAGGAGGAGCTGCGCGCAGCCGTCGCACGGGTGCTGGACTCCGAGCGCTACATCCTCGGCCCCGAGGTGGCGGCCTTCGAGCGCGAGTTCGCCGCCCACTGCGGCGCCGGGCACGCGGTGGGCGTGGCCAACGGCACCGAGGCGATCACGATCGCCCTGCGCGCGATGGGCGTGGGACCGGGCGACGAGGTGGTGGTGCCGTCGTTCACCTTCTACGCCTCGGCCGAGGCGATCCCGCCAACGGGCGCGACGCCGGTGTTCTGCGACATCGACCCCGGCACCTACTGCGTGACCGCCGAGACCGTGCACGCCGCGCTCACGCCCCGCACGAAGGCGGTCATCGCCGTGCACCTGTTCGGCAACGTGGCTCCCGTCGCCGAGATCGAGGCGCTGGGCGTGCCGGTGCTCGAGGACGCCGCGCAGGCCGCGGGCTCGCGCAGCGCCGCCGGGCGCCCCGGCGCGCTGGGCACGGCCGCCACGTTCTCCTTTTTTCCCTCCAAGAACCTCGGCTGCTTCGGCGACGGCGGGGCGGTCACCACCTCCGACCCCGAGCTGGCCGAGCGCGTGCGCGTGCTGCGCTTCCACGGCTCCCACGACAAGGTCACCTACGAGCAGGTCGGCTACAACTCTCGCCTGGACGAGCTGCAGGCGGCGGTCCTGCGCGTGCAGCTGCCCCACCTCGAGGACTGGGCGCGGGGCAGGCGCGAAGCGGCAGAGCACTATGTGCGCGCAGGGTTGGGAGGATTAGAGGGGGCCGCGCTGCCCACACCCGTCGCCGGCGCCGAACCCGCATGGCACCTGTATGTCATCGGCCACCCCGATGCGGTCCGGCTGGAAGGCGCGCTGAACGAGGCCGGCGTGGGGTGCCGTGGCTACTACCGCACGCCGGTGCACCGCCAGGTGGCGATGCGAAAGTGGGGGGCGAGCGTGGAGCTGCCGGCCACCGAACAGGCCGCCGCCAGGCACCTGGCGATCCCGATGAGCCCCGTGCTGAGCGCGGAGCAGGCCGGCGAGGTCGTGGCAGCGATCGCCGGCTCCGTCTGAACGCGGTCGCGGACCGCCTTTCGCGGTCAGGGCGCACCGGCAGATGCGTTAAAAGCCAAGACCCCGCCTCCGAAGAGACAGGGCCCTGGCCGATCTGTACTCGTTACTCGGTACTGCTCAGCGACTAGTAGCCAGCTTCGACCACCGCTGCAGCTGTCGCGTTTTCCAGCGAACCCGTGAGGATCGCGGTGTTGTGACCGGCAGCAGCCGGTACACCCAGGATCCCTTCGACCAGCGGGTTGATGAAGAAGGACAGGAGTCCTCCACATCCTTCGGTGCCGGGCGCCGAGAAGGCGTTGTCGACGACCTTGTTGCCGCTGACGGTCACCTTCGTGAACGCTTCGTTGAATTTGAGTTCCCCAACGGTGCCGGTGATCGGTTTGTTCGGCGCCGGAGGACTGGTCGTACCCGTCGTCAGATTGAACGTCACCGGGTGAGCTTTCGAGCCCAGGTAGCAGGAGCTGCCGAGGATCGCGTTGTTCAGGTGCAGCCGCACCGGCAGCGACAGGGCGACGCCTTCGGCGGACAGCAGGTTGGAGCGGCTGATGCCGGGGTTGCCAACCAGTTCAGCGGTCGCCGTGACGCCGGTGATGCCTTCGTTGATCTGTTTGTTGAACCATTCCTGCAGCCATTTCGGCCACCATGTGGGCGCTACGATCCCGGTCAGACCACCGGGGACCGTGAGCGGCGTTTTCGACAGCGATTCGCCGTTGGCTGCAGCAACGAACGTTTCCGCGCCGGTTTCTTCATTTATGATCGAGCCACCCTGCAGGGTGATCGTTTTGTTGACCGGCACCGTCTTGTTGCCGATGATGAATTCCTGACCGGTGCTCTGCACGTAGAAGCACAGGGCGACCGAGGGATTTTTCGTGGGACACTGGGCGAAGACCGCGAATTCTTTGGGGGAATCGGCCAGCGCCGGTGCCGCCACGGCCAGAACCAGTATCGATGCGGTCATCAGTGCAAGCACTCCCTTGTGGAGGCTCATCCGACGCCGCAGATGATCTGTGATCATGTTGCTCCTTGAGTTGTGGATGCCAGTAGCTACGTCTACGAGCGTACGTGCCCCACTGGCCCCTTACAAGGACTGTTTCCGATATTCGAGCTTTTCGCGATAGTTGGTGCCAGCCGCCGATTTCTTTTGCGATCGCGAAGATTGTCTCCGACCACCCCAGCTCCAACCGGCGGGCGGCCTCGGGGGAAGGCATGTCTCTGCCGCCCCCGACCCGCTACCGCCACCGCGCGAGCAGGTCCTCCTCGCCCACTTCGCGCACCACGCGCGCCGGCACGCCGATCGCAACCCCACGCGGGGGGATGTCGCGCGTGACGACGGCGCCGGCGGCAACGAACGCCTCCTCGCCGACCTCCACGCCGGGGGTCAGCACCGCGCCGCCCCCGATGCGGCAGGCGCGGCGCAGGATCGCGCCGCGCAGCGGCGTCTCCGAGCCGTGGCGGGCCATCGTGTCGTCGTTGGTGGTGAGCGCGCCCGGGCCCACGAACACGTCGTCCTCGACGAGCGTGAAGGCGGTCAGGTAGACGCCGCTCTGCACCCGCACTCGCGCGCCGACCTGCACGTCGTTGTCCACCACGCTGCCCCGCCCGATGACCGAGCCGGGGCCGATGCGAGAGCGCTCGCGCACGAAGGACTGGTCGCCGAGGATCGAGCCCTCGCCGACGTGCGTGCCGGCGAAGAGGACGGCGCCGGCGCAGACCGTCACGCGCGCACCGAGCTCGAGCTCGCCGACGTCGCCCCTGGCCGAAGAGCCCGCGGCCAGCCGCGGGCGCTTGCCGAGCACGGCGTGGTCCTCCACCACGCAACCCTCGCCGATCGAGGTGCCGGCATGGACCACCACGTACGCGCCGAAGGAAACCCCATCCGCGACCTGCACGCCCTCGCCGAGCAGCAGACCGGGCGCGCGGGGGTCGGGTCTCACGGGCGCGAAGTCTACGCCTCCGTCGCCTCCAGATCCGCCAGATCCGCCTGCACCATGCGCTCCACCAGCTGCTCGAAGGAGACCGACGGCTCCCACCCGAGCTGGGCGCGTGCGCGGCTGGGGTCGCCCACGCTGGCGGTCCCTTCGGGCGCGCGCACCAGCGCCGGGTCCACTCGCAGATATGGCTCCGCCTCGAGCCCCACGCAGGCGAAGGCCACGCGCGCCAGCTCTCCCACGGTACGCGCCACGCCGCTGGCCAGCACGTAGTCATCGGGCCGCTCCCGCTGCAGCATCATCCAGACGCCGCGCACGATGTCCCCCGCGAAGGACCAGTCGCGCACCGCCTCCAGATCGCCCACCGTCAACTCCCTGCGCCGGCCGGTCGCGATTTCCGCGACGCCGCGGGTGACCTTGCGGGTGACGAACTGCTCGGGGCGGCGCTCTGACTCGTGGTTGAAGACGATCCCCGAGCAGACCCATAGCCCATCGTGAGCGCGCAGCACCCCCACGAGCTGGTGCGCGGCAAGCTTGCCCACCGCGTAGGGCGTCAGCGGGCGGCACGGCGTGTCCTCGTTCTGGGGGCACTCCCCCGCGTCGCCGAACATCGCGCCCGAGGCGGCGACGAACACGCGCATCGTCGGGTCGAGCTCGCGCACGCCCTCCAGCAGCGAGGCGGTGGACCCTGCGATCGCGCGCACCGTGCGCTCGGGATGAGCCCAGGAGTCGGGCACGAAGGAGGGCGCCGCCAGATGGTAGATCTCGCGCGGCGCGCTCTGCACCAGCGCCGCCCGCAGAGTGGGCGGGTCGAGCAGGTCGCCCTGCACCAGTTCCACCCGTCCGCGCAGATGCTCTGAGCAGCCCAGCCCCCGGTCCGGGCCGCCACGCACCAGGGCCGTCACGGCATAGCCCTTCTCCAGCAGCAGCTCAGCCAGGAACGAGCCGTCCTGGCCGGTGAGGCCCGTTATCAGGGCGCTCCTCATGCCCGTGCGGCCCTGCTCGGCGACGCCGCTCTGCGGGCCGCCCTGCTCCAGCAGACACCGCTCACCTGGACAACCGCGCCCACCCCAACGGCTCCGCTCATCGCGCCGGGCGGCTCGCGGCGAGCGCGTCGCGGCGAGCGCGCAGGAAGCTCAGCGCCGCCTCGCGCTGGTCCTCCGCCCCCAGCAGCTCACGGTAGCCCAGCTCCGCGCCGCGAAACCCCTTGGCGTTCCACAGCTCGCTGTCGGGCACTCCCTCCCACGGGGTCACATACACGTAGGGCTGCTCGTGCGCGGCGTCTCCCGGCGAGAGCCCGTAGGCGGCCCGCCTGCCCTCCTGCTGGGAGCCCAGCTCGACGGCCACGTCGAAATGCTCGGGCCACAGCTGCACACGGTTGTCCCGCCCCCGATCCGGATCCTCGGCGCGCAGCTGCTCCAGCACCGAGGCGGCGAAGCCGAACCACTCGCCCAGGAACGTGGACGCCTCCAGGTCCACCTCGAGCCGGTGGTCGGCGCCCGCGAGGTCGTGGCGGGTGAGATCGAAGCCGATGAACTCCGCCGCGTCGGCGAGCGTCGTCAGGTGCCCGTGCTGCACACGTCCGGCGATCTGCACGATCAGCATCTCGCCCGCGACCCTGATCTGCACGTCGTTGCCGAAGAACGGCGTCCCGAATCCGCCAAGCGTGTAGCGCAGGCCGATCTTGCCGTTCGCGCGCCGGCGCGTCGGCGAGATCACGTGCTCGGCCACCCCGTGCAGCGCGCGGCGCGTCTGCACCAGGCGCTCGGGCGGCTCGTGCAGGCGCCGGTAGGCGCCCAGCCAGCGCCACGAGCACCACTGCGCCAGCTGCTCGTCCCCCCGCGCCAGCTCGTCCCAGAGGAGGTCTCCGCCGGTCACCGGCGAGACCAGCGGGCGGTGGTAGCGGCGCTCGCCGCCATCCACCGGGTCCTCGGCGAACCACGGCGCCTGGGTGACCGCCGGCGGCGAGGGCTCAAGCACCCGTGCCTCATAGCGCCCCTGCAGCCGCTCCTCGGCTTCCCTGCGCGCGTGCCGGGGCAGAGGGTCGGTGGGACTGCCCTGCGGCCTCGCGCTCACCGGCGCAGCTTAAGGCCTCGCGGTGCCCTGCGCAGCGGAGTACACCCGCGCCAGCCCCTCCGCGACGGCAGCGGGGGCGCACAGCGCCCGCACGCGCTCCAACCCCCGCTCTCCGGCGCGCTCGTCGCCCCACCGCAGCGTGACGGCCTTGGCCAACCCCGCGACGTCTCCGGGCGGCGCGGCTCCCTCCCCTCCCAACAGCTCGCTCAGGGCTCCCACTTCGCTCCCGGCGACCGGCACGCCCGCTGCCATCGCCTCCGCAGCCGCCATCCCGAAGGTCTCGCCCGAGCGCGAGGGCACGAGCGCCAGCGCCGCGCCGCGCCGCAGCTCGGCCAGTCGCTCGCCCTCCACGTGCCCGGCGAAGCGCACCTCCCCCCCGCCCGCGCGGGCGCGCAGGGTCTCGAACTCGGGACCGTCGCCGGCGATGACAAGCGGCACGCCCGCCTGGCGGCAGGCGTCGATCGCCACCTCGACGCCCTTCTCCGGCGCCAGGCGCGCGACGACCAGCGCGTAGCCTCCGCTCCCCGCGCGCGACGCCGAGGCGAAGGTGCGCAGCGGGGGCGCCAGCACGTGCACGCGCTCCCACGGCAGCGGCGCTCCGAGCGCGCGCAGTCGAGCGCGCGCGAACTCGCTCGGCACGACCACCGCGTCCGCCTGCTCGAGCGTGCGTCGCTGCCACAGCGCCAGTCCCGCACCGTAGGCCAGCGCCTCGGCGCGGCTGCCGCGGCAGTTGCGCCACACGCCCGGCAGCGTGTTGCGCCCGTGGCAGCGTGTGCACTCCTGTCCCTTGGTGAAGCACACACCCGTGGCGCACACCAGGCGGTACTGGTGCAGGTGCAGCACGACGCGCGCGCCCTCCGCGCGCGCGGCCGCCAGCGCGCGCCAGCCGAGCGTCGGCAGCAGGTTGTGGGCGTGCACCACCTGGGCCTGCGACTCCCGCACGGCGTTCGCCACCTCCGCGGGCGCGAGCCCTCCGTACAGCAGCCCCGCCGCGGCGCGGCGGCGCCCGCGGCCGCCAGCCCGCGCGGTGGAGCCGTCCGCGGTGGAGCCGTCCGCGGTGGAGCCCTCGATCGGTGCGCGCGTCAGCAACCGCACCGGTTCGTGCAGGTGCTCGCGCACGAGCCACGCCAGGTCCTCGACCACGCGCTCCTCGCCTCCGGTCGTGCGGTAGCGGCTGTGCAGGAAAAGGACCACGATGACTGCAACCTAGAATGCTCGGCCTGTGCCTGCCTCCCCGCACCCCCCTGCGTCGATCGTCATTCCGACGCGTGGGCGCCCCGACTACCTGGAGGTGGCGCTCGCCTCGATCGCCCCTCAGGCTGCCGCCGAGGGCGCCGAGGTGTTGGTGGTTGACGACGCGGGCCCCTCCCCCCCGATGCGCGCCCTGGTGGAGCGCTTCGGCGCGCGCTACGAGCCCCACCCGGCGCCGCTGGGGCTCAACGTCGCGCGCAACACCGGTGTGCAGCGCTCGGCGGGCGAGCTGGTGGTGTTCGTCGACGACGACGTCCGCGTCGCTCCAGGCTGGCTCGCGGCGCTGCTGGCGGCCGCGCGCGAGCACTCCGACATGCAGGTCTTCGCGGGCCGCATCCGCGCGTGTCTGGAGGGCCGGGGCGGGTGGGGCCGGCACTCCTGCAATCGCGAGGCGCCGCCCATCACCACGCTGGACCTCGGCCCGCGCGACACGCACGCGGTGCGTTTCGCGTGGGGTGCCAACATGGCGGTGCGCCGCTCGGCCTTCGCGCGCGTCGGGCTGTTCGACGTGGCGCTGGAGCACGGCGGCGATGAGCAGGAGTGGCAGGAACGTCTGGCCGCCGGCGGAGAGCCGAGCATCCTCTACGTGGCCGGCGCGGCACTTGCGCACCGCCGCGTCGGCGCAGACGCACGACTGCGTTCGCTGGCGCACACCGCCTATGCCCGCGGACGCGCCGCCCGTCGCTTCGATGCCCGCCGCGGCGAGGCCCCCAGCCTTTCGCGAGAGGTTTCGACACTCGCCGGATGTCTAGGCCACGTCGTGCGCCGCCGCTGCCCCGCGGGGCTGACGATGGTGGCGCACAGCCTCGGGCGCACGCTGGAAGGCATTGGTGAACGGCGCGCCGCCAGCCCTTCCGTCCAGGCGCCAACGGTCCACCCCGAAGACGCAACGGTCCCCCCCGAAGACGACTTCCTCTCCGGCGCCAGCGGCACCGTTGGAGGCAGGGACGCCGTGCGCCGCGAGCTGCTGGACCGGCTCGCCGACGCCCGCGCCACCGCCACCGGCCGCAAC
>Ga0209415_10014238_pt1 | contig 13005 bp, 8 predicted proteins | sample PeaSoiSIISIP2007_FD_187696 | JGI IMG/M metagenome (GOLD analysis project Ga0209415, IMG submission 187696) | Peat soil microbial communities from Weissenstadt, Germany - SII-SIP-2007 (SPAdes) (version 2) | ecosystem: Environmental > Terrestrial > Soil > Wetlands > Peat | place: Germany...
AAGTGCAAAAGAATTCAATTCGGTCTACGCGGAGATCGCGCAAATTATCCGTCACGAGTACAGTCTGGCGTTCGCACCCACGGTTCGCGACGGTACGGTTCATTCCATCGAGATCCGCATGGACGCTTCACAAACACAGGCGCCGAAGAAGCAGACTGCTAGCTATCACATCGATTATCGCCAGGCATATGTAGCACCCGCGCATCAGTAACGAATCAGTTTTGGGTTGACCAGAATGAGGGCGAGGGACCCACGTAAAGCAGCATTGCTACGCATCCACCTCAAAGCCCTTCTCCGATTCGGGGAGCTTGTCGCCTTCTTTGGAGACCCAGACATACAGCGTTGGCAGGAGAAAGATGCCCATCACCAAGTCGGAGATGAGGCCGCCGACGATAACAATCGCAAAGGGGCGTTGCAAATCGGAACCGATCGCATGCGAGAGCGTTGCGGGAAGTAATCCAAGAGTGGCCACAAGCATGGTCATCATGATGGGCCGAAGCCTTAGAACCGCGCCCTCAATGGCCGAATCCTCGATCGAGTGTCCTTGCACGCGCAGTTGATTTATGTACTCAAGCATGATTACGACGGTCTGCGCCGAGACGCCGAAAAGCACCAAAAAACCAACGCCGGAGGACACGCTGAAATGTGTGCTAGTGAACAAAAGGGCGAGTAGTCCGTTGACACGCGCGAGCGCCACGTTGGCAAGAATCAGCAAAGCCCATTGGGATTCGAAGTCGTTGCTCACTGCGGCTCCGGCACCGAAGCACTTCGGATTATCGAGTTATCCAAGGAAATCGATATTGTGTTATTAGACCTCGACCTCGGGCAGGAGCGTGGGGCGGATTTTCTTGACCAGCTTCGGAATTCGCACTTCGAGGGAAAAGTTCTGGTCGTAACCGCCGATGTGAATGGCAGTGAAGTTGCCGGCTTGATCCGCAAAGGAATCTCAGGTGTCTTCCTGTAGCACGGATCACCTGCCCTGTTGATTCAGGGAATTCGCGAGACGATGGATGGAAAGGCGCTGTTTGGACAGGACCTCTTTCGCAGAGCCTTGGAAAAAGTGGATGTGCCAGATACCGGCCAGCACCGCTCCAAGCTTACCGAACGCGAGCGGCAGATACTTTCTTCTGTCTTTGAAGGACTGGCCTACAAGCAGATCGCCGATCGATTGCAGATTTCCGAGACCGCCGTCAAAGCTTCCTTGCAGCAACTCTTCGCCAAAACCGGCGTTCGAACACGAAGCCAGTTGGTTCGAGTGGCGCTAGAGCAATACCGGGATCAACTCTAGCTCTAGGCCTATCCGGCCATGTGCAACACGCGCACGTCACCGCGCTTCCCATCATGGGCAAAGTCAAGTCTGAACGCGCAAGACCTGCGAGTATCCTGCGCGGCGCAACATCTACGCAGATTATTTCAGGAGCACGGACTCACTCGATATCTTCGGAGGCCTCCGGATGTGGGGCGCTGGACTCGAGATGAATCTCTGGGAGGTTTGCTCCATGGAGCTGCTGGTTCAGGGTGGGCAGATCCGCGCCCTTCAGCCCGGCCCATTGCTTCATCACTGCTGAGAGGCCTTTCTCGGTTTCGGTCATGGCCGTGGTTTGCGCGAGGGTCGGGGTGGCGTCGGCGCGATCGACTTCTCCGTAGAGGGCGCCGATTTCGCCACTTATGCTGCTGATGGTTGGTACAGACGAGGCCGCTCCACGCGGCCCTCCGCCGCCACCGCCCAAGACAGCCGCTAATTTTTTGTTGAAGGCGGAAATGGCATCGGCGAGCGGGCCGGTGGCTTGCTTGGACAGTTTTTGCAGTTGTTCGCGGGCCGAACGGGCTTCTGCCAGAGCTTGTGAGCTCTCGGTCATCATGGATGCCAGGCGCGATTCCATTTGGAACATCTGCGCGAGGCCTGCGGCGGGAATCTTCACGCGCGGGTCCATCTTCACGGTGAGCGGCTCGGAATACGTGCGGCCATTTACTGTGAGTTTCACGGTGTACTGCGCTGGAAGGGCCAGGGGACCTTGCGGAGTTTGCGGCGTGTCACCGGGGACCGCGGAGATGGGATAGTCGTAGCGCGGGGAGTTGGGCGTGGCGTAATGAAGATCCCAAACCCAACGATGCATTCCGGCGCTCGTGGGGAGCACACCGATTTTGCGGATCCAATAGGTGGGAATTAGTTGCTTGGCGAGATCTTCCTCGCTTGCTCCGGGCTTGTCGGTGCTTGCGTACTGACGGACGAGTTTGCCTTGCGCATCGCGGATTTCCACTGTGACCGGACCGGAAGCGGGTTGCGCGAGGAAATAGTCCAGCACGGCGCCGTCGGGAGGATTCTGAGCGGTCGGTTCATCAGAAGGGATCGGCGTGTCGGGATTGGTGCTGCGCCGAACGCGGTAGGCAGCGCCAGGCTTGAAGAGAAAGGTATCGGCGTTTTGCACTTTTGCATCAATCTGGCGGAGCGGCGTGATGTCGTCGAGGATCCAGAAGGAACGGCCGTGAGTGGCGACAATCAGGTCATCGTTGTGAATCCACAGGTCGCGCATGGCGGTGTGCGGCAAATTGAGTTGGAGAGACTGCCAGTGGTCGCCGTCATCAAAGGAGACCCACACACTTGTTTCGGTGCCGGCGAAGAGCAGGCCCTTGCGGACGGGGTCTTCGCGCACGGTGTCGACAGCAGCGTTGTCCGGAAGGCCGCTGGTGATGAGGCGCCAGGTCTTGCCGCCATCGTGGGTCCGATAAATGTAGGGGCGCAGATCATCGATGCGGAAACGGCTGACGGAGGCGTAGGCAGATTCGTCGTCGAAGTGCGAAGCGACGATTTGCGTGACTTTGCTCCACGGGTTGAGATCGGGCGGAGTGATGTTTTTCCAATTGGTGCCGCCGTCGCGGGTGGTCCAGATGAGACCGTCATCAGTTCCCGCCCAAAGCGTATTTAAATTTTTGGAGGACGGAGCCAGCGCGTAGATGACACCGCGCTGCTTGTCGGCGTTGGCGTCCTTGCTGGCGGTGTTGCCGACACTTGCGGGAATGCCGGAATGCTCGCGCGCGAGATCGCCGCTGATGGTCTGCCAGGTGTGTCCGCCGTCGGTAGTTTTGAAAAGAAAATTTGCCGCGTAGTAAAGGACGTGGGGATCGACGGGCGAAAACAGGATGGGCTGTGTGCGATCAGCGCGGTACTTGGGATCGGCAACAGGAATGGGCGAGACGTTTTGTACCTGGCCGGTGGTGAGCGAATATTTCGAGACTTCGCGGCGGCCGGCGCCATAAATAATGTCTGGATTCAGCGGATCGGGTGCCGCATAGCCGTACTCGATCACGCCGACGGGATGCCAGTCGCGAAAGGTGATTTCGCCGTCGTTGCCACGGCTCGAGACGCAGACGGAGCCGCTGTCCTGCTGGCCGCTGCAAACGAGATAGGGAAACGAATAGCTGGTCTGGACATGATAGAGCTGGGCGGAGGCCTGATTGAACCAGGAGCTCCATGTCTTGCCGCCATTGACGGTGACGAGTGCACCCTGGTCGCTGGTGAGCAGAATGATGCTGGGAATGTCCGGATTGATCCAAAGATTTTGGTAATCATCGCCGCCGGGCGCACCGCGGAGGCTCGTCCAGGATTTCCCGCCATCCGTGGATTTCATGGTGACAATGCTCGCGCTGTAAACGACGTCAGGATTTTTTGGATCGACCTTGGGGACCGGCAAATCGCCTCCCCCGATGCGGAGGGCGGGCCGGGTATCGGTGGTGATGCGTTGCCAGTTTTCGCCGGCGTCATCGGAACGATAGATGCCAAGGTCAGAGCCCGGGGAATTATCGGCGTGCTCGCTGGCTACGGCGGCGTAAAGACGGGTGGTTTGGCTCGCGGCAATCGCTACATCAGTTTGAATGATGCCCTTCGGCAAACCGTTTGTTAACGGACGCCAGGTCTTGCCGCCGTCGGTGGACTTGAAGAGTCCGCCGCCGCTGCCGTTGTATTGGTTGGCGTCTTCCCAGGGGCCGAGGCGTACTTCCCACAAGGATGCGTAGACTACATCGGGATGCGCGGGGTCGATTTGCACGTCGGAACCGCCGATGTTCTCGCTCTTGAAGAGGACCTTTTGCCAATTCTGGCCTCCGTCAGTGGAGAGAAAAATGCCGCGCTCGTCATTGGCACCGTAGGGATGGCCAAGCACCGCGGCAAAAACGCGGTTGGGGTCGCGCGGATCGACGGCTAGCGCTGGAATCCCCTGGCCGTTGCGGAGGCCAAGATGTGTCCACGTTTTACCGGCGTCGGTCGATTTGTAAATGCCATCGCCTACGGAAAGATCGGGTCGCGCAAGGCCTTCGCCACTCGAAACGTAGACAATGTTTGGATCTGAGGGAGCAACGGCGATGGCGCCGATCGACTGCGTCGGCTGCGCATCAAAGACGGGCGTCCAGGTGCGGCCAAAGTCGTCGGACTTCCAGACGCCGCCGTTGACGGCGCCCATGTAGAAAACATTGGGCTGGCTGGCCACGCCGCAAGCGGCGCGGGTGCGGCCGCCACGCGTTGGGCCGATCATGCGCCAGCGCATCTCCTGGTAGGTATTCTCGGGAAATTGTTGCGCCTTGGTGAGTTGTGCGGCAGGAAAAACGCACAGGATGGCAAACGCAACTTTCAGGAGACGGTTCCAACACATCATGTGACACCTCGGAAAGTTTTAAGAGTGCTCGACGGCAACAAACCGCCGCGGAGCACTATGAACGCAGCCGCGGGAAAGTTCAATGGCGCGGCAGCGCTTGCCAGGAAAGCGCGGTATAAAGAAACGTTGAATGCACTCCGTTGGAGGCTACTCAAATTCCTTCATGGTCTTGGCCATGCTGTGGAGGCGTTCATCCATCAAAGCGAATACCGTGCCAGGTTCAAATTTGCCCTCGCCATTTCTACTTCCTGCGGCCGTTTGCGTCAGGATCTCGATGCCTTGCCCGACCTGGGAGACCGGCCAAACGTGAAATTTGCCGGCGGCGACGGCTTCGAGAATATCTTCGCGGAGCATCAAATCTTCCACGTTGGATTCCGGCATCATCACGCCTTGGGTGCCGGTGAGGCCTTTGATGCGGCAGACATCGAAGAAGCCTTCGATTTTTTCGTTTACGCCACCGATGGCCTGAATAGCGCCTTGCTGGTTGATGGAGCCGGTTACGGCGATGTCCTGGCGAAGTGGCAATCCGGAAAGCGCGGAGGCGAGCGCGTAGATTTCCGTGGAGCTGGCGCTGTCGCCATCGACGCCCGAGTAGGATTGCTCGAAGCAGATGCTGGCGGCGAGCGAAAGCGGTTTGTCCTGCGCAAACTGGCTTCGCAGGTAACCGGCGATGATGTGCATGCCTTTGTCGTGGAAGCGGCCGCTGAGATTGGCTTCGCGCTCGATATTGATGAGGCCGGCTTTGCCGAGGGCCGCTGTCGCGGTGATGCGCACGGGCTTGCCAAAGGAATAGCCACCGATTTCGAGGACGCTCAGGCCATTCACCTGGCCGACCTTTGAACCTTCTACGTCCACAAGCAAGGTGCCTTCCTTGATCATTTCGCGAATGCGCGTTTCGATCAGGTTGTGGCGCTCCATTTTCGAGGACAATGCGCCGCGCACGTGGGCTGCGCGGACTACGGATTCTCCGGCCGCAGCAGCGTTGTAGTGGGCCTCGCGCGCCAGATCAGCAATATCGATGAAACGCGCGGTCACCTTATTTCTTCGGCCAGCCTGGCGCACGCCGTATTCGAGCATGGCGGCGAAGGCGCCACGATCGAAGGGGTACAAGCCTTCCTTCTCGGATAAAGCGCGTAGGCGTCCCGCGTATTCGGCGATGACGCCATCGCTCATAGCCATTTCTTCGTCGAACTCCACGCGCACTTTGAAAATTTTGCGGAAATCTTCTTCGTACTCGTAGAGCAGCTCGTACAAAGAGCGGTCACCGATGAGAATCACTTTTACGTTGATGTCTATCGCTTCCGGCTTCTGGGCGCTTCCACCGAATGGATAAAACATTTCGAGCGGCTGAATTTCTAGGCGGTTGTGGTTGAGAGTGCGCTTTAGCGCGCGCCACACGCCAACTTCCGAGAGTGCTTCCAGCGAATACATGATCAGGAAGCCGCCATCGGCGCGGAGCAGCGAACCGGCGCGTAGATCCATGAAGTCGCTGGTCCAGCCGCCGCGCGTGTCGTAAGCGCGCTGAATGGTGCCGAACAGATTGGCGTAGGTAGGCGTGGTTTCGAAAATGACGGGCGATTTGTCTTCGTTGTCGTGGGCGAGAATTACGTTGACGCCGTAGACGCGGAAAGGATCACGCTCCGGACCGGCTTGCGGCTTGGGCAGACCGTCGGGAGTCTCTTCGTCGTGTTCGCCTTCGCCCTCGCGCTCCTTGAAGGGGTCGAGATTGTCGAGCAGGTGGTGGCGTACTTCTTCCAGATATTCCGCGACACTGCTACCGGGATATTTTTCCTTGAGTTCTTCGATGACGCCGTCGACTAGCACAGACGCTGCTTCCTGCTCCAGATAACTCAACTCACTGGCAAGCTCGCGAGAAAGAGTCAGTGTCTTCCGGTAAACCACTGTAAATTCCTGGCGAAACTGTTCGTACTTTCGCTCGATGTCCTCAGCGACAGGGCTTTCGAGTTTGCCCTCGTGCACCATTTTGGAGATGTCCTCAATGGGCACCATCTGGCCTTCGAGCACGGGGAAAATTTCCGGCAGCGCCACGGCGCCGACCTGCATGTGGCCCAGAGCAAATTGTTCGCGGGCGATCCGGCGCGTGAAGTCGTCCATCAATTCTTTTTCACGCACGGTGAAGCGTTCGACGATACGCCCCTTTTGCCGCTGGAAAGGCTCGCCCTCGAATACTTGCGGAATTCGGCGGCGCAGAAAATCGATTCCCGCCTGCATATCTTTTTTGAAGGCATTGGCTTGGCCGCGCGGGAGGGCCAGCAATCGCGGCCGGTCGGTCAATTTGAAATTGTTGACGTAGCAGCGGTCGAGAGACTCCTTCGTGGGAGGGTGAAGCTCTTCGATCATGCGCGCGATCGTTCCGCCACGGCTGGTGCCGGCCAATCCGCACACAAAAACGTTGTAACCGGGGGCGGAAAGCTCCGCGCCCATCTTCAAGGCGCGAAGCGCGCGCTCTTGTCCGATGAATCCTTCGCGCAATTCGGCTTGCGCGGTGGTCTCAAAGGGGATGCGCGAAAGCTCGCACTTCCACCGCAGTTTCGCTGCCGGCAGCTCTGTGGGTTTCGGGGCAGGTTTGGTGGTCATAAAATACCTTCGAGCGCGTTACTCTAGCACACTCATGTCAGGCCGCCACGGCAAGACGAGTCATTTGTTACTCAGCCGTTATCGTGGGGCCACCCGGCCGTTCCATGTACACCGCCAGGACCCCCGTGGCAGTGGCTACCAGGATGGGTCCGAGCACCAGACCGAGCATTCCGAACAGTCCGACGCCGCCAACTACGCTGATAAAGATCACCAAGGCGCTGAGTTCCGTTCGCCCGCCCAGTAGCAAGGGGCGCAAGACATTGTCCACAATGGCGGACACTCCCGCGCAAATGATCAGCAAAAGAATGGCCCGGCCCCAATGGCCCGTGAACCCCAGCCATAAAGCCGCCGGCACGAAGATCAGGCCGGAGCCCACCACCGGCACCAACGAAAAGAAACCCATGGCCACGCCCCAGAAAAGGGGCGCTGGGAGCCTCACGAGCGCAAAACCAAAACCGCCGATGAGCCCTTGAACCGCGGCGAGAATGAGGCTGGTTGTGACGCTGGCGGAGATGAGGTCACGAGTTTGGGCCATCAAGGCGTCGCGATGTTCCGCATCAAAAGGCAGAATGCTCCGGACTCCATGGATAATCGTGTCCGCGTCGCGAAAAAAATAAAACATCGCGAAGCTCATAACGAATAGGTCAAAGATGAACGCGGCGATATTCCGAAGGATGGTGCCGAGGCGCTGCGCGAGAAACCCCGCCTCGTTCTGAACACCCTGCGACAACATCTCCAACACATCGGCATTGGGGTCCAGACCCGGCACATGGTGCGCAAGCCAATCCCAGCCTTTCGCCAACAGGGGTGCCTGCTTCACCTGCAAGGTGTGCTCCACGCCGCCTGAAACGGAAAACGCCTCGCGAATGAACAAGGTGGTCAAGAGAATTGCCGGCACGATCAAAAGGAAGGTCACCACCAGGGTACTCAACACGGCAGCCTTGTTGGCGGAGAAACGCCGCAGGATCCACTGGTGCATGGGATAGAAAAAAATCGCGAGAATGGCCGCCCACCCCAGAGCGGCGAGGAATGGTTCGTAGATGCGGAAGACAAAGTAGATCAGCAGCAGCAGGACACCGTACGAAAGAACCGTGGTTAAACGGTCACTCGTCGTTGCGGCCGGAGGAGGAACAGGATTCTTAGTCATCATATAATCTTGATAGGCTGGGCAAAGGCTGATAACTTCCGTTCTACGCTCCACCAGGCCACGCGCGGGTCATCGAGCCAATTTAGCATGTCCACTAAGTCCATTCCGCTTAGTTCGTACCAGATTCGCCTCCTTGCTGTACTTGCTTTGATCAATTTTGTCAACTTCGCGGCGCGCCAGGCTGTGATACCCCTCATTCCGCTCTTGCGTGATCACTTCCACGCCACGGACTCCGAGCTTGGCGCGCTGCAAACTGTTCTCCTCGTTGTCCTGGCGGCCGGCAGCATACCTTTTGGTTTTTTCGCGGATCGCTTCAGCCGCAAGGTGATCATTGCCCTGGGGATCTTTTTCTGGAGCGCGGCTTCGTTCGCTGGCGGACTGGTCTCCAGTTTTCTATTCTTCCTTATCGCCCGTGGAATGGTAGGTCTAGGGGAAGCCGCTTACGCCCCCGCGGCGCAATCCATGATTTCCGGCGCGTTCCCAGTGGAGCGCCGCGCTTTTGCGCAGGCCATTTTTGCTTCCGGCATGCTGCTAGGAGGAGCAACCGGTCAGGCTTTCAGTGGCATCATCGGGCCGCGTTACGGCTGGCACTCCGTTCTCTTCCTGGTAGCGTTCGCCGGAATCCTTCCGGGCCTTGCTCTGTTTGGATTGGAAGAGCCGCCGCGCGGTCCGCGCTCGGAGGTCGTGCCGATCGGGCGGCTTCTCAGTGTTCCAGCTTTCGTGGCCATGATCTCTGCCGGCATTTGCATCACATTTTCGAGTGTTTCTCTTCTTACCTGGGGCGTCGATTTCGCGAAGACCTACAAAGACTTCACTCTGCGGGAAGCTTCGGTGGAGCTTGCGTTGATTGCCCTGATTACCTCCGTCTTCGGAGTGTTGGTTGGTGGCGTTGTCGCGGATCGAATGCACCGAAAACTTGCGTATGGACGCATCCTGGCCATCGTGGTGGCATTTCTGCTGGCGGCGCCATTTCTGCTGCTGGCTATCCAATCGGACGAAAAAACAAATGTGCTCCTCGGCCTCTCCGTCGCCGTCTTTTTCATGTCCTGGTATCACGGCCCCGTTACCGCCGTGCTCCACGACATGATGCCGCGCCGTGCGCACGCCACATCCGTCGGAGTGTACATGTTTGCCACACAATTGATCGGCGGGCTTGGCCCGCAAGTGGTGGGCCGGATCTCTGATCTTCACGACCTGCAAGTCGGCCTGCAAATCGCGGTTGCGGTTCTGGTTTGCGGCGCGCTCTTGATGCTTCTAGTGATTCATTTTATTCGCCGCGATGGCATTCGCCATCCAACCCTTGACGCATTCCACGCGGAAGCGAATGACTGAGTTTGGAGTGCGGCGGCTTGCCGCCGCTTTTCCGCCCGCGACAACGTTGAGAAGGATTGCTATCGATCGCAGGTCTCAAACAAAGAAGTGAATGGGGATGCTGGAAGGAAAAGCGTGAGCAAGCTCCCGCTTTCCGAAAAACCTACTTGATGCCGACCTGGGCAATCAGGCGCAGGACATCGTCGCGGGCCACGTCGTAAAGCGGCCGCACATCGGCTTCTTCGAGGCGTTCGCGCAAATATTCAGCGGCGACAAAGCTGGCTTCGCGGTCGGTCAAGTCGCGCCTGGCCTTGTCGCGGAATTTGACGAACGCGGTATGCGCCAGTCCGACAACATGGGACCCGCCGTCGACAAAGAACTTCGTGTCAATGGTGTCCGAGTGGCGTGTGGCGATGCCGTTCCACATGTGCGAGAAGCGGCATTGATAGGTTTCCCCGCTCAATTTGGAAGTGACTTCGAAGACGCCGATGAATTGGCTCATGGCGCCGGAGTTCGCTAATTGTGGGCGTGTGGTCACGCGCTCTCCTCTTGGGCAGTTCTCAGTTGTCAGTAATCATTTTTCAGTCAGAAGGAAGATTCTGGAGAGGAATTTCCCGTCCTTTCTTCCTTAGTTCGTTACGGCATTGCTTCTATTATCTGCTTACTGCCGCGGCGGTTTCCACCTGACTATAGCTCCGAATTGCGGCTCCTACGCCAGCGCCGCTGGGCACGCGGAAGCCCTGATCGAACAAGCACTTTTCCAGCGCCGCCAGGAACAGAAGCACAAAGGGCTTCTGACTGCAGTAGCCCATCAAACCCACGCGCCAGATCTTGCCTTTGACCGGGCCGAATCCGCCGGCGATCTCGATGTTGAATTCGTCGAGCAACTGATTGCGGATTTTGCCGTCGTCCATGCCGCTGGGAATCATCACTGCGGTAACCGTTGGCAAACGGTCGGCCGGATTCTTCACCAGAAGATCCAGCCCCAGGGCTTCGAGGCCTGCAATCAGCGCTAGCTGATTCACGCGATGCCGCTCCCAGCGCGCCTCCAGCCCCTCTTCCATCACCAGGCGCATCGCTTCGCGCAACGCAAAGATCAGCGAAATCGGCGGCGTGTGATGATAGAGTCGGTCTTTGCCCCAATAGTTCATCGCCGTGGTCAGGTCGAAATACCAGCTCTGCACTTTCGTTTTACGCTTGCGAAATACTTCCTCGGCTGCCGGACTGACGGTAATGGGCGACATTCCCGGCGGCGCGCTGATGGCTTTTTGCGATCCGCTGAAGCAAATATCGATCCGCTCCTTATCCACATGGAGCGGCACAGCAGCGAGAGATGCCACAGTGTCCACAATCAGCAGCGCACCCAATTCGTCGGCAACCTTGCGGTAGGCAGCAACACCGGTGAGGACGCCGGTCGAAGTCTCCCCCTGCGCGAAGCCGATGATCTTGATCTTCTTGCCCTTGCCCGCCCGGCGCACGTCTTCGGCATCCACCGGCTTGCCGTACGGCGCCTCCACCTTGATGACTTTCGACGAGGCCCGCGTGGCAATCTCGTACATGCGTTCGGAAAAAACGCCGTTGACAGCCACGATGCCCTCGTCGCCCTCTTCTAGCGTGTTCAACACGGAAGCTTCAATCCCGCCTGAGCCCGAAGCCGAAAGCGGCATGGTGATGCGGTTTTCGGTCTGGAAAATCTGCCGGAGCAGGATTTGCGTCTCGTCCATGCAGCCCTTGAACCACGGGTCCATATGCCCCACCAGCGGGGTGGCCATCGCGCGATAGACGCGCGGGTCTATGGAAGACGGCCCTGGAGTGAGCATCAACCGGACGGGAGGATTGAGTTCGCCAACGTGTTGCGTCATGACGTTTTGACCTTCGTTTTCTTGCGCATGATGCGCCGTGTTATCTCGGACCGGCCGCGAAAGCGCTCTAAGGGGACTATTCCTGCCACGGCGGGAACCCCAATTTTCGCGCAATCCCCACGCCCGCGCAACCGACAATTTGGCTGCAAGGCCGAGACCAGCTACGCCAAACAAGCGCTTCGAACGGGTAGCCTCTGCGTCAAAGGGCGCTTTCCTAGCGTCTCGTTTGTGGGATGCGAGAGGTAGGGGGCAATCCGGGAAACTAGCTCTGCTAGTTTCGACCGAGGTGCTGCACCAACTGGCCGTAAACGAGGCCGAGGTAGTTCTGTAGCCGCTCGACCTGCGCCGGATTCTTCTCCCGCTTGATCATCGTTGCAAGAATCGGTTCCAGGAACCGGCCGTAGGCCTTTAACGTCGCGGTGTCGTGAGTTGCAAACGCTGTCGCGACTTCATTCTCTGTTGCGGGTGTGACGATTTCCAGGCGTCCTACAAATACACGAATGGTTTGCGCCGGCGCGGGTTTGATCGAAAGCGGCAGCACCTCGTTCACGAAAGAGGGCGGAACGATATACAGCAGCCGGCTGCCTTCCTCAAACCACGAATTCCTCCAAGTCTCGACCATGGCATGGGCTTCGTCCTGATAGAGACCTTGTCCGACGAGAATTCCTTCCATATCCCTGCCCAACTCATCGAGGGTAGCGGTCAGCTCCGGAGGATCCACAATCGCTTCATCCGGCAGGGCGCTGCCGAGGCGGTAGCCTATTTTGTCGCCGCGACGCTCGAAGAGAATGGTCATGGGGACTTCCTGCTCGCCGAGATTTCTGACCTGCAGCTTTCCTTCTTTGTCCAATACCGCGGAGAGAGGCACGGAAAATGTGGAAACTCCCCGATAGAACAAAAACTTTTCTTGCTGCGCGCCGGCAGCGCCGTTCACTCGCAGAGGCGTTGAAGAAGTCATCCGCGCGGCGTAATAGTGATTGTTCCTGGCTTCCGTCGGGAACACCGGCCTCCCCGCCGGCACAAGGGTGACGGAATCCCAAGCGATCCCGCCGTTGGCGCCAGCCTTCTGCTTGATTTCACCATAAAGATTTCCCGCAGGCTCGACGTAGCTGGCATGTGGATACCACTCTGTAATCACGCCTTTGAAAAACCCAACGCTCACCGATAAGGTCTCTTCCTTGGAGCTGTAGAAGTACAGCACAGGAGTTTCCATCCGAACGGTGCCCCGCAACCCGAGTTTGAAACCGGGGTCGCGAAAGTGTTCGACGAAGGCAGGAAGATCCGTGGACCCGGTGAGTGGCGACCATTCGACGGCTTGCCCGTCAGCCCCGGCAATCGAAGTGAAAGTGCCCCATTCATGAGCGGTAAGACTGGAGTAGACCGGTCTGGCATCCTTGCCCAACGAATGGGACGAAATCGCAAAGCTGGCGAACAGGGT
>Ga0209415_10014239_pt1 | contig 13005 bp, 14 predicted proteins | sample PeaSoiSIISIP2007_FD_187696 | JGI IMG/M metagenome (GOLD analysis project Ga0209415, IMG submission 187696) | Peat soil microbial communities from Weissenstadt, Germany - SII-SIP-2007 (SPAdes) (version 2) | ecosystem: Environmental > Terrestrial > Soil > Wetlands > Peat | place: Germany...
GCCTCGATCGTGTCCTTCGTGCTGGCGGGCGTCATGCTCATCCTCACGGCCTTCGGACTGGTGCACCTGCGCCGGGTGCCTGAGGACCAGGAATTCCCCAAGGCCCAGACCGACACCAGGGTCGTCGAGACCGTGTGACGAGGATGGGCGCGGGCCCGAAAGGGCTTGCAGGTTTGAACAAGGCAGGGCGCCGCATGCGGCGCCCTGCCTGTCTTCACCACTGTTCAGAGGAGGAAGCGTGACAAGTACATCCGCAGAGCCCGTTCGCCGAGTCGTGGTGGGGATCGACGGCTCGGCGTGCTCGGCACAGGCCCTCGGCTGGGCCACCGAGTACGCGGAGATGACCGGTGCGGTCCTCGAGGCGGTCACGACGTGGGAGTGGCCCAATAGCTACGGCGTGGCTTTGGTCGTTCCGCTCGGATACGACCCCGAGGCAGATGCGACACGGGTCCTCGACGAGGCTTTGCAGAGCGTCCGGGACCTCCACCCTGGTCTGCGCATCGAGCCCGTCGTCGTCCAGGGTCACCCGGCACCGACACTGGTGGAGGCCTCACGTGATGCGGACCTCCTGGTCGTGGGGAGTCGTGGTCACGGCGAGTTCACCGGCATGCTCCTCGGATCGGTGAGCGAGCATTGCGTCACCAATGCCCATTGTCCGGTAGTCGTCGTTCGGCGGCGGGCCTAGCCAACCTCGCACGCCTTCACCCCCGAACGAGTCACGGCGCGATGCACCCGATGTCTCATACCGATGGGCGTGCACCGCGATGGTAGAAAAGCACCCTCGGCCCGACGACACCGGAGGCTGGGTGTGGACATCGCCATCATCGGTACGGGTTTCATCGGTGGAACCTTGGGACGGGCTCTGGCCCGAGCCGGCCACCGGATCACCTTCGGATCCCGCCACCCCGAGGACGACAGCGTCGCCTCTGGCTTCTCCGCATCGGTCTCCACGCCCGCGGGCGCCCTCGACGGCGCCGAGGTCGTCATCCTGGCCCTGCCCGGGTCGGCGGTCGGCGAGTTCGCAGCGAGCAACGCCGAGGCCCTCGCCGGTCGGTTGGTCATCGATGTCACCAACCGCATGGGTGAGCCCGTCGTCAACAGCAGAGCGGCCCTCCCGCCAAGCGTGCGTTATGCCCGCGCCTTCAACACCCTCGGGGGCGAGAATCTGGCGCAGCCGGTCTTCGCCGACGGTCCCGCCGACATGTTCTTCTCCGCTCCCGAGGCAGACCGGTCCACCGTGGAGACCGTCATCGAAGGTGTGGGGCTGCGTCCCGTCTACGTCGGCGCCGACCAGGAGGACATCATCGACGCCCTCTTCCGGTTGTGGATCGCCCTGGCGATGAAACAGGGCCGCGGCCGCCGCCTGGCACTGCGCCTGTTGGAGGCGTGACGCGCTCGGTAGGCGCGCTCGCCCCGTGGTTCAGGCCGGAGGGGACGAAGGGTCAGCCCGCAGCGTGATCCGGGCCCGCCGACGGGGCTTGACGTACCCGTTCTCGACGAACCACCGAGCCGAGTCCAACACCGCCTCGGCCGCCGTCCGGGGCGAGTACCCGAGCTCCTTGCGGGCCCTGGAGTCGTCGAATGCCATCTGGGTCGTCGACATCCGGGCCGCCTCGAGAGGTACCGACGGGTGGCGGCGCAGCACGCCGCCTTCGATGAACTCCGAGACATGCGCCACCCCGAGGGAAAGGGCCCGGGGTACCCGCAGCGTCGCCGCGGGGAGACCGGTGCAGTCGGCCAGTACGTCCAACAGGTGATGCAGTGAATGGTTCTCCCCGCCCAGGATGTAGCTGCGCCCGATCTCTCCGCGCTCGAGAGCCAGGACATGGCCGGCCGCCACGTCGTCGACATGCGCCACGTTCAGCGTGGTGTCGACGTACCCCGGGACGCGGCCGTTGAGATAGTCGAGGACGAGGCGTCCCGTCGGGGTGGGCACCCGGTCGCGCGGCCCCAGGGGGAACGTCGGCATGACAATGGTGACCGGCAGTCCCTGCGCTGCGGCTCGCAGCACCTCGTGCTCGGCCACGTACTTGGATCGCTTGTAGGAGCCGAAGAGATGGCTGACGTCGGGATAGTTGCGCTCGTCGGCGGCCGAGCCCTCGTGCGCGGCATCGAGACCGAGCGTTCCCACCGTGCTCGTGTACACCATGCGATCGACACCACCGGCACGGACGGCGTCGATGACGTTCAGCGTCCCACCTACGTTGACGTCGTAGAACTGACGGGGGTCGCGCGCCCAGAACCGGTAGAGGGCGGCCACGTGGAACAGGGCTCGACATCCTCGCACGGCCCGCCCGACACCCTCGGCGTCGCGGACGTCCACCTCGATCCGCTCCGCGTCGATCCCGTCGAGGTTCGACGCATCGGCTCCGGGCTCGACCAACGCGACGACCGACACATCCCGGGCGATCAGGGCGCGCACGACAGCCGAGCCGATGAACCCGCTGGCACCGGTGACGCCGACGCGCTCCCCCGGCTCGAGCGCGACGGCGGCGTCGCGCCCGGAGTCATCTGACGCGGACGGCGTCAACCCGGTGACCGGCGCAGCGCGCCCTTGGCCATCGTCTTGCCGACCTCCCAGAACAACCCCGACCCGTGGCCGGCCGCTGCGAGCACGTCGTCGAGCGCGTCCACGAAGTAGTCGACCTCCTCCTCGCCCGCCACCAGCGGCGGCAGCAGCTTCACGACGTTGGTGTTGTCGGCTGCAACCTGGGTGAGGATGCCGTGACGGTGATAGAGGGGGATCACCACGAGTTGGGAGAACAAGGCCGTCCGCATGGACTCGATCGCGGTCCAGCGCCGTCGAAGCGCCCGGGACTGGGGCTTGTCGAAGACGAGCCCGATCATGAGCCCTTTCCCCCGTACCTCCCGCAGGAACTCGTGGCGCTCGACCAACGGATCGAGGGCCTTGGCGAAGGCCTCGCCGGTCTGCCGGGCGCGGTCGACGATGTCCTCTTCGTCGAACGCCTGCAGCGTGGCCAACCCGGCCACCATGGCCAGCTGGTTCATGCTGAAGGTGGAGGAATGCACCACAGCACGGTCCATCGAACTGAAGACGCTGTCGAAGATCTTGACCGACGACAACATGGCCCCTACCGGGATGTAGCCACCGGACAAGGCCTTGGAGACGGTGATGATGTCGGGCTGCAACCCCCAGTGCTCGTGGCAGAAGAACTTGCCGGTGCGTCCCATCCCGGCTTGCACCTCGTCCATCACGAAGAGGGTCTTGTGGCGCGCGCACAGGGTCTGGACCGCGCTCCAGTAGTCGTCGGGGGCCAGGTTCACGCCCTTACCCTGGATCGGCTCGGCCACGAAAGCGGCCACGTCGCCGCGCCGCAGCTCCCGAGCCAATGCGTCGATGTCCCCGAAGGCGACACACGTGGTGTCGAGGAGCGGACCGAACCCGTCCCGGAACTCCCGCCCGCCGTTGAGCGAGAGCGCCCCGGTGGTGAGGCCGTGGAACCCGTGGTCGCAGTAGACGATCCGGCTCCTCTTCGTCGCGGCCCGGGCGAACTTGATGGCCGACTCGATCGCCTCGGCGCCGGAGTTGGTGAACAGGGCGCGTTCGATGCCGGCATGCGAACGCGTCACCAGGGCCTCGGCCAGCAGCCCGGGAAGAAGGGCGCAGTCCATCTGGACCAGGTTGGGAAGATCCGCATCGAGGGCCTCATGGATGGCCCGGGTGACAGCCCGATGCCCTCGTCCCAGGGCGAACACGCCGAATCCCGACAGGAAATCGAGATAGCGGCGTCCCTCGGCGTCGTAGAGGTAACAGCCCTCGCCCCGCACGTAGTAGTGGTCGAACCCGATCGTCTTGAGCACCCGGCCCATCTGGGGGTTCATGTACTGCGCCTGCAGGCGGAAGTTCTCGCCCTGACGTGCTCGAAGGACTTCCTTCAGGTCGAACGGCATCGATGGCTCCCGGTCGGCGCGACGCGGCTCAGGATATCGGGACACCCACGGCGCCCCTCCCCGGCGGACGCATCACGCAGGCGTGGAGAGGAGGCCCCCTCAGCGCCCCTCGGGCGCCTCGGGCGAGGACCCCGTCCTCCTCTTCCGTCGCCGAATTCCTGTTCCCAGGCCCCTGCGACCAGGCACGATCCTGAAGATACCGTCTTTTCTCTCTTAGTGAGTTAATAACCGCCCTGAGTGTTCCGATATTCGGAAGATGAGGATCGTCTCCGGGGGGAGAGACCGCGGCCATGATCGGACCGACCCGCGTTCGGGTCGCCGGCGGACCTGGGGTGCAGCGTTGGGCGCGGGAGCCTTGACGCTTGCCCTCGCGACGGCGGCCGTACCCGGAAGTGGGCGCGGCCCCGGTGTGGCGGCCCGGGCGGCGGCCTCGGCCGCGACCGTGGTCCCGGTGACCAAGCCCAACGCCGGCTCCGGTCAGGGCTCGGGACCCTCGAGCGACCCGACGGCCAACATCACGCCCTCGCCGAACTTCCTCAACAGCTGCGCGGGCGGCTCCTACGACAACGGCGCAGCGTGCGAGAACTCGGCGCTCGCCGCGATCGACAACGCCAGGACCCAAGAGGGGCTGCCCGGCATGGTGCTTCCTTCGGACTGGACCCAGCTCACGCCCCAGCAGCAGCTCTTCACCGCCACCAACCTGGAGCGCACGGCGCGCGGCATGGCGCCGCTGTCGGGGCTGGCGTCCGCGTTGGACCAGGCGTCGCAGTCCGCCGCGACCCAGAACACCGACCCCTCCGCGCCCGCCGGCTTCCCGTGGTCGTCGTGGGGCGGGAACTGGGCCGGAGCGGTCGGGAGCCCGCTGGAGGCCATCTACTTCTGGATGTACGACGACGGTCCGGGCTCGTACAACATCGACTGCACCCCCTCGAACTCGTCGGGGTGCTGGGGTCATCGCAACAACGTCTTGCTGTCGCTGCGCTGCCAGCCCTGCCTCATGGGAGCGGGGTTCAACGCGAACGCCTACCAGGGCACTCCGAGCTGGACCGAGCTCCTCGTCGACACGTCGGGATCACAAGCGCTCGACTTCACCTGGAACCAGGTGGTGGCCGACCTCCCGGGCGCGCCGGTGGCCGCGGCACTCGATGCTCCGGCGGTGGGCATCGCGTCCACACCTGACGGCCAGGGATACTGGCTCGTCGGTGCCGACGGCGGGGTGTTTGCCTTCGGGACGGCGGCCTTCTACGGCTCGATGGGCGGCAAGCACCTTGTCGACCCCATCGTCGGAATCGCATCGACCCCCGACGGTCACGGGTACTGGCTGGTGGCGTCGGACGGAGGGCTCTTCGCCTTCGGCGACGCCGGCTTCCACGGCTCGATGGGCGGTCACCCCCTCGCCCGACCGGTCGTGGGTCTGGCCCCGACCGCCGACGGCCACGGCTACTGGGAGGTGGCGTCGGACGGAGGGCTCTTCGCCTTCGGCGACGCCGGCTTCTACGGCTCGATGGGCGGTCATCTCCTGGCGCGGCCCGTGGTGGGCATGGCCCCGACGCACGACGGCCACGGGTACTGGGAGGTGGCGTCGGACGGTGGCATCTTCGCTTTCGGCGACGCCCCGTACTACGGCTCGATGGGCGGCACCTCGCTCTTCCGCCCCGTGGTCGCGATGGCGTCGACGCCCGACGGCCGCGGCTACTGGTTGACGGCGTCGGACGGTGGCATCTTCGCCTTCGGCGACGCCCCGTTCCGCGGATCGACCGGGGGCGAGTCCCTCCGCGCCCCGATCGTGTCGATGACCGCGTCTTCCACCGTCGGGTACTGGCTGGCTGCCACCGACGGCGGAATCTTCAGCTTCGGGGTCCCCTTCCACGGCTCGATGGGCTGAGACCGCTCAGCCCCGCGCACATGACGCGCCGGTCTCCCGTTCGTGGCCTCGCCAGCCCGGCTCGTCGCTGAGGGGCCAGTAGTCGCCCGTGCCGGGGTCCTGGACATAACGAACACGTAGTTCCTCTCGCGTTCGTGCCTCGTCGGTGATGTGTCTGACCGCGTCGAGGAGGGTGTCGACGTCGTCCTCGGTGCTCGAGATCCCGCAGCTGGCGCGCACCGCCCCGGGCATGCGCCGATGGTCGCCCGCCCGCACCTGCTCGCGGTAGGCGTCGACCTCCGCCGCCGACAGACCGAGGAGCCGGACCAGATAGGGATGAGCGCAGAAACAGCCGTGGCGCACCCCGATGCCCCACTCGGCGCTCAACCGGGCGGCGACCAGCGCGTGGTCCACACCCTCGACCACGAACGCGGCGATGGCGAGCGTGTCGGTGTCGAGCGAGGGGCCGAGCACGCGCACACCGTCGATGGCGGCCAGGCCGCGGCGCAGCCGCCTCGCCAGGGAGTGCTCGTGGGCGGTGATGGCGTCCCACCCGATGCGGCCGAGCTCGTCGAGCGCCGCTTCCAGCGCGACCGCCCCCACGACGTTGGGCGACCCCGCCTCCTCGCGTTCGGGGGGCTCGGTCCACCACACCTCGTCGAGGTCCACCAGATCGACCGCCCCCCCACCGGCCAGGAACGGGTCGCCCTCGGCGAAGGTGGCGGCCGGACCGACCAGGACACCGGCGCCGAAAGGCGCATACAGCTTGTGCCCGCTGAAAGCGACGTAGTCGACCGACGCGGGGATAGGGCGGTGCGGCGCGAGCTGGGCGGCGTCCAGCACCACCGGGACCCCGCGATGGTGGGCCGCGTCGACGATGTCGGAAAGGGGCGGCAGCCATCCCGTCACGTTGGAGGCGCCCGTCAGTGACAGAAGGCGCGGCCGCGGGGTCTGGTCGAGCCCGGCCACCACGTCGTTGGTGTCGAAGGTCCCGTCCGGCCCGCACTCGACATATCGCCGCGCCGCCACCCTTCCCCACGGCAACAGGTTGGCGTGATGCTCCACCACTGTCGTGAGCACCACATCATGTGGATCGAGGCGCAGTCGGTAGGCGAGCTGGTTGAGCGCCTCGGTGGTGTTGCGGCACAGGATGGCGATGTCCCGGTCGCCGTCCAAGGTGCCAGAGGCGTCGGGAGTGCCAGAGGCGTCGGGGGTGCCAGAGGCGTCGGGGGTGACGGGGGCGTCGGGGGCGTCGGGGGCGTCGGGGGTGACGGGGGCGTCGGGAGTCAGGTGGCCCGGGGGTTTCGGGGCCCGACCGGCGAAGGCGAGGGCGGTCGCCCGGGCCGACTCGTAGGCGGCGGTGGCGAGCCGTGACTTGTAGCCCGCACCACGGTGCACGCTCGAGTAGAGGGGGACGAACCGCTGCACCGCGTCCATGACGACGGGGAACGGGCTGGTCGAGGCGGCGGCGTCGAGGTTCACGTAGCGACGCTCGGACCCGTCGACGCACGGCACGAGCACGTCGTCTCCCACCAGCCGGGCCGGCGGCTCCGCCAGGTGCGTCACGGGTGAAGTCTACGGGTGCACCGTCGCGCCCCTCAGCAGCACAGGCCGGTACCATCGCCGAGGTGGAACACGAGCTCGGCGGTCCCCAAGTGGTGGACGACCTCTGGTCCGAGGGCGTGCCCGAGGTCGTGCCCGAGGTCGTGGCTGTGGTGGGGCAAGAAGTCGACCACGATGCCGCGCCCGATGTCGCGGGCGACGAGGAAACCCTCGACATCGACGGGTCCCTCTTGGACGGGATCGAGCAGGAGCTCGCCGACGTGGAGCGGGCCCTGGCGATGCTCGACGAGGGCACCTACGGGCAATGCGAGGTGTGTGGCCGCGCCATCGACGACGAGGTGCTGGCCCGGACGCCCACGGCCCGGTACTGCGCGGAGCACCTGCCCCTCTCTCTGCGCTGAGGTCTCGAGGCTGCCCGCAGCCCGAGTTTCGCTTCGCCCCCGTAGCCAGGGGCCCCGGCTAGGCCTTCTTGGTCTCCCAGAAGAGGGTGTCGATCTCCTTGATCTGGTCGAGGAGGCCCTGGGCGACCTTGGGGTCGTTGGTCTTCTTCGTCTCGCCGGCCGCCTTGGTGGCCTTCCAGAACAACTCGTGGAGCTGGGGGTGCTTCTGGAGGTGCTCGGGCTTGAAGTAGTCGGTCCAAAGCACCCAGAGGTGGTGCTTGACGAGATCGGCCCGCTCTTCCTTGATGAGGACGGCACGCTCCTTGAAGACCTCGTCGTCGGATGCGTTGAACTTCTCCATGCACGCCTTCACCGACTCGGCCTCGATCCTTGCCTGGGCGGGGTCATACACACCACAGGGAAGGTCGCAGTGGGCGTGGCCCGTGAGGGGAGGGCTGATTCGGTCGACAGACGACATCAGGAGGTCGACGATGTGCATGGGGGAGGTCTCCTTCGTGCAGAGTGAAGTCGATGAGGATCCTGCTCACCTTACCCAGAGAAGGCAATTGCTGATCCGGGGCGGCACGTGAACCGAGGCTGCTGGTGAACCGATGCTGAGAGTGAACCGATGCTGAGAGTGAACCGAGACAGCACGAGGGACACGCACCGGCCGCGACCGGGCGTGGTGTACGCCGGGCTCGTGGCGGCGCTTGCTCTGGTCTCGGGCGCCGTGGTCGTGCGCCCCCGCCGCGTGGTGGTCGAGGGATGGAGCATGGAGCCGACCCTGACCCCCGGTGACCGGCTCCTGGTCCTTCGTTCCCGTTCGGTGCACGCCGGCGACGTCGTGGCGGTGCGCGATCCCCGCGAACCGGGCCGGGTGCTCGTCAAACGGGTCAGTGCCGTCCTCGAGGACGGGGTCGTACTGCGGGGTGACAACCCCGAAGCCTCGACCGACAGCCGCAGCTTCGGACCGGTGCCGAGCTCCTCCGTGCTCGGCCGGGTCGTCCGGCGCTACGCGCCGGCGTGGCGCGCTGGACCGGTGCGTTGACGGGAGCCCGGAGCGTCGTGCCGAGAATCCCATCGGGAGGAGTACGCTCGCCGTGATGGCCTGGCTGGAAACGGAGCTCGAGCGACTGCTCGCACCCGACTACTTGGACGGGCTCCCCGAGCGCCCGATCGAGGAGTTGCGAGCGATGCGCGCCGAGTGTCAGGAGGCCGAGACAGCGGTGTCGTACCTGCGGCGCATGGCCCAGGGCCGGTTGGACCTCGTGCACGCCTGCCTCGACCACCACAGCGAGGGGGGTGACGACCTCAGCTCGCTCGTGGAGCGCCTGCCCTCGATCATCGGCTCGGGTCCACCCCGCCCCCAGGGATACGGACGCCTGCCGTCACAGATGTCGCCCGACCTCGACCGCGAGGACCTCACCGAGGAGCTCGACGCCGTACTCGATGCGGACCACACCGCGGCGCTCACGACCATGAGCGAAGCCGAGCTCCGCACCGTGGGGGAGCAGCTCACCGCGATCGAGCACCGCATCTCGGAGCAGCGCCGGGCCCTGCACGAGCGCATCGACAAGCTCCAGGCCGAGATCGTGAGCCGGTACAAGACGGGCAACGCGTCGGTCGACGGCCTGCTGGCCTGATCGTCGCCCGCACACCGAGGAGCCCTGAAGTGCCCAAGCAACTCCCCGACCACTGGAGAGATCTTGGTGCGTTCATCCGGGAGCAGCGTTCCACGGCCCGCCTGTCGTTGCGCCGTCTTTCGGAACTGGCGGGGATCTCCAATCCGTACCTGAGCCAGATCGAGCGAGGTCTGCGCCGCCCGTCCGCCGAGATCCTCCAGCAGATCGCCAAGGCGTTGCGCATCTCGGCCGAGACGCTGTATGTCCAGGCCGGGATCCTCGAACCCGGCACGGGGGAGACAGATCTGGCGCGCGAGATCCTGTGCGATGCCCACCTCAACGAGGAGCAGAAGCAGGCGCTCATCCGCATCTACCTGTCGTTTCGCCACGAGAACGACGTCCCGAGCGAGCACGAGGGGACCGGGACGGGGTCGGGGACGGGGGCGATATCGTCTTCGCCCGACGGCGCTGCGCTCGTCGGCGGATCGGCGCGAGCAGCGGGCACGGCGGGCGACCAGTCCGAGGCTGCTTCGGGCCGCTGAGCATGCGCCGGGATCGGGGCGCCACCCCACGCGGGCAGCGACTTCGGAGGCCGCGGCGCGCCAGATCGGTCCGACGAACGTCCAGGTAGGCTCCTCGCTGGTGCGCCGCCTCTCGGTTCTTTCCCTCCACACCTCGCCTCTGGCCCAACCCGGGACCGGTGACGGCGGGGGGATGAACGTCTATGTCCGTGAGCTGTCGACCGCCCTGGCCCGAGCCGGTGTCGAGTGCGACGTCTACACCCGGGCCTGGTCCGACGAGCTGCCGGCCACGGTGGCAGTGGAACCGGGGCTGCGCGTCCACCACGTGCCGGCGGGACCGCTCGGGCCCATGGCGAAGGAGCAGCTCCCGTCGGTCGTCGACGAATTCACCGACAACGTGCTGGCTCTCATGACCTCGGGGGCCGGGGTCGACCCGTTCCTGCACGAGGAGACGGGCTTCGATGCGGTCCATGCCAACTACTGGTTGTCGGGCATCGCCGGACACCGGATCAAGCACGCCCTCGACCTTCCGCTGGTGTCGACCTTTCACACCTTGGCGAGAGTCAAGGCCGAAGCGAGCCCCGAAGAGGTGTCGAGCGACGAGCCGCACCGTCGTGCCGAGGCCGAAGCCGCCGTCATGCGCTGCTCCGAGGTCGTGCTGGCGTCGTGCTCGGTGGAGGCGCAACAGCTCACCGCGCTCTACGACAGTGACCCGGCGCGGATCCGCGTCGTGGCCCCCGGCGTCGACCACGCCTTCTTCGGCCCCGGTCACCGACCCCAGGCGCGCCGCGCCCTTGATCTGCCCGCCGACGCGCCCTTGTTGTTGTTCGTGGGCCGGATCCAGCCCCTCAAGGGCGCCGATGTCGCGGTTCGCGCCTTGGCCGCGATGAAGGACCACCCCGACGCCCATCTCCTCGTGGTCGGAGGGCCGAGTGGTCCGCGCGGCGAGGAACATCTCGCCTCGTTGCAGAAGCTGGTCGACGATCTCGGATTGGCCGAGCGCGTACGCTTCGAGGAGCCGCAGCCGCATGAGCTGCTCTCCACCTATTACCGCGCCGCCGACGTGTGTGTCGTTCCGAGCCGCTCCGAGTCCTTCGGTCTTGTCGCGCTCGAGGCGGCCGCGTGCGGGACACCCGTCGTGGCGGCGGCCGTCGGGGGGCTCACGACGCTCGTCGAGGATGGGAGAACAGGACTGGTCGTCGACCCGTCGTCGCCCGGTGCGTTCGCCGAGGCCGTCTCCGTGATCCTCGGCGACCCCCACCTGGCCGGGAGGTTGTCGACGGCGGCGGTGGTGCGGGCCCGCCGATACACCTGGGCCCAGGCCGCGTCGGTGCTGCGTGCCACCTACGAGGAGCTCACCGCCGAGCGACTCGTCGAGTGCCGCTGACCCCTAGCCGGGTCCGGCCATGGCTGTCGCAGACATCGCCTCCCCCGAAGAGCGCGCCGAATGCGAGGCGGTCATCGAGAGATGGGCGGCCGCCCGACTGGCCGAAAAAGGAGCCGTGGTGGCCGTCGACCGCCACCCCGAGCTCGGCCGCTGGTACTTGCGCCTGCACGGTGACGAAAAGGATTTCGTCACCGTGTGGCTCACCATCCGACAACGCACCCTCCACCACGAGGCGCAAGTCATGCCGGCACCCGAGGTCAACATCGAGGCGACGTTCGAGTACCTGTTGCGTCGCAATGCGGATCTGCACCAGATGCGTTTCGCGCTGGGAGCCGAGGGCGCGGTGTACCTCGTGGGAGAGATCCCCGTCAACATGGTCAGCGAAGACGAGCTCGACCGCATCGTGGGTTCGAGCCTCGCGTACGTCGACGACTACTTCCCGACGGCGATGAGTATCGGGTTCGCGGGCCGGTACCGCCGGCGCCGGCCGGCTTGACACCGCGGGCTCTTCACGTCGCGCACTGACGTTCCGATGCAGACGAGTTGTACCTTGCGCGCGCGAGTTGCACACGGGCTAGGGTGCCAAGGCGCACGGCCCGAGGGGCTGGTGATGTCGGTCGATCGGGGAAGTGCGACCGGTGTCCAGGGTTCCTCGGGCCGCGCCGCGTCATCATCGTCAGTAGCGTGACGACGATGGAGCCGAGGTTGTTGGTTGTAGGTGGAGGGCGCATGGGCGGCGCGCTCGTGCACGGGCTTCTGGCGGCGCGCTGGCTTGCGACAGACATCGTGGTGGTCGAGCCGTCCGATGTCCGCCGCTCCGAGCTGGCCGAGGAATTCCCCGAGGTCGAGCTCCTTGCCCACGTTTCCGATGTCGGATCCGCCGAGGCCGCCACGGCCAAGGCCGGCGTTGGGGAGACCCACGTCGCCGAGACCCGCGCCGCGGTGGTCGCCGTGAAGCCCTCGGTGGGCGAGGCGGCGTGCCGAGCCCTGTCAAAGGTCGGCGTCGCCCGCGTTCTGTCGATCATGGCCGGTGTGCCCCTCGACCGGCTCGAATCGTGGCTTCCCTCCGCCACCGCGGTCGTGCGGGCCATGCCCAACACCCCTGCGACCGTGGGGGCCGGGGTGTCGGCCATCGCGGCGGGGTCACGGGCCACCGAACCCGATCTGGCATGGGCCGAGGGCCTCCTGGGCGCGGTCGGAGAAGTCGTCCGCCTCCCCGAAACGTCGCTCGATGCCGTGACCGGATTGTCGGGATCGGGCCCGGCCTATGTCTTCCTCGTGGTCGAGGCCCTTATCGAGGCGGGCATGGCTGTGGGACTGGCCCCCGAGGTGAGCCGGCTCCTCGCCACGCAGACCCTGGCCGGGGCGGCTCGGCTGCTGGTGGAGTCGGGCGAAGCCCCCGAACGCCTGCGTGAAGCCGTGACCTCACCGGGGGGCACGACCGAAGCGGGGCTGCGGGTCCTCGAGGACCGAGGGGTCCGGGTGGCGATCACAGCCGCGGTGGCCGCCGCCACCGAGAGGTCCCGCCAGTTGGCGCGCTGACCACCCCCCGTGGGAGCCGCGGAGAGGATCTTTCCGCCCCGGCCGGTCGGCTCGATGGCCCGGGCGGGGCGGGGGTCGTGCCACCGGTCCCCGGGCTCGGGACCCCCCGGCTGGGCTGAGCAGCAGTTTTCTGGCCTGCTCTCTTTCCAACATTCACCACATTGGCGTACAGTCGCCTCAGGCGGGAGAGGGGTGATTCCACTGAGCGCAGATG
>Ga0209415_10014240_pt1 | contig 13004 bp, 10 predicted proteins | sample PeaSoiSIISIP2007_FD_187696 | JGI IMG/M metagenome (GOLD analysis project Ga0209415, IMG submission 187696) | Peat soil microbial communities from Weissenstadt, Germany - SII-SIP-2007 (SPAdes) (version 2) | ecosystem: Environmental > Terrestrial > Soil > Wetlands > Peat | place: Germany...
GTAGTCATCGCCGTCGGAGAACACGATCGCGTCTTCGCCCGAGTCCGCCAGCACGTGGAACTCCTGCGAAGCGCTGCCACCGATGCTGCCGCTGTCGGCTTGCACTGCGCGGAACTTCAACCCCAGGCGCGTGAAAATGCGCGAATAGGCGTCGTACATGAGCCGATAGCCTTCATCCAAACTCGCCTCGTCGACGTGAAACGAGTATGCGTCCTTCATGAGAAACTCGCGCGCGCGCATGACGCCGAAACGCGGCCGGATTTCGTCCCTGAATTTGGTCTGAATCTGGTAGAAATTCACGGGCAGCTGCTTGTAGCTGCGCAACTCGCGTCGCGCGATGTCGGTGATGACCTCTTCGTGCGTAGGGCCGTAGCAGTAATCGCGGTCGTGGCGATCCTTGAAACGCAGCAATTCGGGACCAAATTCGTTCCATCGGCCCGATTCCAGCCAAAGCTCGGCGGGTTGGACCGTAGGCATGCATAATTCGAACGCACCGGCACGGTTCATTTCCTCGCGGACGATTTGCTCGACTTTGCGCAGTGTACGCAGACCGAGCGGCAGCCAGGTATAAAGCCCGGCGGCCAGGCGGCGAATCATCCCGGTTCGCAGCATCAGCTGGTGGCTGACGATGTCGGCGTCCGAAGGAACTTCCTTGAGCGTGGCGATCGGATATTGAGATAAGCGCATAGCCGACTATATTACATCAGCCCCCCTGGTATTATGGAGCGTCATGAGCGAAGCAGAAGACGACCAACAACCGCGGCGCCGCGGAGTCTATTGGCTGCCGAATTTGCTGACGACCTCGGCTTTGTTTTCGGGGTTTTACGCGGTCGTGGCCGCCATCGACTGGAAGTTCGACTACGCTGGCATCGCGGTGTTTGTCGCGATGATTTTCGACGCCCTGGATGGCCGGGTCGCCCGCTGGACGCATACGGAAAGCGCATTCGGCAAAGAATACGACAGCCTCTCGGACATGGTTTCCTTCGGGGTTGCGCCGGCAATCGTGACCTACCAATGGGGCGTTGCGCGCATCGCCGAGTACGGACCCCTATGGCGCCGCATCGGCTGGTTGGTGTGCTTTTTCTACGCGGCCGCGGCCGGCCTGCGTTTGGCCCGGTTCAATTCCCGCATCGCGACCCAGGATAAGAACTATTTTGAGGGCCTGCCCAGCCCATCGGCGGCCGCCATCGTCGCGGCCTTCGTCTGGCTCGCGAGCGGGCAGCTCAATATCGGCTTGCCTGGCCTGATTCTGGCGTTTTTGGTCACCGCCTGCGCCGGCGGACTGATGATCAGCCGCTTTGCGTTCAACAGCTTCAAGCAGATCAAGGGCGGCGCGCGCGTACGCTTCACCCAAATTCTGCTCGTGCCGCTCATTTTCGTGGCGATCGCTTTGCACCCGCCCAGCGTGCTGCTGCTGATTTTCGGCTGCTACGCGCTCTCGGCGCCCTCGGTGTGGGCTTACCGCAAATTGTTTCGGCGGGCGCGGGGAGCGGCGACAACCCCATGAACAGTGCGCAGCGCCGTGAATATCTGCGGGCCTTGGATCTGCAGCCTTGGGTTTTGCGGCGCGCCCGCGATGTTGCCGATGCGCCGCAGGCAGCGCAATCCGCGCCCGATGATGCCGATCTGGAATGGCCGCAGCTGCGCGAACGGGTCGCCGCCTGCCGGCGCTGCGCGCTCAGCGAGACGCGCACACAAACGGTATTCGGCGTCGGCAACATCCATGCCGATTGGCTCATCGTCGGCGAAGCTCCGGGCGCGGACGAGGACCGGCAAGGCGAACCGTTCGTCGGCCGCGCCGGGCAGCTGCTCAATGCGATGCTGCGTGCGATCGGCCTCGCGCGCGAGCAAGTCTACATCGCCAACGTGCTCAAGTGCCGGCCGCCGGGCAATCGCGACCCCGCGCCGACCGAAGTCAAGGAATGCCTGCCGTATCTCGAGCGGCAAATCGCGCTGCTGCGGCCCAAGATCATCTTGGTCGTGGGCCGCATCGCCGCGCACAATCTGCTGCGCACCGAGGCTACCCTCGGGAGCTTGCGACAGCGCATCCACCATTTCGGCGCGGCTCGCGTGCCGCTCGTCGTGACCTATCATCCCGCCTACTTGTTGCGAGCCCCGAGCGAAAAGCGCAAGGCCTGGGACGATCTGAAATTCGCACGCGGGGTCCTCGCGAGTGTCTAGCGTCAAACAGGACGCGCTGCCGGCCCCGGCCGAAATCCGGCCGATGAACGACCTCGACGTGCCTCTCGTCGTCGCCATCGAGCGCGCCGGATACCAGTTCCCATGGAGCGAGGGAATATTCCGCGACTGCCTGCGCGTCGGATACATCTGCCGCGCGATCGACTGCGGCGGCATCATGGCCGGTTACGGGATCATGTCGGTGGGCGCGGGAGAGGCGCACATCTTGAACGTCTGTATCCGCGAGGAGTACCGCTGCCGCGGCCTCGCGCGCAAAATGATGCTATATCTGCTGGACCGGGCGCGCGTGGCCGGGATGTACGAGGCGTTCCTGGAAGTGCGGCCCTCGAATACCGTCGCCAATCGTCTGTACCTGTCGCTCGGGTTCGAGCAAGTCGGCGTGCGTCGCGGCTATTACCAGGCCAGCGCGGGCCGTGAAGACGCCTGTGTGCTGCGCCGTTTCCTGACCGCAGATTCACATTGAACGCCGACATGTCTGATTTGACGCGTGAGATTTCACGCAGACGCACCTTTGCGATCATCTCGCACCCGGACGCCGGCAAGACGACGCTGACCGAGAAATTGTTGCTGTTCGGTGGTGCGATTCAGATGGCCGGTACCGTGAAGGGCCGCAAGGCGACCCGGCATGCGACATCCGATTGGATGCGCCTCGAGCAGCAACGCGGCATCTCGGTGACCTCCTCGGTGATGCAGTTTCCGTACGAGGACTACGTCGTGAATTTGCTCGATACGCCGGGCCATGAGGATTTCTCCGAGGATACCTACCGCACTCTGACGGCCGTCGATTCCGCGCTGATGGTCATCGACTGCGCCAAGGGCGTCGAGGAGCGCACGATCAAGCTCATGGACGTCTGCCGGCTACGCGACACGCCGATCATGACGTTCGTCAACAAGCTGGATCGCGACGGCCGGCCGCCGATCGAGCTGCTCGACGAGATCGAGAGCGTGCTGAAGATCCAGTGCGCGCCGCTGACCTGGCCGATCGGCATGGGCCGCGATCTGCTCGGCGTCTATCATCTGCTCGAAGACAAGATTTACCTTTACGTACCGGTCGAAAAGGGCAGGGTGGGCAGCCATGAGACGATCGACGGGCTCGCGAGCGGCGCGGCTCGCGAATTTCTGGGGGACCGCTACGCGGCCTTCGTCGATGAAGTGGATCTGGTACGGGGAGCGAGCCCGAATTTCGATCTGGATCGCTACCGCGCGGCGAAGCAGACGCCGGTATTCTTCGGATCCGCGGTCAATAATTTCGGGGTGCGGGAATTGCTGACGGCTTTCGTGCGGCACTCGCCCGGACCGATGCCGCGGCCGGCTCTGCAGCGGCAGGTTCACGCCGAGGAAGACAAGCTCACCGGCTTCGTCTTCAAGATCCAGGCCAACATGGATCCCGGACATCGCGATCGCATCGCCTTCATGCGCTTGTGCTCGGGCCGCTATGGGAAGGGCATGCGACTGCATCATGTGCGGCTCGACAAGGATGTTCGCATCGCCGATGCGCTGACGTTCTTGGCGGCCGATCGCAGCCAGGCCGACGAGGCCTACGCGGGCGACATCATTGGTTTGCACAACCACGGTACGATCAACATCGGCGATACCTTCACCGAAGGCGAGGAGCTGAATTTCACCGGGGTTCCGAATTTCGCCCCGGAGCTGTTCCGCCGCGCGGTTCTGAAGGACCCGCTGCGCATGAAGGCCTTGCAAAAAGGCCTCTCCCAATTGTGCGAAGAGGGCGCGACGCAGCTGTTCAAACCGCTGCGCAATAACGACTTGATCCTGGGCGCGATCGGGCAGCTGCAATTCGAGGTCGTCGCGTTTCGCCTCGCGGATGAATACAACGTGCAGTGCGTATTCGAACCCATCAACGTCGCGATCGCGCGCTGGGTTCGGCTCAAGGACGAGAAGCGGCTCGCGGAGTTTCGCGACAAGGCCCATGACAACCTCGCCGTCGATCACGCCGGCGAGCTCGTCTACCTGGCACCGACGCGCATCAACCTAGGCCTGACCGAGGAGCGCTGGCCGGAGATCGAATTTCTCAAGACGCGCGAGAATCTCGCGGCCTGAACGCGCGCACGGCGAGCGCGAATTGCCCGACCTCGGCACGGCTTTGGCTTTTGCCGTAGCGCAGTTCGCTGTAGCGCCGGCACAGCGGCACGACGGCAGCGGCGAGATCGGGCCGTGCCGCGGCGATCCTGGCCGCATACGCTTCGGCGCCCTCGTGCGCGGCGCGCGGCAATCCGCGCGCCGCGAGTTTCGCGCAGAGCCGCGCGTAGGCGCGCGTCAGCGCGTCGTTTAGGCGAGGCCGCAGCTCGCGTCGGACCTGCCAGGTGAGCCACCCCAATGCCAGCGTGAGTCCTGCCGCAAGCACCCAGACGAGCTTCTGTGCATCGGGTTCCGGAATCATCAGGTGCGCGAGCAGCGATTGCTGCGATGCGGGATTGTAGCGCAAAATATTTTCACGCCACAGCTGGCGCATCGCGTCGAGGCGCATGCGAACATCGGTCAACCAAGGCAGATTTCCGCCGAGATCGATGTTCTCCGCTGCGATCGCGCTTTGAGCGTCGCGCAAACGACGGTCGATGCGCATGGGGTCTATGGCGGCAGTTGGATCGACGCGCGTCCAGCCGCGAGGGGCGATCCACACCTCATCCCAGGCATGCGCGTCGCTCTGGCGCACGATCCAATCGTGCGCATATTGATTGTAAGCGCCTCCGACATAGCCGGTCACGACGCGGGTGGGGATGCCTGCGGCGCGCATCAGCACGGCGAACGCGGACGCATAGTGACCGCAAAATCCGCGTTTGGTCTCGAACAGGAATTCGTCGACCGAATTGGCGCCGAGCGGCGGGGGTTCCAATGTGTAGTAATACTCTTGCGTGTGCAGCATATCGAGCACGCTGCGGACAAAATCGTCGTCTTGCGGGTGCTCGCGGTGCAACTGCAGCGCGAATTCGACGGTGCGCGGGTTGCTGTGAGTCGGCAGCCGCAAATCGCGCAAGCGCAGCGCGGGGCTCAAGTTTTGCTCGAAGCGCCCTAGCGTATGCGAGGTCGCCGCGACGTCGGTCGGCCGCGAGACCGGACCCGATTGCATCAACACGAGATCGCCGGTCATGCGCGCATTCGGCAAGTCGGCCTCGGTCGGCCAATCGAGCGTGAAGATCCAGCGATGTGGGTAAGGCTCCAAGCTCACGGTGTAGCGATAAGCGGGTCCCTCGGCAATGAATGCCGGCGCCGCGGCGAAGTTGGCGTCGGTGCGGCGCCACGTACGTCCGTCAAAATTGTAGAGCACCGGGCCACGCCAGTAGCGCTCCTGCGGACGCGGGTAGGCACCGTCGAAGCGCACGCGAAACGCGACGTCGTCCGACAAGGCGAGATCCGTGATGTCGCCCGGGCTCATCGAATCGCCGAGGCCCGAGTTTGCGTTCGCGGCCGGATTCCCGACACGCCAAAACGGCTCGGCGAAACGCGGAAAGAACAACCAGAGCACCAGGGCGAGAGGCATGGCATGCAGCAAAATGCGTCCCGAGTAGCGCAGACACGCGCGCCAACTGGGACCCGGTTGCGCGACGGTCAGGCGCAGCAGCGTGGCGGTCGTCAGCCAGCAAACGCCGACCAGATAGGCCAGCAACCAAAATGACTCGCCCGCCAACAGCGCGGCAAGACTCAAGAAATAGACGATCAATATGAGCACGCAAACATCGCGCGTGGTGCGAGTTTCCAGCAGCTTCAATCCGGCCATCAGCGCGAGCAGCGAGGTGCCGGCCGATATGCCGTTGAACGTGTGAAACCGCAGGAACAACAGGCCGATCGCGAGGCAGGCGATGAGCATGCGCAGGACGCGCGGCGGCGCGTCGTGTCCACGAGCCCCTAACGCCAGGCGTATCGCACCCGCCGCGACGCAGATGCCGAGCACCCATATCGGGATGAAACGGATATGCGGTAAGAGCGCGAGCACGAGGCAGCCCGAAATCCACAGCAGGCGCTCGTACGCGATACGCTCGCCGCTCATGCGTCCGCCTCGACCGCGAAACTTGCAAGGGCGCGCAAACATGCCGAGCGATGCGCGGCGCCGCGGCCGATTTCGAGTTGCAGGCCCGGCAAACGCATGCCGTAAGGCCGCCCCGCGGCGTCGACGTCGAGTACCCAGCGGCATAGCTGTGATAGGCGCGCTTCCGGCTCCAGATCCTCGAGCGCGAACCAGTCGAGCCATTCCGGCTGGGCCACGATGCTGCTGTAATTGCGCACGGCCGCTTCGCGGCCTCGCGCCAGGACCTTCCACGCCATGTGTTTGAGCGGAATTCCGGGCGCGTAGGCGCGCAAGCCGGAGAAGTCCTCGTCGCCCGGCATATCCGCAATGGCCGCGGCGCCTTGCGCGGCGCCGGCCGCCGACAGGGGTCGCTCGCCGCGGGGATGCGGGGCGACGTAAATCGTCAATGGCGCATGAACGTAACTCCAGGCGCGAAACCAGCCGAACGGATATCGCGTGCATAACTCGAACTCGGGTACACGCGTGACGCCGCGCCGCGGCGTCGGGATCGCGACGCTGACCTGCCGCTGGGCCCTGGCCGCGACGCCGGCGCTAGTCGCGGCGGTGCGGGTGCTCGTCGTCGCGGTCCCGGCGGTCCTTGTCGCGGTATCGGCGCAGCGAATCTCGACGTCCCATCGATCCAGGCCAGACTCGTTGCACAACACGAATTGCATCGGCGCGAGATCGCCCGCGAAGCCGTCCACCTCCCGCTGCGCGTCGATCTTCAGCCCGAGCAGATTGCGATGACAATGGTGCATACCGACGAGCGCGATGCTCGCCATCAGAAACGCGAACGCCAAGCCCAGGTTGCTGCCGTAGTTCAAGCCGGCGAGCAGCATTGCGCAGATGATCCCTGCCAGCGCGATTCCATAGGCCGTCGGCAAAATGTAAATGCGCCTGCGATTGATCGTGTGCGGCAAGGAGTCGGCGCCGAACCGGCGTGCGGCCCACGCACGGAGCCTTCGCGCAGCCGCGTGACGCAGGCCGCTCAAGGGATGGGCACGGCCTCGAGCAGACGAGCCACCGTGTTCGCGCCGCCGTCGCGCTGTCGGATTCGATGTTCCACGATGGCCGCCAGCACGGCTTGCACGTGTTCCGGCAGAACCACGGATCTGCCGGCGATCAAAGCCCATGCACGCGCGGCGCGCAACAAGCCGATCGCCGCGCGCGGCGACAGGCCGTGCCCTGGCCCGAGCTGATTGCGCGTAAACGCGACGAGCGCCTGAACATAGTCGAGCAGCGGCGGCGCGACGTGGATGCCGAGCACGCGCTGCTGCAGCGCCTGGAAGCGCGCGCCGTCGACGGCGGTCGGCAGTGCCGCCACCAGATCGCGCCGATCGACGCCGCGCAGCAATTCCCGCTCCGCCGCCGCCTCCGGATAGCCGAGATGCACACGCATCAAGAACCGATCCAACTGCGATTCGGGCAGTGGGAACGTGCCAACCTGGTCCTGCGGATTTTGCGTGGCGATCACGAAGAACGGCTCGGGCAGCGGCATGCAGCGCCCGTCGAGCGTGACCTGATGCTCCTCCATCGCCTCCAGCAGCGCGCTTTGGGCTTTTGGAGACGCGCGGTTGATCTCGTCGGCGAGCACCAGTTGCGCGAAGATCGGGCCTTGTTGGAAACGAAAGCTACCCGATTCGCGGTCGTAGATCGATACGCCGAGCACGTCCGCGGGCAGCAGGTCGCTCGTGAATTGGATCCGCTGGAAGGACAGTCCCAAGGTTTTGGCGAGTGCATGCGCGAGGGTTGTCTTGCCGACCCCCGGAATATCCTCGATCAGCAAATGGCCGCGAGCCAGCAGACAGGCGAGACACAAGCGGATTTGCGTCTCTTTGCCGAGGATCACGCGGCCGAGTTGGTCGAGGATGGACTCGAGGCTCGTTTCGGTGTCGCGCTGTTCGCGCATGCCGCTATTGGCAAGGAGTGGCGTCATGGTAGCCGATGGCATCATTGTGTCGCTTTAGGGGCAAGGACTTGCGTCACCCTCCGAGCAGCTTGCGTACCCGCGCGATCTGGGCGTCCAACTGCCGGGTCTCCATGCGCAGGTCCAAAAGCCGCTGCTCGTCCTTGGCCACGACCTCGGCGGGCGCGTTTTTTGCGAATTCGCCGTTCGCCAATTTCGCGGCCAATTTTTCGACGTCGCTCTCCGCTTTGCGCCGGCGCTTGGCGAGCCGATCGAGCTCGGCTGCCGGATCGATCAGACCCTGCATCGGCACCAGTATTTCCAGAGTGCCCAGCAGCGCCACGGCCGAGATCGGCGCGGCTTGTCCCGCACCCAGGACTATCGGTTCAGTGACCCCCGCAAGGCGCGTCAAAAATCCGAGGTTTGCATGCAGGTAGGCCAAGTCGCTAGTCGCGGCGTTCTGCAGCACCACATCGATCTTGCGGCTTGGCGCGATATCCATTTCGCCGCGGATTTGGCGAATGCCGAGGATGAAGCCCATGACCCAGGCCATCTCCCGATCGGCGTCCGGATCGCGCGGGATTTCTCCCGCGTCGGGGAACGGCGCGAGCATGACGGTATCGCCAACGGCGCCGGCGATGACCGCAACGCCGGTTTGCTCGCGGACCCGCTGCCAGATTTCCTCGCTGATGAAAGGCGCAAGCGGATGCAAGGCTCGCAGCAGCGCCTCGAGCGTGCCGATCAAGGTCAATCGCGTGCCGCGTTTTCCAGCCTCGGTCGCCCCGTCCGATTGCAAGACGGCTTTCGACAGCTCCAAATACCAGTCGCAGAATTCATGCCAGGTAAACTCGTAAAGCGCGTTGACGACGACATCGAGGCGGTAGTCGGCGAAGCCGGCATCGATGCGCGTGAGCGCGGCGCTCAAGCGAGAACGGATCCAGCGATCGGGCAGACTCAGCGTCGCGCCCTCCGGCGCAAGATCCGCGCCTTCCATGTTCATGAGCACGTAACGGGCCGCGTTCCAAAGTTTATTGCAAAAATTGCGATAGTTTTCGACCCTCGCCATGTCGAAGCGCAGGTCCCGGCTCTGCGTCGCGAGCGAGGCGAACGCGAGGCGCAAGGCATCGGTGCCGAACGCCGCGATGCCCTGCGGAAACTGCTTGCGCGTCGCTTTCTCGATGGCGGGCTTCATCTGCGGCTGCATCAACCCGCTGGTACGCTTGGCGAGCAAGGCATCGAGCGAAATGCCGTCGACGATGTCGAGCGGGTCGATGACGTTGCCCTTGGACTTGGACATCTTCTGGCCGTCGTTGTCGCGTATCAGTCCATGCACATAGACCTCGCGGAACGGCACGTCGCCGGTGAACTTGAGGCCCATCATGATCATGCGGGCGACCCAGAAAAAAATGATATCGAAGCCCGTGACCAGCACCGAGGTCGGATAATAAGTCGCCAGATCGCGGTTGGGTTCGGGCCATCCTTGCGTCGAAAACGGCCATAGCGCCGACGAGAACCACGTGTCGAGTACGTCGTCGTCTTGGCGGAGGGGGACCGCATCGGCGATGCCGTAAGCTGCCCGCGCCTCGGCCTCCGAGCGCTCGACATACCAACGCCCCTCGGCATCGTACCAGGCGGGTATCCGGTGACCCCACCAGAGCTGACGGCTGATGCACCAATCCTTGATGTTGCGCATCCATTCGTAATAGACCGAGGACCAGTTCTCCGGCACGAAGCGAATGCGGCCTTGCTCGACGGCCGCGACCGCGGGAGCGGCGAGCGGCGCGATTTTGACGAACCATTGATCGGTCAGTAGTGGTTCGAGCGCGGCCCCGCTGCGGTCACCGCGCGGCACCGTCAGTGTGTGCGCCTCGATGCGGTCGATCAATCCTGCTGCCTCGAGATCCGCGACCGCACGCGCACGCGCGACGTTGCGCTCGAGACCGCGATACGCGGCGGGAACGTTGTCGTTGAGTGTTGCCTTCGGCGTCATGATGTTGATCATCGGCAAGGAATGCCGCAGGCCGATTTCATAATCGTTGAAATCGTGCGCGGGCGTGATCTTGACGCAGCCGCTGCCGAATGCAGGATCGACGTAAGTATCGGCGATGACCGGTATCTCGCGCGTGGTCAGCGGCAAACGCACCTGCCGTCCGATCAGATGCCGATAGCGTTCGTCGTCCGGATGCACCGCGACGGCGGTGTCGCCGAACAAGGTTTCAGGCCGCGTGGTTGCGACCACGAGATAGCCGCTGCCGGCGTCGCTCAGCGGGTAGCGCAGATGCCAAAGGCTGCCTTGTTCCTCGTCCGCGACCACTTCGAGATCCGACAGCGCCGTCCCCAGCACCGGATCCCAGTTGACCAGCCGTTTGCCGCGATAGATCAAGCCCTCTTTGTATAAGCGCACGAATACTTCGGTAACCGCCTGCGATAGGCCGGGATCCATCGTGAATCGATCGCGATGCCAGTCGACCGAGGCGCCCAAGCGGCGCAGTTGATTCGCTATCAAACCGCCGGACTGGGCCTTCCATTGCCAGACGCGCTCGATGAAGGCGTCTCGGCCGAGCTGCGCGCGATTGCCACCCTCGGCATTGAGCTGCCGCTCGACGACCATCTGCGTTGCGATGCCGGCGTGATCGGTCCCCGGCTGCCACAGGGTGTCGTAGCCGCGCATGCGGTGGTAGCGAATCAGCGCGTCCATGATGGTGTCCTGAAACGCGTGCCCCATGTGCAGCGTACCGGTCACGTTCGGCGGGGGAATGACGATCGAATATGCCGGCCCCCGGCCGCTCGGCGCGAAATAGCCGCCCGCTTCCCAGCGCGCATAGATGCGCGACTCGATGTCGGCGGGCGAAAACGCTTTATCCATGAGTCAAGACTTGGGATGCCGGTCGGGTTCGGTCGGAACCTCGTTCGTGGGCTGCTCGAGCGCAAGCTCCACAAGAATTCGATCGATGAGTTCGGGCAGTTCCGCGCGCAAGCGGTCGAACACGTGTTCGAATAGCGTCGCCTCGATGTCCTTGACCGCTTGATGCAACAGCGAATCGGCCAGTTCGAGCGCATCGGAGACGATCGCGGCCGTCACATCCTTGGTGTTGATCGAGAAAGTCAATGTCTTCTCCCGCTCGATCGTGTCGGTGAGAACCGGAATGTCGCGGGGGTCGTGGGATTCGCCGTTCATGGGGTGATTCAAATATCGGTGGCCGCATCGAGCTGGTGTGTTTCCAGCGCCAACTGTAACTCACGATAGCACTTAAAGCGCTCTCGGCCGAGACGCTTGCGCTCGGCATCGGCATCGATGATTTCCGCAATTCGGGCAAAGCGCTGCGGCTGCTTCGGCATCCGGTTGCTCAAATTGACGAGCAAATCGGCGCCAGGTCCGCCGTCCGGATCGGCCGTGAGGTATACCGGCGACGCCGATGTCGCGGGCCCGGCCTCGCGATAAATTTCGTGCGGTACGAAGCCGCGGTCAGTGAACGTCCACAGCAAGCCGTCGAGGCTCAGCGAATCGGCTTCCGTCTCGGTGAGAATCGCGACCCGCATGTTGCGCAAGTAGGCTTTTTCCGTGAGGCGGCACGCGAATGTCCAGCCCTGTTTCGGCGTCGCATCCTTGAGCACGTAAAAATCGACGCGTTCCGTCATGTGGCCTGAGCGCGGCGCAGCAGGAAATCCACGAGCAAGGACACCGGGCGTCCGGTGCTGCCTTTTTGCGATCCGCTGAGCCATGCCGTGCCCGCGACGTCGAGATGGGCCCAGTTCAAGTCCTTCGCGAATTTCCACAGAAACGACGCCGCCGTGCAGGCGCCGCCTTCGCGGCCACCGATATTGGCCATGTCGGCGAAATTGGTTTTTAGCTGTTCGGCGTACTCCTCGCCGCTCGGCAGGCGCCAGGCGCGATCGTCGGCGCGGACCCCCGCCGATTCGAGTTCGCCGGCGAGCGTTTCATTGTTGCTCATCAAGCCGCTGAAATGATTGCCGAGCGCAATGATGCACGCGCCGGTCAAGGTCGCGACGTCGACGACCGCGGCGGGCTTGAATCGGCGGCTGTAGGTGATCGCATCGCAGAGGATCAGGCGGCCTTCGGCATCGGTATTGAGAATTTCGACCGTCTGACCCGACATCGTCGTTACGATGTCGGCCGGTTTCGTGGCCGAACCGCTCGGCATGTTTTCGCAGGAGGCGACGATCACGACGAGGTTGATCGGCAGCGCGAGCTCCGCGACGCTGCGCAGCGCGCCGAGCACGCTCGCCGCGCCGCTCATGTCGAATTTCATTTCGTCCATGGCAGGAGGGTCTTTGAGGGAAATGCCGCCGGAATCGAACGTGATGCCCTTGCCGACGAGACAAATCGGCGCGACTTGGGCTTTCGCGCCGCGATACTCGCAAACGATCAGGCGGGGCGGCTCCGCCGAGCCGCGCGTGACCGCGAGAAAGGCACCCATCTTCAGCGCCTTGATTTCGCGCTCACGCAGAACCTTGGCGCGGATGCGCGGCCACTCCTTTGCGAGCTTCAGCGCTTGATTGCCGATATAGCTCGGGGTACAGATGTTCGGCGGCAGGTTCGCCAGGTCGCGCGACAGACGCAGACCGCTGCCGATCGCGGCGCCGACTTTTAGACCTTGCTGGGCGACTTTGGCGGCTTTTGCGTCGGGAACCGCGAGGCTCACGTTGTTGAGGCGCGCAGGTTTCGGTTTGGCCCCCGTTTTGAGGTCCGGTATCTTATAGCGCTGCATAAGGAACGTCTCGGCGACGATTCTGGCGCGATAATGCTGGTCCAGATCCGGCTGCTCTTCGAGCGCGAGATACACGACCGCATCGGCGGCGCCGGTCTTGGCCGCCGCCTGCGCGGCCGCCTGTACGGCCTTGCGGTACGGCTTT
>Ga0209415_10014241_pt1 | contig 13003 bp, 14 predicted proteins | sample PeaSoiSIISIP2007_FD_187696 | JGI IMG/M metagenome (GOLD analysis project Ga0209415, IMG submission 187696) | Peat soil microbial communities from Weissenstadt, Germany - SII-SIP-2007 (SPAdes) (version 2) | ecosystem: Environmental > Terrestrial > Soil > Wetlands > Peat | place: Germany...
CCGACTCTGAGCTATCGCTGGTCGTGCCACATGGCGGTGTGCGGAAGTTGCGGCATGATGATCAATGGCGAGCCGAAGCTCGCATGCAAATCGTTCCTGCGCGATTATCAGGGTGTGATACGCGTCGAGGCGCTTGCCCATTTTCCGATCGAGCGCGATCTCGTGACGGTGATCGACGATTTCGTCAACAAACTCAAGCGCGTCAAACCGTACCTGATTCCGAAAGTAGAGAAGCCGCTCAGTGAAGGTGAGTATCGCCAGACGCCTGCGGAGCTGAAGAAGTACAAGCAGTACACACTCTGTATCAATTGCATGCTTTGTTACGCGGCATGTCCTGAGTACGGCCTGATCCCGAAGTACATCGGGCCCGCGGCCATCGCGCTCGCGCACCGCTACAACCAGGATTCGCGCGACGGCGGCCGCGACGAACGACAGGAGGAGATCGCGGCGACCGAAGGCGCATGGGACTGCTCGTTCGTCGGCGCCTGCTCCGAAGTCTGTCCGGAGCACGTCGATCCGGCGGGCGCGATACAGCAAGTCAAGATCAAGAGCATGGTGGACTGGTACAAGGAACACTTAATGCCCTGGGTGAAGAAATGAGTCGGCCCTACGTTCGAGAGATCCTGAAGTTCCGCTGGTTTTTCCGCCAGCCGCGCTACCTGCGCTACATGACGCGGGAGTTGAGCTGTCTGTTCATCGGCGCCTATTCGTTGATGATGGTGTGGGGATCGAAGCAACTGGCGGATGGTCCGGCTGCATGGGGGGCCTTTCTCGAGCGCCTGCAGAGCCCGTCCAGCATCGCCTTCCACATCCTCGCGCTATGCTTCGCGCTCTACCACTCGATTACGTGGTTCAACTTGACGCCAAAGGCGCTACCCATTCAGATCGGCGAGGTTTTCGTGCCCGACTGGATAATTGCCGGCGCTCACTATGCGGTCTGGGTATTGCTGTCGCTAGGCGTGCTGTTTTTCGCGGGAGTGTTCTGACCGTGTCCAAGTCGAATAAACCACTGGTTTGGGGGCCGTTCGCAGCGGGAGGCACGCTCACCGCGTTCCTGACGCCGGTCCTGATCCTGCTGACCCTGCTGGTTGCTTTCGGGCACGCGCCCGACCTCCTCGGCTACGGGAATCTGCATGCGCTGCTCGGGCATTGGTTCGCGAAAATCGTCGCGTTCGTCGTGATTTTCCTGTCGTTATGGAGCGCGGCGCACCGGCTGCGTATCACGTTATACGACTTCGGCGTACGCGCCGACGCGCTGGTCGCAATCGTGCTTTACTCGATTACCGGCGCTGCCGGCATCGCAGCCATCGTCTATCTCGCACGCATTTGAGGGGTGGTATTGACAGGGCGGGGCAATGGCACTAGGTTGTACATGACTATATGCAACTCGTCGCTTGCACTGGAGCGCGACGCGCAAAGAGGGAGACTCAGTTGAGCCCACCACCACCAGTTGCGTTACGTGAGCAGGCCCGCGAACAGCTTTTCAGTGCGGTCTGGACGCGGGACTTGAACGATGTGTTCTCCGATGTCGCGCCGTACTACGACCGCGCAAACCACGTCGCCAGCCTCGGGCTATGGAACTGGTTTCTGGATGGTTTCATGTCGACCATCGACGTGCGGCCAAGTCAGCGAGCGCTCGATGTTTGCGCCGGCACCAATGCTATCGGCATCGCGCTCCTGGAGCGTGAACCCAGCCTCGAAGTGCACGCGATCGACCGCAGCGCGGCGATGCAGGAGGTCGGCCAGCGGCGCGCGCAAGCGAACGGGTTGCGTATTCACAGCGTGATCAGCGATGTGCATGAGCTTCCATTTCCGGACAACCATTTTGACGTCGTCACGCTTCAGTATGCGTCGCGGCACCTGCGGGTCAAACGCGTCTTCGAGGAGATTCACCGCGTGCTCAAGCCGGGCGGCTGCTTCTATCACTGCGATATGCTGCGGCCGGGCAATCCGCTCGTCGAAAAGCTCTACTATGCGTATCTGCGCTTCTGCCTCGCGCTCACCGGCTTCCTGTTCCAAAGCGGCCCGGCCGCCCTGAATTGCAAGAAATACTTCATCAATGCGCTCCAGATGTTCTACTCGGCCGACGAGTTAAGCGAAATGCTGCGCGACCTTGGCTATTGCGACGTCGCTGCCAAGACAATATTCGCCGGCATGATCGGCTTTCACCGCGCGGCGAAGCCACGGCGCGATTGAGCCGGCGCGCCTCGCGCGCTTGAATGTTCCGCGTTCGAGCCCCGGAATCTGCGCGTTGTCGTTGTAATCGGCAGACTCTTCGAACCATCCACCGGGTGACCCGATGCATTGCCCGTCGCGCTCGCCGTGGTGTTCGCGCGGTGTATGGTCTTCCCAGAGTACGCGCCACGCATTGGCCACGCCGTGTATTTGATGTCGGTGCCGCCACGGTGGCCCCCGGATTGGGCTCGTGGCCCGCGTATACAGAGCGCTTGCATGCTGCGTCGCAGAATCTATGCAAGCGATTGATCCAGCGCAAGGTTCTTCGTTGACCCTGAATGCCGGCGAGGGTAGAATCAAGCAACTTTTTAGGCAAGGATTTCGCGCAGGCAAGCCGCAGGCTCGACGTGCGTTACTACCTCGTGGCGATCCTCTTCACCCTGTTGAGTCCGGGCATCGCGGGTCACTTTTCACGGGTCGCTGCGCGGAGCGGCGTTGAAGATTTTCTATTCATCCTTGCCGCAATCAGTGTGAACGCGAATGCAAGAATGAATGTCCGAATGGTACCGGCGTGAACCACCAAGGAAAACTATGGGCGCGAACGACCAGGGTCTGATCCAGCAAGGCTTCATTACCACCACGGTCGATACCGTCATCAACTGGACGCGGACCGGGTCGATGTGGCCGGTGACATTTGGCCTCGCCTGCTGCGCGATCGAAATGATGCATGCCGGCGCGGCGCGCTACGACCTCGACCGTTTCGGCATCGTGTTTCGTCCCAGCCCGCGTCAGTCGGACGTGATGATCGTCGCCGGCACGCTCTGCAACAAGATGGCGCCGGCGCTGCGCAAGGTCTACGACCAGATGGCCGAGCCGCGCTGGGTGATCTCGATGGGTTCGTGCGCGAACGGCGGCGGCTATTATCACTATTCGTATTCGGTCGTGCGCGGGTGCGACCGCATCGTGCCGGTCGACATCTACGTGCCCGGCTGCCCGCCGACCGCGGAAGCGCTGCTTTACGGCATCATCCAGTTGCAGAACAAGATCAAGCGCACCAATACGATTGCACGATAAATGACGTCACGCACCGCAGCTCTCGCCGAGAGCGTCAAGGCCGCACTCGGCGATAAAGTTGTCAGCATCACCGACGCGGGCGATATGCCGACGCTGGTCGTCAGGGTCGACGACTTGTCTGCAGTCATGACCGCGTTGCGCGATCGCCCGGAGTTGCGCTTCGAGCAATTGACGGATCTTTGCGGGGTCGATTACAGTACCTACAGCGCATACGATGGCCCGCGTTTCGCCGTCGTGTACCACCTGCTCGCTATCGGCAACAATCGGCGCCTGCGGGTGCGCACGTTTGCGACTGAAGACGAATTTCCGGTCGTGCCATCGGTAATCGACGTCTGGCCGTCCGCCAACTGGTTCGAACGCGAGGCGTTTGACCTTTTCGGCATCGTTTTCAGCGGCCACCCGGATCTGCGCCGCATCCTCACCGATTACGGGTTCATCGGGCATCCGTTCCGCAAGGATTTTCCGATTTCGGGCAATGTCGAGATGCGCTACGACCCCGATCAGCAGCGCGTGATCTACCAGCCGGTCACGATCGAGCCGCGCGAGATCACGCCGCGCATCGTGCGCGAAGAGCATTACGCCGACAGCGAAGGGTTCCGCAAGGGTTGAGTCATGGCGGAGATTCGCAACTACACGATGAACTTCGGCCCCCAGCACCCGGCGGCCCACGGCGTGCTGCGGCTGGTGCTCGAGCTCGACGGCGAAGTGATCGAGCGCGCCGACCCGCACATCGGCCTGCTGCACCGCGCCACCGAAAAGCTTGCCGAGCACCGCACGTTCCTGCAGACGCTGCCGTACCTGGACCGCTTCGACTACACCACGATGATGTGCAACGAGCACGCATATGTATTGGCGATCGAGAAGCTGCTCGGCATCGAGGTGCCGCTGCGCGCGCAGTACATCCGCGTGATGTTCGACGAAATCACGCGCATCCTCGCTCACGTGTTCAGTCTGGGCGCGCACGGGCTGGACCTTGGCGCGATGACCGTCTTTCTTTATTGCTTTCGCGAGCGCGAGGACCTGCTCGACGTCTATGAGGCGGTATCCGGCGCGCGGATGCACGCGGCGTACTACCGGCCGGGCGGCGTATACCGGGATTTGCCGGACACGATGCCGCAGTACCAGGCGTCGAAGATACATAATGAAGGGGCGACCACCGGGCTGAACAGCAACCGCCAGGGGTCGGTGCTCGATTTCATCGAGGACTTTACCGGGCGCTTTCCCAAGTGCGTGGACGATTACGAGACTCTTCTCACGGAGAACCGGATCTGGAAGCAGCGCACGGTGGGCATCGGCGTGGTGTCGCCCGAGCGCGCGCTCGCGCTCGGATTTTCCGGCCCCATGCTGCGTGGCTCGGGGGTGGAGTGGGATCTGCGCAAGAAGCAGCCGTACGAGGTCTACGACCGGCTGGATTTCGACATCCCGGTCGGCGTCAACGGCGATTGCTACGATCGGTACCTGGTGCGCATCGAGGAAATGCGGCAGTCAAACCGCATCGTCAGGCAGTGCGTGGACTGGCTGCGCAAGAACCCGGGCCCGGTGATCACGGACGACCACAAAATCGCGCCGCCCTCGCGCGTCGCCATGAAACAGAACATGGAAGAGCTGATCCATCACTTCAAGCTGTTCACCGAAGGCATGCATGTGCCACCGGGAGAGGCGTACTGCGCGGTGGAGCATCCCAAGGGCGAGTTCGGCATCTACCTCGTCTCGGACGGCGCGAACAAGCCATACCGGATGAAGGTCCGCTCGCCGAGCTTCACGCACCTGTCCTCGATGGACGAGCTCGCGCGCGGGCACATGCTCGCGGATGTGGTGGCGATCATCGGCACCTACGAGATCGTGTTCGGGGAGATCGACCGGTGAACGCGCCGCTCATGCTCTCGCCGGAGGCGCTGGCGAAGATCGACCGCGCGGTCGCCAAGTATCCGCCCGACCAGAAGCAGTCCGCGGTAATGGCGGCGCTCACTATCGCGCAGGACGAGAAGGGGTGGCTCGCGACCGAGACCATGGATTTTGTGGCGCAGTATCTCGGCATGCCGCCGATCGCGGTTTACGAAGTCGCGAGCTTCTATACGATGTACGACCTCAAGCCGGTCGGCAAGTGCAGGCTTGCAATCTGCACCAACTTGCCATGCGCGCTGCAGGGCGCGACCGTCGCCGCGGAACACCTCAAGAAAAAGCTCGGCATCGAGTTCGGGGAAACCACCGCGGATGGCGCGTTCACGCTCAGGGAAGCGGAATGCATGGGTGCGTGCGGCGATGCACCGGTGCTGCTCGTCAACAACAAGCGAATGGCGTGCGCGATGACGCCCGACAAACTCGATCGGCTCCTCGGGGAATTGAAATAATGGGCCTGCCCGTTCCGCCGTTCGCAACCGACCTGTTCGGGCCCGATGCCGTGATCATGAATGGCATCAACGGCCTCAACTGGCGCTTGAAGGATTATGAAGCGCGCGGCGGCTACTCGGCGCTCAGGAAAATCCTGGCCGAAAAAATCCCGCCCGAGCAGGTGGTCGCGGAGGTCAAAAAGTCCGCGCTGCGCGGCCGCGGCGGCGCGGGGTTCCCGACGGGGCTCAAGTGGAGCTTCATGCCGCGCCAGTATGCGGGCGCGAAATACCTGGTGTGCAATTCGGACGAAGGCGAGCCGGGTACGTTCAAAGATCGCGACATCCTGCGCTACAACCCGCACAGCGTGATCGAGGGCATGGCGATTGCCGCCTATGCCACGGGCACCGCGGTCGGCTACAACTACATCCACGGCGAGATCTGGGAAGTGTACGAGCTCTGCGAAGAGGCGCTCGACGAGGCGCGCACGGCGGGTTACCTCGGCAACAACATATTGGGCTCGGATTTCAGCTTCCAGCTCTACAACCATCACGGCTGGGGCGCCTACATCTGCGGCGAGGAAACCGGGTTGCTTGAGTCGCTCGAAGGCAAGAAAGGCCAGCCGCGCTTCAAGCCGCCGTTTCCGGCGAGCTACGGCCTCTACGGCAAGCCGACCACCATCAACAACACCGAGACATTCGCCGCGGTGCCGTGGATCATCAATAACGGCGCCGATGCGTTCCTGAATCTAGGCAGGCCGAACAACGGCGGCACCAAGATTTTCTCGGTGTCGGGCGATGTCGCGCGTCCCGGCAACTACGAAGTCAGGCTCGGCACGCCGTTCGCGAAATTGCTCGAGATGGCAGGCGGCATGCGCGACGGCAAGAAACTGAAAGCGGTGATCCCCGGCGGCTCGTCGATGCCGGTGCTGCCGGCCGACATCATGATGGCGACCGACATGGATTACGACTCGATTGCCAAGGCGGGGTCGATGCTCGGCTCCGGGGCGGTGATCGTGATGAACGAGACGCGCTGCATGGTCAAGTGCCTGCTGCGGCTCGCCTACTTCTACTACGAGGAATCGTGCGGCCAATGCACGCCGTGCCGCGAAGGCACCGGGTGGCTGTACCGCATGGTCGACCGCATCGAGCACGGCAAGGGCAAGACCGAGGACCTCGATCTCCTGAACAACGTTGCCGACAACATCCAGGGCCGCACCATCTGCGCGCTCGGCGACGCGGCGGCGATGCCGGTGCGCGCGTTCATCAATCACTACCGCGACGAGTTCCAGCACCATATAGACCACCAGCGGTGCCTGGTTCAGCCCTATGTCTGAGCGAGCGGCGCAATGGTAGAAATCGATATCGACGGCAAGCATCTCGAGGTCGCTGACGGCAGCACGATCATGGACGCCGCCAATCAGGCCGGCATCTACGTGCCGCACTTCTGCTATCACCACAAACTGTCGATCGCGGCCAACTGCCGCATGTGCCTGGTGCAGGTCGAGAAGGCGCCCAAGCCGCTGCCGGCTTGCGCGACGCCGGTGAGCAACGGCATGAAAGTCTTCACGCACTCCGACCAGGCGGTCGCCGCGCAGAAGGGCGTGATGGAGTTTCTGCTGATCAACCACCCGCTCGACTGCCCGATCTGCGACCAGGGCGGCGAGTGCCAGTTGCAGGACCTCGCGGTCGGCTATGGCGCGAGCGGCTCGCGCTACACCGAGCTGAAACGCGTCGTCAACAACAAGAACCTGGGGCCGCTGATCTCGACCGACATGACGCGCTGCATTCACTGCACGCGCTGCGTGCGCTTCGGCCAGGAGATCGCCGGCATCATGGAACTCGGCATGATAGGCCGCGGCGAGCATGCTGAAATCATCGCGTTCGTCGGCAAGACCGTCGATTCCGAGCTGTCCGGCAACGTGATCGACCTGTGCCCGGTCGGTGCGCTGACGTCGAAGCCGTTCCGCTACAGCGCGCGCACCTGGGAGCTGACGCGCCGTCCTTCCGTCAGCCCGCATTGCGGTCTCGGCTCGAACCTGACGGTGCAGGTCAAGCAGAACCGGGTGATGCGCGTGCTGCCGCGCGAGAACGAGGAGATCAACGAGTGCTGGCTGTCCGACAAGGACCGCTTCTCGTACGAGGGGTTGAATTCCGCATCGCGGCTCACGAGGCCGATGATCAGGCAGAACGGCGCATGGGCCGAAGTCGACTGGCAGGTAGCGCTCGAATTCGTCGCGAACGGTCTCAAGAAAATCCGCGACAGTGACGGCGCGGGGCATATCGGCGCGCTCGCGACGCCGCACCAGACGCTCGAAGAGCTTTATCTGCTGCAAAAACTCATGCGCGGGATCGGCAGTAACAACATAGATTTCCGGTTGCGCCAGTCGGATTTCGGCGTAGATGCGACGCTCGCTGGCGCGCCATGGTTAGGCATGAAGATCGCCGATATATCGCAGCTCGAGCGCGTGCTGGTGGTCGGCAGCACATTGCGCAAAGACCATCCGCTGCTCGCGCACCGCTTGCGTCAGGCTGCGAAGAAGCGGCTGCAAATCAATCTGCTCAACCCGGTCGATGACGACTTGCTGATGCGCGTCGCCAACAAGGCGATTGTCGCTCCGGACCGGCTTGCGCATGCTCTTGCTCAGGTAGTGAAAGCCGTTGCGCAGGCGAAAAGCGGGGCGCTTCCCGGCGACGTTCAATCGGCGCTCGCCGGCCTCGAAGCCGGCGATGCGGCGAGGCGCATCGCCGACAGCCTGGTTTCAGGCAAGAGCTCAGGCATCTTCCTCGGCAATCTTGCCCGGCATCATCCCGCTGCGACGCAATTGCACGCGCTCGCGCAGACGCTTGCCGACCTGCTCGGTGCCAGATTCGGGTTCCTCGGCGAAGCCGCCAACGGCGTTGGCGGCTATCTCGTCCGCGCTCTGCCGGAGGGTGGATTGAACGCGTCGCAGATGATCACGCAGCCGCGCAAAGCCTACGTACTGCTCGGCGTCGAGCCTGAGCTCGATTGCTACGACCCCGCTCAGGCGATGGCGGCGATGAAGCAGGCCGAATTTGTCGTGGCGTTGTCCCCATATCAGCACAAGGCGCTCGACTATGCGCACGCGTTGCTGCCGATTTCGCCATTCACCGAGACTTCGGGCGCGTTCGTGAGCACCGAGGGCAGGGTGCAGAGCTTCAAAGGCGTGGTACAGCCGCTCGCGGCCACCCGGCCGGCATGGAAAGTGCTGCGCGTGCTCGGCAACCTGCTTGGGCTCGCCGGCTTCGATTACGACAGCAGTGAAATGGCGCTCAAGGAAGCGCTTGGCAGCGGCGATATCGCTGCGCGTCTCGACAATCGGGCGAAGAGCCTCGTCCTCGGCAAGCTCGCTGCGGATGGTTCCGGTATTCAGCGCATCGGCGAAGTGCCGATATATCAGGCTGACGCCATAGTGCGCCGCGCCGCATCGCTGCAGCAGGCGCATGATGCCGCCGACCCGGTGGCATCCATGAATGGCCTGCTGTTCGATCAGCTCGGCCTGCGCAACGGCGACCAGGTGACAATCAGGCAGGGCAGCGGCGTAGCCGTGTTGACCGCGGTACGCGACGACAAACTGCCCGCGAACTGCATTCGCGTGCCCGCGGCGCATCCGCACACCGCCGGGCTTGGCGGCATGTTCGGAACCGTGACCGCCGAACGCGCTGCGGCTCACCAGAAAGTGGCCGTGTGAATGCCGTGCTGCAACCCCTGATGAACGCCGGCGCGTGGCTGTGGGGGCTGCTGGGCGCGGCGGTCGTCTGGCTGTTCGGTTACGGGTTTGCGCCATACGTGCTGTATACGATCAGGATATTGCTTTTGATAGTTTGCATCGTGGTGCCGCTGATGCTGGGGGTGGCTTACCTGACGTTATGGGAGCGCAAGCTGATCGGCTGGATGCAGGTGCGCATCGGTCCCAACCGCGTCGGCCCGCTCGGTCTGCTGCAGCCGATCGCCGACGGCCTGAAGCTGCTGGTCAAGGAAATCATCGTGCCGGCAGGGGCCAACAAATTCCTGTTCGTGGCAGCGCCCATCATGGCGCTGATGCCGGCGCTTGCCGCATGGGCGGTGGTGCCATTCAGCCCGGAGGTGGTGCTGGCGAACATCGACGCCGGCCTGCTCTACATCATGGCGATCACTTCGATGGGCGTCTACGGCATCATCATCGCCGGCTGGGCATCGAACTCGAAATATGCTTTTTTGGGCTCGCTGCGCTCGGCTGCGCAGATGGTGTCGTACGAAATCGCAATGGGCTTTGCGCTGGTCGGCGTGCTGATGGCGGCGCAAAGCCTGAACCTCACCGAGATCGTCAACGGCCAGCGGGGCAATTACGGCGCGCTCAACTGGTTCGTCATTCCGCTGTTCCCGTTTTTCCTGGTGTATCTGATTGCGGGCGTCGCCGAAACCAACCGCTCGCCGTTCGACGTCGCCGAGGGTGAATCGGAAATCGTCGCCGGTTTCCACGTCGAGTATTCGGGCATGACGTTCGCGGTGTTCTTTCTCGCCGAATACGCGAACATGATCCTGGTGTCGACCATGTGCTCGATCATGTTTCTCGGCGGCTGGCTGTCGCCGGTACCCGCGGTGCTCGCGAACGCGATCGGCCTGCCATGGCTCGCCGACGGCAATTTCGGCTGGCTGTTCCTCAAGCTTTTCGCGGTGGTATCGAGTTTTCTGTGGTTCCGCGCGACCTTCCCGCGCTACCGCTACGACCAGATCATGCGGCTGGGCTGGAAGGTATTCATCCCGATTACCATCATCTGGATCGTGGTGCTCGGCGTATGGATGCAGACGCCGCTGTGGGTGTGGTGGGGGTGACGCCATGATCGAGCGCATTCGGGATTTTTTCCGCACGTTTCTGCTCTACGAGCTGGCCAAGGGCATGATGCTGACCGGCCGGCATCTCTTCGCGCGCAAGATCACGGTGCAATTTCCTGAGGAAAAAACACCGCAGTCGGTGCGTTTCCGCGGCTTGCACGCGTTGCGCCGCTATCCGAACGGCGAAGAGCGCTGCATCGCGTGCAAGCTGTGCGAGGCGGTATGCCCGGCGCTCGCGATCACCATCGAATCCGAGCAGCGGGAAGACGGCACGCGCCGCACCACGCGCTACGACATCGATCTCACCAAATGCATATTCTGCGGCTTCTGCGAGGAATCCTGCCCGGTGGATTCGATCGTGGAGACGCGCATCCTCGAATATCACGGCGAGAAGCGCGGCGACCTGATTTACACCAAGCCGATGCTGCTTGCGATCGGCGACCTGTACGAAGAGCAGATTGCCAAGGACCGCGCCGCCGACGCCGCGTATAGATAGCAGCATGTTCCAGACCTCCATTTTTTATGCGTTCTCGGCAGTGCTGATATTTGCCGCGGTCGGCGTGGTCACCGCGCGCAACCCGGTGCATTCGGCGCTGCTGCTGGTGCTCGCGTTTTTCACCTCCGCCGGGCTGTGGATCCAGCTGCAGGCAGAGTTCCTTGCGATCGCGCTGGTGCTGGTTTACGTCGGCGCGGTGATGGTGCTGTTCCTGTTCGTGGTGATGATGCTCGATATCAACCTCGCGCGGCTGCGCGAGGGGTTCTGGAGCTATCTGCCTCTGGGCGGCGTGGTGGCGCTGTTGCTGGTTGCAGAAATGGCACTGGTTCTGTGGGCAAACTTCGTCGGCAGCGGCGTTGAAGCGCCGCCGTCGCTGCCGCCGGGCTACAGCAACACCAAGGAGCTCGGACGCCTGGTTTATACGGAATACGTGTACCCGTTCGAAATCGCGGCCGTGATATTGCTGGTCGCGATCGTCGCGGCGATCGCGCTGACTTTGCGCCAGCGCAAGACCAGCAAATATCAGGATCCGGCGCGGCAGGTCGAGATACGGCGCAAGGACCGCGTGCGGATCGTGTCGATGCCGGCTGAAAAGCGTGAAGAGTAAGGCGTCAGGCGTCAGGCGCAGCAAGAGCGAGGCATTCCGCCTCACGCCTCACACCTCACGCCTCACCGACAAGGGGAATTGATTGGTTTCACTGTCGCATTACCTGGTGCTGGGCGCGATCCTGTTCTCGATCAGCGTGGTCGGAATATTCCTGAACCGCAAGAACGTCATCATTCTGCTGATGGCGATCGAGCTGATGCTGCTCGCCGTCAACATGAACTTCATCGCGTTCTCGCATTACCTCGACGATCCGGCCGGCCAGATTTTCGTGTTCTTCATCCTGACGGTCGCCGCCGCCGAGTCGGCAATCGGCCTGGCGATTCTGGTGGCGCTGTTCCGCAATCTGAAGACCATCGATGTCGAGGACCTCGACAGTCTTAAAGGCTGAGGCGAGAGGCGAAAATCAGAACCGTTGCGGAGTGCGGATTTGCTCCTCACCCCTAACCTTCCACTCCTGACGAACAAAAATGACAATGCAACAACTCTACCTGGCCATTCCGCTTGCGCCGCTGATCGGTGCGTTGATCGCCGGCCTGCTGTGCCTCAAGATCAGCAACCGTGCGGCGCATTCGGTGACCATTCTCGGCATGCTCGTCTCGACCGTCGGGGCGGCAGTGGTGTTCTACGACGTGTGGCAGGGCCACGACTACAACGGCCCGGTCTACACCTGGCTCGTGAGCGGCGCGACCAAATTCGAGATCGGCTTCCTGATCGACCGCCTGTCGGCGCTCATGATGCTGGTGGTCGCTTTCGTGTCCCTGATGGTGCACGTCTACACCATCGGCTACATGGCGGACGACCCCGGCTACAACCGTTTCTTCAGCTACATCTCGCTGTTCACGTTCTCGATGCTGATGCTGGTGATGTCGAACAACTTCCTGCAGCTCTTTTTCGGCTGGGAAGCGGTGGGGCTGGTGTCGTACCTGCTGATCGGCTTCTGGTACACGCGGCCGACGGCGATCTACGCCAACCTGAAAGCGTTCCTCGTCAACCGCGTCGGCGATTTCGGCTTCCTGCTCGGCATTGCGCTGGTGCTCATGTACTTCGGCACGCTCGATTACGCGCCGGTGTTCGCCAACGCCGGCCAGCTCGCCGCCAATACGATTGAGATCTTTCCCGGCCACGCCTGGTCGCTGATGACGGTGATCTGCATCCTGCTGTTCGTCGGCGCCATGGGCAAGTCGGCGCAATTTCCGCTGCATGTATGGCTGCCCGATTCGATGGAAGGCCCGACTCCGATCTCGGCGCTGATCCACGCGGCGACGATGGTGACCGCCGGTATTTTCATGGTGGCGCGCATGTCGCCGCTGTTCGAGCTCTCCGACACCGCATTGTCGTTTGTGCTCATTATCGGCGCGATCACCGCGTTCTTCATGGCGCTGATCGCGATGACGCAGTATGACATCAAGCGCGTCGTCGCCTATTCGACCCTGTCGCAGCTCGGTTACATGACGATGGCGCTTGGCGCGTCGGCGTACTCGGTCGCG